>SMVA01093586.1_pt1 | contig 53291 bp, 38 predicted proteins | sample 2456451 | NCBI WGS metagenome assembly SMVA01 (sample SAMN11095933, study PRJNA526329) | marine sediment metagenome | biome: Marine sediment; feature: Surficial sediment; material: Deep marine sediment; isolation source: Hadal surficial sediment | place: Pacific Ocean | collected 2014-05 | depth...
TCGATACGGTACTCGAGAAGCCGCGCGATTTTCATCGGCGCGCGAGCATGCGCTGGGATTTCGTGGCCAGTGAGAACAGTACGGGTTTCCACTCGCCGCAAGAAGCCAGTCGAATTCTCGGACAGGCGATGGATTACGCCCGGCGTGGCCAGTTGCTCCTCCAGGCGAACTTGCAAGAGCACGGTGTCGTGCTCGCACCCACGACGGGGGCGGGCCAGATCCCTGAGCCCGGCGGAGTGATCGCCGAGCATCATCCGCCAGTTGGATCCATCCCTCCGGATGCGCTCCGGGCGCTCGATGAGCGCGCGTTGCGTTTATCGGTGCATTAACAGCGAGGAGGCAAACTCGCCGTTGGCGATTTTCCACCTTCGATCTGGACCCGATATTTCGGACAAGTTCACACCTTACTTGCCAGCTGTCGATCCACCGTCAATCGCGAGAGAAGTTCCGGTGATGAATCGCGCCTCGCTCGAGGCCAGATAGAGCACCCCGTGGGCGATTTCTTCGGTGGACGCGATGCGTTTCAACGGCGCATAGTCGATCATCTTCTGCCAGGCCGCGTCAGGATCGGCCCTTTTTTTGACGCTGACGCGGATCATGTCGGTGTCGACGTAACCTGGGCAGATGCAATTGACCCGAACGTCCGGTGCAATTTCCAACGCCATGGCGCGCGACATATTAATGACACCACCCTTCGTCCCACAGTAAACGGCAATCCCTGGCACACCCATCAAGCCGGCATCTGATGCGATATTGACAATATTGCCCTTGGATTTCTTCAGTTCAGGTATGGCGGCGCGGCAGCAGAAAAACAGGCCCTTCAGGTTGACGTCGCAGTGCGCGTCCCACATTGCCTCATCGCAATCCGCAATCGGTCTTCCCGCGCCAACACCCGCGTTGTTGACAAGGATGTCGAGGCCCCCGAAAGCTTCGATAGCCATCCCCACCGCCGACTCGCAACCAGCGACGGTCCCGATGTCGCCGGGCGCCGCGACCTTGTGTTCGTAATCGCCAAGTCTCTCCATTGCGGTGCCCGCAGATTGCTCCGTACTGCCGTGAATCGCGACGCGCGCACCAGCGTCCAAGAACATTTTTGCAATATCAAAGCCAATACCGCGACTGCTTCCCGTCACCAGGACGCGCTTATTCGTGAAATCCACCTGCTCCCCCAGAGTGATTGTTCTTACTGAGACGCGGTTGCTGCCAGAACGACACTTCGTAGTTCGTCGCGAGCCTGTAGCATCACCGCCAACCCTTCCCGCGCATAAACGATACCAATCAGCCGTTTTGATTCATTAGTCGCCATAGTACATTGTGGAATAGCGACAAGCGATCTCCTTGTTCAGTCGTAACCGATCAGAACAGCTACGACCAAAACGATCGAGCCTACGATCCCGACCTTCACCATGAACGGCATGATGAATCGCAACCAGCGGTCGTACGGAATTCCCGCCATCGCCAGAATGCCGATGAGCACATATTGCGTTGGAATCAAAATATTGCTGAAGCCGTCGCCAAACTGGAATGCCAGCACCGCTACCTGCCTGCTTACGCCCACGAGATCCGCCAACGGCACCATAATCGGCATGGTGACATACGCCTGTCCACTTCCCGAAGGGATGAAAAAGTTGAGGACGCTTTGTACGAAGAACATCCCGACTGCGGAAATAGCGCTCGGAAGCCCCTGAATAGGAACGCTGATGCCGTAAACCATTGTATCTACCACGCCGCCCTCATCCAGAACCACCTGAATCGCGCGTGCAACACCGATCAACAGAGCAACGCTCGTGAGGCTGGCGGCTCCAGTGCTGAACTCCGTCGCGGTACGGTCCGGGCTCATGCGGGCAATGATGGCGATCATAATCGTCAAGCCAGCGAATAACCCCTGCATCTCGAAAAGTCCCCATTTCCAGACGGTCATTCCGTAAATGAGGAGAACCATGGCGCTACCTACCGTGGTCATGATCAGCTTTTGTACATTGGTCATCGGCGCCAGATCAAACAGCGCCGTTGCATCCTGACTGCTAGGAATTGCCGCGCCTGCCGGAACTTCGATATCAGCTACCAGGCTCGCCGAAGGATCCTGCTTGACCTTTTTCGCATAAGACCAGACGTGATGAATTCCGATCGACACAAAAATGACGAAGCAAATCAGGCGGTACCAAAGTCCGGAGGCTGGCTCCAGTCCGGCAATGTCCTGTGCAATCAGCGTGGTAAAGGGATTGATGAAGGCCGGCCCGTAGCCGGCGCCATAGCCGACCATGATAATGCCGATCGCCGTCAGCCTGTCGTAGCCAAGCGCCAGGCACAGACTGACCAGTACGGGTACGAAGGGATAATACTCTTCGCCGAATCCAACAGTGCTGGACCCAAAAGCAAACAGAGTCACGCCGCCGGCAATGAGCCAAAAGGGTCTATCCCCCCAGCGCCGCAGCAAACTCGCCATCCCTGCCTCGAGCGATCCTGTCGCCCGCAAAACCGCAAACAATCCGCCGATGATGAAGACGAAAAAAATGATCTCGTGTGCCGCGCTGAAACCCTTGGGAATCGCCGTCAGGCTTACGAACGGCGATACAGCGGGCACGTCCGGCGTCAGGTGGAAGCTGCCCGGTACGACCTGCATTCTTCCTGTCGCGGTCTCCACCCTGTCAAAGGACCCGGCGGGAATCACGTAGGTCAGCAATTGCGCCAGCACCACCATCGAGAAGAGGATGACCAGCGTGTGAGGTACTTTAAAGTTTCTTTTCGTCATAGCGATGCTATTGGAAAGCGATCTTTCATTTCCTATTTCGGTAGAGGATTCCCTTCGACCCAGGGGGCGCCTGCTTGTAACAGATCTTCGCCCAGGGCAGTCGCTTCGCCGCGCGCCTTTGCCAAATCGCTTTTGACCTTTCGAAGCTGGTCGTCAACGATTCCCAAGGTTTTACGATGGGTGGCTGTAGGTCCATAGGTGGATTCGGAGACGCCGAGCTCAACCGAAAACAGCCGTGTTTCGATATTTGGCCTCACCCCTACGCCCACTTGGCGCTTCGCACGATTTCCGTAGAGTGCGTCTTCCACAGACTGCAATACCGCTCTCAGACGGGCGAGGCGTACGTCGAGATCGCCGGGAGCGCTAGTGGCGCGCGACAAGGCCTTCTTCATCGCGTCAACCCGAGCCAGTTCGACAACAAGCGATTGGTCGACGGCCGATGAATCTCGAACCGCGTCTTCGTATAGACGCCAAAAAGCGACAACATCCGTATAAGAACTCCCTTGTACCGCTCGCTCTCGAAGCGGTACCACTTCGAATTGGATGGGAGGCGTCAGGATTGTCATCTCACCGTTCACTTCTTTGGCCAGGACAGCGGTATAGCTGCCGGGTGCTGCAAGCATTCCCGAAGGTTCGTCGCCGGATGACGACTGTTCGCCCAGGCTCACAGCCTCGCGTGCGGGGTGGCGCAGATCCCACGCCGCTCGATTCATCCCTTGATCGACAGCTCCGCGAACCCGTCTCACGGTATTGCCGTCGGAGTCTTTGACGACGATCCAGATACCGGGATCGGATTCGGCCATTTCATCACCAACCGCATCCCAACCCGGAAAGGGGATGTCTTTGTCGGCTTCAAGCAGTGCTTCTTCGCTCGCCTGGCGAATTTGTTCTTTTGTCTTCAGTCCATCTCTCAAGTAGTAGGTAAACACTGCGCCAAAATCCGGATTCGGAGCAACATAGCGATTCGCCCCCAGCAAACCCTCTCCTCTGTCGCGTGGTATGTACCACCTGGCATCGCGAGTCGGGAAAAGGGTCGCCTCATCAGCCAGCTGTTTCTCCGAAACACTCCGTAGGCTTGTGTAGTCGTCGAGAACATAAAAGCCTCTCCCGAACGAGGCGCCGACCAGATCATTTTCACGTTTTTGAATGGCGAGGTCTCGAAATGAGATGGTTGGAACCCCGCCCGCTAGTTTCACCCAGGCCTTACCGGCATTCGGGCTGAAATAAATACCAAACTCGGTACCGACGAAAAGCAATTCGGGTTTCACGTGGTCCTGCACAATTCGCCACACCAGCGTTCGATCCGGCAGATCGCCGCGTATCGAAGACCAGCTCTTTCCCCGGTTCGTACTCTTGAGCAAGTAAGGTGTAAAGTCACCAAACTTGTGGTTGTCGAGAGCGACATAAACCGTGTTGGCGTCGTGTAAGTCCGCCTTGAGATCATTGATGAATGCCGTATCCGGAATTCCCCTCAGGCTGCCGACTTTCATGGTTCGCCAACTCGCGCCGCCATTTTCGCTGATCTGCAGCAAACCATCGTCGGTCCCAACATAGAGGAGCCCTTCAACCTGGGGCGACTCCGATATTGAGGTAATCGTGTTGTAGTTCGACATGGCGTCGAAGTCCCAGGAAGAATCCCAGCTCTGCAAACGGCCCATGATGGGCAGGTTCATGCGATCTTGATTCTTGGTCAGATCGCCGGAGACCGGATTCCAGGAATCACCGCGATCATCGGATCGCCACAGGCGCTGGGATGCGAAGTACAGGCGAGCGGGGTTGTGCGGGCTCACCAGGATCGGCGCGTCCCAGTTGAACCGCTCGTAGTCTTCATCCACACCCGGCTGGGGCTGGATGTCCACAACCTCGCCCGAATTAACGTCGATACGTGACAGCATCCCCTCCTGCCGTTCAGCGTAAACGATGCCTGGATTCCCGGGTTCGGTGGCTGGCTGCTGACCGTCCCATCCCAGAATCATTCGCCAATCCTGAGTTTGGAGCCCGTGAATGTTATCTGTCCGGGACGGTCCACCCAGACTACCGTTGTCCTGAGTACCGCCATAAATGTTGTAAAAGGGCTCGGCGTCATCGACCGCGACCTTGTAAAACTGGGTTACTGGAAGATTCTCGATGTAGTGCCAGTTTTCGGCCTGATCGAAGCTTTCGAAGATGCCTCCGTCGTCACCAACCATGATGTAGTTTGGGTCGCTGCGTTTGAAAGCCAAGGCGTGACTGTCGCCGTGCCGGTGTTTCCAGTTGACCTCGTTGAAGCTCTTTCCTCCATCCTTTGATACCTGCAGGTATGCGTCCATCAGGTAGATGTGATCGAATTCGTGAGGTGAGGCAAAGATCTCCTGGTAATAGTGAGGACCCGTACCACCCGCGACAGCGTCTGATTGCTTCTCCCAGGAGTTACCCCGATCCGTTGATCGATAAAAACCTCCCATCCTTCGATTCAGCTCGATAGCGGCATACACGACATCCGGTTGCTGGAATGAAATCGCCAGGCCAATCTTTCCCATCGGACCCTCGGGCAGTCCTTCGCTCAACTTCTTCCAGGTCTCACCGCCGTCATCGCTTCGATGGATTCCGCTATTGGGGCCACCGCCCATGTACGCCGCGACATTGCGATGATGTTGCCAGGTTGCAGCGTATATTCGATTGGGATCTCTGGAATCCACCACGATGTCGGTCACGCCGGTCCACTCATCATCGCCCAGGGTCTTCTTCCAGGATTTACCGCCGTCCGTCGATTTAAAGAAGCCTCGATCGCCGCCTTTTTTCCACAAGGGTCCTTGCGCGGCTACGTAGATGACATTCGAATCCTCGGTGCTGACGATGATCCGGGCAATATGCTCAGAATCTCCGAGACCCATGTTCTGCCAGGACTTGCCGCCATCATCCGTTCGGTAAATTCCGTCGCCGTAACCAACGTGGCGCCCCCCGCCATCTTCGCCGGTCCCGACCCAGATCACATGCGGATTACCCGGGTCTATGCCCAGGGTGCCGATGGAGTAACTCCCCTCATTGTCGAAGACGGGCGTCCAGGTTGTACCGGCATTGACGGTCTTCCAGACACCCCCCGAACCGACAGCCACGTACCAGACGTTTTCGTCCGCGGGATGAATGACCACATCGGCGATCCGTCCCGACAGGAACGCGGGGCCGATGCTACGCAGCGCGAGGCCTTTGAACGTCTCAACGTTCATCCGATCCTTGGAGTCGTCAGCGGCCTTTGCCAGGACCCCGGTGGCCAAATCGGCGACGACCAGTAGCCATACGAGCAAAGTGAATTTTATGAACGAGTGCGTTCTCATTGTGGCTGGCTCCCTGGTTCGCGCGAGGCTGAACGCGCAAGCTCCTGATCAATGACCTGGTTCAAACGGTTTTGCTGCAGTTCGAAGCGTTCCGATAGTTCCTCGAATACCGCGTACATCGATTTCGTGGGTTTGGCGTCGCCGCTCGAGACCGCATCTGAGAGTGAACTCAACTTTTCAGTCAAACCCGGGGGGCTCCACATCATGGGGTGGGCCTCGGAACCCATCCATATCATCAAGACTCCCTCGATCTGCCGCAACTGCTGCACGATCGCATCAGCCTCGACCCTGGAATCCTCTGGCCTATCAACGCGACGCTCTTTGAGCCGGGCCCGGGCTTCTCTGATTCTGAGAACGGTGTCTGCCACTTCCGAAAACCGATCCCGGATATCCACCATAAGATCGAATTGGGCCCTGAGGTCTGCGTCGCTGGCCTTTACTCTCGGATCTTTTTGAATCTCGAAAGGCTGCTCGAAAGCCTCTCCGTCCACCGTGAGTCGAACCCGGTATTGTCCAGGCGGTGCAATCGGCGACGTGGGCGGTGAGTAATCGACACTCATAAAACCGTCCAGCGCGCCCGAGGGTGGGGGCATCACGGTACCCGGATATCGCATGTCCCAGAAGAACCGGTTCATTCCCGCGTCGCTGGACGGTCCGCGACCCTCCTCCAACACACTCGAGAATTCCTTGATGATCTCACCGTTGGCCTCAGTGATTGTAAGCTTCACCGGATCCTTGGCGGCCTGGGCCAGGTGATATTCAAACATCACGTCGCTCGGTGGGTTCCTCGCTCCGCCCGTAAGCCCCGTCCACCCGCGCCCTCCCCGAAGCAGACGGATCGTCGGGGTTACCTCAAACAGATGGACCGGGGCCGAAGCGACTTCGGGGGTGATGGCACGCAGGGACGAGATATTGTCCATGATCCAGAAGCCCCGCCCATGCGTTGCGACCACCAGGTCATCGTCCTTGATTTTCATTTGCATCACCATCACCGGTGGCAGGTTGGCCTGCAGGGATTGCCAGGCGCCCCCGTCATCGAAGGAGATGTACACGCCGGTTTCCGTTCCCGCGTAAAGCAGACCTGGCCGTACCGGATCTTCCCGGATGACCCACGAGTAATCGTTTCTGCGAATTCCGTTGGTTATTCGCTGCCAGGTTTTTCCGTAGTCCGTGGTCTTGTAGAGGTACGGCGTGCGATCGCTCACCCTGTGGCCTTCACCGGAAACATAGACCGTCCCAGGCTGGTGGTGTGAGACGTCGATGGCCGTAATCGTGGTCCATTCCGGGAGATCCGGTGGAGAGACATCGAACCAGCTCTCGCCACCATCTCTTGATACCTGAACGTGGCTGTCGTCGGTTCCCACCCAGAGTTCACCCTCATTGAGGGGAGACTCGGCGATGGTCCGAATGACACTCGAGTGAAAAAGCGATGATGCATTGGAACTAATGGGCCCTCCGGATATTTCGCCCATCACCTCCTGGCGATTTCGCGTGAGGTCGGAACTGATCTGTTTCCAGCTTTGGCCTTCGTCAGTGGATTTAAAAACGTACTGGGCGGCGGTGTAGAGCACGCCCGAATCGTGGACAGACAAAAGTATCGGAAACGAATAGTAGAAGCGGTATTTGATGTCTTTCGCGGGCGTTCCGAACACCCACTCGGGCCAAACACTGATCTGCGGTGCCTGACCGGTTTCTCTATCGATACGGACGGTCCTTGACCTATCATTTGCGTAGATCACGCTGCCGTCGGGCCTGACCGCCGTCTGTCCGCCCTCGCCAACCGGAAGGGGAACGTAGTGTGACCATGTAATGGATGGATCGTCGGTTCGACTTGGAATTGCGATATGGCTGTTGTCGTTCTGTGAGGCGTAGATCCAGTAGGGCTCCTGGTCATCCACCGCCAGACTGAGAAGGTCTGCGGTGGGCTGGTTATTCAGGCTCGACCAGGATTTACCTCCGTTCAACGTTATCGAGGCGCCCCCATCCCCGCCTTCGATCATTCGGCGAGCGTCATTCGGGTCAATCCATAAAGCATGAGGATCCCAGTTCTTCATGGGTACGCGATCAAAGGTCAGACCCGCATCCGTGGACTTCAGTAAACCCGTGATGGGTTGGATATATACGACATCGGGATCCTGAGTATCGGCTGTTATGTGGTTGTAGGAATTGGGGATCTCCATCTTGCCGGGGTCTGTGTGCGTCCGCTGCCAGCTGGATCCGCCATCATCGGAACGATAGATCCCACCTTCGCCCCGATCAGCCTCGATAAATGCATACACCCGGCTGGAGCGCGCCGGCGAGATCGCTATGCCGATCTTCCCAACCAGGCCTGTTGGCATACCGGGGTTGCGGGTGATGTCCGTCCAGCTGTCCCCGCCATCCGTGCTCTTGAAAAGGCCGGTGGTAGGGCCGCCGCTCTCTTCGTCCCACGGGTACGTCACATGGTGATTCATTGACGCAATGATCACATTCGGATTCGCAGAATCTATGGCCAGATCCACCCCACCTGTGGTCTCTCCCTTGTACAGAATTTGTTCCCACGTCTCCCCGCCATCTCTTGTTCGATAGATGCCGCGATCCGGGTTGGGGCCGAACATGTCCCCCATTGCCGCCACGTAGACGATATCGGGGTTGCCTGGATGAATGCGGAGCCTCGCGATGTGCCGGGTCTCTTTGAGGCCCACGTTGACCCACGTCTCTCCACCGTTGGTGGATTTGTAGACGCCGTCTCCGGGCGAGATGAATTGCCGTTGAACACCCTCACCCGTTCCCGCGTAGATCACATCGGGATCCGAGAACGCCACGTCTAGGGCACCAACCGCGGGGAATTCGAAGAAATCGTCCGACACGTTGCGCCAATTCATTCCGGCGTCGGTGGTCTTCCAAACTCCGCCGTGGGCTGCCCCGAAATAGAATTCGAGAGGATCGTCGAGAGCTCCTGCTACCGCGAGGACACGCCCACCACGGTACGGCCCCACGAAGCGCCACTCGGCGGCTGAAAGAAAGCTGCTATCGACGCTGGGATACGCTGCAATTTCGGAGCTCGCGGTGCTGCGCTGATAAATACCATCGTGGATGCAGCCTACCAACGCGATTCCAGCCAGAAAACCGACGACCGCTGTAGTGAACTTCACTTTTTTTCCTGTTGCGAAGAATTGAACGGATTATATAGCTTACAACGCAAGAACCAACTGGAGCGACGATGGTGACGGTGATCGCTTAAAACTTCGGCGGCGTTTCGGAGTGGACTGGAGGCGGTCTGACCGCATCTGGCGCGCTCAGACGAGCGTCAAATCTTTGCGATACACAAACTGTGTCGCGACGAGCGTGAAACCGCAGGATCCGTACATAGCGATGGCGGCCGCGTTCTCGCGCTCCGGGTAGACGACTGCCCTCGTCATGCCTGCTCGCTCGAGGGCACGCAGACCGGCGATCATCACCGCGGTCGCGAGTCCCCGGCGCCGGTGGTCGGGATGACAACCCACGGGTTCAAACAGGCCCACGCGGTTGCGGTCATCGGCCCAGACGGTCGAAAATGAGAGGAACTCGTCGGCGCCTTCGACAACGAAGTCGTGCTCCATTCGGTAGAGCGTGTCGCGCTTGAGTCCGACCCATGCGTCGGCATACGGGCCACCGCGATCGAAGGCAAGGCCCTCAATCCGGACGCGCCGCGCGTAGTCGCCCCGAGACGCTACGGAGCGTAGCGACAATTCGGCGGGTAGCAGGACTTCCGGATGCTCCCCTCCGAGCGCGCACATCATGTGGGCGTAGCCCCCGCTTTGCCGTATATAACCACGAGCCGCGAGCAGCGCGTGCCGCGCGTCGTCGTCCTCGAAGCTCCTGACGTCGACGAAGCCGCAACCTGCGGCACGGGCGCGTTGCTCCATCCACGCAAGCATCGAATCCTCGACGGCAGATCCACTGCGAACGCCACCTTGTGTATCTCCCTCATAGAAGGGGTCATACCATGCGAACCCGAGCACGCCGTGATCGTCCTCCCAGACCTGGATGTCGGCCTCGGGGTCGCTGCCACGACGCGCACGCAGTCGCCAGTGCAGGTCTCCGACGTGGAATGTCACGCTCGGCCCGCGCGCGGCCCAGACGTCGGCAATCAAATCGTGCAGGCAATGGACGTCGTCGAGATTGAAGGGTCGCGAGCGCACGGGGGCAGGGTAGCCCGCACGCTGCCTCGTGCTCGACATGTGTATTTCCCCCTATATCTTTTATGATCGCCAACTCGATCAAGCGGAGGAGCGGAGGATATGAATCTCAAGAAGATCCTCATTGCAACAGTTCCAGTTCTTTTGAGCGCGAGCGTGCTGGCGGCGGAGAAAGAACAAGAAGAAGAGTGGGACGTCAACGCGCCTCCCGGTACACCGCGGACCATATCCATCGATACCCGATCCGGTACGTGGATGAGTCTCGACGTCAGCCCGAACGGCCAGACGATCGCGTTCGACCTGCTCGGCGATATCTACCTGCTGCCGATAGATGGCGGTCAGGCCAAAGCGATCGAGAGCGGCCTTTCATGGTCGATGCAACCGAGATTTTCACCGGATGGCTCCGAGATCGCGTACACGAGCGATGCAGGAGGCGGAGACAACATCTGGATCATGGCGGCCGACGGCAGCGATCCGCGACAGTTGACGAAGGAGGATTTCCGCCTGCTGAATAACCCCTATTGGTCACCGGACGGTGCATACGTCGCCGCCCGGAAACATTTCACCACCACGCGTTCGCTCGGCACAGGCGAGATTTGGATCTACCACAGGAATGGCGGCGGCGGCGTCGCGGTCATCGAAAAACCCGACGAGGAACATCAGAAGGAACTGGGGGAGCCGGCATTCTCCCCGGACGGACGCCACATCTACTTCAGCGTGGACAGTACCCCCGGTAGTACGTTCGTCTACGCTCAGGATTCAAACGGTCAGATCTTCGAAATTCGCCGCCATGACATGCAGACGGGTGAAACGGAAAGTTTCGTCACGGGAGCCGGCGGCGCTGTGCGTCCGACTCCATCGCCAGATGGCCGCTACCTGGCGTTCGTGCGCAGAATCCGCGCAAAAAGCGCCTTGTTTCTCAAAGATCTGGTAAGCGGTGCGGAGAAGCCCATATACGAAAGCCTCGACCAGGATCTGCAGGAAGTGTGGGGGGTGCAAGGCCTGTATCCGAACATGGACTGGACGCCTGATTCGAAGAGCATCGTGTTCTGGGCCGACGGTAGGATCAAACGCATCGACATCGAGGACCTGAAAGTCTCCGACATCGATTTTCATGTCACTGACACGCGAACCGTTTATGACGCCCCGCGCCCGACAATCGACGTTGCACCGGCGAGCTTCCAAACCACGATGGCACGCAATGCCGAAGTATCACCCGATGGCTCGAGAGTCGTCTACGAGAGTGCAGGCCTTCTCTATATCAAGGATCTTCCCGATGGCGAACCAAAACTCCTGACGCGCGATCGGCGCAATCACTTCGAGTACGATCCGACCTGGTCACGCAACGGCCGGAAGATTGCGTTCGTCACCTGGGACGACGACGAACTTGGGCATATTCACAGCGTCTCTGCCCGTGGCGGGCGGAGCGAGCGACTCACGAATCGACCCGGCCATTACCACGGCCCGCGCTACGCGCCGGATGGTCGATCGATCGTGTACAAAGTCACGGGCGGCGGCTACCTGACTTCCCCAGATTGGTCGGTCGAGACAGGCGTATTCGTCATCCCCGCCAAAGGCGGAGACTCGCGCCGCATCACACCAAATGGCAGCAATCCGCACTTTGGCGCACGCGATGACAGGCTGTATGTCACCCGCGCCGCCGAAGAAGGCGAGGGTCAGGCCCTGGTCAGCATTGACCTGAACGGCGAAGCGCCGCGGACCCATGCGAGCGGCGAGTATCTGCTGCGCTTCGAGGTAGCACCGGACGACCGGCATTTCGCGTTTCGCGAGAACTACCACATTTATACCTTGCCCCTACCGCCGGGAGGTAACCCGCTGGAGATCACGACTGGCCTGGACAGCGTTGCGATGACCAAGGCCAGCGGCGATGGCGGTAACTATCCGCACTGGAACCAGGGCGGTGCAACCCTGAACTGGACGCTCGGCGCGACGTTATACCGTGCCGGCGTTCACGAGCTATTCGTGCTGACGCCAGAAGACGACGAGGACGGCGGTTACTCTGCGCCAGAGCTCGGGGCGCCACTTGCAGTTCATCTGGATGCGGATGTGCCCGATAGCGTGGTCGCTCTCACTGGCGCCCGCGTGGTCACGATGTCCAACGAAGCGGGTGGCGTCATAGAGAATGGCGTGATCGTCGTAAATGGGAATCGAATCGTCGCAGTCGGGAGCACCGATAGCATCCGCATCCCGGACGAGGCGCTGAGGGTGGACGTTTCGGGAAAGACCATCATTCCGGGCCTGATCGATGCCCACGCACATGTATCTCTCGGAGTCGGTGTGATCCCGGAACAGAATTGGAGCACCTACGCAACGCTGGCACTTGGCGTAACCACTGTTCACGATCCGTCCAACGATGCGACGGAAGTATTCGCTGCATCCGAGATGCAGCGGATTGGTCGTATTCTCGGGCCGCGAATCTTTTCTACCGGCGATATCGTATACGGAGCAAAGTCTTCCTACTTTGCGGATGTGACTTCCCTAGACGACGCGCGAGAACACGTGCGCAGGTTGAAGGCACAGGGCGCAATCAGCGTCAAGAACTACAACCAGCCCCGGCGCGAGCAGCGGCAGCAGGTTACGACAGCGGCTCGCGAAGAAGGCATGCTGGTCGTCTCGGAAGGTGGATCGCTCTTCCACATGGACCTGTCCATGGTGGCGGACGGCAACAGCACGATCGAGCACAATCTGCCGCAGTCCATGCTTTACGAAGATGTATTGCAATTCTGGGGGCAGACGAATGTGGCCTACACGCCCACGCTTGTCGTTACCTACGGCGGTCTGACTGCGGAGGACTACTGGTATCAAGAAACGGATGTCTGGAAACATCCGATCCTTTCGAATTTCGTGCCACCGCACATATTGCAACCGAGATCCGTTCGACGGATCAAGGCACCCCTTGGCGATTTTCATCACATCAAGAGCGCAGCCACCGCGAAGCTGCTGGCGGACCGAGGCGTCTTCGTCAGCATCGGTGCGCACGGGCAGCGCGAGGGCCTGGCAAGTCACTGGGAGATGTGGAGCTTCGTGCAGGGTGGAATGTCACCACTCGAGGCATTGCGAAGTGCGACCCTTACACCCGCCAGAGCGCTCGGTATGGACAAGGACCTTGGGTCGCTCGAAGTGGGCAAACTCGCCGATCTGGTCGTGCTCGATGCCAACATCATCGAAGACATCCATCAGTCTGATCAGATCAACATGGTCATGCTGAATGGCCGCCTTTACGATGCTGCGACCCTAAACGAGACAGTGACGGGCGACAGGCGGACGAAACCGTTCTACTGGCAATGATGCCGTTGGGTGCCTGGCCGTTTAGGGAATCGAGCCGGAACTCGCTGATCGCGCAGGTTCGACCACGCCAACGCCCTGGCGCACCGTGTAGCTCGCATTCGCCATTCCCACGCCGGCCCCGGAGAGGCCGATCGCAGCGTTCACCGCCCGAGGGTAGGCTCACCCGCGTCCGCAACCAAGCAACGCCGAACCACCCTCGCAATCATGATACCTCCCTCGATCGGATCCAAACGCCCGCTACTCGAAGTCACCCTGCCGCATGTTTCTCCAGGTCTCGAGCAGCACACCCACCGATGCTAGTCTCTCCCCTATCCATCTGGCGTTGGACGTTCTCGGATGAGGAGAATCTGTGAAGCCCACAGACCGTGAACTCGGAATGCACCGCCCCATCTCCCGTCGAGATCTGCTGCACGGAATCGGTGCGCTGGCGGTTAGCACGTTGGTTCCGGGACGACTCTTGGCGGACGAGGTTCTGGCGCTGGAGCAAGCGGGCAAGACCGGTTCTGCCTATCCGCCAACGCTTACCGGATGGAGAGGAAACCACGTCGGTTCCTTCGAAGCCGCCCACCAGCTCGCCCATCAGGGTCGGCGCGATTGGGGAACCGTGCGTGAGCCCGACGCCGATGTCTACGATCTGGTCGTCGTCGGCGGAGGGATCAGTGGCCTCGCGGCTGCACACTTCCATCGAAAACAGCAGTCGAACGCGCGCATCCTGATCCTCGATAATCACGATGACTTTGGCGGTCATGCCAAGCGCAACGAGTTCCAGGTTGGCGGCCGCACCCTCATCGGGTACGGGGGCAGCCAAACCCTTTCTCGGCCGTCGAGCTATAGCGATGTGGTCAAGGGGCTCTTGAAGGATCTCCACGTCGACAAAGAGCGCTTCGAGACCGCTTTCCACCACGACCTCTTCAAGAAGAACGGGCTCCGCTCCGGCATCTATTTCAACCGCGAAAGCTGGGGTGTCGACCGAATGGTTCCCTACGGCCTCGGAATCATTGAAGACTACGTGCCTCTTGCACCCTCCAACCTTTCGCCCGAACAAGCCGTGTCGCAAATGCCGATCTCTGCTCCCGCGCAACATGAATTATTGCGTTTGCTGGTCACCGATCAGGATCAGATGCCCGAAATCCCATTGGACGCCAAAGCCGAGTATCTCAGGACCATCAGCTATCGCGATTTTCTGATCACGCACCTCAAGATTCGAGAGCCCGACGTTTTCAAAGTGCTGCAGGATCTCAGGGGGGATTCCGGTGTCGGTATCGAAGCCATCGCTGCCTCGAGCTGTCTCAGATCTGGAGGCTTGCCAGGCCGGAGTGCTGCGGGACTTCCGCCTAGCCAGTCCGGCGAGAAATACATCCACCACTTCCCCGACGGCAATGCCTCGATTGCCCGTCTCTTGGTACGCGGAATGATTCCCGCCGTCGCGCCGGGCACGACCATGGAAGATGTGGTGACGGCCCGATTCGATTATTCGAAACTCGACCAGCAGAGTTCGGCCGTTCGACTTCGCCTCAACAGCACTGCCATCAAGGTGCAACACGACGGAGATCCCAAGACCGCCAAGCGCGTCGATGTCACTTACATCCGCGGCGGCCGTGCGTACCGGGTGAAAACCCGCGCCTGCGTTCTCGCCTGTTACAACGCGGTAATTCCCTACCTGTGCCCCGAACTTCCGGCCCCCCAGCGAGAAGCGCTCGCACTTCAGGTCAAGATTCCGATCCTTTACACCAGCGTCGCGTTGCGCAACTGGCATGCGTGGAAGAAGCTCGGAATTGGCGGCGTCGTGGCACCGGGGAGCTACCACACCATTGCGATGCTCGACTTTCCCGTCAGCCTCGGAGATTATGCATTCGCCCAGGGGCCCGATGAACCGATCGTCGTCCATATGGAACGCTTCCCGCATCGATCCAACGAGGGGCTGACACCCAGGGAGCAGCATCGTCTCGCTCGATACGACATGCTCTCGGAGCCCTTCGAGAGTGTAGAGCGCAATATTCGCGTCCAACTCACCGGACTTCTCAGCCCCGGCGGATTCGATCCCGCTCGAGACATCGCGGGCATTACCGTCAACCGCTGGGCGCACGGCTATGCGAATTGGGGCAACTCACTCTTCGATCCAACCTATGCGAACCGTGACGACGAGCGCCGCCCCCACATGCAAGCGCGCAAACGCTTCGGTCGCATCGCCATCGCGAATTCCGACTCAGCCGCAAGGGCGATGCTCGAAGCGGCCGTCGAACAGGGATACCGCGCCGTCCGCGAATTGTCGTGACATCCGATCAGACGTAAGAATTTCGCAGCTTCAATCGCCTGTCCTAGTCTGGTCTGCAACGCACGATCTTGGCGGCTTGATCCTGACGCTGGCATGATCGGTGTGCGCGCGGGCCAGTGTGACCGAGCCCGAGATATCTGACCCCGATCGAAAGTGCGGGGAGCCACCTCGAGAGATTCGGGGCGTCGCAATTCTCGGAAGAACTCTTTATCATCGCGGCCATCAACGCTCCAGCCTCACCGCCCGCCAAGGGTAAGCGCTTTCGAGGAGACCCAATGTTGAAAACGACGCCGTTCCACTCGCGTACCAGCGCGCTGTGCCAGGGGCAGAGCTGGTCGAACTGGGCAGGCTTCTTGGCTGCGACCACGTACGAGCCGGACCATCTCCACGAATACAACGCCGTGCGCACGGGCTCGGGCCTCTTCGATGTTTCGCCGCTCTTCAAGTACGACATCCGTGGGAAGGACGCGCTCGCCCTGGTCAACCGCGTCTCCGTGCGCGATCTGTCGAAGTGCCGCATCGGCCAGGTGTACTACGCGGTGTGGTGCAACGACAAGGGCATGATCTTCGATGACGGTACGATTTCGCGTCTCGGCGAAAATCACTTCCGTATGACGGCCGCGATCCCCACGCTGGTTTGGTTGCAGGACAACGCGCTCGGGCTAGACGTGGCGATCGAAGACGTGTCTGATCAGTACGCGGCCGTAGCGTTGCAGGGACCGACCTCGCGCGATCTGCTGCAGAGTCTGACGGATGTCGATCTCAGCGGCCTGCGCTTCTTTCGCTGCACCAACGCTACGGTGGCCGGCGCGCCCGCGCTGATCACCCGCACCGGCTTCACGGGCGACCTCGGGTACGAGATCTTCGTCAGGCCTGATGACGCGGAGAATCTCTGGGATGCGATGATGGAAATCAGCGGCGAGTTCCAGATGCTCCCCGCCGGCTTGGTGACCCTCGACCTGTTGCGCATCGAGGCCGGGCTGGTCAGCATCGACTCCGATTTCATCTCCGTCACTCAGACGATATTTCCCGTTCAGCAGGTCTCGCCCTTCGAGCTGGGGCTCGGCTGGATGGTCAATCTGGATCGGGAATTCTTCGTCGGCCGCGATGCGCTCCGATACGAGAAGGCTCATGGCTCGCGCTCGAATACCGTCGGTCTCGAACTCGACGTCACGGTTTTGGAGAAGGCCTACGCGGAGTACGGCATGCCGCTGCTTCTCCCCTATACGGCGTGGGGCGCGGCTGTGCCCATCTATGCCGACGAGCCGCAGAAGCACCTCATCGGGCGGGGAACCTGTGGCATGTGGTCTCCGGTGTTGAAAAAGTACATCGTCATGGCGCGCGTGAAGCCCGAGCATGCGAAACTCGGCAATCTCATCTGGATCGAGGAGATGGTCGAGGCACGCAGCTTCTCCATCCCCGCACGAGTGGTTGAGATGCCGTTCTACGATCCGCCCCATAAGAAAAGCTAGAAAATTCGACAATCAGGACATCGATATGACACAAAATTATGACGCGATCATCGTTGGAGGTGGCCACAACGGCCTGACCTGCGCGGCCTACCTCGCCCGAGCGGGCCGCAAAGTGCTGGTCCTGGAGCAGCGCCATGTACTGGGCGGTGCCACCGTGAGCGAAGAGATCTTCCCCGGTTTCACCTATTCGGTTTGCTCCTATGTGGTGAGTCTGCTGCGACCCGAGGTGATTCGCGAACTCGAGCTGGCCAAGCACGGGCTGAAGATCCATCCCATCGACAGCGTTTTTTCGCCCATGGAAAACGGGGATGGCCTGGCTTCCTACGCGGACGAGACCAAAGCGCGTAAGGAATTCAGCCGATTCTCCACGCGCGACGCCGAGATGCTTTCGAGGTTTCATGAAGTCATGTACAGGATGGCCTTCGCGGTGAAGCCCATCATCGGCTACGTGCCACCCAATCTCACCAATCCGAGCCTGCGCGACCTGGGCACCCTCAAGGATTTCGGCAAGCACCTGCAGGGCCTGGGCAAGGACACCTTCCACGAGCTGTCGAAGATCATGGTCATGAGCGCCGACGACTTCCTCGCCGAGTACTTCGAGACCGACATCATCCGGGCCGCGCATGGGATGAGCGGAATCATCGGCACCATGCTCGGCGTGAAATCGCCCGGGACCGCCTACGTGCTGCTGCACCATTACATGGGTGAACTCGACGGCGCCTTTACGGCCTGGGGCGGTCAACAGGGCGGCACGGGCGGGGTCAGCGGTGCGATCGCCAGCTCGGCCCGCAGCCACGGGGCCGAGATTCGCGTCAGCTCACCCGTCGCGCAGGTCATCGTGAAGAACGGTAGCGCCGTCGGCGTGGCACTCACCAACGGAGACGAGTTCTACGCGGATACCGTCGTCTCGGGCTGCGACCCCACGGTAACTTTCCGAAAACTCGTCGACGAAAAGGATCTACCCGCAGATCTGGTCCACGCGATCGACAAATTCAAGTACCGGGGTTCGTCGGGCAAGATCAATCTCGCCCTCGACGCCTTGCCCCAGTTCACGGCGATGAAGGATTCGTCGCTCATCAAGGGCCTCATCGATATCTGCGTGAGCGTGAACTACATCGAAAAGGCCTACGACGATGCCAAGTACGGCGGCTTCTCGAAGCGGCCGTGCATGGAAATCGTGATCCCCAGTACCGTGGATCCGACGATGGCACCGCGCGGCAAGCACATGATGTCGATTTTTGTGCAGTATGCCGCCTACGACATGTCGGCGTACGGCAACCGGGACCAGCAGCGCGAAGCGTTCGGCAATGCGGTGATCGATACGTTGTCGGAGTTCGCGCCCAACCTGAAGGATCTCATTCTGCACAAACAGGTGCTGACGCCCTGGGACTTGGAACAGAAGTTTAGTCTGACCCAGGGCAACATCTTCCATGGCGAACTCACCCTGGACCAGCTCTTCTTCCTCCGACCCGCTGTAGGTTGGGCCAATTATCGCACGCCGATACGCGGCTATTGGCAGTGTGGTTCAGGCACCCATCCCGGTGGCGGTATCACCGCCGGACCGGGGCGGCTGGCCGCGCGGGAAATTCTCGGCGGGAAACTCTGAAATAGCGGCGCCGCAGAACACACGCCGATGCGCGAGTCAGGCAGACGCTCCGTGGTCTGCGCAGCGCCGTTTCTGAAGCATGCGATACAGCGCGAGCCAGAGGCCAACGCCGAGGCCCGAGAGGATCAAAGCGATTCGTCGCGATGGAGGGGGTCGGCGAATCAGCTCGAGTGTCCCTCCAGGCGCGGGAAGGCGAACGTCGATTCCACCCGAAGAATTGGGCTCGATGGGAATCGGAACGCCATCGAGCTCGGCCTCCCATACGGGGAAATACCAACGCGCGAGCCGAAGCCGCGTACCTGCCGGCGCATCCGCGCGGAGCGCGATCCGCGAACCCTTCTCTTCGAGCAGCTCGATCTCTGCCGCCGGCTCGGCGGCGACTACGCTCCGACCTCCCACCCGTGCGGCACGCTTCCAAGCCGCTGGCTTGGCCCCGCGCGGCAGATACTCATCCAGGACACTGACGTTGAGCACGCCCCTTCGCAGATTCTCGGGTTGAACCGCATTCGCGATCATCTCTGATTGTGCGGCCGACAAGGGCCGGTAGCCAGCGAGCTGTGGCCATGCGTTGGCGACGCAGAGCGCAAAGATTCCAAGCTCGACGAACGCGCGAATGCGGTTGGGGCGCTGCGTGAGGATCGGAGCCGCGGCCACCCCCACTGCAACCGCACTGACGAGCGCGAGCGGGCCCATGAAGCGCCACGGGAATTGTACGAGCGGTAGCCACGGAAGGAACTCCCAAAGCGGCGCCGACACGCGCAATTGCAGACCGATGAAGATCAGCGCGGCGACGAGCAGCCCCATCAAGAAGCGCCGCTCCACAATTGGGTGTGCGGTGCGTCGAGCGCCTACCCATGCCGCGAAGACGAGCGCAGCTGGGGTCAGTGCGCCAGCGCTGAAGAATTGCGAATAGCCGAAGAACTCACTGATGGGTTTCCACTGGCCGTGAAAATCGAATTTTCCGCGCGTCAATTCGTCTACGCGGATTGCGTCCTGAAGTACCAGCGCAGGGAGCCAGATGAACGCCGCGATCAGGAGGCCGACCGCAACGCCCGAAGCCAACGCCAACCACGTACGGCCGGCATTCCTCCAGCCGTAGAGCCAGAGTGCCCCCCCCAATAGAAGCGCAAGGCAGACCAGCGCCGTCAAATTGTGGCTGAGAATCGACACTGCCAGGCCGCCCGCGACGACGATCGCACCTCGGAGCGGCTGACGCTCGATCCACATCAGCCCTTCGAGCGCAAACGGCAGCAAACACAGCGCTGCGAACTCGGCATTCGCATTGCGAATCAATTTGTCGCCGATCAGATAGGGGTGGAGGGCAAAGAGGGTTGCTGCAATTCGTCCGCATTGCGCATCCACTCCTGGGATGGCGGCGAACAGACGCCGGATCGCGAAAACACCGATGAACGAAAATAAAATCACGGCCAGCGACGCTCCCGTCGCAAAGGAACCGAACACCAAGGAGGTCACGGCCGCCAGCGCCACGAAGGCCGGGGCATAGAAGAGAAAGACCGGCGATCCGTAGCCGCCATAGAGATTGGGCGCCCAATGCGGCGGATACTGCCCCTCGCCGAATGCGTGCGAAAACTCGGCGACGCGGGCGAGTTCGAACGCCCAATCGTGCCCTTGCGGGAATCCACCAATGACCAGAGGCGCGCACGCAATCAGCGCCGCCAGATAGGGAATCGCCTCCAGCCAGTTGTAATCTCGCTCCATCTCCCCGTCATCCCGCTCGCGGTTCTCGAGTTTTCAGCATCGTTGGCTCTGATGGAGAGGTTCGCACCGACCGATCAATTCGCCACGGCTTTCGGGTATTCCTACAACCAAGCGCGAAATCTCGCACGAGAGAGGATTGGGAGCAGACATCTACATTGCCGAGCTGACGTCTGCCATGGTCTATCTGGCAGTCGGCATGCATTTGTTCGCGTTGAGCCAACGCACGCGCGGGCGCGCGGAATACCTCCTTGCGCTCAATTACCTTTGCCTGGGTGTTTCCTACATCCTCTACCAGATACCGAGCCCGGCCGAGAGCGGCTTCCCGTGGGTTCCCATCACGGCGCGAGTGATCTACAGCGTGGGAATTGTGCCCCTCTTGCTCTTCACACGCGATGTCTTTCGAAACGGTTCTCGTTGGGCCAATGCACTCGTTTGGTCGACTACCCTGGTTCTGTTTTCCGGCGTCCTCTTTTCAACCCTGGATGGCGACATCGAAGGCTTGATCGTCAGCAGCGTCTGGTTTTGGTGCGATTGGATCGGCTACACGGCCCCCTATATCTGGATCAGCACAGAAGCCCTGATCGCTTACAGCGCGGCAAGAAAACGCCAGGCATTGGGATTTTGCAAACCCGAGGTCCCCAACCGCTACCTGCTCTGGGCGCTCTTCGGAATCTTGGCGACGCTCGCGAGCATCGCGCTCGTTCCCCTCTATATCGAACTTGCGGCCACCCAGATGTGGCCCCGCTGGGGTGACTATACCTCCGGTGGATTCGAAACCGCCGGGACCGTGGTGCTCTGGTGCGTGTTCTTCCCGCCCGCCTTCTACCGGCGCTGGATCAATCGAACCGCGGCGGCACCATCCAACGCGGTGCACTGAGGCGCGCAGGCTCTGGCGCGCCGCCAAAGGAATTGTGTTAGAACCTCGGCTTTCGAGGTACCGATGCTCCGTTCGATCACGCTAGGTTGGCTCGCGTTTTTTGCAATCGCCTGTTCCGAAAGCGAACCAGAACCCTGGAACGCTGCGGAAATGAACGCACTGTCCGAACAATTCAGTCATATTGCCGAGGCCTACGCGGTAGTCGATATTTGCATCCCGATGATCGACGCAGACAAGGATGCCAAGCGAAGCGTCATTTCTGAGATTGAAGTCCGGCGCTACTCGAAGCTCTCGCAGATGAATACCGAGGCCGAACTCGCGAAGTTCTTCACCTATCACCGAAGGAGCGGTGGAACCGATGAGCAAGTTGCGGCTCTAGACCAGATCTATCGAGAATCCCATGCGGCAGCCGTGCGCGTACTGACATCCATCGACAGCTGCACGGAAGCCGCGTCCGACTACGCGAATACCATCCTGAACACGAAGGTTCGACCGAATCCGTGAACACCCAGCAGGAAGCGCGAGTCTTCTAACGGCTTGCCATCTCCGAAGACGCGCAGTCCGCGACGCTGAGGTCAATCACGAGACCGGAGTGATCCGAGCCCCGAATTGCGACCACCTGAAAGTCATCGACCCGCACACCGCTACCAAAACAGTGATCGATCCTGAGCAGCGGTGGCCCTCCGACCCAGCGCGCCCAGGTTCTCGCGGGTCTCGCGTTGCGAGTTCGCGCGTGAGTGAGCGCGAGATCCTCCAATTGCCCAGCGACCACCCGGTAGAGGGGCCACGCGGGCGTGGCGTTGAAATCACCAACAACGGCGCGCGCGTGCGCGGGAGTTCGATCGAGAAATTGAAGCAGGCCACGAGCTTGCGCGCGGCGAACCTTGTATCGCGACCAGCTGGAGGTTCCCCAGGTCGGCGAGGCGATGTGCACGTTCACGATCTCGAGCGCACCGGTCAGCGTGGGCCAATGCGCGGGGTCGAGCCGCGCAATCCGCGCATCTCGACACGGGAGCGCCACCCGATCGAACTCAGCGGGATGACGCAATGCGATTCCCATACCCATGAAGTCACGCGAAGGCTCGAGGCGCCCGTGCGGAAACACGCGGCCCAACGCGCGCGCCTGCTCGGGTGAAAGCTCCTGCACAGCGGCGACGTCCGCACCGCTCGCGCGAACCAGATCCGCCAACGCCTCGGGATCCGCCCTGCCATTCATCAGATTTCCGGAAAATATGCGTAGATGGGACCCCACCTTGCCTCCGCCTCGCCTACGCCCAACTTCTCGACCAGTAGGCGCGAAATTTTAAGCGAAATCGGATAGAGGGTGTAGCTCACCGCTCCGCTGCTCGGATCGGACAGACGGTGTGGCTCGCCTTGCTGCTCGCTAGATCGGTTGGAAGATCCGGTTCGCCGTCTAGAGCGGGCGGAAGGGGTCGATCCTCGCGATGGTCTCATCGCGTCCGGGGCCCACGGAGATGATCTCGACCGGGACCTCGACGAGGGTCTCGACGCGCTCCACGTACCTCCGCGCGGCATCGGGAAGCTCTTCGTAGCGGCGGCATCCCGTGATGTCCTCATCCCACCCCGGCAGGGTTTCGTAGACGGGTTCGGCGCGCTCGATCTCCGCGAGCGTCATCGGGAAGTCCTTGGTCAATTTGCCATCGACGCGATAGGCGGTTGCGATGTCGAGGTCACCAATGCCCGAGAGCACATCGAGCTTGTTCATCGCAAGCGCCGTGAAGCCGTTGACCATCGCGGCCTCGCGGAGCATGACAACATCGAGCGATCCACAGCGACGCGGCCTTCCGGTGGTCGCACCGAACTCCGCCCCAGCCTCTCGCAACGCTTCGCCGAACGCGCCGGTGTCTTCGGTCGGAAACGGCCCGCCACCGACACGCGTCGTATACGCCTTGGTGATTCCCAGCACGCGATCGATCCGAGTGGGTCCGACGCCAGCGCCGGCGCATACAGCGCCCGCGACGCAATTCGACGAAGTCACGTAGGGGTAGGTGCCGTGATCGATATCGAGAAAGGTTCCCTGCGCGCCCTCGAAGAGAACATTCTTGCCCGCACTCAGCGCTTCTTCGAGCGTGTGAACGGTGTGATCCACGTACGGCTCGAGTTGTCGACCCCACTCAACCGCTTGCTCGTAGAGCGCATCGACGTCGATCGGCTCCCAGTTGTAGAGTTCGACGAGTTCGAAGTTCTTCTGTTTCGCAACGCGCGTCAGCTGCTCGCGTAGCCCCGCTGGATCTAGCAGGTCTGCCACACGGATTCCGCGGCGGGTCACCTTGTCCTCATAGGCGGGGCCGATTCCGCGCCCGGTCGTACCGATCGCAAGCTCACCCGCGGCTTCTTCGCGCGCCTTATCGAGCGTTGTGTGCCACGGAAGAATGACATGCGCGCGACCGGAGAGCCGCACTCTCGATGGATCGCGCAACAGCCCGCGCTCCTTCAACGCCTCGAGTTCGGCCAACAAGGCCTCCGGATTGACGACGACGCCCGGCCCGATCAGGTTGATGATCGAGGGATTCAGGACACCCGCCGGCACGACGTGAAGCACGGTCTTGACACCGTCCACCACGAGCGTGTGGCCGGCGTTGTTGCCACCGTGGAAACGGACCACAAGCTGCGCGTGGGGGGCGAGCCAATCCACGAGCTTTCCCTTGCCCTCGTCGCCCCACTGAGCACCAACCGCAACCAGTGACGTCATTACCCAAGCTCCACGAGTTGTGCCGATATCAAATGCGGCAGATTGTGCAGCTGCTCCATCACCGCTGCGTCTGGCGCTCGATCCATGTTCACGAGCATTGCGGCGAGCGAACGTTCGGGGATCAGCGCCAGCTGCATGCGCGAAATGTTGATACCGCCCTGCCCCAGCACGGTACCGACGGCTCCCACTACGCCGGGCTGGTCTTGATTCTGAATGAAGAGCGTCGGTCCTTCGGGGATCGCCTCCATCATGAAATCGTCGATTCGGACGATGCGCGGCTGCTGCCCGTGGAACACAGCACCAACGATATATCGATTGCCGCAGCCCATGACGCGGGTGGAAATCGCACTTGCGAAATCGCGCGACCGGCTCACCTTCGACTCGACCACCTCGATTCCGTGCTGCTTCGCGATCAGCGGCGCGTTCACGAGATTCACCTCATCGTTCAACGACTCCAAGATTCCCTTCAAGATCGACACCGTGATTGGAGCGACTTCGAGATCCGCAGCGTCTCCCGAATACTCGATCTCGATTCGGTCGATCGCACCCAGGCAGAGTTGCCCCTGGAAACGCCCCAGTTTTTCGCCGAGTTCGAGATACGGGCGAATCTGCGCGTAGAGCTCTTTTGAAATCGACGGAACGTTGAGCGCATTTCCCACAATGCCATCTACGAGGTAGTCGCGGACCTGCTCGGCAACGGCAATGGCGACGTTCACCTGGGCTTGTTCGGTGGAGGCCCCTAGGTGCGGGGTACAGATGACCCCCTCGTGCAAGATCAGCGGATCGTCGGCGTCGGGTGGCTCCTTCTCGAACACATCCATCGCAGCGCCACCGACCTGTCCCGAGTTCAGCGCGCGCAACAGCGCGGCCTCGTCGATGATTCCGCCCCTCGCCGCGTTGACGATCAATACACCCGGTCGCGCCTTCGCGAATGCGGCATCGTTCAAGAGGCCGGTGGTCTCCGGCGTGCGCGGAACGTGAATCGAGATCATGTCCGCACGCGTCAACATCTCGTCGAACGAAACCAGTTCCACTCCTGCCCCCGCCTTGGCCGCCTCGGACAGGAACGGGTCATACGCAATTACCTTCATCCCGAAACCCTTGGCGCGCTTTGCAACGATCCGGCCGATGTTCCCCAGGCCGATGACCGCGAACGTTCGGTTGTAGAGTTCCATTCCGACGAAGCGCGACTTCTCCCATTTTCCAGCTTTCATCGATGTGGTCGCCTGGGGGATGTGGCGCGCAAGTGAGACCATGAGCGCGATCGCGTGCTCGGCGGTGGTGATGTTATTACCGCTTGGTGTGTTCATCACCGCGATACCGCGCGCGGTGGCAGCGGGTATGTCGACATTGTCGACACCGATCCCGGCCCGACCGATGACCTTGAGCTTGCCTGCCGCCGCAATGACTTCGGCAGTGACCTGGGTGCCGCTGCGAATTACCAGCCCATCTGCATCGGCGACGGCCGCGAGCAACTCGTCGCCTTTCAGGCCCAACTCGTCGACCACCGTGATCCCCGGCGCGTGCTCGAGAATTTCAAGTCCCTCGGGCGCCAGCTTGTCGGTCACCAGAACTTTTGCCACGCTCATCTCTCCCGGCCGCTCATGCAGACACCGCCCGCGCCCGCTCAGCGCTCACCCACCAGATGCTCCAAGCATCCGCCCGACGGCCATTAAGCCCATGGTTTCATTGGGAAAAGAGGCAAGGAGATCGAGTGTGCCCAAGGCGCGAAGGGGTGTCAACGCCAGCCCGCTCGCGGCCTACGACGGCTCGTTGTTCCCCGAGCGCAATTCCTTCGGTCTGCGCTTGCGGAAGAAGCGTCTGGGCCGCGCGTAGAGCCACGACTCCGGGACGCCATCTGATTTCGACGGAATCCGGGGCCGCCCTTCCGCGCAGGCAGTGCTGCAGTGCCAGGCGCCATCTACCTTGATCGAAGCGAGACCGAGGCTTTCCTCGCAGCGCACACAAGAACCGGCCCCGTTCGCGGGGCGATGATCAACCTTTCCCATGCGGCATAGAGTAGGGGCGCGCGACCGGGTGGCAAGGAGACGGCCGTGAATCAGCCAACGCCCGAGATCCTGCTGATCGCAGGCGGCCTGATCTGACTCCGCGCAGGAACTCAATCGTCGAGCGCGGTTTACGGGGTCTTCGGTTTCGGTTTGGTGGCCAGTGCGATACCCCGTGCACCGGCTTGCTGGGCAATGTCGAGGATGTTGACGGCCTGACCGAGCAGCACGGCCTTGTCGCCGCGCAGCACGACGACCTTCTCGCGCGCGTCCGCCAGCGCCGCCTCGAGCACTTCAAAGAGCTGGTCTTCCGCCACGACTACGTCGTCGATCAAGATCTCGCCATCGGAACCAACGGTAACGGTCACGCCCTGCGGCGTTGCGTCGCTGACATCCGCACCCGGAAGATCGATGTTCTTACCCTGGTTCTGGATCACCGACGTCGTGACCATGAAGATCACCAGCAGCACCAAGAAGACGTCCGTCAGCGGCGTGATGTTGATCTCGGCGACGATGCCGCCATCTGAGTCTTCATGATCAGGCTGGTACGAGGTTGCCACTCGGCACCTCCGCTGGTTTGGATCCGCCACTTTCCGAGGACTCGACAAAAATCAGCGCCTGCAGGAAACGCTCGCAGGATCGCGCGTAAGTGGTGCCCAACGTGTTGGCGCGGGTCTGAAGATAGTTGAAGAAAAGCAGCGCGACGATCGCGACGAATAGTCCCGCGGCCGTCGCAATCAGCGCTTCCGAAATACCAGAAGCCACGACCTCGAAACCGCCGACACCTTCAACCGCCATGGCCCGAAACGCGCGGATGATTCCGATGACCGTTCCGAACAGGCCCACATAGGGAGCAAGCGAGCCAATCGTTCCGATCACCCAGAGGCCGCGCTTGAGATCCGTCACGGCTTCTTGACGCGCGGTCAGCAACACGCGATCCAGATCCTCAATCGCGACGTTCTTCCAACGCATCGCCTCGAGGAAAATTCTTGCGACGGGTGTATCGAACCGCTCGCAAATCGAGCGAGCGCCTTCGGCGTCTCGCTTGACGAGCGACTCGATCGTCAAGCGAGTCACCTCGCGGGTCTGGCTCTGGAGACCCCGGTAGCGCCACAGGCGCTCGAATAAAATCGTGAGCGCGATCACAGAAGCAATGAACAACGGAACGACAGTTAGGCGTCCGTCGTAAAGCAGCTCCATGAGTTCTCTCGCTTCCATCGGCGCCCCTCCTGGCTTAAATCGCCACAGATCTCTTGAATCGTCCCATGAAGCCTGGACGACGTGTTTCGCCAGCGTCCACCAAGACGCCATTTCTTCTTTCAATTCACTCGGTTACCAGAATGAGCGCGCCCCATCAGCGCGAGCCAGCTGGACCAGGAACCGGGGGGAACACGCAACACCAAAGCACTCGCGTTCGGCGCTTCGCTACTGGCCCATCGACGCTTCATCCCCCAAAACTTGAAGGGAAATTTTTTCCGATCTCATTTAAGCGCTGTTTGGCCGAAGAAGCCAGTAGCCGTGTGCGCCCGACCGGCGTCGCTATCATCGTCCCGGAAACCCGGCTTGCACTTTCGGGGTCCAATCGGTTGGGGCGCTCACCTGGTATCAGATGCGAGCGCTGGCAAGCTGTGAGAGCGGTTGGCGGTGTCGTGTAAAGGCGCGAGCGAGCCTGCGAGATCTCGAACGGATCGTTCAGCCGGAAACTTCGGAGCAAGAACTCCCACGATGAAACAGCAATCGATTCTCCGGCCGCGCAACCAACGCAAGCGCACCCGGCAACGGGTGGGTACGGCCTTCGTCCAGGCCGCCGCCGCTGGCGGAGTGGCGCCCGACTTCCCGATGAATTTTCACGATCCGGACGAAGGCAAGAGCACCCTTGCAACAGGCGGCGTCTCTGCAGCAATCCACTTTGGCGCGATCGGCCTGCTGTTCCTCTTTGCTTCTCTCAATCCCGAGATCGTGGAGGAAATCATCCCCGTCCGTCTCCTCCGCGAAGAAGCCCCCAAGGCGCCCGCACCAGCGCGCAGGGCTCTCGCGGAGCGGCGCAAGCTCGACTTCGCGCCCGCGATGCAAGCCGTGCAGCCACAGATCATCAACCAACGCGTCATTGCGAGAGCCGCCCCCGCGGTCCACGCAGAGATGCTCAAAATGGATTCGCTCAACGCCGCTGCAGCTCCAACACAGGTGAAACGCGCGTCGATCGACGTCGATCGCGTTTCGGCCGTTGGCGCCGTCGGCGGCTATCAGGCTTCCAAAGTCGAAGTCAATAACGCCGCGGGTCCGGCGGTGCGCGGCCCGATCAACGCGGTCGGCCCGATCGGCCCATCCGTGGGGCCCCGCAAGGTCGCTGGCACCGATGGGAACAGCTTTGGCACCGGCTCGCTCGCCATCAACCAGGGTTCGTCCGTCCGTGATGGCGTGCTCACCTCACGCGACGTCATTGGCTCACCCACCGGTGCCGTCCTCGTCAGCGTCGATACCGCAGTCGGCGAGGGAAACCTCGCTGGGCCGGGCGGAACGGGAACCGGGCTCCTCCCCGATGGCGCTGCTACGGACTGCATGAAGCGGCCGGAAGTCAACTCCTACATCGCGAACCTCCAGCAGCGGATCTACTCGCGGTGGAGTCTACCGTACGGAGTCAAAGACGTTCGCGTCGTGCTGCGCTTTGCAATCGACGTTGCGGGGTCGGCGTCGAGCATCCAACTCGTCAAGGGCGACAACGCGATCGGCGCGAGCGCAATCGATGCCATGCGCTCGTCATCCCCCTTCCCCCCGATGCCCGATCGCGTGCGATGTCTTGCCAACAAGAACATCAACGCGACATTTTCCAGCTCATCCCTTGCAGGCTAATCGAACCGATTCCAGTTGGTTGCCCGACCGGGCGTTCGCTAGCACGCGGGCGATCGCACTGTTGCTCGCACTGCTCGCCGCGGTTTCAGCACCAATCGTCGCCGCTCGCGCCGCCTGTCCTTCCATTGAACTCCTCTACGACGAAAACGAAAAAGTCCACGAGAAGCGCGTCGATCACAACAGAGACTGTCAGTTCGACGAGTTCGTCTACTACGCGAACGGTAAGCCCGAACGAGCTGAAAAGGACACCGATCTCGACGGCGTGCTCGACGTATGGATCTTCTACGAGCGCGATGGCAGCCCCAGCCGCCAGGAGCAGGACACCACGGGGGACGGAAAAGCCGATCGCTGGGTTCAGTACAAAGACGGAGAACCGAGCACTCAACTCGATGACAAGAACGGCGACGGCAAAGCGGACACGACCGTCACCTACCAAAATGGCCAACCCAAACGCCTCGAAGAGGACACCAACTTCGACGGCAGACCAGACCGCGTCACGACCTACGAAGACGGAGTCGTTGTTGCCATCGAGGCCGACAAGGACCACAGCGGGCGCCCGGATGTCTACGCGCGATTCAATCCCGATGGCAGCAAGATCATGGAAGAGCAGGACACCACGGGTGACGGAAAATACGACGCGACGATCTACTTCGAAAACGACATCAAGGTCAAGCTCGAAGAAGACACTACCGGCGATGGGAAGAAGAACGTCATTACCTTCTTCGAGTCGGGTGTCATCGTAAAGAAGCAGGCCGATACCACCGGGGATGGTCACTTCGACCGCATCGCCCGCTATGAAAACGGTATCGAGCGGACGCAGATACAGGACAAAGACGGCGACGGGAAGCCAGAACGCATCGTCCACCTCGACGCCAGCGGAAACAAGGAACGCGAGGAGGTCGACAGCTCAGGAGATGGCAGGGCCAATATCTTTTATTTTTACGCGAACGGGAAACGCGTTCGCGAAGAAGAGGACATCAACGGAGACGGCAAGGCAGACATCGTCACCGTGGTCGATGGGGATACGCCGATCCGCCGGGAAGCCGACACCAACGAAGACGGTCAAAGAGATACGGTGATCGAATTCATCGATGGAAAGAAGGTGAGACAGCAAGAAGATCGAAACGCAGATGGGAAACCGGATGTCCGATACACATTCGACGATCAAGGCGTTGTTCAAATCGAAGAACTCGACGACGACCACGATGGGCACTTCGAGATCACGGTCGAATACGAAAGCGGCAAGCGCACACGCCGACTCACCAAAGCGAAGGGCAAGGAACAGGTCGAGCGCGTCGAAATCTACGAAAACGAAAAGCTCGCACGTGTCGAGATCGATGAAAATGGCGATGGCCGACCCGACCTCTGGAACATTTACGCGCCAACAGGAGCATTGATCCGACAGGAGCAGGACTCCGATCACAACGGAAAAATCGATACCTGGATCGACCTCGATCCCAAGACAAAAAAAGAGATCGCCGTCCGCCGCGACACCAACGGGGATCAGAAAATCGACAGCTGGCAAACGAACGATTCCCAAGGCTCCACGATTTCGGTGGAAAAGGACCGCAACGGGGACGGTAAACCTGACCGCAAGGTCACTTTCGCAGACGGAAAACCCGCGAGATTCGAGGAAGACGCCGACTTCAACGGAAAAACCGACTTTCGCGGAACGCTCGACCCATCAGGCGCAACAAAGCGCGAGGAACGCGACACCACCGGAGACGGCCGCTTCGACATCGCGATCACTTATGAACGCGGAGTGAAGATTCGGGAAGAGCGAGACACCCGGAACGATGGAAAGTTCGACGTCGTCACCCATTTCGAAAAGGGTGTCCAGGTTCGACAAGAACAGGACACCCAGGGCGACGGAAACTTCGATACGACGATGATCTTCGACGGTGGCCGCGAAACGGTTCAGTCCCGCGATACCAACGGCGATGGAAAGGCTGATGTAGTCGTCTATCTCGATAAGGAAAATCGCCCGAAGAAAGAAGAGATCGACACCAACGCCGATGGCCGGCCAGACCACAGGAATCTCTACAAGAACGGTGTGCTGGTTCGAGACGAAGTCGACCAGGATTTCGATGGGCGATTCGAGTTGAGCACGAACTATCGGGAAGGCAAGCCCTACCGAACGGAAGCCGACCTCGATGGTGACGGATCTCCTGATTTAATCATCGAATACGAAGACGGCAGAAAGTCCGTGCAACGCGAAGATCGAGATGGAGACAAGAAGATCGATCAGGTCACCTACTTCGACGAGAGCGAAAGACCACTTCGAATCGAGGACGACACCGATCACGATGGGCGCTTCGAAACCATCACCTTCTACGAGAAGGGAACCAAGGTCCGAGCGGAGAAGGATCGCAACGGAGACCGTAAACCAGACGTCTTCATCTACTATGAAGGCGATCAAATTGTGCGCCAGGAAGAAGACACTGACTTCGACGGCGTCATAGATGTGCGAAGCCGGGTGGGTGCGAAGGGAGAGCAGATCCAGGAGACGGATACGAACTCCGACGGCAAGATCGACTCTTGGCTCACCAGCGACGCCAGTGGGCAGGTCGTCAAGAAGGAAGAAGACCTCAACGGCAACGGAAAGCCGGATCGGATCATCTTCTTCAAGGACGGCAAGATCGAACGCCTGGAACAAGACAGCGATGCCGGAGGCTGCTTCGATCTCAAGCAGTGGTTCGATGGCAATGGCAAGGTTCGGACCGAGTACCGAGATAGCACCGGGGACTGCAAGATCGACACCTGGAGCTACTTCGAGAAGCAAGTCCTGGTGCGACTGGGGCAGGACACGCTCGGCAAAGGCCGCCCCCAACTCTTGAACCATTTCGACTCCAACGGAACCTTGACGGTTCAGGAGGTCGTAAGCGATGGCGGTCGCAACCCGGGCAAGAAGCTCTTCTTGAACGCCGCCGGCGAAGTAACCGCACAGTGCCTATTGGATGCCGACGGCAAGAAACTCAACGTGCGTACCATTGTTGTCGGCAGCGAGATCGTCGAGGCGCTGATCGATACGACGGGAAACGGTGTAGCGGATACTCGAGAGGTATACGAAGACCAAGAGCGCGTCCGCATGGATATCGACACGAACGGCGACCGAAAGCCCGACGTCACCATCACGACGCTTCCGGGCGGCGTCTCGCGACAAGACGAGGACACCGACTTCGATGGGATCGTGGATCTTCGCTTCGACGGAGACACGCCTGTAGACATCGCAGCGGGAACAAAGTTGGCTGGAGATAAGTTTCGCAATCTCGACTGCGGAAGCTTTCACCGCTTCTGGTGGAAGCGATGAACGTTCGGCTCAGCCGATCCCCCGCAACAGGGTGAGCGGATTACTCGGCCGAAGAGCTACTCCGCCGACGCTCTTTCCGAGCAGTAAAGCGCCGCAGCCGCGTGGGTCGCGAGCAGGTCGAAGAGCTCGAAGTCGAGCGAAGTCAGCTTGCTCTCCTTCTGATCCAGCAATCGGAACACTGCGATCGCGCCAATGACTTTATCGTCGAGTACCAGTGGCACACATACGGTGAGCCCCGAGTTCTGCTCGAGCGCTTTCCCATCGCCCGCTTCGACCACATAACGCTGGCCCGTCTCGACGACCTCCTGAAGGACGCCGGCGGCCTCTTCGATGCGACTCTCGTTCAACGTTACGCGCGCGAGATCATCCGGATCGATACCGAGTGAATCAACGAGAATGAGTTTCCCGGTCTCGTTGTCCATCTCGAAGATCGCGAGCTCCTCCGAGCCGATCATGTTGACGATAATTTCCTCGATCACCGCGATGACTTCGCTTCGCTTGATCGTCTCGTGAAGCCGATAACTGGCCACATAGAGGCTGGCGAGATCACTATTCTGTCTTTCGATTTCGTGGAACTGGCCGAGCAGGTCTTGACTTTCGACCTCGACCTGATCGATTCGCTCAGCGAGCTTCTGCCGTTCCGATTCGATTCGACCGAGCTCCGACTCTGCGATCCCAAGCTGGCGGTCGGTCTGCTGCCGCTGCTCCTCGAGATCACCGACCAGCAATCGCAGGCGTCCGTTCTCCTCGATCAGTGCCTCGATGTAATTCTGGGTATTCTCACGAACCTGGAGAACGTATTCTTCGTTGCGCGTCTCATCTTGCTTCATTGCGGATCCTAGATCGAGCGGTACTGCACCAGGAGATCTGCCCCTCACTGGCACGCGGATTATCGCTGACGGTCATCCACCAGCGTATGGACGTCTTCCAACTTCGCGATCTTTTCCAACAACTGAGCGGCGTTGATCGGCTTGTAGACGTAATCGTCGCAACCACTCGCGAAGCCTTCATCGACGTGAGCAGACTCGCTCCGCGTCGTCACCATGATGATCGGAATTTTTTCCGTGACTTCGTGACCGCGGATCAACCGGACCGCCTCGAAACCGTTCATTCGCGGCATCACGACGTCCATCAAAATGAGGTCGGGTTGTTCGGCTACGGCCTTTTCGACACCCTTGATGCCATCTTCCGCCGTGATGACCTCGCACTGTTTCAGAGATCGGAGAATGATTTGCTGGGTCATCGCGACGACCTTAGAGTCATCCACGATGAGAATCTTTTTCGGCTGCATCCACACTCCTGCTGGAATCACCCAACTCTGCTGGAACCCATCAACTAGAGAGACGTGATCCCGAGAGAACGCCCCCACTCGTCAGTGAGTATCGGCCGCCTGCAAGTCAGCTTGACGACTGCGCGGGAGAAAACCGCGGAAGCAGGCGGGTAGGAAGCAGCAATAGGCTCCCCCGATCCACTCGCGAAAGCTGCGGGTCGCGGCGCGTTGCCTCGAGATCCAATTCAAGTACGGATCGGACTTTACAATCCAGACCGACCTTCTCGAAGCCGCGCCGAGGTCCCGCGACTCCCTCCACCCCGCTGCTTCGGAGCCTCAGAAACGAGCAGCTCGAATCCAGCGCGCGCTCAATTCCGAGCTATCGGCCCCGCCAGACGAGAGGCCTTTTCTCGTTGAAGGCCCTCGCGCCTTCGAGGGAATCATCAGACCGCGGCATGCGTCTTGGCGATGGGCTCGCGAAGAGCGCCACGATCTGCGCCTTTGCCCTCTCGCATGCTCTGAGCGAGACTTCGCCAGCGCTTTCCGGGTCGGCAGCCAAAAAGAATTGCCGAAGGCACTTGAAGGATTCGACAAGGCGTGGTGGGATAGCGCCTCTTAGCCATAGGAGTTCAGACATGTTTCGTTCCAAACCCGATTCGATCTCGCAGAAGCGGATTCTCCGCTACATCGCGACGTACGCGGTGGTCCTTGGCATTTTGTCGATCCCGGCGCTGAGCCAGGCGGTCGAGTACACCGCCGCTCGAAAAGCCGGGCGCGGTCTAGCGGCGATGACGACCTGCTTCCTGGAGGTCCCGGGCAATATGGTGGCGCAGAGTCGCGAGCACGGTCCAGGCATGGGCATACCCGTCGGCTTCGCAATCGGACTTGGAAAGATCGTGGCTCGGGTACTCGTGGGAACCTTCGAATTCATCACCGCGCCGTTTGAAGCACCCGCCGGTTTCAAACCGATCATCGAACCCGAATTTCCTTGGTCTTACTTCGATGAAAGCGGCACATCCTCTTCCAGCAATTAGCCCTGGTGAATCGACGAACGCCGGTCCAAATCGCCCGCGTAACCGCAGCGATTCATGATATGTTGGATTTCACCAGCTCGGAGACCACGCCGTGACCGCGAGTGAGCGAGCACCGATTCCGATCGACACCATTTTCCACCCGACCGACCTCTCGGAAGCCAGCTTCGTCGCGTTCGTACACGCACTCAAGATCGCGTTGCTCGCCCAGTCGGAGCTGACCATCCTGCACGCCGACAACTCCGCTGGAGATCACGTCAGCTGGAAGGACTTCCCAGGCGTCCGGCAAACCCTCGAACGCTGGGGGGTGCTGCCCAAGGGCAGCCCCGGACGAGCGGTCGCCGAACTCGGCATGGCGGTGGAGAAGATCGCCGGTCGCGGCGGAAAACCGTTGAAGGCCGTCACCAACTACCTGCAGGAGAACCCGGCCCAGCTCGTCGTTCTTTCCAGTGAAGGACGCGGAGGCATACCGCGTTTTCTCAAACCATCGTTCGCGGAACCGGTCGCGCGCAAGACGCGGGCCATGACGCTCTTCGTTCCGAGTCACACCAACGGATTCGTCGACGCGGATACAGGGCGCGTGACGCTGGATCGAATTCTGATTCCCTTCAACCACAAGCCCCGCTTCCGACCCGCGATCCAACTCGCCCAAGCGTTCGTTCGCGCATTGGACGATGATGGGGGCGTATTCGACCTGCTCCACGTTGGCGAGAAAAGCAAGGCACCGGCGATCGACATTCCGGATGAGATTGGCTGGACGAGCGAAAAGCATTACGAGACCGGCGACGTCGTCAATTCCATCCTACGCCTCGCCGAGAAGAACAACGCCGAACTGATTGTCATGACCACCACGGGGCGCGACGGAATTCTCGATCGGCTGCGGGGGACGATGACCGAGCAGGTCGTGCGCGGCGCAAATTGCCCGGTCCTAACCATTCCTGAGGGGTGAGCGGAGCCGCCCTACGCTGACCGTACGGCGCTACGCAATCTTTTCACAATCGGCGGCGTGTCGGTCTAGCGCCATAATCGGTGGGTCGCCGAACGTCGTAGGCGGCGCGTCAATTGGCGTGCTGATTCTCTGAACCTTCGGTGCTCGCGCGAGCTTTCGCAAGGCTTTCGATCCGCGACGCGATTGTGCTCGCGAGCAGATCCAACGCCTCGTTGTGGGCGGCTACGAAGCCGTCGGGGCTGCCACCCACGATGGATCGGCGAGTCGCGAAGTGCCCGCTCCAAGGCCCGCCCCCGGCTTTGCCTGCGCGAATTACCCAATTTGCGCGCAGTACCAATGCGTCTTTGTCGATCACTTCAAAGGCCTGGAAATTCACGCCGATCCGATAGTCCAACGGAATCGCAATCAGGGAGGGATAGACGACCACCTGCTGCGTATTGAGCTTGATGCCGAGGTTCTCGCCCAGCGCGCTCAAGACGTTGGTCGAAAAACCGCCCGCCCACCGACGAACGCCGTTGATTTCGAGCCGCGAAGTCGACCCGCCTGGCCGCGTCACCCACTCGGGCCGATCGAGGTAGCGCGGCACGCGGATCGGCCCGACGCCGATTGCGAGACTGTCAGGCACTGCCGAGAAAACAGGATCGGATGCCGCGTTCATTGTATAGAATTCGATCGTCGGGCTGCTGCCCAAGCAGCCAATCACAAGACCCGCGGCGACGATCGCAGCTAATTTGCAACTTGCCGGATGTCGGAGCAGTTTCATTGTCCAGTCTCCTTCTTGCCCCGGAGAAGCGACTCAGGGTGCTCCTCGAGTTGCTCCGCGAGCCGCCGAATCGCCTTCGCGGCATCCGCCAACTCGAACAACAACCGCTTGAGTTCTACGCTTGCGTCTGAGTCCGGCGCGATCAGCGAATCTGCCGACGCTAGCGCGCTCTCGGCTTCCGCGAGCGTGGCGACGAGCGACGGCATCATTTCGTCGTTCAGCGAACTGCTCAACTTGCTCAATTCCCTCAATGTATGGTTCAGGTTCGCTCCGATCTGCTCGATCGGCATGGTCGACAGACGATTGACGAACTGCATCAGGCCCGCCTTGAGCGCTTCGATCGGGCTCGGGATCGTCGGGAGTTCCGGAATCGAACCACTCATTCCGATCTCTGCGGGCGGCGCATCCGGATGAAAGTCAAGGCCCACAAGGAGTTGGCCCGTCAGGATGTTGCCCGTCTGGAGCTGCGCACGCATACCGCGCGCGACCATACTCTTCCAGCGATCTTCCTCCGAGCCCGAATCCTGCCCCGTGAACTCGATCAGCTCGGGATAGAGCTCGACGATCACAGGAATAGCAGGCGTCGAAGTCTCCAGGTCGTAGACGAGGCGCACGTCAGTCACCTCACCGATCTTGATTCCCCGAAATTCCACGGGAGCTCCGACCGTCAGCCCACCCACGGACTGCTCGAAATTGAGAAGGAAGCGATTTCCCGTCGTGAGAATGGGTTCCGTGGTCGCGATTCGGTTCTTGTAGAGTGTGAATACCGTCCCATCTTGGACGGGCCCGCCGGAATCGCCACCCCGAGGCGAGTCAAATGCGATGCCACCGATCAAGAGAGTCGTCAACGATACGGTGTCGATCTGGATGCCGTCCGCGGTCAGCGACATGTCGACGCCACTCGCGATCCAAAACTGGGTATGGCTGCGAACCCGTTTATCGTGCGGCGATTCGATGAAGACCTGGGTCGTCGTGAATCGACCGCTCTCGCCCAACTCGTTACTCGCAACCTGCCCCACCTTGATCGCGTGAAAGTACACCGGCGAGCCAACATCGATCGGTCGGGGTTCGGTGGTTCGCAGTGTAAAGAGGCTCCCGGACTGGTCCGAAGTCACCACAGGTGGCACGTTCAGGCCCTCGAACGCTCTGCGCCGCACGCCCTCGAACGCGGGGTCGATGCCAATGTACGCGCCCGAAAAAATCGTGCTGAGCCCGGAAACGTGCCCTGCACTCACCTGGGCGCGCACCACCCAGAAGCGGGTGTCTTCGCGAAGGTAGACACCCGCGTCCTTCACCAGCCGGGCAGTGACGACAACGTGCGTCAGATCTTCCGAGAGTTCGATCGACTCGACGGCGCCGATCTCGACGTCTTTGTATTTTACCTTCGTCTTACCGGCCTCGAGCCCCTCAGCCGTATCGAAGGTGATCGTCACAGCGGGGCCGCGCTCGGAAAAAGTGTGATAGGTGAGCCAGGCGCCCACCAGCGCCGCGACGATCGGGATCACCCACACCGGTGACATCCGGCTGCGCTGCTCGACAACGGCATCGCTGACGGCGCCAGAGGAGGTCGCGTTCGCGCTATTCGAGTTTCCTTCGCCCTCAGCCATTGGACTCCTTCGCCCGATCCCAGATCAGTCTCGGATCGAAACTCCCCGCCGCGACCATCGTTACCACGACCACGCCAGCGAAGTATACGGCACCGATTCCAGCTTCGATGGTGGCCAGATTTCCAAGGCTGACCAGTGCAACCAGGATCGTAACTACGTAGATATCGGTCATCGACCAGCGCCCCACGGCCTCGACGATGTGATAGAGCTTGGTCCGCTCGACCGGCCGCCAACTCGAGCCTATTTGAACGGAAATCAGCAGAAAGGTCAGAGCGGAAAGCTTCAGCAATGGAACCACCACGCTGGCGAAGAAGACGATCAGCGCGAGCGGCCACATCCCGTGAACGAGCAGGTAGATCGCACCACTGAGGATCGTGTCTTCCTGCGCTTTTCCGAGCGAGATCACTCTCATCACAGGAAAGATGTTGGCTGGGATATAGAGCATCGCCGCGGTAATCACGAGCGCCCAGGTTCGGTTGAGGCTGTCCGGCTTGCGGCGATGAACGACTGCGCGGCAGCGCGGGCAGTGCGTGGATGCGTGATGGGAACCTTGATCGAGTTCGACGACGAAGCCGCAAGCGTGGCAGCTCGCGAGATTCTCGACGCCCTGAGTCATGGAAATCGCAGTCATTGGTCGAGTCCAATTCTTCGCCAAACCCACTCCGCATCGAGCGATGAGGAAGCCGCCGCGAGCACGGGGATCAACAACACGAAAGACCAGAGCGCGATTCCGGGCACGATCTGGGCCATGGCGAGTAATTTCACCAACGAAACCAGGATGCCAATGATGAAGACTTCCATCATGCTCCATGGCTGGACAATACGAAGCACGCGAAATATGCGCGCCTGCCCGGGCACACGAATTCCGAGGCGCAGAGGTGCAAGCACGATGATCAGCGAAGAGATCTGCAGAAACGGTGCGACGATCGTCGTAAAGAGCACCAACGTTGCGACGATCGGCGAACCCTGCTCGTAAAGGGCGCGCACTCCCGTTGAGAGCGTCGTTTGCGTGACGCTTCCCTGCATCTTCATCGCGAGAAATGGAAATGCGTTCGCGGCGATAAACAGAATCAGTCCGCCCAATGCGAGCGCGAGGGTTCGATCGAGACTGTCCCGAATTCGCCGATATACCGTGCTCCCGCAGCGCGAGCAGCGAGCCGTTCCGCCCTCGGGTACTTCACCGACGCGATTCGGAAGATCGCACGCGTGACAGAGGGTGAGCCATCCGGGCGGAATCGCTTGATCGAGGTCCGCTGGCATCGAGGAGATGATTCTCAACAGACAACTTCCTTTAAGTCGATGAGATCGTGAATGCCCTATATATCACGTCACGGACCGCTGAATCCAGGGTGAAAGCCGCAATTCTCGATGGAATCGGTTGCAGACCCGGCGCGTGGCAAGAGAGTGTTCCACAGGCTGGATGCCTAGCCCTTCGCGGTCCCTGCCGCGGCGGCGCCGATCCACCTGCGATAGAAGAATGGCGCACTAAAAGCAAACCAGAGCGCACTCACAGACACGACCTCGGCCAGGCCGAGCGCGATTTCGAGCCATCCGGACCATACTCCGTGGAGCTCGTAGATCACGTACATCGGGATGTAGATGAAGTACGTAATCGTCGCGAGTAGCGAGTAGAAACCAATCAAGAAGTATCGGTTACACAAGACGGGATCCATCAAACCGAGCGGAACTCGAAGGCGCGCCCTGCTGTACTGCCTGAGCGACGCGATGGAAAGCCATACGAAAGGCAGCGCGCAGCCCGCCCACTCGAACCAGAATCCGTGATTGAACAGCGGCGAAAAGCCTTCCCCATCTCCAACGTAGATCGAAATTACGAGGCCGGCGACGATCACCGCGGCATCGAGCGCGACCACCGCTCCAGCCCAACGCGAGTCGCTGCTAAAGACCCGCCACGCGAACATCGCCACAAAAAACGAGCAGGCCGCCGAACAACCTCTCGCAACAAGCGAAAGCGGCTCGATGAGATGATCGACATCCATCACGTAGGGGATTTCAGAAAATCCGAACGAAAATCCGTTACAGACGAGCTCCGAAACCAGGAGAGAGCGCCTCACCGCACCCTGGCAGACTGCCTATCCGCAGCCGCATCCCTGTATCGGGGCAGTGCCTCGCGCGGCGATCGAATCAGCGTCGATCCAACCGCCCAACCGGTGCCGCCGACAACCGCTCGGCGGGTAATCGCGCGGTCGATTCAACCGATCGAAAACAGCGGCTCAGCGCGATGCCAGCGGCTGTTGCAACATTCAGCGAATCTACGCCCGCAGCCATCGGAATTCGCACCCTAACATCGACGGCTGCGAGGGTTGCGGGGTCGAGGCCTTCGGACTCGGCGCCGAGGATCAGGGCGATCCGCTGACTCTCCAGGCCCTGGCCCTCGAGTGCGGCGAGATCGATCGCCCGAGCTCCCGTCGAAAGCGCCAGTGTGGTGAAGCCCGCTAGCCGAAGCCTCTCGATCGCATCACTCCAACGGTCCAGATAGGCGAACGGCGTCAGCAGTGTTCCTCCCATCGAAACGCGCACAGCCTTCCGGTAGAGGGGGTCGGCGCAATCGCGCGAGAGCAGCACGGCATCGGCGCCGAATGCCATGGCATTGCGGAACACGTTCCCGACGTTTTCGGGATTCGCGACCTGCTCCAACCCGACCAGCAGCCGTGGTTGCCGGTTCAGGATTTCAACCAGCGAGCGCTCGGGGCCACGCTGTGCGAGTGCGATGCAGCCGCGGTGAAGATTGTATCCAACCACCTTCTCGAGAAGGCTCGAACTGGCGACATAGACGGGCGTTGTTCCGTCGAGTTGAGAAAGTACATCTCGCAGTGCCTCGAGCGCCGTCTCCGTCACCAGCACGGAGCAGACGGAAAAACTCGATGCCGAGATCAGGCGGCGCACGCACAGGCGACTCTCGACAACGAAGAGTCCGCGGGCGTCGCGCAATGACGGATCCTTGACGTTGCGATAGATCGAGATCCGCGGATCGTCGAGCTGCTCGATCGACTCCAATCGCATCGACATTGCGCTACGCGAAACGACCGGCGAGAGCCCGGTGTTCGGCATAGGGCGGAGCGATCGGTTCGCGGTCGGCACGCTCCAAGGGTTCACGCAAACCCGCGAAGCGCTGCTTGAGATCGATCATGCGCCGAATTGGATTTTCGAGTCTCGCGTCCGGCGCGCGCTCCAAGCCGCGAAGCACCTCGTCGCGGAACCCGGGATCCTTACAGACCAGCAGCGAATCCACCCCGGCCTCCAAACAACCGTCGACCAACGCTTTCGGGCTGTGGTGATCGGCGACGGCCTTCATCTCCAGATCGTCCGAAAAGACCACGCCATCGTATGCGAGCTCATCCCGCAGAATCGCCATTACGTCGGGCGCCAGGGTGGCGGGTCTCTTCGCGTCGAGGGCGGGGAACAACACATGGGCGGTCATGATGCTCGCGACCCCGGCTTCGATCGCAGAGGCGAACGGAGGCAACTCCACCGCGCGCAGGCGCGCGAGATCGTGGTCGAGTCGCGGCAACTCGAGATGGCTGTCACAGGACGTATCACCGTGCCCGGGAAAGTGCTTCGCGCAGGATGCAACACCGGCCTGCTGCATGGAACGGATGAAATGAGCCGCGTGCGCGGCCACATGCGTGGGTTCGCTGCCAAAGCTTCGATCTCCGATGATCGGGTTCGCGGGGTTTGTATCGACATCGACGCATGGCGCGAAATCGAGGCCGATCCCGAGGTCCAACAACTCGACCGCGAGCGCCCGACCGACCGCGGCCGTAACCTCCGGATCGTCGACCTCGCCGAGCCTTTGCATCGGAGGCCACAGTGTCCAGGGATCGCGAAGTCGCTGAATCCGCCCGCCCTCCTGATCGATCGCGATCAACAGCGGTGCGCCAGCGGGCGCGCAGGCGTGAAGCGCCGCACTCAAGCTTCTGACCTGTTCTGGGCCATCGATATTGCGCGCGAACAGAACCACCCCGCCCACGCGGCCCGCGACGATCAATTGCGCGACATCCGGAGGCAGCTCCAGCCCTTCGAAACCCACGAACAGCAGTTGACCGGGTTGCCATTTAGACGACATCTTCACCCTCTATCATGCGACTCGCGTGCGGAACACAACCTGCATTCAAACGACAAGCAAGCGGCAAACAGACCACACACCGCCGGGCGACCGACACCCAGCTGCGAACTCCGCGCGGCCTCAATCGCCAACTCGATCGGACGCCGCCGCGATCATCCCGAGCCGCTCGAGTTCCGCGAAGTAATCTGGATAAGTTTTTGCCACACAGCCCGGGTTGCGAATTGCGACATCTCCGATCATCGAGAATGCCATCGCCATGCGGTGGTCATCGTAGGTATCGATCGAAACACCGAGCTTCAAGCCCGCGCTCGGCGGTACGATTCGGAGTCCATCGCCTCGCTCTTCGACTGTCGCACCGAGCTTGCGAAGCTCGCAGGTCGCTGCTGCGAGGCGATCGGTTTCGTGGTGCCTAAGCACCTCCACGCCGCGAATCGCGGTACTCCCTTCGGCAAAGAGCGCCGCAACAGCGAGCGTGAGCGTCATGTCTGGCATCTCGGACAGATCAACGTCAATACCGCGCAGCCGACTGCCGCCGCGAACGCGTGTAAGCGCCTCGGTCTGTTCGACATCCGCACCCATTCTCTCGAGTATCTGATGAAACGAGGCGTCACCCTGCAGGCTGTGGGACCCGAGACCCCGAATCGTCACGTCTCCTCCGTGGATCGCGGCCATTGCGAGGAAGTAGCTCGCAGACGAGGCATCTGGCTCCACCGCGTAATCTCGCGCCACCAACGTGCGCGGCTCGACGGCGAGCACCTCATCACCCTCCCAGCGCGCGCAACCCCCGAAATGCTCCAGAACGCGGATCGTCATGTCTACGTAGGGACGTGCGGGAGTTCCCTCTCGAAGAATCACGCGCGTCGGCTTTTCGGCAAAACCGGCCGCCAATAACATCGCGGAGACGATTTGCGAGGAAGCCGGGCGCGAGAAGTGCACCTCGCCGCCGCGAAGCGACGAGTTGGGGCCGATCGCGATCGGCAGATACCCCTCGGCCCCGAGGCATCGAATATCCGCACCCTGCTCGCGCAACGCGTCGAGCAGTTGACCCATCGGACGCAACCGCATCTGGGGGGAAGCGTCGAGTTCGACCGCTTCCTTCGCCGCTCCTGGTTTTGCGGCGAGCACCGCTGTTAGAAAGCGCGCAACCGTTCCCGCGGACCCCGCGAACAGCGGCCCGTCGCCGGTCGGCGGCGCAAACGCGCCCCCACGACCCTCGACCTCGAGCGTCGTCGGATCGCTCTCGCGCATCGTTGCGCCGAGCCGTTCCAGGCAGGTCCGCATGCTTCGCGGATCGTCGGCGATCAGCAGATCGCTGAGGCGCGTCGTACCCCGCGCGAGCGCCGCGAGCAGCAGAGCCCGATTCGTGAGACTCTTCGAGCCCGGAGGGCGCACTTCGGCGTCGAGCGCCGAGGGCGCCTTCAACTGTAACAACGAAGTGTCGTTTTCCGTCATCCAACGGCCTCGAGCTGCGGGATTCAGTGGCCATCTGCAGTGGCGGCGCCGCCGATCCGCTACTCCGCGATGGGCCGATAGCGCAGCAGCACACGACTTCCGTCCGCGAGCCCCTTCTCGAAGCGCGGGCCATAGGTACTCCAGCCCTCACCGGCGTATTTCGGGCCCATCGCTTTCAGCGTGCGCTCCACTGCTTTGGCATCACTCGTGATGTGCTCGGCCTGAGCGAGAAATGTCGGCGACTTCCGGAACGCACCATCGGAGCGCTTCCATACGCCGTGATCCCCCACCCAGATTCGCGCGCGGTCGAGCCCCTGCTTCACGGCCTGAGACCGCCAGAGTTTCTTCTCGGTTACGACGAGAAGATCCTCGCCCTCCCCGAAGAACCAGACCTCAGCGTGGCAGGAGCTCTCTTTCCCGTCACTTCTGATGGGCGTGATGTAGATCAGCATGCTCGTATCGATCGCCGCCTGCGCGGCTTTCGAAACTTGAAATTTAGCATCGCTCGACCGAGCAAAGTTCGCGGGCAGCAAGACTACGCCTGACAGCATCGCGGCGCCGCGCATGAAATCTCGACGTGAAACGACTCGTTGGTTGGATTCGACCACTGCGGGACCTCCGGAAGTTGAACCGGACGTCAGTCTAGCCGGATTATTCGATCTTCCGAAACCGAATGGAGCGGTACCGGGGGCTCGCCTCGGTAGCGAGTGGGCGGCTCAGGAAGAGCCGGGCGAACAGGTGCGATTGCGCCCCAGAGACTTGGCGCGATAGAGCTCCGCGTCTGCAGCGTCCACCAACTGGGCGGGGGCAGTGATGTTCATCCCGACTGAAGCGACTCCGACACTGATGGTGAGGGGTTCTTCGCCATCCAGCGAGATTCCCTCGATCGCGGTTCGCAGTTTGTCGCCGAAGGTGTGTGCACCCTCGACCTCGGTTTCTGGCAGGATGATCGCGAACTCTTCGCCTCCGTAGCGCGCCACGACATCGTGTGCGCGCGATCGATCGCCGATGATCCTTGCCACGGCGACCAGGGCCTGATCTCCCGCACGATGGCCGTTGCGATCGTTGTATTGCTTGAAATGATCAATGTCGAGCATCACGAGCGCTAGGCCGCGTTCGTAACGACGGGCCCGTTCGATCTCACTCTCGAGCGTCTTGTAGAAATGGCCGTGGTTGGCGAGCCCGGTAAGTCCATCGATCTGCGAAAGGCGCAGCGTGTCTTCGTACTTTCGGGCGTTGCCGAGCGCAACCGCGGCGTGCGCGGCGATTGCTTCGAGCAAGCGAAGATCGTGCGGCTCGAAAGGCTCGCGATTGGTCTTGTTGTTGATGTTGATCACGCCGAGCAAGACACCGTTGCGAACCAGCGGAGCCGAAATCAGGGTCGACGTGTAGTAGCGTTCGCGGTTGCGGCGACGGAACGTGGGGTGCGCCTCGACATCTTCAACGATCAACGGCTGCCCGTGGAGCGCCACGTAACCCGAGATGCCCTCGCCGATTTTCATTTCCGTGCGCTCGACGACCTCCGGAGGAAGCCCCTTAGACACCATGACGCGCAGATGATCGTCGTCTCCCAGCAAGAGAATCGAGCCGATTTCGGCTTCGAGGTGCTGTAGGGTGCGGTCGAGCAGGCGCTGCAGTACCCGCTCAACGGAGAGCGTGGAACTCAGGTCCTTGACAGTCTCGTAGAGAACTTCGAGGTCCTGGTTGCGGCGGCGCAAAGCCTCGATTGCTTGTTCCTTCGTCTCCAACTGCGTTCCCATCGGGAAAGCCTCCTCCTACCGGCACACGGTGACCATCGTCTCTCCGGGTTGAAACATTGAGATTCTCGCCCACGGATCGAGGAGGAACGGGCGATTGGAACGCAGTCGCGCCTGCGTGGAAGATTCGAACCCTTCTGGATTCGAAAAGCGTTCCGAAAGCGAGCGCCGAGACAGCTCTCGCGGTTCTGTGGGCCCGATCGAGGCTGGGCGGCACTGAATCCGATTTCCTATAAACTTGACGCCGAGAGACCAGCGCGATTCAATTCCAGAGCCGGTAGTGACGCCGCTCCCATCAAGGATGCCCCCCATGAGTTCCATCCACGATTCTCGTCTGCTTCGAAGCGAGGCCTACATCGGCGGCAGTTGGGTCGCCTCGAGTTCCGGCAAGACCTTCGAGGTCACCAATCCCGCCGACGGAACCGTTGTGGGCTCGGTCGCGGACCTCGAGGTCGAGCAGGTTCGCGGTGCAATCGACGCCGCCAATTCGGCCTGGCCAGCCTGGCAGGCGCGGACCGCCAAGGATCGCGCCTCGCTGCTGATGCGCTGGTACGACCTCATTCTCAAAAACCAGGACGACCTGGCGATGATCATGACCCTCGAGCAGGGCAAACCGCTCGCTGAGGCGCGCGGCGAAATCGTCTACGCCGCCTCTTTCATTCAGTGGTTCGCGGAAGAAGGCAAGCGCATCTACGGCGACGTAATTCCCTCACACGGCCCCGATAAGCGCATCGTGACCCTCAAGCAACCGATCGGCGTCGTGGCCGCGATCACCCCGTGGAATTTCCCGAGCGCGATGATCACTCGCAAAGTCGGACCCGCGCTCGCCGCCGGCTGCCCGGTCGTCGTGAAACCGGCTTCAGCCACACCGCTGTCGGCACTCGCCCTGGCAGAGCTTGCGGATCGCGCCGGCCTACCCGCGGGCGTGATGAATGTCGTGCCTTCGGCGCGCGCCGCCGTCATTGGTGCGGAGCTCACGGGCAATCCAGTGGTCCGCAAGGTCTCTTTCACGGGTTCGACGGAAATCGGAAAGTTGCTGATGCAACAGTGCGCCCAGACCGTGAAGAAGGTTTCCCTCGAACTCGGCGGCAACGCACCATTCATTGTCTTCGACGATGCAGACCTCGATGCCGCGGTAGAGGGCGCGATCGCATCGAAGTACCGCAATGCGGGACAGACCTGCGTTTGCGCCAACCGGATCCTCGTACAAGACACCGTCCACGACGCGTTCATGAGCAAGTTCTGTGAGGCCGTGAGCACGATGAAAGTCGGCCCAGGAGTCGAAGATGGCGTAACGATCGGACCGCTGATCAATGAAGCGGCCGTCGTGAAGGTCGAAGAACTCGTCGCCGATGCAATTGAAAAGGGTGCAACGGTGGTTCTCGGGGGCAAGCGACACGCGCTGGGCGGATCCTTCTACGAACCTACGATCCTGACCAACGCGACTTCCGAAATGACCTGCGCGCGCGAAGAGATCTTCGGCCCTGCGGCTCCCATCTATCGCTTCAGCACGGAAGAAGAGGCAATCGCCATGGCAAACGACACCCAGTTTGGTCTCGCCGCGTATTTCTACGCGCGCGACATCGGTCGTGTGTGGCGCGTCTCGGAAGCGCTCGAGTACGGCATTGTCGGGATCAACGAGGGAATCATCTCCACCGAGGTGGCACCCTTCGGCGGCGTCAAGGAATCGGGCATTGGGCGTGAGGGGTCGAAGTACGGCATCGAGGACTACCTCGAAATCAAATACCTCTGCATGGGTGGAGTGAACCGCTAGCAATCCACCCGCCCTGCCGGAAACAAACGATCGAGCGAGAAGCCATCACCGACCCAAGGCGAACCACCATCCAAGTCGGCAGCCAAGGCCGGCCAACACGGAGCAACCAGCATGTCGAGCAATTCGGATCTATTGAAACGCCGCCAGGACGCTATCCCCGCGGGCCTCGGGACGATGCATTCGATCTTCTGCGAGCGCGCGCAGGGCGCGGAACTCTGGGATGTGGAGGGCAAGCGCTTCATCGATTTCGGCACCGGCATCGCGGTCCTCAACACGGGCCACCTTCACCCCAAGGTGAAGTCAGCGGTGTCCGCCGAGCTCGAGAAGATGAGCCACGTCTGTTTTCAGGTGACGCCCTACGAGCGCTATCTCCAGGTCGCCGAGCGTCTCAACGCGCTGGTTCCCGGGAATGCCCCCAAGAAGACGCTACTGCTCACAACGGGATCCGAGGCGGTCGAGAATGCCGTGAAGATCGCACGCGCCCACACGGGCCGCGCCGGGGTGATCGCATTCAGCGGCGGCTTCCACGGGCGCACACTTTTCGCGCTCGCGCTGACCGGAAAGGTCGTCCCTTACAAGATGGGATTCGGCCCGCTTTCCCCAGATGTCTTTCATGCCCCGTATCCGATCGATTATCACGGCGTGAGTGTCGATACCGCACTCTCCGCGCTTGATCGCCTCTTCACGAGCGACGTCGACCCGACACGGGTGGCCGCGATGATCGTCGAGCCCGTTCTCGGCGAAGGCGGGTTCTACGCTGCGCCGCCAGAATTCCTGCAAGCGCTCCGGCGCGTCTGTGATCAACACGGAATCGTGCTGATCATCGATGAGATCCAGACGGGCTTTGGGCGCACCGGTCGGATGTTCGCCATCGAGTACGCGGGTATCGAACCCGACCTGATGACGATGGCGAAGAGCCTCGCAGGAGGCTTCCCGCTGTCTGCCGTCACCGGCAAGGCCGCGATCATGGACGGCCCGAAACCCGGCGGACTCGGCGGCACCTATGCGGGTTCACCGATCTCGTGCGCGGCCGCACTCGCCGCAATCGACGTGATCGAAGAAGAGAAGCTCGTCGAGCGCGCGCTGCGCATCGGAGACCTGATCTCCAAGCGGGTCCACGCACTCTCGGAAGAGCCCGCAGGATCATGCATCGGCGAGATCCGCCACCTCGGCGCGATGGCAGCCATGGAACTCGTGACGGACCGCGAGACCCGCGAGCCCGATGCCGACCTCACGAAAGCCGTCGTGCAAGAGGCCGCCGCGAAAGGATTGATCCTCCTCTCCTGCGGTGTACGCGGCAACGTGGTCCGCTTCCTGCCACCGTTGACGGCGAGCGACGAACTCGTCAACGAGGGGCTCGACATCCTGCGGGAAACACTGCTGGAGTTGCGCGGGTAGCCTCTTCAGGCGCGTCCGATCGGCTCGAACGAGATGTGCAGCGCCATGCTCGGGGGTCGGGATTTCAGCTCAGGACCAGGTGCTCACCTTGGCGCCCTTCAGGTCGGCCTCGTCAAACCAGTAGCTGGTCACTGCCTTGGTCTCGGTAAAGAAAGCGATGCCGTCGGTGCCCATCACGTGAAGGTCTCCGTAGAAGCTGTTCTTGTGCCCGCAAAACGGAAACGATGAGACGGGAACCGGGATGCCCACATTGATGCCCACCATCCCGGCGTCTGTTCGGCGGCTGAACTCGCGCGCGTACTTGCCGTTCATGGTGAAAATCGCAGAGCCGTTGGCGAACTCACTCGCGTTCATCTCCGCGAGGCCCTCCTCGAAATCCCTCACGCGCTTGACGGAAAGCACCGGTCCGAAGATCTCGTCGACCCCGATTCTCAGCCCAGGCGTCACGCGATCAAAGACCGTGGCGCCCATGAAGTAGCCGCCCTCGCAGCCCGGCACGACTGCGCCGCGGCCGTCGAGCACCAGTTCGCCTCCCTCGCCGATGCCCTTCTCCACCCAGCCGTGAACATCCTCGCGGTGCTCGCCGGTGACCATTGGTCCGAGATCGGTCTCGGGCAACCAGGCGGGACCCATTTTCAGCTTCTTGGCCAGGTCGATGATCGTGCTGACCATCTCGTCGGCGATCTCCTCCTCGACGCAGATGGCGGGGAGCGCCATGCAGCGCTCGCCCGCGCAACCAAACGCCGAATTGATGACGCGCAGCGCAGTTGCCGCCACGGGTGCATCCCGGAGGATGAGTGCGTGGTTCTTGGCCTCGGTCAAGGACTGGACGCGCTTGCCCTCGGCGGCCGCGGTCTGATAGACGTGCAACCCGACCTTCTTCGAACCCACCAGCGTCACGCCGCGGACCATGGGGTGCTTGAGCAACGGCTCAGCCTCGTGGCGCGAGGCAGTCACCAGGTTCACGACACCCTTGGGAAGGCCCGCCTCGGACAGCAGCTCGACCATGCGCATGGCCGTCTGGGGGACCATGCTGGCGGCCTTCAACACGTAAGTGTTTCCTGTGGTGATGGCCAGCGGGATCATCCAACCCATGGGGATCATGGCCGGGAAGTTGAACGGCGCGATGCCCACGAAGACACCGAGCGGCTCGCGGTAGCTGACCGTGTCGTAGCCGGTGGAGGTATTCATCGCGCTGCGGCCCTGCATGGTGACGGGTGTCGCGCACGCCAGTTCGACCACTTCGATCGCTTTGAAGATGTCGCCGTGGGACTCCGCGAGGGTCTTGCCCATCTCGGTCGACAGCAGCGTGGCGAGTTCGTCCTTGTGCTTATCGAGTAGGGCCTTGTAGCGAAACATCACCTGCACGCGCTTCGCGAGCGGCGTGTCTCGCCAGGCGGGAAATGCTGCTGCGGCGGCCTCCACGCACGCGTTCACCTCTTCCTCCGTGCAGCGGGGCGCCTCGGCCATCAACGCCCCGGTGCTCGAATTGGTGACCGGCATGTAGTCGTTGGTCTTGGATTCGTGCCAGGCGCCATCCATGAAGAATTTGAGCTTCTTCGGTCTTTCCGTGAGGATCGCGGGGCTCGAATGACTGGCCCGCGTACTGCCGCTATCGGCGGCGGATGCGGAGCTGGCTTGAAGGATTGGACTATCGGAGTTCTCGTTCATGGTTTCCCCTCACTAGGACTCGCCCGGCGCTTCGCGGTGGCTCGCCCGGTTTGGACCGGGGCCAATGGGAGCCAATCGGCGCCCTCTGGCTGTATGCCGCGGATGCTAACAACAAAGCCACCTCAGAGGAAGAGAAGCGCCCGCGCGATCATTGGATCGGAACGATCGGCCTAGCGCGTGGACACCTGCCCGGAAGTCCGCCGTTTGTCGCCGGCGGGATCGGCCGATTTCTGCCAGACGGGGCGGCCTAGCTGCGCTACCCGCGCGCTTGGGGCCGCAAACGCTGGCACATGTATTGCTCTGACCGAATGCCGGGGGATACGGAGGCTACGGTGGATTCGATTCGATCAATTGTCTGGATTGGCTGCGAGCGACTAGCGGTCGCGCTGGCGGCCGCATGCCCAACGCTCGATCTCGTCTGGGAACGCGACGTCGCGGGGGCAAGCGCGCTCACCCTTGGCGACTTCGATGCGTTGGTGCTCGCGTGTGAAAATTCGAAACAAGCGTTCGACGCGCTGAAGGAACTCGAATGTCGGCACCCTCTTCCACCGATTTTCGTTCAACTCGAATCCGTCGATGACCTGCCGTTGCGCGAACTTCGCGAACGCGGCGCAGCGGACGCATTTTGTCGTGATCCAGACGACACCGCCGAGCACTTAAAGCGAGCACTGTTGCAAGACCTGGCGAGGATGAAGCAGCCTGCAGAGCCGACCGCGGCATCAGGAGCGCGAAGCGTGCGCCGTCCGTCAAGCACCAAGATCATCTACACCAGCCCGCAGATTGCAGAAATCATCGCGCTCGCTGGGCACGCCAGCAGATCTCGTGTAACCGTGCTGATTACCGGAGAAACCGGAACCGGCAAGGAATTGTTTGCACGGGAAATTCACGATCAGGGCTCGGATCGGAAGGCACCCTTCATCGCCGTCAACTGCGCGGCGTTCCCAGAATCGCTGCTCGAAAGCGAATTGTTCGGCCACAAGAGGGGCGCATTCACCGGCGCGGATCGTGACAAGAGCGGCCTGTTCGAAGCGGCCAATGGCGGAACTCTCTTTCTAGACGAAATCGGTGAGACCACCCGCCCCTTCCAGGCAAAACTGCTGCGCGTCTTACAAGAGAGGGAGGTGCGCCCGATCGGAAGCTCCCGAACGCGCCGGATCGACGTTCGCGTCATTGCAGCCACGAACCGGAATCTGCGCCGCGAAGCGCGCGACGCGCAGTTTCGACCCGACCTCTATTACCGGCTCGCGGTGTTCCCGATTCACGTTCCACCACTGCGCGAGCGCTCTATCGACATCCTGCCACTCGCAGAACATTTCCTCTTCCGCTTCGCGAAGCGCGACGGACGGCCCGTCGCGCGGTTGCCCGCGGAGTCCCGCCACCTGCTGCAATCCTACGGTTGGCCTGGAAATGTGAGAGAACTCGAAAACGAAATCGAGCGAGCTCTCGCCATCTCCGAACCCGGCAGCGAACTTTCTCCCTCGCAGTTCTCCACACGCCTCTCCGAAGTACTCGAACCCGTACACGCGGTCGTCCAGCCCGGTGAATCGCTACGCGAGACGCTCGCGCGCGTCGAGGCCTGGCTGATCCGCCACGCACTCGAAGCCAACAGCGGCCGCCGCGCCACCACCGCGCGACTGCTCGGAATCACCCGGGAAGGCCTCTACAAGAAAATGAAACGCCACGGGATCACGTGAGATTGGGTCTACAACTAGAGGTAATGCTCAACTGGGAAAAATTCCGGGAGATAGTGACGGGACTCAAACCTCCCCGATTTGGGAGAAACACTCAATAGATTCAATCTCATAGCGGCTGGGCTCCCCTCTCCTTTCGGAGCCCGGAACCCTCTCTTAGATCATCGCCAATGGGTCCAAACTCGGCTGACGGCTTGCACTGCTCTCGTCCCAGTTCGACTAACTATCTGAACAGTGCGGCGGTAGCCTTCTTCCGACAACGGTTTGGAGGGAATCATGACACCGATGGAAATCTCTCAGGTAATGGGCAACGTGGGTGAGTTTGTGGGTGCGATCGCGGTGGTTGCGACTCTCTTGTACCTGGCGATTCAGGTTCGGGAGGCGGGTAGATCGTCCAAATTTGCGGCTGTGCAAGCCAACCGCGGAATGAGAATTGCTTGGTTCAGCTCTCTTCGCGATTCTTCACATCTTCCAGCGATCCTAACGAAGGTCCTGGCGGGCGAAGCCCTGGAAACAGAGGACGAAATCAGACTGACCTATCATTATGCAGCCGACTGGGGGCTTCTCTATTCCGAGTGGGTGCAGCGAGAGCTGGGCGTTACGGGAGAATTCGCCACGTCGGATGACATGCCCATGAAACTCCTGCTGTCATCACAGCGTGCGATGGAATTCTGGCGAGGCATTGGTGAGCGCTTGTACCCCGCTCGCTTTGTCGAGTATGTGAACAAGGCCGCGCCCGCACGCGAGGCGGAGACTGGAACCTCATTTGTTGAGAATTTGGTCAAGGCCGTTACCACACGTGAGGAGGGATCGGCTGGAGCCTCTCCTCCTTCTTCCTCTGACACTTGAAGTTGCTCGTCAGTGGGTAGTTGCTTCTCTCATCACCCGACAACGAGGGCCTCTACAAAAAAATGAAAAGGCATGGAATCACCTGACAAGGCGTTTACAACTAGAGGCAACGCTCATCTGGGAAAGACTCCGGGTGGAAGTTACGTAGTGACCGGGTGTCCGGCCAACTTCCCCCTCATCACAGTCTAAAGGTTGTCAGGAAGAGGAAGACCGCAATCGACACCCCAATCACCATCGCCCAACAGATTCCCGCAATCAGCACCCAACGCCTCTTATCGGGAATTGCCGAAAAGCCAGCTTGATTTTCCTATAAACAGAGTGCCGTTAAAAGCGGAAGCGAGCCGTCGCGAACTGCCAGGAGAAGAAGAAGTTCTCGCCCGCGGCATTCCAGGGGAGGATGTTGAACATCAGGCTGTTGCCCACCGAGAAGTGGTCAGTGACCGGGTACTCGACCCCGAAGCCAACGTTTATCAGGAATTTCGTGTCGTCGTCATCCTTGCCGGAGCCCCGGTCCTTGTCGACGTGGGCAAACCCGAGGCCGCCCTGCACGGTGGGGCGCAGCTTGCGCAGGGTTTCGTTCTCGACGTGCTCGCGCAGGTCGAAGCCCCAGATCCCGTTGGCCGTCAGCGCCA
>SMVA01049693.1_pt1 | contig 52361 bp, 47 predicted proteins | sample 2456451 | NCBI WGS metagenome assembly SMVA01 (sample SAMN11095933, study PRJNA526329) | marine sediment metagenome | biome: Marine sediment; feature: Surficial sediment; material: Deep marine sediment; isolation source: Hadal surficial sediment | place: Pacific Ocean | collected 2014-05 | depth...
TCGTCGCGACCGCGGGTCGGGCGCCGCATCTCGATCGTGACGCTTTCGACGGATCACGGGAGGGGACTTTCGTCGATTTCTGGAACCGCCAGAGTTCGCAGGTCGGGTCGACAGCGCCGGGGGGACTTCGCTGGGTCAGACCAGCAGATCCAGCGCCCCCAGGTCCCTGATCTGGCTCGTCGCGCGGTGCGCCATCGCCATGAACATCTCGTCACCCCGCTCGGTCTGCCCAACCGAAAGAGCGCCTAGCATCGTGATCGAAGGGCCTTGAAAGCTACCGTAGACATAGTCGGAGTAGACCTCGTCTCGACTTCGTTCGACGCCGAGTTCGGCCATCGCGTCACGATAGACATCGAGCATGTGGCTCTCGTGCTTTCGGCGTTGTTCGGGTGGACTGCTGTTGCCGAGCAAGTAGGCGAGATCCTGGCCGCCACATCCGACGGTGAGAGTCTGCCAGTCGACGGTGGCCACACGAATCCCCTCCTCCGTCGTCTCGAACATCAGATTATCGAGTCGATAGTCGCCGTGTACGAGCGTTTTCGCTTCTGGCGCGATTTCCAGCCACTTTCGAACGCCCGCCGCGAAGCCGCGAAGTGTGTCCGCGTCCTCTTCGGACAGCCTTGCCTGGTATCGCTCGATGAACGCGGGCGTCCCCAGCTCGATATAAAGCGCGAACTCTTCGCTCAGTCCCTGGAAGGTCCAGTCGAGTTTCGCATTCGTCGGATGATTCCAGCGTGGCGCATGCAGGCCTGCGAGATTTCGAATAGCAGCTTCGATTTCCGCATCACTTCCCCCGCCGATCTGATCGCCCTGCTCTGCCGGCGCGAGATCTTCGAGCAGTAGCGTGAAGCTCGTCTGGTCGTCCGAGATCGCGCCATAGAAGCAGCGTGGCGTGCGGATGGGCAGACTCTCGGCCAATTCGGTGTAGAAGAGCGTTTCCGAGCGATAGCCTCCACGGGCGCCCGCAGCGCGGCTCTCCTCGCTTGGCGAGGGAAATTTTCCGACGAGCGTGCGGGGGCCTTGGGAATTCTCTTCCTCGTATTCGAGATGGAAGCGTTCGTTATGTGCCATCTGGCCGGTGCCCACCGGCTCATGCCGCAACGCGCGAACCGTGACATCGAGGCCCGACATCCGCAGGACTTCGGTCATCCAGGCTGGCGACAACAGGGCGGGGTCGGTGATGATGGGCGGCGTCGGCGATTTCATGCGGAACATCCGGAAAGAGTGCGGCTCCGGAACGACGGCATCAAGTCTGCGAATAGCCCCACCCGAGGCTCGGCTTGACTCAGCTGGCCGCGGCTTCGGCCGGCGCGTGCCGGACATGCTCAGCCCGCGCTCCGCGAGGGCCTTCCTGGACGACGTACTCGACCAGATCCCCCTCGTTGAGACCGTCGTAGTCGCTCGCATTCAGGCCCGATCGATGGAAGAAGACTTCCTTCCCGTCGTCTCCACGAATGAATCCGAAGCCGCGATCGCGCACCATCTTCTTGATTTTGCCCCGGATTTTCGGTCCACTGGGCGCTGCGGACGGCCCGCCGCCCGCCGCGGGCGTGCGCTTTCGACCGCGACCACGACCGCCTCGGCGACCGCCGGGCGCACGAAATCGATCCGTGTTGACGAACTCGTTGCGAAACAGGTCGAGGGGAACGGTCAGATCCTGAAGGCCTTCTTGCTCCGGTGAGAGCAGCACTTCGCCCTCTTCGGATTCGACCACGCTGTAGCGAAGGCCGGTATTCTTGTGCGTCACGAAGAGCCCAGATTCAATCTCGTCGAGAGTCAGCATGACGCAATTCCTATTCCCTGTCGGTGCATGGGGCTTTCGGCTCGACGCTATCCCGTCCGGTTCGAGGAGAGCGGCGCGTCGGATCCGTCGGCAAGCGGCAGATGCAGTTTGGGGCGAACTCCGACGAGAAGGCTCGGGGAGCAGCGGGCGCGCAGAATAGAAGAGGTCCCGCATGGGGTCAATGCGTCAAAAACGCCATCGAATTTCCTCATGGAACCCACAAGTGTTCGATTCTAAAAGCATTATCGTCCATTCGGCAAAGACCAACGCGCTTCCTTTCATCTACGCGACCGTGTTCGCATTACTTTTGTCGATGCTTGGATGCCACACGCTCCGCTCGAGTCCCGAGCCAAGCGAATCCGAGGGCCGGGCCGGGGTCGGGCCTCACGCAGCAGTGACGCTTCGCGTTGCGACGAGCGGCGACTACCCACCCTTCAGCGATTGGCCGCCGAATTCTCCCGCGCCGGTCGGATTCTCGATTTCGGTGGCCGAGGCCTATGCACTCGACTCCGGTCTGCACCTCGAATGGGTGCGATTTCGCTGGCCCGAACTCGCCGACGACCTCGCGGCCGGCTCGTTCGATTTCGCGATTTCGGGGATCACTGTGCGGCCGGACCGATCGATGCGGGGTCGGTTCGGAATTCCGCTCACATCAAGCAGCGCGCTCGTCCTCGTCGCCGCCGAGTCGTCCATCGAATCCGCCAAGGACCTCGATCGAGCTTCGATCCGGATCGCCGTCAACGCGGGCGGTCACCTCGAAAAGGTCGCGAAACGGCTCTTCCCCTCCGCCCGGATCGAAGCGATTCCCGACAACAAAGCGGTTCTCGGCGCGCTGCTTGAAGGCGAGGTCGACGCGGTCGTCACGGATAGCCTCGAAGCACCCCTTTGGCAGCGGGACGCGGGGTTGGACTTGCGCTCGATCGGGCCCCTGACACGCGATCACAAAGCCGCCTGGTTTCCGCCCGAGAACGCCTTCGAAGTCCGGCGATTCGATCGCTGGCTATTGGCCGCGGAGTCCTCGGGCCAGCTCGCGCGCCTGAGAAACGCACATGGATTGGCCCAGGAGCGTACGGCGAGGCCGCTGCCGGCGTTGCTTTCGAGCCTGAACGAACGTCTTTCGTTGATGAAATCGGTCGCCGAGGCCAAACGTATTCTCGGCCTGCCGATCGAAAACCTCCAACGAGAAGAGGTCGTGCTCGACGCTGCGGGTCGGGCGATTCGCGAGGCCGCCGAAGAAACACACAGCGAAGCGCCGGACCCGCGCGTCATCCGGCGACTTTTCCGCGCCCAGATCGAGGCCGCCAAATGGATTCAAAGCCACCATCTCATGCAAACGCCGGTCGTGCAGGAGACGACCGGATCGACTTCGACTCGCCGCAAGAATCGAGCGCGAGCCCGGACGAGACTCGACGAGGTCATCCGACCGGCACTCCTCGACCTGGGGCACCGAATCTCGATGCTCATCCTGGCGTGCGCCGCCGAAGCGCCGATCGAACTCAGCGAGGACCAGGTGGCCCGGGCGCTCGCAGGCTTTGGACTCCCCGAGGCTCAGCTTCGAGAGATCTACGCCGCACTCTCCGAAATCGTCACGCGCGAAAGAGTTGGCGAACCAATGCGCCGATCATCACCGGCACGAAGAGACAGATCGCCCAGCGCGTCAAGGCGAACGACGCCCCCATGATCGGCACTTCCCAGGCGATCAGGCGATGAACCGCGAGTAGGCTCCAGGCGGTCAAGAACGCCACGACGGGGGCGGGCGCGGCCCCCGAACGCAACATACCAGCGGCCAGGGGCATCGAAACGAAGGGCCCAGCGGGCGTGACGATGCCCGCGGCAGTCGCCAGGAAGAGACCCTTCCAGCCGGAATCTGCGCCCAGCGCGGACGAAACCCATTCTCGCGGCATCAATGTCTCGGCGAGTCCGGCAACCAGAAACGAGAGGAAGATTACGAGCCCGAAGCGAAGGAAGAGACGCGCACCGTTGCCCAGCGCTTCGCTGAGTAGCGGCGTTCCGCCGCGTCCCCATGCGATCCCGCCGAGTGCGACGAGTATGGCGAATACGATCCAGAAATTGCCGTCGAAAACTTTCATCCCCGCCAGCGTAGCTCGCCGACCGAAAGCGCCCGCAAGGGAACGTGCGATTTCGAGAGGCCCATTGCGAAACGGCCGACCCCGGCATGGCGTCAGTAGAAGGAGGTCCGCGTCCGATGCCTCGGGCGAGCCTTGATCGCGGGCTGCTGTCCCGAATTCCACAGCACACCGTCGAGTGCGTGGGCCGACGTGGGCCGACCAAGCAGGGCGAGGGCGACGACGATCCTCTCGACCGCCTCGACCGCGACCGCACGAATTTCGACCTCCTTCGGCGAGCCGTTCTCGAGTCGTTGGCCCGCGTCGATCTGCTCCGCAAGGGCGCGGCTATAAACGAGCACACCCGCACAACGAAGAACGTGCGGTACGAGATTGTCCGCGAAGAGCGTCAGCTCCGCGAGGTCCTCGAAGCGGCCGAATCGACCCTCACCGAAGGCACGATTCAGATCCGCCACCGTGATCTGTGCGCGCTTGTAGAAGGGCACCTGCAATTCTCCGTACCGCGCTTGGTCACGATAGAGCGGCATCTTCAGCAACGAATCGACGAGACGGGCGGCCGACCGATCCGCTCGCTCGACGACGTTTTCGAAGCGATCGCCATACTCGGATCCGAGCCAGACACCGAGATCACGCCAGGCACGCGCATAGAGCCCCATCAGTTCCGCGACTTCGGTCTGACCCAACTCCTGTCCAAGCAGCTCGGCCATCGCTTCCGGGGTGGTCGATCGAAGCGCCTCGCCGGACCAACTCCCCTGCGCCTCGACGCGGTCACGGCAAGCCTTCGCGATCGTCTGATAGCCGGACAGGCCCGGCTCTTTTCGCAACACCGGAAACCAACCCGACCCGAAGTTGATCGCATCGAGTGTGATCACGAAGGCCAGCCTCTCCGATTCGTCGCCCTCGAAAGAATCCGCCGGGTCGAAGTTCTCTTCCGGCCCCGTCTCGTTGGCGAGTTGCGCAGCGAAACTCTGCAGAGCTCGATCGTCGATTCGGACGTGCTCGGCGCGAAGCGTCACCTCTGCACAACGGCGGCGAATACGCTCGAAAAGACCGAGTGACGTCATACCCATTCACGCTTCATTTCCGGACGCCGAATTTTCGCGATCGCGCCACCCGTCCAATCTCGATTCTTCGCCATCCACGCACAGTACCGAACTCGATTTGTGAACCGAAGCAGATATGATTCCGAAAATGTCCCCGACCCAAAGACGCCTACTGATCGCCACCGCGTTGCTGTTGACGATTCTTGCCCTCGGCGCTTGGATCCGCGGCCGACTCGGTATCGAACTCGATGTCGAATCGGTCCGCTCGTTTGCGAAAGGGCTGGGAGCGGCGGGGCCAATCCTCTTCGTGTTCGTCGTCGCGGGCCGTTCTCTGCTCGCGCTGCCGTCCCAAATCGTATTGGTCGCCGCAGGCCTTTGTTTCGGAACTCTCATCGGGGCGATCGTCGGTGGAGCCGGTTTGATGCTGTCCGGGCTTTTCGTATTCGGAATCGCACGTTATGCCGGCCGAAAATCGGTGGAAAAACGATTGAGTCCTCGCGGGCGTCGACTGCTCGATTTCGCGACACAGCGATCGGGTGCGGCGACTTTCGCAATCGCCTGCGGCTACCCCCTGATGCCGCTCACGCCGCTCCAGGCGGCAGCGGGTCTGACGCCCATGCCGACGGGCTACTTCGTGGTGGCCGCCTTCGTCGGTGGATCGATCCGCGCCTCGATCTTCGCGTATTTCGGAAACGCACTCCTCGACCCCAGCTGGATCAGTCTGGCCCAGGCCGCCGGGCTCTTCGCACTCATGCTCGCCATCCCCCTCGCATTCCCGACCGGGCGAGCGTGGCTGCGCGAAATCTTCACTTCGCGAAACAGCGGGGGACAAGCCAGAGACCCGGTCGAGGATGCCGACACCAACACAGAGGACGAACGATAAAGGTTCAGGCAGCGGATCCGGAACGCAACAGATTCAACGCTGAACCGGCTCGGAACCATGCGATCTGCTCTTCGTTGAGGGTGTGGGCGACGTCGAATCGATCTTCGCTGCCGTCCTCGTGATGCAGGATCATTTCGAGATCTCGGTTCGGCTCGAGATCTCCAAGACCCTCTATGCTGATTCGATCCGTCTCTCGAACCTTCTCGTAGTTCGCCGGATCGACGAAGGTCAGGGGAAGGACCCCCTGCTTCTTGAGATTCGATTGATGAATCCGCGCGAAACTGCGAACGATCACGGCCGCCGCACCGAGATGGCGCGGCTCCATCGCAGCGTGCTCGCGGCTCGACCCCTCTCCGTAGTTCTCGTCGCCAACAACGACCCAGCGAAGTCCGCGTTTCTTGTAGTCCCGTGCGATGGCTGGAAAGGCCTGGCCCGTCTCACCCGATTCGATATTCCTGCCCGTTCCCGCATCGTCCGTGAAGGCGTTGATCGCACCGATGAACATATTGTCACTGATGTTGTCGAGATGGCCTCGAAACTTCAGCCAAGGACCGGCCATCGAAATATGATCCGTCGTGCATTTCCCTTTGGCCTTCAGGAGCAGGGGGAACGACTCGAAATCCTTGCCATCCCAGGCGGAAAAGGGTTCGAGACGCTGAAGTCGTTCACTGTCGGGTCGAATGACGATCTCGACGGACGAGCGTTCGGCCGGGGAGGGCGGTGCCTCATAGCCGCCAAAGCTGATCTCGAAACCCTTCGGCGGGATTTCCGGCGCAGGACGGGGCGGATCGAGTTTGAAACGGGTTCCGTCGGGTGCCTCGATCTCGTCCTTCTGCGGATCAAAATCGAGGGTTCCGGCCAGCGCGTACGCCACGCAGATTTCGGGGCTGGCTATGAAAGAAAGCGTTGCCGGATTGCCGTCGTTGCGTTTCGGGAAATTTCGATTGAACGAACTCAGGATCGAATTGGGCTGCCCACTCTCGATGTCATCGCGCTTCCACTGGCCGATGCAAGGACCGCAGGCGTTCGCGAGAACGATGGCCCCGATCGATTCGAGCGCTTCCTTCTGCCCGTCACGACTGACGGTGTCATCCACCTGCTCCGATCCCGGCGTACACCACAAGGTGGATTTGACGCTCGCACCCCGCCGAGAAGCCTGGTTCGCAATATCCGCCGCCCGAGAAAAATCTTCGTACGACGAGTTCGTACAACTTCCGATCAAGCAGGCGGAGAGTTCGATCGGGTAGCCGTTCGCCTTCGCATCCGCGGCCATCTGCGAAATGGGTCTGGCCAGATCCGGCGTGTGGGGACCGACGATATGCGGCTCGAGCGTCGAGAGATCGATTTCGATGATCTCATCGAAATACCCGTCCGGGTTCGCGAGAACGTCCGGGTCGGGCGTCAATAATTCGATGTTCGCCTGGGCCAGATCCGCGAGTTCGCTTCGTTCGGTCGCCTTCAGATAGATCGCGAGACGCTCGTCGAAGGGAAAGATCGAAGTCGTGGCGCCGAGTTCCGCTCCCATATTCGTGATCGTGGCCTTGCCTGTGCACGAGATCGAAGCCACACCATCGCCGAAATATTCGACGACGCGGTTCGTGCCGCCCTTCACCGTCAACAGGTCACATACCTTGAGGATGATGTCCTTGGGTGAGGACCAGCCGGAGAGCCGCCCGGTCAGGCGAACGCCGACGAGCTTCGGATACAAAACCTCCCACGCAAAGCCAGCCATGACGTCGACCGCGTCCGCCCCACCGACACCACAAGCGAACATGCCGAGTCCGCCTGCGTTAGGCGTATGGGAATCGGTTCCGATCATCATGCCGCCCGGAAACGCGTATTTTTCGAGAACCACCTGATGGATGATCCCCGCGCCCGGTCCCCAGAAGCCGAGTCCGAATCGAGCCGAGCAGCTGCGCAGGAAATCGTAGACCTCGGCGTTCGTCGTCCGGGCCTCGGCCATGTCGGCCAAGGCGCCTTGATGCGCCTGAATCAAATGATCACAATGCACCGTCGAAGGCACAGCGGTTTCGTCCCGCCCCGCCTGCATGAACTGGAGCAGCGCCATTTGGGCCGTCGCGTCTTGCATCGCGACACGATCGGGACGAAGCAAGAGATACGACTCGCCGGGATTCAACTCTTGTTTGCGCGGATCATCGAGATGGCCGAGTAGAATTTTCTCGGCATAGGTGAGCGGACGACCGAGTCGCTCGCGAACGACTTCGAGATTTTCATTGAGCTTCGCGTAGACTTCCTTGACGAGTTCGGGTGTCGTCTCGATCGCGGCCATCCACTTCTCCCAGTGCTACTCATCGGAATTCAGGGCCACCACCTTAGCGCAGTCGCTTCGCGACCGGCGGGGACCTTTAACATGGAATCAATGATGCACTCGAGACAGTGTCGATTGAACGATGCAGGGATGCTCAGATCCAGCGTATCTGAATCAGGATGAGCCCTGCGACCAGAACCAGCGCAGACACGACCCTTCGGCGCCCAAAAGATTCTCCGAGCATGCGCGTTCCCAAAATCGCAGCGAAGAGCACACTCGATTCTCGCAGCGACGCCACGGTCGCCATCGGCGCACGGGAGAGTGCCCACAACGCGATCGTGTAGCCGATCGTCGCCATCAGGCCGCCTCCCAAGCCGTGAAGACCGAGACGTCGAAGCGGTGCCAGCCCCGTCGACCAGCGAAGCACGAGCGTCGTCATCACCATCGGCACGCTTCCCAAAAAGAAGGACCAGCCAATGAAAAGCTCCGCACTCTCGACCGAGCGCACGCCACGCGCATCGGTGTAGGTGTACGCGCCGATCAAGACCCCCGTCAGAACGGCCATCGCGACCGCGCGCTTCGTCGAATCACCGCCCGCTCTCGTCATCCCCAGCGAGACGATCGCAGCGGACGCCAATGCGAGCCCGACGAGCTGTCCGGGTTCGAGATATTCTTTCGCTCCGATCGCCGCCAGGCACGCCACACCCAGCGGCGCGATCCCCCGTGCGATCGGATAGACCTGACTGAGATCGCCAAGTTGATAGGCCCGAACCAGAGCGAGTTGGTAGGCGTAGTGGATACAGGCCGACACGGCGAGCCATTTCCAGGTCTCGGGGCCGGGCAAGGGCAACCACAGAATCAGTGGAATGCCACACAAGCCGCCAGTCGCCGTGACGACGGTGATGCTGATCAAGGGATCACCACCGGCTTTGCTGAGCGCGTTCCAGCTCGCATGCAGAAGCGCCGACAGCAAGATGAGGCCGACGGTCAGTCCGTCCACGGAGAAGCTCAGCAAGCGCCGATATTCCTGGGCCTCGATCGATTCTGGAACGTCGAAGCGCGCGGGGGGTAGGCGCGAGAAGAAACCCCGAACGAGCGGTCGGATGGGCGGCGGGTGGCTCGATCGAGCCTTCGAGGGTCGCAAAGACCCTCTGGGGCACTCCGAATCGGATGCCCGCGCCTGCTAGACTGACTTGCCAGGTTTGCATGAACCGTTGTCTTCATGGCGTGGTCTTCATGAGGACCATGCATACCGCAGCGCCCACCTCGTGTTGGGTGGAATTCACCGATCGCTGGACGCCACCGCAAAGGACAAATGATGTCGAATAGGCCCAAAGGGCTGACTCTTCGCCGCTCGAAATGGCTCACACTTCCGATACTCAGCTTGTTCGTGGTGTTCCAGGTCGAAGCGACACTCGCCAACGAGCCGGAAACCGCAATCGAGCCGACGACGAACGCCGAGGAAGCGCCCGTCGTGTCCCCCGAAGCGACGATCGAAAAATTCCACGCTGGCCTGATCGAGATCATGAAACACGCCAAAGAGCTGGGTTTCACGGGTCGAACCGACAAGCTGGCTCCTCTGATGCAGCAGACCTTTGATCTCGACTTCATGGCGAGCAAGACGGTTGGACGTCATTGGCGAAAGCTTTCCGACGAGGACAAAGAGCGCTGGGTCGACATCTTTACCCAATTCACGACCGCGAATTACGCGGGACGCTTCACCGACTACACGGGTGAGGAATTCATCACCGTCGGGCTCAAGGACGCGGCGAACGAAACGCGCGTCGTGCTCACCAAGATCGTGATTCCCGACGAAGAAGATGTCGCACTCAACTACCGCATGTTGGAACGTGACGGAGTCTGGAAGGTCATCGATGTATTCCTGAACGGAACGGTGAGTGAACTCGCATTGCGCCGCTCGGAATACTCCTCCGCGCTCAAACGCGAAGGCTTCGAGCGACTCATCGCTTCGGTCGAAACCAAGATTCAAGACCTCAAGAGCAAGGGCCAGATCGACGGCTGAGCGGTTCCGCCGATCTCGACTTCATCAACTCCCGACTTCATCAATCGTCGTCCCCATCGGCCTCGGTCGCGCTTTCCGAGCGGGGCTCCTCGCTCGTCCGATGGTTGGGACGTCGACCCCAGATCTCTCCGACCCTCTGCTGGTAGAAGCCACTCCTGAGCGCCGCGTAGAAATCGACGCTGCTGTCCTCGAGCGCCTTGAGCTCGAGGAAGTAGCGATCCCGCTTGCTGATCCCTGAACTGCCGCTGTAGAGCAGGATCTCCGTGGGACCGAAGAGCAGATCGGCCGGTCCGATGATGTAGTAGGCCGGCTGAAAGAACCCGTCGATGATGGTTCCCATCCCGTCACGCACATTGCCCGGGCCGAGCACCGGATACATGAGGTAGGGACCACTCGAGACGCCCGCGAGCGCAAGCGTTTGTCCGAAATCGGATTGATGACCTTCGAGACCGATCTTCGCCGCAACGTCGAACAAGCCTACGATTCCAACCGTCGAGTTGATGACGAATCTCGTCGTCGTCACCGCGGCATCTTTCCATTCGAGCTGGAGAAAGTCGTTCGCCAGCGTCTTGGTCGATCCCAGATTGAGGAAAAAGCGCGAGATCGCCTGTCGAACCGGCGTCGGCACGGCCCAGCGGTAGCCCTTCGTCACCGGGTCGAGAACCCATTTGTCGACCTTCCGGTTGAAGGCGAAGATGTTGCGGTTCGTGTTCTCGAGCGGATCGGGGTACTCGAAAAATTCAGCGTCGAATTCGTCGTCGAAGACGTCATTGAAGCCGTCATCAAAGAGCGGGTCGGACGCATCGTCCGCAAGACCCGGCGTGGCAAGACAAAGCGAGAGCCCGAGAACCAGCAAGCGGGCTCGCCAGGGATTCGAGCCTCGAATCCCCCTCGCCTTCTCGAAATGATCCGAAACCGTTCCTCTGACCATGGCCGCGACGAAACCTTTCGAGGAGGCCTCGGGCGGGGGAACCCGAAGCCGAAAATCGTGTTGCTCGGCGAATACTCTATCGGACTCGACTGACCGATCGGCAGTCTCAGTCCGATGTCCGCAGACTCTAGCGCCAAATCGCGGCTTTTCGGGTCTAAAAACACCCGTTTCTGACTCCGACCTGCCTGACAGTCCAAAGGGCATTGGGGTAATCTGGAACTCCCCTCATCGAAATTGATGACCTGCCCCCTCCGAGGCTGGCTGAATCTTCAGCATGGGACCCAACCCACCACCGAAAGGTCGCCGAAAGGTCGAGACATTCCTCGAGAGAGGAATGGTCAAGCGCTTCGCCCTCGCAGGCCGAACCGGGAGGATTGATCTTGGACGTGTTTCAGAAATGCAAGGAATTCACTCGCGTGACCGACGCCCGGGCGGCCGGGCACTACCTCTTCTATCGCGAGATCGAATCGCCACAGGATCCCGTCGTCACGATGCAAGGCCAGAAGGTCGTGATGCTCGGTTCGATGAACTATCTCGGTCTCACGAGTCATCCCAAGGTCAAGGAAGCCGCGATTCGAGCCACCGAAAAGTACGGCACGGGATGTGCCGGTTCTCGCTTGTTGAACGGCACCCTCGACGTGCATGTCCATCTCGAAGAACGCCTCGCCCAATTCATGAAGCGCGAGGCCGCACTGGTCTTCTCGACGGGCTACGGGGTCAATGTCGGTGTCCTCTCCTGTCTGCTCGGCCGGCGAGACGTCGCCTTGCTCGATTCGATGGATCACGCTTCGATCCTCGACGGCGTGCGACTCAGTTTTGCCAAGCAGTTGAAGTTCCGACATAACGAGCCCGCAGACCTGGAAAAGAAGCTCGGCCTGATCGACCCCGAGAAAGGCAAGCTGATCGCCGTCGAAGGCGTCTACTCGATGGAAGGGGATCTCGCTCCCTTGGCGGAGATCGCACGCCTCAAACAGAAATACAACGCACGCCTCTTCGTCGACGAAGCCCATAGTCTGGGCGTATTTGGTGAGAACGGCCGCGGCGTCGCCGAGCATTTCGGCATCGAGGACCAGGTCGATCTCGTGATGGGCACCTTCTCGAAATCCCTCGCTACGGTTGGCGGCTTCATCGCCGGCCCCTTCGAGGTCATCGACTACATCAAACACAACGCTCGCGCCCAGGTCTTTACCGCAGCAATCCCGCCGAGCGCAGTCGCGGCCGTCGAAGCAGCCCTCGACATCATCGAATCCGAGCCCGAGCGGCGTGAGAAGCTCTGGGAGAACACCGAGTATATGCGGCGCGAATTGGAGGGCCTCGGCTTCGAAACCTGCGGTTCGCAATCGCCGATCATCTCACTACTCGTCGGAGAAGACGTCGCCACCTTCTTGATGGCCAAGCGGCTCCAGGAAGAGGGTGTTTTCGTGAATCCGGTCATGACGCCGGCCGTCCCGCCCGGACAGGCGATGATCCGAACCTCCTATATGGCCACACATACCCGGGAGCAGCTCGATTGGGCTCTCGGTGCCCTCGCCAAGATCGGCCGCGAACTCTCGATCATCTAGAGTGAGCGGGGCGAGCCTGACCTCTGGCACCGGACGTTTCCGCGAGTCGCGTGCGTCCGATCCATTCGTTCGCGAATTGGCGGGCGATTCGCCCCGAACGACCGCCTCGCTCGAGAGCAAAACGGAGAGCCGCTTCGCGCGCGAGTTCGTCGAGCCCATCCTGGCCGCCGTCTCGCAACCAGTGGTTGACGATCTCGAGGTAGGTCGACTGGCTACATGCGTAGAAGCCCAATACCAAACCGAATCGATCGGCGAGCGCGAGCTTTTCCTCGAGCGCTTCGCCGAGGTGGAGCTGGCCCGTCTCGTCGACGCGCGCCTGACGGTTCTCCTCCATCGTCTGCGGCAATAGGTGACGACGATTGCTCGTCGCGATCACGCAGACGCGCGAGGGTCGCGCCTCGATCCCGCCATCGAGTGCCGCCTTGAGTTCGCGAAAGCCCTGCTCACTCGACCCGAACGAAAGATCATCGCAGAAGACGAGAAATGAATAGCGATCGGGGACTTTTGCCGTGCCCTCCCGCAATGCGCCCAGAAGCTGCGGGAGCTCCACCAGATCGTTGCGATCGACTTCGACGACGCGCAGTCCTTCGGACGAATAGCGTGAGAGCAGCCCGCGAACAGCCGAAGATTTGCCGGTTCCACGCTCACCATGCAACAAGACGTCGTTGAAGGGGAGACCGGCCAGAAGCTGCCGTGTGTTGCGGTCGAGAGACTCGACGGCGCGGTCGATTCCGATCAAATCCTGGAGATCGAAATCGGCGACGGCCTCGATCGGCTCGAGTCGACCGACGCCCCGCCCGGTACGCCAGCGAAAGGCGTGACACACTTCGAAGACGTCCGGTCCGGGCCCTTCCCCGACCCATTGATGGAGCAAACGGTCGACCCGTTCGAGAATCGGATCAAGGCGACTAGTCCATCGTTCGAATGCATCAGACATGGTCGATGGATTGTAGACTGTCCGGATGGTAAGTGATAACGAGGAACGGGATTCTCTCGCCAATCGCCTGGGGCAGTGCGCGAACTGCCGATTCATGCGCGAACAACCCACACTACGCGGGGCGACCTTTTTTCGTTGCGCCCGAGCGGACGAGGACCCGACCTTCATCCGCTATCCGGCCATCCCGGTTCGGGACTGTCCGGGATTCGAGAGCCCCGACTCCGGTGAAGTCGGAGCCCGAGGTCGCGATCACTCTCGCGACAAGACACGCGGAATGGAATGACCCAACAGCTGCATGAGGTTTTCGAGGAATCGATAGGTCAGACCCCACACGACATGCCGATCGGGAACACCGACCAGGATGCCCGGATAGCGAGCCTCGGGCCGATCGGCAATCGTGTACTCGACGCTCCGGGTCGTTTCGAGCATGTCCGCGAGAGGAAACCAGAACGCGTCTTGAACTTCATCAGGCGCGAGTTCGATCTCCTGGCTCTCGTCCAGGAAAAACACGTGGGCCGCGACGACGAGCGTCGGACGCGTTCGCGGGTTTCCGATGATGTCGTCGAGACGACCGAGATACTCCGCATGCGCGAGTTCGATTCCCACCTCCTCGAGGGTTTCGCGTCGCGCAGCCGTGCGCGACGAATCATCGCCCTGCTCGAGACGCCCGCCTGGAAACGCCATATGCCCTGACCAGGGGTCCCCCTCACGTTCCGCCCGTTCGATCAAAAGCACTTCGACGGCTCGCCTACGCTCCCGCATCACGATTGCGACCGCCGCATGAGCCCCCTCGGAAATCCTCGATCGCGCGGGGGCGTTCGCGCCCAGTCTCTCTCTCACGAAGTCGATCTTCACGTCCAGCAGAATAGCGATCCGAGATCGAACGCGAGAGCATCGTCCTCTCATTCGGGCTAGGGTGAGGCGCCAAAATGAAACTCTCCCGCGAATTCGCCACAGAAGCCCGCCGTCTACTCAGCCTCGCACGCACCGACCGGCGAGCCGCCGAGAGAGAACTTGCGGCCCTCACACCCGAACGGCAGGCGGACCTCATCTGCGACGCGTCGCTGTCGATCCGGCGCCAGATGATCGATCTCCTTCCCAATCCCGAAGCGGTCATCCCACTCCTGCCCGAGGCGGAGTTTTGTTACACGTGCCGTTCGATCGGTCTCGAAGACGCCGCCTGGCTTCTCCCGATGGCCACCGAAGAACAGCTGGTTGCGTGTCTCGACCTCGATGGCTGGAACGGTTTCCAGATCGACCCCGTCCGGCTGGATGCGTGGATGATCGCCCTCGCCTCGACGGATGAGGAAACATTGGTCCGGGCCGCCCGCGCCCTCGATCCCGAACTCATCGTGATCTTTCTTCGTTCTCACATCGACGTATCGTTGAAACCAAGCGAACAAGACAACCCCGACTGGAGTCCGCCGGAACGTTCGCAGACTCTCGAGGGACAATTCTATTTCGTCGCCAAGAACGCCAATGACGATCTGGCGCCCGTCCTCGCGCTCTTCCACGCACTTTTTCGGGGCGACTACTGGTTGTATTTTCGTGTGATCCAGGCTGTTCGCGAAGAACTTCAGCCGGAGAATGAAGAGTGGGCGTTGCGTTGGAGAACGGGACGCCTCGAAGATCTCGGTTTTCCGCCTTGGGATACCGCGATGCGCATCTACGGATTCCTTCGGCCCGACCGACTCGCAGCGATTCCCAAGCAGGAATTCGTGCTCGATCTCGCGGATTCGTCTCTACCGATCTGGACCTCGGAACTGCCCGGCCTGCGCGAAGACGAACACGCCTTGTTCCGCGCAACACGCGAATTGGCGACGGAGCAACGCAGCGCGGTCTTCTACGCACTCATCTCGTTGGCCAATCAGATCGCCGTCGCGGATCGTATGGAACTCGGGGATCCCGATTCACTTCCGATCGCAATGGAAAAGGCCGCACGCTTCGTGAGTGGCGGGCTCGAATTCGTTGCCGCCGAAAATCACCTCTCTCTCCCACAGACCCTGCAGCAGGTTCCAATCGAACGGTTGTTTCGCGTCGGCACGAATCTCGATCGCGACGCCGCTCTGCCGGATCCCATTCCGACCGAACCCGATCCGGAACCCGACCGTGAAACGGACGGCACCGGCGAATAGCACGGGCGACCGGATAGGTCGGATAGGCCGACGCGAAAAGGCCCGCCGGATACACATCCAGCGGGCCCTTTCCATTTCGATCTCTCGCCTTACCTATTCATGCATGTCCATTCGCACCGATGGGTGCCACTGGACATGCTGTAGGCCTTCGGTCCTAGGTCACATAGGTCCTAGAGATCGACGGCCTTCAAGGTCTTGCGCTTGTTGCCCGTCGCACGCGCTTCCGCGCCCTTGATGAGCTCTCGAACGACGGCGTCCAGCGCGGGATAGAACTCGGCACCCACGTTGCACTTTCTCACGGCGTTCTTCACGCGAGTCTTCGAAATGATCAGGTCACCGGTCTTCTTCTTTTTCGCTGCCTTCTTCTTCTTCTTGGCTGCCATGTCAGGCTCCCTCCCGTTGCGCCAGCAGATCGAGATTGCGACTCACTTCGAGTCACGGTGTGATCTGTCCGGCCCCCCATAAAAAATATTCCGCAGGAAACCCTGCCAAACGGCACGATCATAAGCGTTTCGCTCTTCTTGTCAATCGGAAAATGGCGCTATCCGGCTTCTCCCTCCCGAGTTCGGGCGTTTAGATTCGAGTCCTTCGAGGCGCCTCACGGTTCGCTCGAAGCGGCGCGAACCAGAAACCCATAACGAAACAAAGTTCCGATAGCCGCTGAACACATGGCAAGGCCAGGCAAACCGGCCCACGGAAGCGATAGTCAAGTCTCGAAAATGACGCGCATCCATTTGGTTCTACAGGGAAATTCCGTATGATCGCATCCGCCGAGAAGCGCCGATTTCGGGCGCTACAGCTTGGCTCCGGCGGGTTTCGCAACCCATCGCCCCAGCCATTCTTCCCATGAATCGAGACGTCGATGTCGCCCGAATCCGAAACACGCCGCTTCCAGACCCAGGACGGAGTTCTTCTTCACTGTCTGCATTGGAAACCGCGACACGGGAAAGTCGATGACGCTCTGGCTCCGATCGTGTTGCTTCATGGAGGCGGCGCCAACGCGCATTGGTGGGACCATCTCGCCGATCCACTGGCCTCGAATCGCGCCGTCTACGCGCTCGATTTTCGCGGCCATGGCGACTCCGAGCATCCCGAGAAGCGATTCGTCGGGGCCTTCAATACGGATCTCGAGGCCATGCTCTGTTGGCTCGGGCGGGAGGACGTCATCCTGATTGGACACTCGCTCGGTGCGGCCGTAGCGCTCGATCATGCCAGTCGTTTTCCCGCCACGCGGGGGATCGTACTCGTGGATCTGGCACGCGGCGGGACTCCGGGAGGAGGCCGCCGCGCCCGGCTCGCCCTTGCACTGCGGCGAACCTATCGGAGTCGCGAAGAAGCGATCGAACGATTCCGCTTCCTGCCCGAATCGAGTCGCCCGGACGAAGCGCTTCGCTCGTATATCGCGGAGCGTTCGATCCAGAAGGAGCCGGACGGACGCTTCGGCTACAAATTCGACCCCGGCTGGTTCAGCCTGCCCGCGCGTCCGCGACCGGACCTCGAACGAGTCGTCTGCCCCTGCCTGCTGATTCGAGGGGGCGAAAGTCCCCTTCTCTCGCGCGACGCCGCGACAGAATTCATCTCACGGCTCGCTTCCGGGCATCTCATTGAAATCCCCGATGCAGGCCACCACGTGCTGATCGACCAACCCGAGCGACTGCTCGCGGCACTCGAAAATTTCCTCGAGGACGTAGAATCGTCCGGCCGCGATTGAGACTAATATCCAGATTGGTGTCACAAAGGCGGGATCGACAGTCTACCTGACTCATCGAACGCTGGACGCAGGGTATTCCCCCTAGGTCGTTTGAATACACGCATACGCTTGCGAGACAACGAGCAAGAATGCATGCTCCCACTCGAGGAGCAACGTCCGAATTGATCACCGTTGCGCTTTCAGCGACGATCGGCGCGCCAATCGACAGAGTGTGGCGCGCCCTGACCGATCCCTCCGAACGCATCGTTTGGGACGAGCGGATCCTTGGCGAAGTCTCGCTATCACACGGAAGCAACCGCTCCGCGAAGCGGAGGAGAGCCACGGGGCAAGGCGAGAGCGCTCTTCCCGAATCAACGAAATGGCGGTTCCGATTGGGTGGCGTTCCGCTCGTGATGCAGGACAGCGTCCGCGAAATCCTTCGAAACGAGCGGCTCGTTAGTCTGATTTCGATCGGCTCGATGCGATTCGACCAGACGCTGACTCTTTATCGCGAAGATGACGAGAGCGGACCGCGCACACGACTCGGCATGAAGCTCGTCACGCGAAGCCAGATCGCTGTGATCGGCGAGGTCGTTCAACGACTCGACGTCCAGAAAATCGTCATCGAGTTCGTCGGCACCACTCTCCGACAGGTCCAGAAATACTGCGAAGCGGACGCCTAGGAGCTTGCGTGCGCCTTCTGCCGCGCAGGCTCCTAGAGCACTTCTTCCGCGAGTACGCGGAGTACGTTGATGTCCCCGGTCGCGGCGAGCAACGATCCCACATGCTTCTTCTTGGCTGCTTCTTTCCAGATCTGAAGCCGATCTCGAATGCGAGCCTCGGGACCCACGAGGGCCACCTCGTCCACGAGGGAATCGGGAACGGCGGCCGCGGCTTCGCCCTTCTGCCCCTGCAGAAAGAGATCCTGGATCTTGACGGCCGCCTCCTCATAGCCGAGTCGCTTCGCGTAGTCGTTGTAGAAATTCTTGTCGCGTGCGCCCATGCCGCCGATATAGAGAGCCATATTATGTTTGACGGGCATGCGGCATTTCTCGAGGTCGTCGCCCATGATGACCGTGCAGAAGGGCGCGATTTCGAAATCGTCGAGCGACTTTTTTCCGCTCGGGTGGTCGGTCGCTCGAGAAAATCCCCTTTCGAGCGATTCTTCGAAGAGGTCGTAGCGCTCGGGATTCATCCACACCGGAAACACACCGTCCGCGACTTCACCCGCACATTCCATCCCCTTCGGTGAGATCGACGCCGTGTAGATTCGAAGGGCGGGATCTCCGTGCAAGATGCTCTTGAGCGGTTTACCCAGGCCGGTCGAGCCCTCTCCGCGGTAGGGAATCTGGTAGTGGAACCCCTCGTGTTCCAAGCGTTCTTTTCGTTCCAGGATCTTCCGAATGATCGAGACGTATTCCTTCGTTCTCGTCAGCGGCCGTCCATAGGGAACACCGTGCCATCCCTCGATCACCTGCGGGCCGGAGGGGCCAAGTCCAAGCACGAATCGACCGCCGGACAGCGAGTAGAGCGTCATCGCGGTCATGGCCGTCATGGCGGGAGTCCGTCCCGGCATCTGCATGATTGCGGTTCCGACTGTGATCGTCTGGGTCTGCGCGAGGATCCACGCGGCAGGCGAGACCGCGTCCGATCCCCAGGCCTCCGCGGTCCAAACGGATGAAAATCCAAGCTGCTCGGCTTCCCGGATCATGTCCATCGGAACACTCATGGTCGCGGGCGAATAACCCGCAATGATTCCCAACTTCATGCAACTTCTCCTCGTTCGGGCGCTGAAGTCTAGCGAGTCGATCGATGGACCACGACCGGGCCGGGCCGGGCCTTGCAAGTGTCCCGTCAGCCCTTCGCTTGGGCCGCTCTGGGCGTACTCCCGGGCGCAGCCTCTGCGTCTTCGATCCCCGGCGCGATCAAGGGCAACTCGATCTGGAAAATCGCTCCCTGATTCGGCTCCGAGACGATCTGGATCCGCCCGCCATGACGTTCGATGATGCCATGTGAAAGGGAGAGCCCGAGCCCGGTCCCCTTTCCGACTTCCTTCGTCGTAAAGAAGGGGTCGAAAATACGCGTCCGCACCTCGGCGGGAATTCCCGGGCCCGAATCCTCGAACTCGATCTGCACACCGTCTTCGATCGGTTTCGCCCGAATCGTAATCGTTCCCCCGTCCTCGAGAACATCGCACGCGTTCATCAACAGATTGAGAAAGACCTGATTCAGCTGACCGGGATAACAAAAGACTTCCGGGAGAGGCTGGTAGTCGCGAATGACTTCGATGCTGCCTTTGAAACGGGGCTCCATCAAGGCCAGCGTGCTGTCGATTTCGTCCGTCAGCTGAGCCATCTGCAGATCGGCCTGATCGGTGCGCGAGAAGGTCCGGAGGTCCTGGACGATCTTCTTGACACGCTCGGTGCCTTCCCGACTCCGGGCCAGGAGTTTGGAAATCGCGTCGCGGTATTGCGTCGCGTCTCCCCCACTCGCCTGTGCCGCGACGAGCTTTTCGATGAACTCGTCGAGGAGTTGCAAATTCGCATGGACGAAGCCGATCGGATTGTTGAGTTCGTGAGCCACGCCTGCGACGAGCTGGCCGAGACTCTTCAGCTTCTCGCTCTGCATCAGCTGGTTCTGCGTTTCTTGAAGCTCCCGAGTCCGCGCCTCGACGCGCGCTTCGAGGCTTTCATTCAGTTTTGCGATTTCATCGAAGGCCTTGGCGTTTTCGATCGCGATCGAACTCTGGTTCGCGAGTGTCCTGAGCAGTTGTCGATCATCGGTCGCCAGTCGTTCCCCCGAAAGTTTCCGCCCCACTGCGATGACGCCGAGCAGATCGACACCGAATAGGATCGGGACCAACAATTCGACTTCGAGGGTGTCGTAGATATCCCAACAACTCTCGCGTTGGTCGGGATCCGGTTCGTCGTCGAAATCCGAACGCGAGAGCTCCTCGCGACGCATCCAGAGATGTTTCCAGAGTGGATGGTCGGAGGGGATCTCGGTCTCGATATCGTCCTGATCCCAATCTCCGCGCCAAGCGGACGCACGCAAGACCCGATCGTTTTCGTCGAAGAGCAACACCATCGCTCGCGAAACACCCATCGTATCGGTGAGCGCAACGAGAATGCGATCACCGATCTCACGCATCGACAGCATCGAGACCATCGCTTCCGAAATTTCGCGCACAGCGAGCCGATAGCGAGAACGATCGCGATCAAAGAAATTGTCGACCAACCGTTGCATCCGGTCGCGCAAGGGATTGAACGCGAGAATCGCAAGGAAGAGCAACACCACCTGGACGCTCCGCACGTTGACGCCATAACGTGCGACCAATTCGTCCGCGAAGGTAATCATGAAGGCAAAGATGCCGGTGATCGCGAGAGTGGCGGCGCCGTAGGCGGCCGAGGACTTCGCCGCGAGGCGAAACTCGAAGAGCTGTCTGCGAACCATTCCGTAGCCGACGGCGACCGGGAAGAACCCGACCCACAGAAGCGCGAGATACCAGGGCAGCGCCGTCGGCACGAACCATTCCGAAAGCAAGGCGAGAAGGGCCGGCAGCAGACTGACGAGCCCGGCCGTCAGCATCAGATCGGCTCGATCCCCGACGCCAGCCTCTCTCGCTTGTCGACGACCGGCCGCCAGGATTCCGATCGAGGCGAGTGACGTCCCTATGCCGAAGATGAACGCGGTCGCTGCCACCGATTCCGGCGAAAGGCCCAACGCCGACTGCATCATGATCCCGAACAGAATGACGCCCGCGATCAGATAGGGGATCAATCGAATTCGTGGCCTCTTCATGACCCATCGTGGTTCGATCGGATAGGTCGTGAAGAGATGGAATGTCGTCGCGCCGAGAAAGGGCAGCGTTGCAAGGACACGCGTCGCGGCCCATGGAATGACGTCGACCCGAATCGCAGTCGAGATCAGGACGGACATCGTGGAGCAGTAGAGAAGTAACGCCCAGGCTTCCCGGCTGGCTTGCCGCGTCCACCAAACGACCAGTGCGATAACGAGGTAGAGAGAACTCACGAGCAAGAGAGCGAGATGAATCAGCACATCGCTCAGTTGGTCCAAGTCCTCTGCACTGACGGGCTCGAGGGACACCGAAAGTTTCGACCCATCCGGCTTTCTGAACTGGTAGGCGGCGGGAACTCCCTCTTCGAGCTCCATCTCCCATAACACCTGAATCGCAGGAACGCCGTTGACGCTCACGAGATGATCGCCCACCTCGATTCCGGCGTCGGCCGCAGAAGCGCTCATCGCATGAACGACCGCGACGCCGGCAATGTAGGAGGTTCGAACGGGCAATTGGGGGCCGGTCCGCGGCGCGATGAGGGCCGAAACCGAGAGAACGATTGCGAGCAACGCCCACATCGCTGCGAAAGTTCCTGTTAGTTGGCGAGTACGCTTTGTGACGTCGGGAACCATTGAGCCAGAGCCTCTCCCCGCTCCGCCAGCATCCGACCGTCGACGAGCGATCCGAACGAGTCTTCGACTCGAAAACGGGTCTCAACGCCGCGCGAACGAGCGTCCCTGCCAAGCGCAAACAGGAACACCGCCGAAACATCAGCCTGACCAAGAGCCCTGGAAGCCTAGCCTAGGAAGAGAAGCCCGCAGGCCGCCAGACGAATCGCCGCTTGATCTAGGGCGTCTCGGATTCGAATTCGAGGGCGGCCGGATCCAGCTCGGCGGAGAGTGCGGGGTAGTTGTATCCGGTCGTGTTCAGCAGGATGACGCCCGGCGCGACCTCGATTCCCGCTACGCCAGGTCTGAGGGCTTCGATCCCATCGCCCGCCCGGATGATCGGCAGGACGGTTGGACCCTGCAACGGATTCGATTCGGTGATCGCCGGCCCGGGCGCAACGCTGATGCGCGCTGGAACTTCATCTTCGGCACGCACGATCCGCACACCCGCCGGCAGAAGCAAAACGGTCATCGCGAGGCAAGCGAGCCCCACGAGAGACCAAGAACGTTTCCAAAACGTGGACCGAACCATTGAGCACCCACCTCGATCGGGGAGAAACTCACTATTCGGTCAAAACCGGAATTTCCTTGAGGGCGGCTACGACCGTCGATGGATCGGCTTGGAGCCTGTCCCCAAGCGCCTACCGTCCCAGGATTGGCCCTTAGATACCGGAACCGTCGGCTTCCTCCTGGACGTGGAGACCGCACTCTTTGGTGTCGTCGTTCTCCCACCACCATCGGCCGGAACGCGGATCATCACCCGCGCCGACAGCACGCGTGCAAGGCTCGCAGCCCACGGATGGATATCCGTCACGATGGAGCCGATTGATGGGCACGGTGTGTTCGCCGATATAGTCCATCACCCGTTCGTGGGTCCAATCGGCCAGGGGATTCAACTTGACCAGGCCGCCGTTCGCGGAATCGATCTCGACCTTTTTCGTATTCGCGCGATTCAGATTCTGGTCGCGGCGCAGCCCCGTCACGTAGGCATCGAAGCCAACCAGATGTCGCCGCATCGGATGAACCTTGCGAATCTGGCAACAACGCTTTCGATTCTCGAGGGACTCGTAGAAAAAGTTCATCCCCTTCTCGCGCACCATCGCTTCGACGTCCGCGCTATTCGGAAAGACGACCTCGATCTTCTTTCCGTAGCGGTCCCGAACCCGATCGATGAGGTCGTAGGTCGCGGGATGGAGACGTCCCGTATCCAGCACGAAGACGCGGGTCTCAGGATCGATCTTGTGGAACATATCCACCAGAACCATGCCCTCTGGCGCACCGAACGAAGCAGAAATCGTCAGTCTGGAACCGTATTTTCTTACCGCCCAAGTCAGTAATTCTTGAATGGGCCAGGATTCCATCGCGTCGCGTTCATCTACACTCAACTGATGGTTTTCAAATGGTTTTTCTTCTATCACATCGACTGCAAACAGGGACATTCAAGAGGCTCCTGGCCCCCGATCAGGCTCGAAAGGGGACTAGACCGAGTTTTCGGTCGGACGGGCTGAAATCCTGATTAGTACAAGAGGCCGGAAAGTTCAATTTCCCTATCAATAGACTCGGGATTATCGCTCTTCGCCGGGCGCACCCGGCCAGCCGGGAGGACTGGGCCAGACGCGGACCTCTGCCAGATCCGAAAACGAACTCGCGATCTCGTCCACGCTGCGCCCGAGCCTTGGATGAACGAAGGACGGCGAAAGCGTGGCCATCGGTGCCATCACGAAGCTGCGTTCGTGGGCATGGGCATGGGGCACGACGAGCTCTGGCGTTTCGATGCATCGATCGCCAAAGAAAAGGATGTCGAGATCGATCTCGCGAGGCCCCCACCGCAACGTCTCTCGGCTTCGATCGCGTCCCAGCGAAACTTCGATCGACTGAAGTCGCCGTAACAACTCGAGCGGGCCCAGCCAGACCCGCAACTGGATCACCGCGTTGAGATAGCGACCCTGGCCGGCGGGTCCCATCGGCTCGGTCTCGAAAATCGGCGAGGCGAAGAGCAAGAGGAGATCGGACTCCGCCTCGATCGCTCGAATCGTCGCCGAAAAGGTCGCAGTGCGGTCGCCGAGATTGGCACCGATCGCGACATAGACGATTTCCCCGCCGCGCCTCATCGATTCCTCCGACGAACGGGGCTGGGGGAACCATCGACGACTGCATAGACCCTTCGTGCGCCAAGCGGATCGGCATCCAACCGGATTGGGGAATTCGGTTTCGCTGAGACGGCGGACTCGTGAGCCGAATTCACGCGATCGCCAGGAGGGAGAGGACGAATGCCAGAAGCGCGACGAGAGTACGCGCCGAATGCCATGTCGCCCAGCGCCGGAGTTCATCGCCGACGCTCTCTTCGGGGATCGAGCCCGATTCGAAGCTCGCGTTGGCTTGTTTGAAGTAGATCGGAAAGGTCAGGAGTACTGCGACGGTCAGCAGGGTCGATGATGTGAAGAGCAGCCTGCCCGGAAGAAATCCGCTCCATGCGAGCGCCGCAGCCGCAACCACGAGAACGCCGCTTGCGACTTCGAGCGGCCCGAAGAATCGGAGCAATAGTCCCGCGTATTTCTTGTACCACGCGAGAAACGACGCCGGGTCTTCGGATCGCCAGAACGGAACCAGAACGCCGGCTTCGGCGAGCAGGGCGCCCGCCGACAATCCGAGTGAAGCGACGGCCATGACTCCGACTACGGAAGCGAAACTCTGCAAGACGAACTCCTTGAGGATCGGGCGATTCGTTTTCGGTCGTGACCTAAGGACCCGTCTCGATCGGAAGTCCCGCAGCCTTCCAGGCCGCAAGCCCGCCCTCGAGATGAAGCACCGTTTCGTAGCCCTGCGCGAGAAGCGCGGACTCACCCTTTCGGGCGCGCGGGCCCACCATGCAATAGAGGGCGACGCCATCCGGCGCCTCGACTTCATCGATTCGCCTGGCAATCTCGTCGAATGGAATGTTGACGGCGCCCGGGATGTGGCCCGTCGCGTATTCGTCCGGAGTTCGGACATCGATGACAACAGGCGCCGGTCCCGACTCGCGCCGGGAATGGAGTTCAGCGGCACTGATGGCGGGGGCGATTCGAGCAGTGGGATCTTCGCCAAACGCCGGGAAGGCCAATAGGACGACGAGGGCGAGGGCGACGAACAAGTTGCGAAGCATGGGACTTCCCCTTTTCGGATTGGATTGCGGCGGGTGGCCAACCGATTCGACGTCGTGGCCGCACAGGAAATCGAACGCTCTCTTCTCGCAGCTGGTTTTCGAACTGCGCAACGGATTGGCGCGCGATGGCCAAGGGCAGCGGCGACGGAACGCGGCCCCGCCGACACATTATGCCGCGAGGCGACACCCGAGGTCAATTGAGGCGTATTAAATCCGCCAAGGTCCGCTGCAGCGGCAGATCGCCACCGGACCCCCACCGCGCCCTCGCCCCTCCGGCACCCTACAATGCGGGCATGCCGCAATCCCCGACCCGATCGGATCCGCACAAAGCGCTCGTCGACGAGCCACCGGAAACGCTCGGCCCGGAGTTGTGCAGCAAAATCCCGGGCCCTGCCTCACGTGCGCTCGCCGAAAGGCTGGCCAAGGTCGAAAGTCGCAACATCACGGCGCTCGACCCGGTCCCGATCTTCTGGGAACGCGCTTCGTTCGCCAACCTCTGGGACGTCGATGGAAATCGCTTCGTCGATCTCACGGCCGCCTTCGGCGTGGCCAATGTGGGCCATGCCCATCCGGAGGTCGTCGCCGCGATCTCGAACCAAGCCGAATCCCTGCTGCATGGCATGGGCGACGTACACCCTCCGCGTGTGAAGGTCGAACTCCTCGAAGCGTTGTCGGCGCTCTATCCGAAGGGATCGGCGAGTCATCCGCCCGAGATCCGTTCAGTTCTTTCGTCGTCGGGCTCGGATGCGGTGGAGACGGCGATCAAGACCGCAATGCTCGCAACCGGCCGGCCGGGCCTATTGGCCTTCGAGGGCGCCTACCATGGCCTTTCCCTCGGTGCGCTCGATTGCACCTGGCGAGCGGATTTCAGAGAACCCTTCGAGGCGCGCCTACCCGGCAAGACCCGCTTCGTCGCCTATGGCGATCTCGACGTGCTCGCGCGATTCGCTCGCGAATCCAAAAACGAAATCGGGGCCGTCCTCGTCGAGCCGGTACAGGGACGCGGAGGGGAACGCGTGCCGCCGCCCGGATTTCTGCGCGGTCTGCGCGCGCTTTGCGACGAGCACGGTTGGTTGTTGATTGCGGACGAGATCTACACGGGCTTCGGCCGAACCGGCGCGGTCTTCGCCTGCGACCATGAAGAGGTCATTCCGGATCTCCTCTGTGTCGGAAAGGGTTTGGCGTCGGGGATGCCCATCTCCGCCTGCATGGGACTGGCCAGCGTCTTCGAGGCCTGGCCTGAATCGAAGGGCGAAGCCCTTCACACGCAAACCTTTCTTGGACATCCAGCGAGTTGTGCCGCTGCGATCGCGTCGCTGGCGGTCGCCAAGCGACTGGGACTCGCCGAACGATCCAAACGTCTCGGACACGACGTGCTCGAACGATTGCGGAAGCGATTGGACGGTGTCGCGGCCGTTCGTGAAGTGCGAGGGCTCGGCCTGATGATCGGCATCGAATGCACGAGTCCCGAAATTTCGTTGGCCGCGAGCGCCGCGCTTCTCGAGCAGGGCTATGTCCTGCTGCCCTCCGGCGAGGGGGGGCGCGTCCTCTCTCTGACTCCGCCGCTCACGATCGGCGAGCAAGCGCTCTACGAAGCGTGCGACGCCATCGCGGACCATCTCGAGGCGGTCACGCCGAATGTTGTCGCCCGAGCCTCCGAATGAATCGGGCGGAAATCGAAAAAGACGTTCTGGACTGGATGGCCGAATCGCCCTGGGTTCCAGATTCCGCCCGCTTCGAAGCGCTCGCGCTCGCGCTCTTTCGTTTTCAATTCGCGTCCTGTGAACCCTACGCGAATTTCTGTCGCTCCTTCGAAAGGACACCCGAGAACGTCGAACGATTCGAGGAGATTCCGGCGGTGCCAACGGGCGCCTTCAAGGAATTCGATCTGTGTTGTTTCGATCCGAAGGCCACGGTCCAATTGTTTCGAACCAGTGGAACGTCTTCCGATCGCAGAGGCCTGCTTCGGCTCGACACCTTACGACTCTACGAGGCTTCGCTTCTCGCGAGTCTGCGCGAGACTTTCTTGCGCGATCTGAAAGGTGCGCGGCCTGTGATGCGCTTTCTTTCGCCCACCCCAGAGGAAGCGCCGGACTCTTCCCTCACGCATATGTTCGTCACGCTACTCGCGTCCGAGGCCGGCGCCGGTAGCGGTTTCGATCTTCGCGACGAGCGGATCGATTTCGACTCCCTCGATCGCGCACGGCGAAAAGCGGGGGAGGGCGGCCGACCGATCTTGATTCTGGGAACCTCCTTCGCGTTCGTTCATTTTCTGGACGAAACAGCGGGCTCCGCGACGGATACGTGGTCTCTCCCCAAGAATTCTCGCATCATGGAAACCGGCGGCTTCAAGGGACGCAGCCGCGAAGTCCCTCGCGAAAAATTGCGCCGAGACCTGGCCGATCGCTTCGACATTCCGGAAACGAGCATCCTCAACCAATACGGCATGACCGAACTCGGCAGTCAATTCTACGATTCGACCCTGCTCGATCCCTCTGGCACCCGGCGCAAGCTCGCTCCGCCATGGACCCGCGTTCGGATCATCGACCCAACGACGGCCGAAGATGTCGCCGACGGCGACACGGGGATGATCGTGATTCACGACCTCGCGAATACGGGCAGCATCGCGGCGATCCAGACGGCGGACCTCGGATGCGCCGTACTCGACGACTCGGGCGAAAGGATCGGTTTCGACATTCTTGGCCGCTTCGAAGGAGCGGAGGAACGAGGCTGTTCGATTGCAACCGACATCATGCTCGAAGCGTCGGCGCGAAGGACGCTTGTATGACGCGGATCGAGATCGAATGGCCCGATGGCATGCAAGAACGAGTGCGCGCCTCGCGTGGGCGACTCGAACGCGCGGGTGAGGCCTTGCGTGCGATGTCACTCGAATCGCGACTCCAAGCGGTTGCAAGGGTTCTCGAGGACTGGACCGCGCCCGACTCGCCCTGGCGGCGCGAGCTCGGAACCGCCTTCGCGGCGAGCTCGCCCTTTCACGAGGACACCATTCGTGAAGGACTCGACGCGGCGCTTCGAGCCTGGAAGCCGTCCTCGTTCGTCGCCTGCGCTCGGCGCGAGCTCGCGGCGGTTCTCGAATCCGGCGACCTCAGCTTGTCACCCTTCGCCTTTACCGCGGTCCTCGCGGGCGGATCGATTCCGATGCCGACGTTGCTCAACGTGATGATTCCGCTCGTTCTCGGATCACCGGTCTTGTTGCGCGAAACTTCGCACGACCCCACGACCGCGCCGCTTCTCAAACGAGCACTCGAGGCGCGAGACCCGATACTCGCTCGCGCCTTCGAACACCTGTCCTTCACCACGGACGATGTCGCCTTCGAGACTTTCCTCGAAGCGCCGTGTGTCGTGGCGACGGGCTCCGATGCAACGATCAGCGCCGTCGCCCTAAGACTTCGCTCGGATCAACGCTTGCTCGCCTACGGTCATCGCTTTTCGATTGGCGTCATCGGGTCCAACCTCGAAGGCGACGGCAAAGACGGCAAGACCACCGCGGAAGGCTTCGCACTCGATGTTGCTCGATGGGATCAGACAGGATGTTTGTCGCCCGTCGTCGTGTATCTAGTCGGGTTGGAACCCGCCGTCGAAAGGGAGATCGCGCGCGCCACTTCTAGCGCGCTCGATCGAATCGCGATTCGCATGCCGCGCGGCGAGATGACGACGGCCGTGGCGGCCGTCCACGCGAACGAACGCGCGGAGGCGCGGATGCGGCAGAGTTCGAAGCAGACCTCCCGCGAGACGATGTTATTCGAGAGCGAGAGCCATACCGTCGTGCTCGAAGCCGACGCTCAGGCGCGCCCCGCCCCCCTCTATCGATTCCTTCGCTTGATGCCCGTCGCGTCACTGGACGAATTGGAGCGGGCGCTGCGTCCCTTCGGCGGGCAACTCTCGAACGTCGCCGTCGCCGGGTTCCTGCCCGACGAACGGGTCGCATTGCGCCGTGGCTTGCTTCGGCTGGGCGCCTCTCGTTTCACCGAACCCGGAAAGCTCCAGACGCCGCCCATCGATTGGCCCCACGACGGCATGCCCCTATTCACGCCCATCGCGCGGTTCGCCCAGACCGGGTGAACGGGCCGGGAACCGATCTCGCGTCCCCCCGGGATATTGAAACCGGGTAGCCCCAGCCCGGCGCGACTTTTCCCATACCCAATGGCTCTGGAAGTCCATCGTCGCAATCGACGATTTGTGATTTACATAACGAATACCAATAGTTACTCAATATGGGACAATATTCGTCCGATATTTACAGGACCAGTTCGGTCCGATATGCTTTCGCCCTCAGATCGGAAAATTCCCCCCTGGAGAGCGTGTGTTCAGACTCAGCAAAACGACCGATTACGGCATTGTTCTGTTGGCGACACTGGCCCGCGATCCGCGAGCCGAGCCCCGCAACGCTCGCGAACTGGCGAATTCTTCCGACGGCCTCCCTGTTCCGATGGTGAGCAAGATTTTGAAGGCGCTGGCGCGAGTGGGACTGCTCGACTCCCAGCGAGGCTCGAAGGGCGGCTACCGACTCGCTCGCGACCCCGAAGATCTCAGCGTTTCTGAAATGATCCGAGTCCTCGAAGGCCCGGTCGCATTGACCGACTGCGCGATCGCGCCCGCTCTTTGTGAACACGAAAAGATGTGCGCGGTACGCGAACCCTGGCAACTGATCAGCCGGGTCGTCGAAAAGGCGCTGGCCGAAGTGACACTCGCCGATCTCGTGCGCGGCCGGCCAAGCCCCGCCTTCGCTTCCGTCGTCGAAATGCTGCAAATCGAACGCAGCAGCGAAGCCGGGCGATCTCCAGACGCGCAGAACGACGCCTCAAACCCCTCACTAACATGGAAGAATTGAAAGTGCCGAACGCCAACGCAGACAGCGTAGCCCGAGCCAATCCGGAACTCGATCGCATCGCGAACCAAGACTACCAATACGGCTTCGTGACCGACATTGAGGAGGATCGAGCCGACCCGGGCCTGACCGAAGACGTCGTCCGGCTCATCTCCAGCAAGAAGGACGAGCCCGAGTGGCTGCTCGAAGATCGTCTCAAGGCCTTTCGACGCTTTCGCGAAATGCTCGAGGAGGAAGACTCCGAACCCACCTGGTCCAAGGTTCACTATCCAAAAATCGATTTCGACGCGATCGTCTACTACTGCGCGCCGAAGCAGATCAAGCAAGTCGAAAACCTCGAAGATCTCGATCCGGAGCTGCTCGCCACCTACAAGAAGCTCGGCATCTCACTGCTCGAGCAAAAGCGATTGAATGGCATCGCCGTCGATGCCGTCTTCGACAGTGTCTCGGTGGCCACGACCTTCAAGGCCGAACTCGAGAAACAGGGCATCATCTTCTGCTCCTTCTCGGAAGCGGTGAAAGAACACCCCGATCTCGTTCGGAAATATCTGGGCAGCGTCGTCCCCTACACCGACAATTTCTACGCCTGTCTGAACGCGGCGGTCTTCAGCGACGGGTCGTTCGCGTACATTCCGAAGGGCGTTCGCTGTCCGATGGAACTGTCGACCTATTTCCGGATCAACGCCGCCGGAACCGGCCAATTCGAACGAACGCTTCTGATCGCCGACGAGGGGTCGTATGTCAGCTATCTCGAGGGCTGCACAGCGCCCCAGCGAGATGAAAACCAACTCCATGCCGCGGTCGTCGAACTGATCGCCCTCGATCGAGCCGAGATCAAATACTCGACCGTGCAAAACTGGTACCCCGGCAACAAGGAAGGCGTCGGGGGGATCTACAACTTTGTGACCAAACGCGGCGCCTGTCGCGGATTCCGATCGAAGATTTCGTGGACCCAGGTCGAAACCGGATCCGCCATCACCTGGAAATATCCGTCTTGTTTGTTGATTGGGGATGAATCGGTCGGCGAATTCTATTCGGTCGCGATGACCAACCACTATCAACAAGCCGACACCGGCACCAAAATGATCCACATCGGTCGAAATACGAGGAGCACGATCATCTCGAAGGGGATCAGCGCCGGCCATGCCGAACAGAGCTACCGCGGCCTCGTGCGAATCGGCCCCAAAGCCATCGGCGCGCGCAACTACAGCCAATGTGATTCTTTGTTGATGGGCGACCAATGCGGCGCCCACACCTTCCCCTATCTGGAAGCCAGCAATCCGACCGCGACCGTCGAACACGAGGCCACGACTTCGAAGATCAGCGACGAACAACTCTTCTTCTGCCGCCAGCGCGGCATGAGCGAAGAGGACGCAATTTCCATGATCGTGAACGGATTCTGCAAAGAGGTCCTACGCGAATTGCCCATGGAGTTCGCCGTCGAAGCCCAGGCACTTCTCTCGATCAGTCTCGAAGGTGCGGTCGGTTGAGCGAATCCAACGCGTCCCGCGACAGGAAACCCGAAATGTCCGAAGAACCTCTCATCAGCATCCGAAATCTCCACGCGAAGGCGGGGGATGCCGAAATCCTGAAGGGCATCGATCTCGAAATTCGAGCCGGTGAGATCCACACCCTCATGGGGCCTAACGGATCCGGCAAGAGCACGCTCTCGAACGTTCTCGTCGGAAAGCCCGGATACGAGGTGACGCAAGGGGAGATCCTTTTCCGGGGCAAGAATCTGCTCGAGATGGATCCCGAGATTCGCGCCCGAGAGGGCATCTTTCTCGCGTTCCAATACCCGGTCGAGATTCCCGGGGTGGCCAACAACTATTTCCTTCGCACGGCGGTCAATGCCATTCGCGCCCACCGGGGCGAGCCCCAACTCGACGCGATGGATTTCCTTTCGGTGCTGAGTGAGAAAATGAAGCTCGTCGACATGCCGGACGAGATGATGTCGCGATCGATCAATGAGGGATTCTCGGGCGGCGAAAAGAAGCGGAACGAAATTCTTCAGATGTTGTTGCTCGAGCCGGTCTTCTGCATCCTCGACGAGACCGATTCGGGCCTCGATATCGATGCGTTGCGTACGGTCTCGGATGGCATCAACCAGATGCGCTCGCCCGATCGCGCGATGCTCATCATCACCCACTACCAACGGCTGCTCGACTATGTCGTGCCGGATTTCGTGCATGTCCTCTCGAACGGACGAATCGTTCGATCGGGCGACAAAGCGCTCGCGCTCGAACTCGAAGAGAAGGGCTATGGCTGGCTCGAAGAGGGCGGGGACGCGTCGTCATGAACGCCGCTCAGGAATCCCTGCTGCGTTTGCGGGCGGGCGACAGCTCCGGCTGGGTCGGATCGTTGCGCGACGAGGCCTGGCTGAACTTCGAAGAACAGGGGCTGCCGACTCGACGGCTCGAAGAATGGAAGGGCACGAATTTCGCTCCGCTCGCGGCGATGGAATTTACACGCGCCGGATCGGGTCACGTCACAGAGCAATTCGCGAGCCAACACTCGAAGTCCTCGACGACGACGTCGCAAGCGCATGAGCTGATTTTCGTCGACGGGCGATTCGATGCCGGCGCTTCCCGCCTTTCCAATCTGCCGGACGGAGTACGCGCGCTCTCGCTTGCCGATGTCCTCGGGAACGAACTCGAATTGCTCGAAGACACCCTCGGGCGGCTGCCCGACCTGAAGCGCCAGTCGCTCGTCGCGCTGCAGACCGCCTTCCTGGAAGACGGCGCAGTCATCGTCCTCGAACCGGGCGCTCATCTGGACCAGCCGTTGCGAACGCGTTTCATCTCGACGGCCGACTCCACCTCGGAAGCCGCGGGATCGAGTGCGGTCTTTCCGCGAATGCTCGTGCTGGCGGGCAAGGGCAGTCGGGCGACGCTGATTCAGGAACATCTCAGTGCGGGCCACGCTCCGGGACTCACGGCCTTCGTCGCGGAATTTTTTCTGGCGGAAGGCGCGCGAATCGAAACCGTCCAGCTGCAATCCGAGGGCGCGGAGCGGATTCATTTCACGAGCGTTCACGTCCGGCTGGAGCGCGATGCACGATTCGATTCCCACGTGTTCAGTCTCGGCAATGGATTGTCCCGAAGCGAAATCGAGGTGAGCCTGTCCGAACCCGGCGCCGCAACGAATCTCTGTGGCCTCTTCATCGGACGCGACCGAGGACATACCGACCACTTCACGACCATCGATCATGCCGCTCGCGAATGTACGAGCGACCAGGAATACCGCGGCATCCTCGGTGACCATTCCAAGGGTGTCTTTCGTGGTCGAGTCATCGTCCGCCCCGGCGCACAAAAAACCGACACGCGGCAGTCGAATCCCAATCTGCTGCTCTCCGACCACGCGAGTATCAACACCAAGCCGCAACTCGAAATCTACGCGGACGATATCCGCGCCAGCCACGGCTCGACGATCGGCCAGTTGGATTCGGACGCGCTCTTCTATCTCCAGACCCGTGGCATCGGCGCTGCCGAAGCACGATTGCTTCTCACGAGTGCCTTCGCACACGCGATCGTGGAGCGAGTCGCCGACGAAGGTCTCCGCCAAAACGTGGGCCAAGCCGTAGACCGGGCGCTTCACGCGCTCGAAGATCCCGGCGCCGAGTCGCACGCCAGATCGCCGAAGGGAGGCCCGGCATGAGCCTCGACCCCTATGCGATCCGAAAAGACTTTCCGATCTTCGAGAGCAAGATGCACGGACGACCGCTCATCTATCTCGACAGCGCGGCAAGCGCACAAAAACCTCGCGTCGTGATCGACGCCATGTCGGATTTCTATTCCGCCCACTACGCGAATATCCATCGTGGCGTCTATCAGCTCTCGGCGGAAGCCACTCGCCGCTACGAAGCCGTGCGAACGCAGGTGGCGAACTTCATCGGGGCTCCGGATTCCCGAGAAGTGATCTTCGTCCGAAACGCGACCGAGGCCATCAACCTGGTCGCACGATCCTGGGGCGAAGATCAAATCGGGGCGGGCGACGAGATCGTCATCACGACGATGGAACATCACGCCAATATCGTTCCCTGGCAGATGCTCGCGGAGAAGTGCGGAGCGGTCCTTCGTGTCGCGGCGATCTCGGACGATGGCGTTCTCGACATCGACCATCTCGTGAGTCTACTCGGTCCGCGCACGAAACTGCTGGCCTTCGCCGCCGTCTCGAACGCACTCGGAACGATCAACCCTGTGACCCAGTTGACCGCGATTGCACGGGAACGCGGAATCACAACGCTCGTCGATGGCGCCCAGGCCGTGCCCCATCAGCCCGTGGATGTCGACGCGCTCGGATGCGATTTCTATGTCTTCTCGGGGCACAAAGTATTTGGCCCGAGCGGCGCCGGGGTTCTCTACGGACGACTGCCCTTGCTCGAATCGATGCCGCCTTTCATGGGTGGCGGGGATATGATCGAGACGGTCTCCTTCGAGGGCACGACCTTCGCGCCAGTGCCTCATAAATTCGAAGCGGGTACGCCCGACATCGCATCCGTTATCGGGTTCGGCGCCGCAATCGAATACCTGACCGCGATCGGAATGGATCGCATCGCCGCCTACGAACATTCCCTGCTCGCCTACGCGACGGAGTGTCTCAGCGAAATTCCCGGCCTACGGATCATTGGGACGGCCAAGGAGAAGGCCGCGGTGATCTCCTTCGTACTCGAAGACGCACACCCCCACGATATCGGAACCATTCTGGATGGTGAGGGCATCGCCATCCGTACGGGCCATCATTGTGCGCAGCCTTTGATGAGTCGGATGGGCGTACCGGCGACGGCGCGCGCTTCATTCTCCTTCTACAACACGCGCGAGGACGTCGACCATCTGGTCACTGCACTCCGCAAAACCTTGGAAATCTTCGGCTGATGGACGACCTCCGCGAGCTCTATCAGGACACGATCCTGGACCACAACCGACAGCCCCGGAATTTTCGCGTGCTCCACGATGCGAGCCACGAAGCAGACGGTCGCAATCCGGTCTGCGGTGATGAACTCACGCTCTACGCTCGGGTGAACGACGACGGCCACGTCGAAGAGGTGACTTTTCAGGGCACGGGCTGTGCGATCTCGAAGGCCTCCGCCTCCTTGATGACCGATTTCTTGAAAGGCAAGACGCTCGATGAGGTGAGAGAGGACTTCGATCGGTTCCATCGATTGGTGACCTCTCAGCCGAGCGCTCCGCCCGAGATCGATGGATTGGGAAAGCTTGTCGTCTTTGCAGGCGTCCGGGAATTTCCGGTTCGCGTCAAATGCGCCACGCTGGCCTGGCATGCGCTTCGGGCGGCGCTCGAGGAAGACGGCAAGGTTGCCAAGACAGAGTGATGAATCGCGGACTCGAAAGGGTCATGCGGCCGATGAAACCCGAAGAGAAACACGACAAGGCGAACAACCTATGGACGACGAACAGACATTGAACGACTCGACGAAAAGCGCGGAAACCCCTGGACCGAGCGGATTGAGCCCGGCCATGCAAGTCCGCGATCGGATTATTGCGACCCTCAAGACCGTCTTCGATCCCGAGATTCCGGTCGACATCTATGAGCTTGGACTCATCTACGGGGTCGAAGTCGCCGACGATGGGGAAGTCCATGTGACGATGACATTGACGACACCCATGTGTCCGGTCGCCGAAACCCTGCCCCCCGAAGTCGAGGACAAGGTCCGAGGCGTGCTCGGTGTCACGGAGGTCAGCCTCGATCTGGTTTGGGATCCGCCGTGGAGCGTCGACATGATGTCCGACGCGGCCCGACTCGAATTGAATATGATGTAGTCGAGGCCCCTCCTTGACTGGCCTCGCCACCGCGTCCTTCTTCGCGTTCGGGACGCTTCTCGTCCTCTTCGGTGCGAATGCGACGCGTATTCTCGCAAGCTTCGAACTCGACTACGCCGATTTCGGACTCTTGGGATCGATGCTCTCGGTGGGCCTCGGTGTCGGGATCGTCGTGGCCGGTCCAATCGCGGATCGACTGCCGCGCCGCCCACTCTATATTGCGTCGTGCGCCCTCGTCATCGCAGCAACGATGACCCTCGGCCCCCAGACCACCTTCGATCAGCTTCTCGTCCGGATGATCGCGATCGGTTTCGGCGCCGGATTCTACGAGACCGTATTGAGCGTGATCATCATCGAAGAGTTCGGGGATGGCGCCCGGCGACGACTCCTCTTCATCCATTCCGGCGCGCCGCTTGCGGCCTGTGCGGTTCCGCTCCTGATCGGTTGGCTGCGAGTGAGTTTCGAGTTCGAGTGGTACACGACGTTTCAAATGGCCGGATGGATGCATGTCCCGCTGATCGTCGCGGCCTGCTTGCAATCGATGGAGGTCACGCCGAGAGCCATGGCGACTCCGAAGCTGGCTTCGAAGGGCTCGGCCGACTCCTCCGTCGAGGACCGATTCGCCCTGGCCGCAATCTGTGCGGCGGTCTTCGCCTACGTCGGCGTCGAATCGGCGCTGACCCTTTTCGTCGTCGACCACACCGTGACCGATCTGGGCCTTGGCGATGCACGCGCCGCACAAACGATCAGCGCTTTCTGGGCGGGCCTACTCATCGGTCGCTTGGCCTCGGGAATCTCCCCCCGCTCCCCCGGTGCGGGGGCGACGGCGGTCTCCGCCTGCCTGGGCGCAGCCATCCTTCTGGCCTTTGGACTCGGGTGGTTTTCATCTCCAGAGCTCGCGATGGGGATGGCCGGATTGGTGTTGGGCGGCGTCTTCCCGGTGATGATCGGCCTGGCCGGACGATCCCTCCCCGCGTCGCCCGCAACCGCCGTCGGATTGGCCGGCGGGCTGGGCTCGCTCGGCGGCTTCGTCGTGCCGTGGTGTACCGGCCGGTTGGCCCAGGCGGACGGACTCCCCTTTGCGATCAGCGTTCTCGGCGCATGGCTGCTACTCCTCGCCGCCGCGGCCTTGGCGGCTCGAACTCGGCAACGCGGGTAGAAGTGGATAGAAGCGGGTATCGTTCGAGCGTGAATTTTCTCTCCGAGGGCATCGTCATCACGGGCGCGAACGGCCGGCTCGGGCGATCGCTGCTCGCTCGCCTCGATGAGACGTCACATCCTCGGGTACGCGCCTTGGTTCGCTCGGAGCGTGCGAAGAAGACGATCGAAGCGGAAAACTTCGACCCCGCACCCGATATTCGAATCGTCGACTACACCCGACCTCGTCAAATGGAAGACGCCCTCTCCGGCGCAAAATGTGTCGTCCACCTGGTCGGCATCATCAAGGAAACGCCGGGAACCCGTTATGTCGCCGCCCACGAACAGACGTGCCACACACTCGCGCTCGCCGCGAGTCGAGCCGGCATCGAACGTATCGTCTATCTGTCGATCCTGGGCGCGACACCGGACTCGAAGAATGCTTGTCTCGCGTCGAAGGGGCGCGCGGAAGCGATGCTAATCGACGATCGCGTCGCCACTGCGGTGATCCGCGTTCCGATGGTGATCGGCGGGGACGATCCGGCGTCCCTTTCCCTGCGAAAGCAGGCCCGATCGCGATCGATTCGGTTGGTCGGTGGCGGCCACACTCGACAGCAACCGATCGACGCACGCGATGTCGTCCGTGCTGTCCTGGCGGCCTGTGACGCGGAACCGGGGCGAGACCTCTCGCTCGACGCGGGCGGCCCCGAGTGTCTGTCCCATCGCGATCTCGTTCTCCGCGCGGCGAGACTCTGGAACAACGAACCCCGATTCCGGTCGATTCCCACCGCTCTTGCTCGATTCGGCGTGGATTTCCTCGAAAGGATCCTGCCGAATCCTCCCATCACCCGGGCCATGTTCGACATTCTCCAACACGATGATCGCGTCGACACCGACGCCTTCTGCCAAAAACTTGGCCTAGAACTCATACCCCTCGACACGACCCTTTCCGATTTCATCGGACCTGAAAGCGAGTCCCACTCATGAGCGACGAGGAGTTCCGCACCGAAGATCCGGCCCCGGACGCAAGCCTTGGCAAACCCTCGATGTGGCAGATTCTCCTGCCTTGGATCATCACGCTCGCATGCTTCGGCTATCTCTACACGCGGCTCGAAGGCGCGGCCGCACGTGAAGGTCTCGACCTCGTCGACTACCTGACGAACATTTTCAGTCGCGTCTCGTGGACGAAGTGGCTCGCCTTGATGGTGCCCTACTCGATGTTCTTCTTCCTGATCGATTCGCTCGTCGTTTGGCGAGTCGTCTCCTGGTTCAACACACCCGTTCGCTACCTCGACATCCTGCCGATTCGAGGGAGTAGCTACATCCTTTCGATCCTGAACGAACAGGTGGGCAAGGGGGCGATGGGGCTCTATTTGAATCGGCGCTATGGCGTACCCGGCTGGGAAGTCGGGTCGAGCATGATCTTCATCATGTTCTGCGAGTTCTTTTATCTATTGGGTTGGGCGACGGTCGGATGGGTCCTGCGCCGAGACGATCTACCCGAGGTCTTCGGAATCATCCCATGGATCGCCGGGGGTGCCGCCATCTTCATGGCTGTGTGGCTGCTCTTCTTCCGAGGTCCACTTGGAAGGAACTCGGCGCTTCGCGATCGGCCTCTCTTCAAGAGCTTCCGCGAAGCGGGCGGGCTTCGTTATCTCACCATCCTCGCATTCCGGTCGCCGGCGCTGCTGGCCGCGGTGATCGTCTATACGAACGCCCTTCGACTCTTCGGCGTCGAGGCCGACTACGGCCAGATGCTCGGATACCTGCCGGTGATCTTCTTCGGCGCCGCAACACCCGGCCCGATGCGCACCGTCGCGATCACTCTCTGGGTTGTTCTCTTCCCGGGCAATGAAGGCGAGATGGCGACCTTCGGCTTCGTCCAACACAATTTCTTCATCTTCTTCAACGCCGCGATCGGCCTGCTCTTTCTGAGACGTGCGAACCGGGAACTCTTCGGCGGGGCCGAGGAGGGGCAAACTCGGCTCTCTAATGCGACGACCCACCGTGACGACTCCGAGTCGCAATGACCACACCGACTAAGCGATCGATCATCGAAACCAACGTCGACAACACCAGCGCCCAGCCGAGCAAGAACACGTACTCGTCCGACGGATTCGCCAGTCCGAGCCATTCGCGCGTCACGACCAAGCCGGGGGGAACGAAGTAGAAGATCCCGTTCCATCGCCCAATGAAACTCGCGCGAAGTTGCTTGCCGGCCAGGATTCGAGAGTCGAATACATATTGAAGGAAGGCGGCAACGACCAGCAAGGGCAGCACGGGCGGGAGCTGGCCCGCCGAGACCAACGCGATCTGTCCCAGGCTGACAAAAATCGCGTCACTCGAGTGGTCGAGCAGTCCACCGAAGGCGGAGCTTTCACCCCGCGAACGCGCCAGTCGACCATCGACGAAATCGCTCAGGACGGCAAGCCAGAAGAGCAGGCAAGCGGCCGGCCAGAAACGGTTCACGATCAACCAATAGAAGACCGGTGCGGCAACCAGCCTCATCGAGGTCAGTCCATTCGAGGGCGTGAACCAACGCGTCGTCCGTCGTTCCTCGGGCGCTGTCATTCGTCGCCTTTCGCTAGTTCTGCCATTTCGGAATCCGATCGCGAATTCGATTCCACCCCAACCGCTCGAAGAGTTCCTCCGTCCGTTCACGATCTGCGCCGCGATAGGCCAGGTCTGTCAGGCCGGGCGTCAGACCCGGAATTCTTCTCAGGACGGTGGCGAGTTCCTTGGTCTTGAGCGCTCGCTTGCGATGTTCTGCGATTCTCTCCGAGAGTCGCCGGGCACCGCGTACTTCGATCTCCGGCCATCGTTCGAAATCGTCCGGAATGTCCTCGATCGAGTCGAAGACACTCAATACGGCGGCCGCCGATTTGGCTCCGACCCCGGGTACGCCCGGAAGATTGTCGATCACATCGCCGACGAGCCCCAGGTAGTCGGGAATCTGCGACGGGGAGACGCCAAATTTCTCGCGAACACCCTCCGCGTCATAGGTCCTCTGCTTCGCGAGATCGTAGACAACGACACGACTGTCTTCGCGAACGAGTTGGCAGAGATCCTTGTCCGTCGTCACGACACGCGCGCGCCCTCGTCGGTCGAGGACCGAACGACAAATCGTGCCGAGCAGATCGTCCGCTTCATAGTTCTCGATTTCGAAGGTCGCGAAACCCAGCGCGATCGAAATCTCGTGGCAGAGATCGAATTGCGGCTCGAGATCGTCCGGGGTCTCGGGGCGCTGGGCCTTGTAGTCCGGCTCGACCTCGTTGCGAAAGCTCTTCATCCCCGCGTCGAAACAGACGCCGACATGCGTTGGGTCCTCTTCCGTGGCGTATCGGATCAAGGTATTCGCGAAACCGTAGGCCGCGTTACACGGCGTGCCGTCGGCGGCTTGCATGGGGGGCAGGGAATAGTAGGCACGAAAGATGTAGACGTGACCGTCGAAGAGATGAACCAGAGGGCCCTCTTTCCCCTTCGTCGTCATCGCTCGCCGCGCTCCTCAGAACCGTTCGTCGAGTACGGCTTCGATGATCGTCTCGGCGGCGTGTTCGACCGGTAGGTCGCGTTTTTCGCCGTCCGCCCGGCGCACCAATTCATAGACGCCCTTCTCGACGCCCTTCGGACCGATCGTCACCCGATAGGGAAAGCCGACGAGCTCCGCGTCTTTGAATTTGACGCCAGGCCTTTCGTCGCGATCGTCGATGATGACGTCGATGCCCGCTTCCTTGAGCTTCTCGTAGAGTCGTTCGCCGGCCTCGTGGCACTCGACATCCTTCGGCTTGAGGACGGTCACGACCACTTCGTAGGGCGCGATGTTCACGGGCCAACAAATTCCGTTCTGATCATGATTGGCCTCGACGACCGCCGCCATATTTCGATCGAGTCCAATTCCATAGGATCCCATGACGATCGGAACCGACTCGCCCTTCTCATCCTGAACGGCTGCGCCCATCGCCAGACTGTATTTCGTTCCCAATTTGAAGATATGCCCGACCTCGATCGTCTTGTGCACCGAGAAAGGTGTTTGACACATCGGACAGCCTTCTCCGCTCGTCACCTCGCGCAGATCCAACCAGGCCTTGACGTCGATATCTCGCTCGACCTCGACGCCGCGAAGATGGAAGCCATCCTCGTTCGCGCCGGTCAGCATGTCGCGGCGGCCGCGCAGCGCCTCGTCTGCGAGGATGTAAAGCTCGCTTCGACCGACGGCGCCGAGGCTTCCGGGCGAAGCACCGAGCGCGGCCTTGATCTCCTCGGGCTCGGCCGGCCGCATTTCCCCGGCCTCGACCTGGTCGATGAGCTTCTGCTCGGCGAGCTGATGATCTCCCCGCAATAGAATCAAGACCGTCTTGCCGTCGACGACGTAGACGAGCGTCTTGATCTGTCGAGTCGCCTCTGCGCCGCCAGCCATTTCGGCCAGGGCCGCAATCGTCTTGATGCCGGGCGTCGGGAATTTCTCGGGCTGAGCCAACCCCTCGCCGTCTTCGATTTTGACCAAGATACTCTCGGCCTTCTCGACGTTGGCGGCATAACCACATTTTTCGCAATGCGCGACCCAGTCTTCTCCCGCATCACTCTTCAACATGAACTCGATCGATTGGCTGCCACCCATGACACCGGACGACGCCTCGACCGCGACCACATCAAAACCCAGACGTTTGAAAATCTTTCGATACGCCTCCAGATGGCGATTAAACGACCGATCCAAGCCGGCTTCGTCGATGTCGAACGAATAGGAATCCTTCATCGTAAACTCGCGAACACGCAGTAGTCCGCTCTTGGGGCGGGCCTCGTCTCGGAACTTCGTCTGGAACTGGTACCAGATCTGGGGGAGGGCCTTGTACGAACGCAGCTCGACCGCATGAAAGGCGAAGATTTCTTCGTGCGTCATGCCGAGGGCAAGATCGGCGTTCTTTCGGTCTTTCAGGCGAAACATCTCTTCGCCCACCGAATCCCAACGCCCGGATTTTTCCCAGATCTCTCGCGGATGCATGCAGGGCAGACGGAATTCCTGTGCCCCGATCTTCTCCATCTCCTCGCGAATGATCCCCTCGACCTTGCGCAGCGCGCGAAAGCCCAATGGCGTGAGCGAGTAGTGGCCCGCCATCAACTGGCGCATATAGCCCGCCCGAATGAGCAGCTTATGCGAGATGGCTTCCGCGTCGGCGGGATCCTCTCTCAGTGTGGGAATGAAAGCGCTCGACCAGCGCACGCGACCCTCCTCACGCAGTCCCCCTCATTGCGAGGAGAGGGCGCTCAGGTGGCAAGACCATAGCGCCTCTCAATCGACCGGAACGGAAAGCTCGAGCAGTCGCGCTTCGAAGATCGCTTGGATCTCCTGAACGCGAGGTCGCCCTCGCGCTTCGATCCGGGAGCCGTCGAGCGTGCCGACCGGGACGAGGCCCGCGCGCGTTCCCGTGCAGAAGACCGCGTCCGCCGCAAAGAGATCGAATCGACCGAGACTTCGCTCGCGAGGCTCGAGTCCCAACTCCTCGGCAATCTCCAAGACCGTTCGCCGCGTGATCCCTTCGAGGGCGCCATCGGTCGCCGGTGGTGTGGCGAGATGCGAGCCCGTCAGCACGAAGATATTGGCGGCCGAAGCCTCCGCGACGAGTCCCTGGGCATTCAAGACGAGCGCATCGTCGGCGCCCCGCAGATTCGCCTCTCGCTTCGCAAGCACGTTGTTGAGATAGTTGAGGCTCTTCACGCGCGGATCGAGCACATCCCCGGCCGGGCGGCGCAGACTCGAGGTAATGAGATTGATTCCGGCGGCGCGCTTCTCCGGGGAGAGATCGCCCAGGCCGCCCGCGATACAAACGATGGCGGGCCGTTTGCAGCTCGCCGGATCGAGGCCGAGATCACCCGTTCCGCGACTCACGATCAGTCGCAAATAGCCATCGCGCGCGCCCCAGGCACGTGCCGTTTCGCGAGCGACCTGACTGATCCGATCCATGCCCCCGTCGACTTCGAGGCCGATGGCGCGACACGCGATTTCGAGGCGTTTCATATGGTCCTCGAATCGGAAGATTCCAACCGGCGTGACGCGAAGGCCCTCGAAGACCCCGTCTCCGTAGAGAAAGCCGTGATCCAGAATCGGAACACGCGCCTCTCGTGCGGGCGTGATCTTGCCGTCGACCCAGGCGATTTCTCGTTCTTGACTCATGATTTTTCTTCCTTGCGTGGCCTGCTTTGTGCGCGGCGTCGAATCGGCGGCGCGACGACGCCGAGTCTTGCCGCGATCCGATCGGCCGCCCTCAGAAGCCGCTGGGCAATCCGCTCCTCACCCAAGGCATCGAATCGCGTACTCGCCGCCGCGAGCGCCAGCGTCGCGACGAGCCGATTCGCCGATTCGCCGGCCTGCTGCCAGATCGGAACGCCGAGCACCGACAACCCATCGATCCAGGCATCGCGATTCAACGCGTAGCCCCGACGTTCCACCTCATCCAATTCGTCCGATGCGTCCCGATCGAGGGGCGCGGGCGTCTCGATCGCACCGGCCGACGGGTCGCCGAACACCCGATAGAGCTTGCCGACCGCCGTCACATCGTTCGGGATGACGTCGCCGATGTTGGGCGCGGCCCGCAGGAATCCCGGGCCCTCGACTTTGTCCAGCACGCGCAACCGCCAACTCCGCAGTCCAACGATGAAAACCGTCTCTCCGAGTTCCGCGGCTTCAGCCTCGAGGATCGGTCGTGCCGCAGCGACCACCGGTTCACGGCCCTGTGCACCGATTCCCAGCCGGAGCAGCGCCAGGCCGGGCCGGTAGTGGCCGACATCGTCCCGCTCGACCATCTCGCGGCTCACCAGCGACGCAAGGAGCCGGTGGCAGCTCGACTTGGGCAAATCGAGTGCTCGGCCGATCTCGCTCAAACCGAGAGCGGTCCCCGCGTCGTGCAAATGAAAGAGGACGTCGAGCGCCTTTTCGACGGTTGCTGCACCGGCCAATTCGATCCTCCTCGATGAAGTTCCATATATTAGAATACGATTCCTATAAATGGAACAACGATTTCGAAGATCTCATCGGCCGAGGGCCGTCAGCACGGTCGTGTGGACGAGCAGCCTCGCTTCGCCCCCTCCGTTCATGGCGATCTGAAAAGGCGAAATTGTGCCGAGAACTCGGCGCTCGGGGGCGTGATGTGAGACCCAGGCGCTTTCGAGTTCCGGATCCCCGTAGAGGGCTTCGTCGCGAGCACGACACGCGAATTGCAGCAAGAACGGCGACTTGGCCAACTCATCGATCGATGTTCGCAGCCTCTCGCGGGCGTGCTGGGCGTCGGGCAGCGCAAAGGCGAGTTCGTCGCCCCTGCGAAACGCGCCCGGGAGCGAGAACGCGCCGCGCGGATCGTCGATTCCGACGACGTAGCGCTCCTCGTAGTCGAGCCAGCCGTCCGCGGGCTCCTCTGCGGGCTCGACGGCTCGCCCGTCGCTCGTCCTCCTCACAGATCCGGATTCAAGAGCCGCTGGGCGCCTTGTGCGAACGAGCAGGCGATCCAGAAAAGGTTCGATCGGAGCACGGGACTCGAGTCCCAACTGGCGTCGAACCCAATCGAGTGCGGGCTCGGCGTCGAGCGTATCCACCCATCGCTCTCGACAGCGCGTAATTTCGAGCCACGGACTGGCCGATCGGCTCGCCCCGGCGCAACGAATCCGCGGTCGGGTCCCGATCGCCTCCCCCTCAACGCCCGGCAAGAAGAGGCCGATCAATGCGCCGTTCAGCGCCTCACCGCCGAGGAACCCCAGCGCCGGGTGACCGTCCAGACCCACTGCGGCGGCGCCCGCCAGGCTGGCCGGGCCCAACAGGGGACCGAGTTCTGCGAGAACCGATTCGATCGGGAGGCAGCCCAGGGCATCGGGGAAGAGCAGAACCAAATCCGAAGCGATCAAGAACGAGCGACCCGAAGCATCAAGAACAGCCTCGGCGATTTGGGGCGCATCCTGCTCTTCCGGTCCGAAAATCAACGGAATGGGCTCGATCGGGCCCTCCGGCCAGGACAGCACCACAAACGCCGGCTCGTGCCGATAGATTCGCCCCTCGGCCAGGACCCCCTCGAAACTCGTCCCGAAAAACGTCGCATTCGGCCAGTGAGCGGCCAGACCCCGAGCGACTTCGAGTGCCTCCCGACCCGCCGCGGCCGTGGCCAGGATCAGGCCCCCCGCGATCGCGTCCGGCCCGTCGAGCTGGCGGCTGATCTCTTCGACCAGCTCCCCCACCACGGTTTCAGCCTTCATCGCCTGTGAAATGGCCATCGAGAAGCGTGTCATGGGCCATTCGATACCGCGAAGGCCCTGTGCCGCGCCAGCACCCGCGCAGTTCGACAACGGCAAATCGCGCCAAAATCAGCCGAAACGCTCGCTCGCCTCGGTTCTCGCGGGTTTCGGCAGAGCGACGTGTCGGCTAGATTGCTCGCCAGTCGTCACCCCTCGACGACGCAAGATCCCCCTACCGATGATGGCGCGACGTCCCGGGTGGATGGCGCGCAAGGATCCTAGAGCCGGCGGCCGACCGATTGGGGTCGCCCGCACGTTCACGGGGGGCGCATACCCAGTCCCGCCCGTCCAGCGAGATCGAATTGGCAAGCTTCGAAGTCCTCACTCAAATATCCGAGCTCAAAGCGCTCGCCAAACATTTGTTGCAAGAAGAAGTCGTGGCCTTCGATACCGAAGCCGACAGCTTCTACCACTATTTCGACAAGGTCTGCCTGGTCCAGATTGCGACCCGCAAGAAATGCTGGCTGGTCGATCCGCTCGGGATCGATGGCTCCGAAGTTCTCGCAGCACTGGCACCGGTCTTCGCCTCACCCAAGGTTCGCGTCCTCTTCCACGCGGCCGAATACGATATCTACGTCCTCAAACGAGATTGCGGATTCGAGTTCACCAATCTCTTCGACACGATGGTCTGCGCCCAACTCCTCGGGTACCCGGCCATCGGACTCGCCGCGCTGGTCGAAAGACATTTCGGTGTCGTGCTTCCCAAGGACGAGCAACGCTCGGACTGGTCCCGACGTCCGCTGACCGACAAGCAGCTCAGCTACGCCGCCTCGGATGTTTTGTATCTGATCAAGCTTTCGGAAAAGCTCGAGAAGGAGCTCCGGAAGGCGGGGCGTCTCGATTGGGCGATCGACGATTTCGAGACGCTCTGCGGCCGACGTTGGCCCGATCGTGAATTCGACAAACTCGGCTATCTGAAGATCAAGGGCGCGCGCAGCATGAATCCCGTCGAACTCGGCGTCCTCAGCGAGCTTTTCTTGTTGCGAGACCAGCGTGCTCGAGAGATCGATCGACCTCCCTTCAAAGTGCTGGGCAACCGAACCCTGCTGGAGATCAGCCGGGCACAGGCGGCCGATCTCGACACCCTGGCGGAGATCAAGGGCGTCACGGATCTGATCTTGAAACGCATGGGCAAGGATCTCGTCGCAGCGGTCAAGAAGGGCCTTCGAAAACCGCACGGTCCGATTCCGAAGGCCGAGACGACGGTCCGGCGCCGGATGGACAAACGAACGGAGAAGCGGCTCGCCGCGCTCAAAACCTGGCGGGGACCGCGAGCCGAGGCGCTGAAGCTCGACCCGGGTGTGCTCTGCCCAAACGCGGCACTCGAATCGATCGCATGGGCCAACCCGGAGAACGCCCAGGACATGAAGGCGCTCTCCGAACTCAAGAGTTGGTTCGTGCGTGAGTTCGCGTCGGAGATCATTGGTGTTCTCGAGCGCCATGGGGAGCAGGCCGCGTCGAGCAGCGAAGCCGAGGGACAGTCGGAAAGCGAACCCGGAGGACGAGCCAAGTCCGCTCGGCGTCGGTCCGGTCGTGGCCGAGGCGGGGGTCGTGGCCGAAGTGGTTCGGCTTCGACAAAGTTGGCCGGCACCACAAGCTCAAGCGGTGAGACCCAGTCCGAAAGTTGATTCGAGGGATTGTCAGGGGGCGATCTGGAAACCCGGGGACTGAGTCAGGGTAGGGAGCAGTCTGGGGGAAAGCGCCATCTTGGAAACTCATTCCCCGGGATGGATATCCTGGGATGGATGACTGGCCGGCCCAAACGAACGCGCCCGTGTTTAACCGCTCGGGCCAGCCAGTTTCCAAATCGTACTGATCTCCTACTAAAGCACGATCTGTGCCAAGCTCGAGAATTCTGCAAGAATCCCTCAAGGCCTTGATCTAGTTTGACAAATTGCCCCTTCGGCCTTTGACCAGAGACGGCCACGACTGCCGCATTAGGTTGCAGTTTCAGACCTGAAACGAAGGAGTGAGGGGTCGGATCTCCGATTTCCCCAACGAATTCCAAACCTTGCATCCAACTGCCGCCTCAGTTTCCTGCATCCAAAGTTTGCATCTGCGTCACGAATTCCCTGATTGGGCGGTCTCGAAAGACGACCCACGCCCACCGTGCACGTTTCTCACGCGCGAATCCGGGATGGGATAGACTGCTTTTCGTGTTCGCCGAACGGCGTCAGCTGTTGCTCGATTCAATGGGCCCGGACGCCGTCGCGGTCTTCGTTGGCGGGCGCCTCGCCGTGCGCTCGGCCGACACCGAGTACCCATTCCGACAAGACAGCGACTTCTGGTACCTGACGGGTTTCGATCATCCGGATGCGGTCGCCCTGCTCTCGACTCACGACGGACCCGCCTACAGCCTCTTCGTCCAGCCCCGGGATCTTGCGGCTGAAACCTGGACGGGATTCCGGCCCGGAGTCGAGGGCGCCGTGGCCGACTACGGCGCGGACGAGGCCCATCCCCGCCAGGAACTTCTCGAGAAGCTGCCCGAGCGTCTGCGCGGCGCCCGACGCATCTATCACACGCTCGGTCGAGACAATGCGATCGATGCCCGCATCATTTCACTCCAGGATGAGATCCGCCGTCAATCGCGAGGCGGCATCCTGCCGGCCAACGAGATCGTCGACCCGCGACTGCTTGTGCATGAGATGAGGCTTTTCAAATCCGAAGCCGAAATCCAGTTGATGCAGCGCGCGGCAGACATCTCTTGTGAGGCACACCATCGGGCAGCCTCGCTCGCGCATCCGGATCGTCATGAATACGAATTGGAAGCGGCCCTCGCGCATACCTTTCGCTCGCTCGGCGGAACCGGACCGGCCTACGGTTCGATCGTGGGAGGCGGCCGGAACGCCACGATCCTCCACTACATTCGCAACGATCAGAAACTGAAAAAGGGCGAACTCGTGTTGATCGACGCGGGCGTCGAGGTCGAGGGCTACGCCTCCGATGTCACACGCACCTATCCTGTCGGTGGACACTTCGAGCCCGCGGCCCGCGATCTCTACGAGATCGTGCTCGCCGCGCAGCTGGCCGCGATCGATGTCTCGAAGCCCGGCAAGACGCTGCCCGAAATCCATTCGGTCGCGCTGCGCGTTCTCTGCGAGGGCATGCTTGAGCTCGGCATATTGAAGGGCAGTGTCGACGAAGTGATCGAGAACGAATCTTTTCGCCCCTACTACATGCACGGCACGAGTCATTGGCTCGGCCTCGATGTCCACGACGTCGGCGCCTATGTCACGCAAGCGCCACAAACCGGCGCGAATGCAACAGGCGAGGCCAAACCTCGCCCCCTCGGCAAAGGTATGGTCTATACCGTCGAACCCGGTCTCTACATCCGGGCGGACGATCCGAAGGCGCCCGAGGCCTTCAAGGGAATCGGAATTCGGATCGAGGACGACATCGTGGTCACCGAAGACGGCATACTCAACCTGAATCGCGAGATTCCGAAAACGGTCGATGCGATCGAAGCTTGGGTGCAAGGCGACTAACCAAGCTCTGCCGACCGCGCCCTCCACTCCGTACTCGACGAAAACAAACGTGCCTCAACCTTCCAAAGGAACGCTTCCGAATGCCCGACATCGAATCGCTGTTGAAGGAAACACGCTCCTTCAAGCCCTCCCCAGAATTCACTCGCCAGGCGAATTGGAACAGACGCACGACGAGCGAATACCGCAAACTCGGCGAAAAGAATCCGACGAAGTTCTGGGCGAAGATGGCCAAGGAGAACGTCGATTGGTTTACGCCGTGGAAGAAAGTGCTCGACTGGAAGCCGCCCTTCGCAAAATGGTTCGTCGGCGCCAAGACCAATGTTTCCTACAACTGTCTCGATCGCCACCTCGAGGGCCCCAACGCGTGGCGTAAGAACAAGGCCGCGATCATCTGGGAGGGAGAGCCCGGCGACACGCGCGTCCTCACCTATGCGGAGCTCCACAAAGAAGTCTGCCGTTTCGCGAACGTACTCAAGGCCCAGGGCGTCAAGAAGGGGGATCGCGTCTGTCTCTACATGCCGATGCTGCCCGAGTTGGCCATCGCGATGCTCGCCTGCACCCGAATCGGCGCGCCCCATTCGATCGTCTTTGGAGGCTTCTCCGCCGAAGCCCTCAGCAATCGCATCAACGATGCCGAAGCCAAGCTCGTCGTCACCTCCGATGGCGGCTATCGAAAGGGCGCGGCGTTCGGGCTCAAGGCGATGGTCGATGAGGCGGTTGCAAAATCGCCCTGCGTCGAAACTGTGGTCGTGGTCGAGCGGACCGGCCAATCGGTCGAGATGCGAAGCGGGCGCGACATCTGGTGGCATGAAGCGATGGCAGATGTGTCGTCGAAATGTCCGGCGGCCAAACTCGATTCGGAACACCCGCTCTTCATCCTCTACACCAGCGGAACCACAGGCAGTCCAAAGGGCATCCTCCACACGACGGGCGGCTACCTCACCCACGTCACGACGACGTTCAAGGCGGTTTTCGACATCAAGGACGACGACGTCTATTGGTGCACGGCCGATATCGGCTGGATCACGGGCCATTCCTACGTCATCTATGGACCCCTCGCGAATGGCGCGACGACCTTGATGTACGAGGGAACGCCCATGCATCCCGGGCCGGACCGATGGTGGTCGCTGATCGAAAAATGGGGCGTCACGATTTTCTATACGGCGCCGACCGCGATTCGAACTTTCATACGCCTGGGGGATGAACATCCGAAGGGCCACGACTTGAGCAGTCTGCGGTTGCTCGGCTCGGTCGGTGAACCCATCAATCCAGAGGCCTGGATGTGGTACCACCGGGTCATCGGCGGCAAGCGCTGTCCCATCGTCGACACCTGGTGGCAGACCGAAACCGGCGGAATCATGATTACTTCGATCCCGGGCGTGGTCGAAACGAAGCCGGGCTCCGCCACGCTTCCCTTCCCGGGAATCCACGCAGACATCTTCGATGAAGAGGGCAATTCGCCAAGAGGCGAGGGCGGCGGCTATCTGGTCCTGACCCATCCCTGGCCCGGCATGTTGCGCGGAATCTGGCGCGACAAGAAACGATTCAAGGAGACCTATTGGGGGAAATGGGACAACACCTACTTCGCCGGCGATGGCGCCCATCGGGACAAATCGGGTTATTTCTGGATCATGGGCCGAATCGATGACGTGATGAATGTCTCGGGCCACCGCATCGGCACGATGGAAGTCGAAAGCGCTCTGGTGTCCTCACCCGAAGTCGCCGAAGCGGCCGTCGTCGGTCGACCCGACGAGATTACCGGCACGGCCATCGTCGCCTTCGTCTCGCCCATCGATACGGCGACACCGGACGACGCACTCGTGGCTCGCTTGAAGCGCCAGGTTACAAAGGAGATCGGGGCGATCGCTCGACCGACCGAAATCCGTTTCACGACCTCACTCCCGAAGACCCGCTCCGGAAAAATCATGCGCCGCCTGCTGCGCGACATCGCCTCCGGCCGAGAAGTGGTTGGCGACACCAGCACACTCGAGGACCTCAGTGTCCTCGCCAAATTGAGGGAGAGCGACGAGGATTGACCCGATGAGATCGCCATCGGACACTTCACAGGACACAGCTCAACTACCCCTACGAAGGAAAGGACAGGAAGGGAACTCCATGACACTGACGAAGACGCAACAGAATCATGCCGACCAATATCTCGAACGCTTCATGGCAGGGCTCAAACGAAGGAACCCGGGCCAACCCGAATTCCATCAAGCCGTCCACGAATTCGCGCGCGATATCGTCCCCTTCCTCGAGGACAAAGAGGAATACAAACACGCCCACATTCTCGACCGCATGACCGAACCCGATCGTGTGATCGTCTTTCGCGTCTGTTGGGTCGACGACGAAAACAACGTTCGCGTCAACCGTGGCACACGCGTTCAGTTCAATAATTCCATCGGACCCTACAAAGGCGGCCTGCGTTTCCACAAGAACGTGAATATTTCGATTCTCAAATTCCTCGGCTTCGAACAGGTCTTCAAGAACTCGCTGACGACCCTGCCGATGGGCGGTGCGAAGGGCGGCGCCAACTTCAATCCCCAAGGAAAGAGTGACGGCGAAGTGATGCGCTTCTGCCAAGCCTTCATGACCGAATTGGTTCGACACATCGGACCGAATACCGACATTCCGGCGGGAGACATCGGCGTGGGTGCCCGAGAGATTTCGTATCTCTTCGGTCAATACAAGCGACTCAAAAATGAGTTCACCGGGACGCTCACGGGAAAGGGACTCGCCTTCGGCGGCTCGCTGATCCGAAAGGAAGCGACCGGCTACGGCTGCGTCTACTTCGCGCGCGAGATGCTGGCCACGCGGGGAGACGAGATCGCGGGAAAGACCTGTCTCGTTTCCGGATCCGGCAACGTGGCGCAATACACGGTGGAAAAGTTGCTCGAACTCGGGGGCCGAGTCGTCACGATGTCCGATTCGGCCGGTTTCATCCATGATCCAAAGGGCATCGACCCGGAAAAGCTCGCCTGGATCATCGACTTGAAGACCAACAAGCGAGGTCGGATCAGAGAATACGTCGAAGCCTGGGGGGGCGAATTTCATGAAGGCAAACGGCCGTGGGGCGTGCCTTGCGATCTCGCATTTCCCTGCGCCACCCAGAACGAACTCGTCGAAGAGGACGCGAAGGCGATGGTCGCCAATGGCTGTCAGCTCGTCTCGGAGGGGGCCAATATGCCCTCGACGATCGAGGCCATCAACATTTTCGTCGACGCCAAGATCCTTTTCGGCCCGGGCAAAGCCGCGAATGCGGGCGGTGTGGCGGTCAGCGGGCTCGAACAATCCCAGAACGCAATGCGTTTATCCTGGTCCCGCGAAGAGGTCGACTCCCAGCTGCTCGACATCATGCAGAAGATCCATGCGTCGTGCGTCGAACGGGGCCAGGAGGGCGACTACGTCAACTATGTGAAGGGCGCGAATATCGCGGGATTCGTCAAGGTCGCCGACGCGATGTTGGCCTACGGAGTGTTGTAGCTGGTTGCGGGAACGGGCGTGGGCGGGTTATGTGCTAGGTGGTCCGGGCGGTGAAGCCTGCTGGGCGCGGATTCCTCGCAGTCGGCGGGACGGACGGCATGGTGCCTCGATTGCATAGCGGCCGACCACGGCGCTTGACGCGCCCAGCAGGCTTCCCCGCCCGGCCCACTCGGGACGTATAAGCGTGGAGGTTCCCACAGCTCAGCCTTTTGGCGGGTTCGGAAAGGGCTAGGGGTTCGCCCTTCCCCGTGCAAAAAAGATGGGCTGTGGATAGTGGCCAGCGAAAACATCCCGAGTGTCGTGGGGCGGTGAAGCCTGCTGGGAGCGTCAAGCGCCGTGGTCGGTCAACTACGCAATCGAAACAACATGCGGGACCGTGACCGATCGCGGAGAATCCGCGAGCA
>SMVA01135518.1_pt1 | contig 52339 bp, 45 predicted proteins | sample 2456451 | NCBI WGS metagenome assembly SMVA01 (sample SAMN11095933, study PRJNA526329) | marine sediment metagenome | biome: Marine sediment; feature: Surficial sediment; material: Deep marine sediment; isolation source: Hadal surficial sediment | place: Pacific Ocean | collected 2014-05 | depth...
CGTCACGGCTTGCGCCTGCGTCTCGTCGAGCGGCGCATTGGGGTCGGCCTCCAGCACTTGCGCGAAACCCAGCACGGCGTTCAGCGGGGTGCGCAATTCGTGGCTCATGCGGGATAGAAATTCGGACTTAGCCCGGTTCGCCGCGTCCGCCTCTTCCTTGGCCCGGACCAGGTTCCGTTCCGTGCGCTCGCGCTCGGCGAGCTGGCGGGTCAGTTCTCCGGTCCGCGCGGCGACGCGCTGTTCAAGGTCTTCGTTGAGCTGGCGGATTTCCCCTTCGATGGTCTTCAGCCGGGTGATGTCGGTGATGGTCCCGACGCGGCCCAGCACCGCGCCGTCTTCGCCGCGATACGGCTCGGACCGTCCGGTGACCCAGGTCACCACGCCGTCGGGGGTTTGCATCCGATATTCGGCGCTGAACGGCCGCCGCGCCCGCGTGGCTTGCGCGACTTCCCTCACGACGCGTTCCCGGTCAACCACGTGGATCGCTCGCGTCCACCCATCGCCGGCGGCCCGGTCTTCGGTCAGACCGGTCATGGCGCGCCACCGCGCGTTGACGAACAGGCAGTTCCCGTCGGCGTCGGTCTGGTAAATGCCGACCGGCGAGACATCGGTCAGCGTCTGGTAGCGGTTCTCGCTTTCGCGCAGCGCCGCGACCGCCGCTTCGCGTTCGCGCACCAGCCGCTGTTGCAGGAGACAACGCGACAGGGTCTTGAACAGGTCGTCCGGCGCGACCGGTTTTCGCAGGTAATCGTCGGCCCCGACGCGGACCGCGTGGACCGCGTTTTCGGTGTCGGCGTAACCGGTCATCGCCACGCATACCAGGTCGGGAACCTCGCGCCTGAGAACCGGCACCAGGTCGAGGCCGTCATGGACTCCCAGCTTGATGTCCAGAATGGCGGCGTCGGGCCGGAACTCGCCGGCCAGTCTTTGCGCGGCTTGGGGGGTTGCCGCGCTGGCCACGATATAGCCTTCCGGCTCAAGTAGATCGGTCAACGATTCGAGCAGGTCCACATCATCATCGACCAGCAGGATTCGGCTCGGCGGCGAGTCATGCGCGCCGCGCCCCGGCGTCTTGGCGGCCTTGGGGGCCTTGGGTTCCTGGGACGCCTGGGGGGTTTTCGGGCGATGCGGCGCGCCGCGGCGGCCGGCCCCGGCGACCGGCTTTGTCGGGCCAGCCGAGCGGGACGGAATTCGCGTTGCCGTCGCGTCTTCAAGGGCGGCGGCCAATCGAGAGCAACGAAACGTCATCACGTCTTCGCCTCTGTGGTTTGTTCGTCGATGCCGCGGCGCGGCAAACACAGCCGCACGCGGGTGCCGCGGCCGGGCTCGGTTTCCACCTCGACGGTGCCGCCGTGCTGCTCCATGATCTGTTTGACCACCGGAAGGCCGAGTCCGACGCCGAACCCCTTGGTGCTGAACAGGGGCTCGAAAATTTTTGCTTCGATGTCGGGCGGAATTCCGGGTCCGTCATCCTGGAATTCGATTTCGATCCATCCGTCCGACTGGTGGGTGCGGACGGTCAGGCAATGATCGCCGGTGTCGTCTTCGTCTTCGGTCATCGCCTGGCAGGCATTGTCGAACACGTTGATCACGGCGCGCCGCATGCGGTCCGGGTCAAACATGGCCGTCGCGCCGGAAAGGCCGCGCTCGCGCGCCACGCGAACACGATCCGGCGTCGCCTGCTCGCCGATCACCTCGTCGAGCCATGCGTCGAGGAAGGTGGCCGTGGGAGCGAGGTCGCGGATACGGGTGTAGTCGAGCAACTCGTCGATGATGTGGTCGCAGCGCACGATGCCGCGGTCGATCCGCTGGACCGCGCGCCGGGCGCGGGTCTGATTGTCGTTCAGCGCCACGCCGATGACGTGGGCGGAGGCGCGCATGGCGGCCAGCGGATTGCGCAACTCGTGGCTGACCGTGGCGGTCAACTGACCCAGGGTCGCCAGGCGTTCCTTCTTGACCAACTCACCCTGCGCCGCGCGGAGTTCCGCCGTGCGCTCCTCGACTCGTTTCTCCAGCCCTTCGTTGAGCTTCTTGATTTCAGTCTCGGCCACTTTGCGCTCGGTCACGTCGATCGCCATGCTGATCATGATCCGACGTCCATCCGGCATGGCGCCCAGCGGCCCGTTGCTGAAATCCCAAACCCGTGTCTCGCCCGACGCGGTCATGATTTCGAACTCGCCGTAACGTGAGCCGACGTCCCGGTCGTACAAGGCGTCGACATGCGCTTTTCGTTCCTTGTGCAGTGCCCCGTACGCCTTCCGCATCCAGTCGTCCAAGGTCGGAATTTCGGCGGGCGCGTAGCCCGTAATTTCCGTCCATTCCCGGCTGATCAAGAGGACTTCCCCGCCTTCGGCGTGCAGCATGATCGGGATCGGCGCGTCGGTGATGGCGCGTCGCAGCCGCGCCTCGCTTTCGCGCAACTCGGCCTCTTGGCGCTTGCGTTCCGTGATATCGAGGCGGATGCCGACCGTGCCCCCTTCCGACGTGGTTCGTTCGAAAAGCTGCAAGGTGCGGCCGTCGGCAAGTTTGTGCTCGAGAACCAGCGGCGGATCGCGCGGCGCCTCGAGCCGCTCGCGAATCCACGCCTCGCCGCCTTCGGAAGCCTCCGGAATCGCGCCCGTCTCGACCGTCCGCCGCAACAAGTCTTCCCACGGCGTTCCCGGCTTGAGCAAATCGGACAACTGTGGGAAATGGTTGCTGGACTCGCTGTTGCACAGCACCAGCCGTTTATCCGCGTCGTAAAGGAAGAACGACGCCGGCAGGCTTTCGATGGCATCGACCAGCCGCTCATGCGCCCGCGCGGCGCGCGCCTCGCTGTCGCGCAGCGCCTCCTCGCGTTGCTTAATCTCGGTGATGTCGGTCAGGATGGTGGCGATGCCGCCGTCCGGCAGTCGTTGGTCGTTGACCAGTGTCCACCGATTTCCCGAGCGTTCGAATTCTTGCGGCCCCGACGGATTTTTTCGTTCGATCAACCGTTGCCGCAACCAGTCCTCTTCGCGACCCACGGCGTCCGGGTACAGGCCGGCCCGCATCGCCGCGCGCGAGAAGTCGACATACGGGGTGCCGGGAGGAATGAATTCCTCGATTTCCCGGTTGAAATCCCGCCACGCCTTGTTGCCAAGCACCAGCCGGTCGTCGGTGTCGAACAGCACGAACTGTTCCGACAACGCCTCGACACTGGCCGCCAGGCGTTGCTGTGCCTCTTGAGCACGGTGTTCGGCCTCGACAATTTCGGTGACGTTCCGCGCCGTGCCCCGGTAGCCAAGGAACGCGCCGCCGTCGTCAAGGACCGGTCGTCCGTTGACACGAATGTAATGTTTTTCGCCAGCCTCGGTTCGTGCCGAAAACTGGAAGTCCTTGAAGGATCGGCGCGCGTCCAGGTCCGCGCGATGGGCATCCCAATTCGCGTCGCCGTCGTCATCGGCCGCGCGCGCGTCGAAGCGCGTCTTGCCTAGGCTTTGACGCCGCGCCTCGGCGATCACCTCGTCCACCTGACCGGAGAATCCGGTGAACCGATGCTCGGAATCCGTTTCCCAGAACCAGTCGGCGGTCGATTCGGCAAAATCCTTGAAGCGCGCTTCGCTCTCCCTGAGTTCGGCCTCGTGTCGTTTCAGTTCGCTGATGTCGGTGGAGACGATGACCGTGCCGCCGTCGCTGGTCTTGCGTTCGCTGACTATCAACCAGCGGTCGGCGGCCAAGCGGCGTTCGAAGGGATCGCCCGGATGCAGGTAACTCTCGTAACGCTCGCGCGCCCAGTCCTTTTCCCGACCGACCGCCTCTTCGATCAATCCGGATCGCGCCACGCCGAGGGCGATGTCCTTCATATGGGTACCGGGCGTCTTGTGCACGTCGAGATGCCCGTAGAATTCCTGGAACCGGCTGTTGGTCAGCACCAGCCGGTGGTCGGCGCCGATAAGCGCGAACCCTTCCGACAGCGACTCGACGGCGTCAATCAACTGATCTTGCGCGCGTTTGGCGCGTTGTTCGGCCTGTATGGTTTCGGTTACGTCCTGCCCCGTGCCACTCATCCGTATCGGCTTGCCGTCATCGTCGAAGGTGACCTCGCCCTGCTCGTTGATGATGCGTTCGGTTCCGTCGGCCAGAACGATGCGGTGCTGAATATTATATGGCGCTCCGTCTTCGAGCGCCTTGTTTACGGCGCCCTCGACCCGTTCGCGGTCGTCCGGATGCACGACTTTCAGGAAAGCATCGTAGGTCGCGCCAAACTCTTTGGTTGTCTGGCCCCACAAGCGATACATTTCGTCCGACCATGACAGTTCGTTGGTTACAATATTCCAATCCCAACTGCCGATACGCGCGATGCGTTGCGCGTTGGCGAGGCTCGCCTCGCTTTCGCGCAGGGCCTCTTCGGCTTGCTTTCGTTCGGTGACGTCGGTCCAGTGGACCTGGATGGCGGGTTCGCCGTCCCAGGTCACGACGACCACCTGGTAGCGCAACCACGCCACCGAGCTGTCCTTGCGGATCGCCCTGACCTCGTAATCGTTCGGCGCTTCCTCGCCGCGCATCCTCGCCTCCGCGTAGCCTATCGCGCGCGCGCGATCTTCTGGCGCTACCCAGGACTGGATGTCCTCCACGGCAAGGAGGTCCGCCGGGGATTCATGGCCCAGCATCCGCGCCGCCGCCCGATTGGCGAACAACGGGCGTCCATCGCGATGCACCACCACCCCAAGCGCCGAATCCTCGATCAGGTTGCGATAGCGCCGCTCGCTTTCGCGCAGCGCTGCTTGCGAGCGCCGCCGGGCGGTGATGTCCTGGACGATGGCGGCGAAGACCGGCCGCGCGCCCGACCGCGATAGCTGCAGGAGTACTTCGATGGGGTAGTCCGTGCCGTCCTTGCGCCTGTGGACGGTCTCGAACGTGAGTTGATCCTTGGCGCCGCTTCGCAGCGGCGCGATCAGGTCGGCGAATTGCGCGTGATCGAATTCCGGCTTGATGTCCAAGGGCGTCATGTCGCGCAATTCGTCCATCGAATAGCCGAGATTGCGTTGCGCGCCCTGGTTGACCTGGATGAAACGCAAGCTGTCCGTGTCGAACAGGTAGATTTCGTTGAACGAGCGATCGAGGATATGGCCCAGCCGCGCCGCCGCGCCCTCCGCCGCCATCCGTTCCCGGGTGTTCTCCTTGAGCTCCCGATGCGCGTCCTCCACCACGTGCGCGCGGCGCGCGGCGGTTTGCGCCAAATGGACGCTGAGCGCCAGCACGACCGACAAGGCCGCGCCGACCGCGACCAGAATATTGGCCGCCGTTCCATGGAGTTGGCCCAGCATCTCGGCGCCGGGCAGCACGACGGCGCGCCAGGCCAAACCGTGCGAATCGACGCGCGCCTCGCCGCGCCACGCCGAGTCCACCTCGACGCCAACGCCTTCATGGCGATAGATTTCGTCCTGGCCGTCGTAAAGGATGACCGTATTGCGGGCCGTATCCCGGAGCAGCACCATAGTGTCGATGAAATCCGGAAATCTCAGGAAACCCGCCATGAAACCGTGGAATTCGCCGGCGTCCCGCATGGGGACAGCCAACAACACGCCTGGGCCGCCGGCGGGGAGGTCGGCCATCCACCGCAGCGACGGGCCGTCCCGGTCTCTCAGGGAAGCAAGTATTCGGCCCAGCGCCGTGTCGGGACCGATACGCGCGCCGCGCAATCGCCCGGTGCCCTCGGCGCCCTCGACCCAACGAAACCGGTATTCTCGGTCGATCCAAGCCAGGGCTTGGTAGGCGGGCTGGTGGTCGATGTATGACCGGGCGTCGACCGCCCAGGCTTCACGCGCCTTGGCGTCATCGCCGGTCCAACGTCGCGCCATGCGCTCCAAGGCATGGGCGTCTCCGCGAAACTCCGTGGAAAGATGGTCGGCGATGGTATCGACCGCCAAATCCACGCTGGTTCGCATTTGCCGGGCGTCTTCCGCCAACAGGCTATGCCAAATGGCGACCACCACGGTCAGCGCGCCGATGCCCGCCGCCATGGCAAGCCAGCGCGGCGCGCCGGCCGATACCCGCCCGTGGCCAAGCCAACCCAGCGCGAGCAGGGCGCAGCCCAGCGCCACCACGCCGACGCTGGTATGCAGCGCCATCTGCGTGAATTCGCTCCAGCCATGGGGCGATCCCGGTTTGACCACGTAGCCGGACAACGCCACCACGCCCAAGCCAAGAACCACCGCGCCGAAGATGCCGACAACGCCCGCGCGCCAGCGCTCCGCCCGGCCCATCCCCCACATCGTCAGCGCCGCGCCACTCAACAGGAACGCAAGGGCCGTGCCGGTTCCCGTGCGGCCCGGATGCGGCGCGCCGGCCGCCAGGTCCGGCACCAGCACCGCCTTCAGCGGCCCCAGGTCCATCCCGGCGTCGTAATGCAGCAGGGTCGCCGCGCCAAGCGCCGCGACCAACGCCGCCAACACCGCCGCCGCGACGTGGTGGCCGCGCGAGAAAAAGATCAGGCTGAGCCCGGCCGCCAGAAAACCCAGCGCGGTGGCGTATTGCATGGCGGCCAACGGTGGCAGCAGCCTGATCAGCACCGTGCTGCCGACATGCCAGCCGACGATCACGACCAGTCCGAGGCAAGCCACCGCCGCGCCGGCGGCGGCGATGAACAGGCGCAGCCGGTTGGGGGAAACCGCGTCTCGCGGCGCCCCGACGAAGTCAGCCGTTATCATGTCGATATCGGGATCGCTCCTCCCGCCCCACAAAGGATCAATATGGATCGCGATTGCGTCGCATTCCAATACCGCTCCACACAGCAAGGACCATGCCGTTCCGGTGAAACCGGCCGGAAACAAGAATTTCCTTCAATCACAAGTGGTTGGCGTTGGTATTGTGGGGAATCGCGGTGGTCTCGTGGGCGCCGGACACGCGATAAGGACGCAATCCGCAACGCAAAAAGCAAGCGCCTTCGGTTGGCGGCGTGGCGGCGCGCCACGCCGTGACCTTGGCGTGGCGACGATCGGGTGGTCCGTGATGGCGGTCACAATGGCGTGTTGGCGGCGTGAAACAGAGCTAAATGGACTTGTTACGGCGCGCCGGACCCGCCATTTTATCAGCTAACGCGCGGCGGGTGGCCTTGGCCGCCGGTCGCGCGGCGATGGCGTTCACGTCGATCCGAGGCTCGGAAGGGGAAGTCATGCGACAATTCGGAAAGCCGGCGCGGCCGGTTTTGGCGCGTTTGGGACTTGGCTTGGCCCTCGGCGCGGCGCTGAGTTTGGCGGCCACGCTCTCGCCGGTTTTGGCCGAGGACGCGCTGAACGCGGACCAGGTCGAGGCGGTCGAGACTCTGATTCACGATTACATCATGGATCATCCCGAGATCATCCTCGAGGCGGTCCAGGCCATGCGCGAGCGCGAGGAAGCGGCGGTCGAGGCAAGCGCCAAGCAAGCCCTCGTGGCGCGGCGCGACGACCTGATCAGCGATGCCGCGGCGCCGATCGCCGGCAACCCCGATGGCGACGTCACCCTGGTCGAGTTCTTCGATTACCGCTGTGGCTACTGCAAGGCGGCGATGACGGTGGTGCGCCAGATTTTGCGCGAGGACCCTGACTTGCGCATCGTATTCAAGGAATATCCGATCCTCAGCAAGGAATCGCGCGTCGCCGCCCGCGCCGCGCTGGCGGCCGAGCGTCAGGGGCGTTATTTCGAGTTTCATAATGCCTTGATGGGCGCGCGCGGCTCGTATTCCCTGGACCATATCCTGGAAGTCGCCGAGGAAGTCGGGCTCGACACCGACCGGCTGGTCGAGGACATGAAGGACCCGGCGATCGAGGCCGCGATCATCGCCAACGCCGACCTCGCGCGCGCTCTGGGCATCACCGGCACGCCGACCTTCGTCGTCGGCGATCAGTTGCACCCCGGCGCGCTGGACATCAAAACCCTGCGCGCTCTGATCGAACGGCAACGGACCGGGTGAGGCGCGGCGCGTGAGGCGCGTAAACCGCCATATTGACGGGGCCGCAAAATGCTGTTGGTCTAAGGGGCGTTCGGCGCCACGGGCCGGCGGCGGCGCGCGGACGGTTCATGGGTCCGGGGGGAGTGGAGCGCGCATGGCGGACGATGGCTGATCGGCGGCTGCTGGCCGGAAAGCCCCGGCGCGTGCTCGGCGTATTCACCGGCTTCGCCCTGGTGGTCGCCATGTCGGTCTATTTCACCGGCTGCGCCGGCGGACCGTCGCGTTCATCCATGTTCGGCCTGCGCGGCCATACTTTCGAAAGCGCGCTCAAGGATACGCCGCAACTGGCGCGGCTGGCCGAGGCGCTCGACGAAACGGCGGAGCCGCCGCCCAGCGACAGCCATCGCCTGCGCCAACTCAACCTGTTCGCCAATGTCTTCGAGATCACGCGCAACGACTATGTCGACCCGGTGTCCGATTCCGCGATGATCGCCGCGGCGGTCGAGGGCCTGACGGAATCGGCCAACGCGGCGGTCGGGCCGGACGCGCTGAGCGCCGACAAACTGATCGCGGCGGCGCTGAGTACCATGCTGAACCGGCTCGATCCCCATTCCGACTATCTCACGCCCGACGAATACGAGGAGATGCAGGTCCGCACGCGCGGTCAGTTCGGCGGCCTCGGAATCGAGGTCACCATGGAGGACGGCCTGATCAAGTGCGTTTCGCCGATCGACGACACGCCGGCGTTTCGCGCCGGTGTCCTGGCCGGCGACCTGATCACCCATGTCGATGGCGAACCGGTGCTGGGCAAGACCCTGAGCGAGGCCGTGGATCGCATGCGCGGGCCCGTCGGCACCAAGATCACGGTCACCATCCGGCGCGCCGGGGTAGACGAGCCGTTCGACCTGGTAATCATCCGCGATATCATTCGCATCCTCTCGGTACGCGCCCATCCGGAAGGCGATATCGGGTACTTGCGCATCACCACTTTCAATGAGAGCACCGAGGACGGTTTGTACGACGCCATGGCCAGCCTGCGCGAGGACATCGGCGACGACATGGCCGGGTTGGTGCTCGATCTACGCAACAATCCGGGCGGGTTGCTCGATCAGGCGCTGGCGGTCTCGGATGCGTTCCTGAGCGAAGGCGAGATCGTGTCCACGGCCGGGCGCGACCATGCCGACACGCGCCAGTTCACCGCCGACCGCGAAGACATCGCCGCCGGCCTGCCGATGGTGGTGCTGATCAACGTCGGCAGCGCGTCGGCCTCCGAGATCGTCTCGGGCGCCTTGCAGGACAATGGCCGCGCGCTCGTCGTGGGCACGCGCTCGTTCGGCAAGGGCTCGGTGCAGACCATAACCCCGGTCAGGGGCGGCGGCGCCTTGCGGCTGACCACGGCGCGCTACTACACGCCGTCGGGACGGTCGATCCAGTTGACCGGGATCGCGCCCGACATCGTGGCGCCGGCGGAGCCCGAGACCGGCAAGCGCGAGGCGGACCTTGAGAACGCGCTGCGCGCCGAGGGCGCGCGCACGACGTTGGCGGCGGAAAGCATGGACGCGGTGTGTCCCTCCGCCCTACTCGCCGAGGACACCTCGCTGGCCTGCGCCCTGGAACTGCTGCGCGGCGGATACCGCCCGCGCACCGCCGACACAAGGCTCCACTGAGACGGCCGGGCGCGCCCGGCCCCGCCAGGCATAACCAACACCCATTCTCGTGTTCGCGGACTTGATCCGCGAACCCATGCACACGGGGCGCGGTTCGCTGGCGCAACGCAACGCAAGGCGGCGCGTTCCGACGATCCCGCGGCTCCGGAAGGGTCCATGTTCATGGGTCACCGGATCAAGTCCGGTGACAACGAGAGTGAGGTTGTGACCACCGGACGCCGTCACGGCGCGGCGCGTCACCGGACGAAGCATTCCGGCGGCGGCGTGTCGGGCCGGGACATAGTTACGGGGACACATAGTTACGGGGACACAATACTTATCTTGACCGGCGGACCTCGTGTTCCGACGGCTGAACCGCTAGTTGGCCGCCACCCGCGTCGGCCGGTAAAGGTGTCAATTAAGTATTGTGTCCCCAAAACTCCAAAACTCCCTGTCCCCAAAACTCCAAAACTCAGGGTGGGTTGTGACGGCCGGGCGCCCAAACCGGCCTAGCGCAGTGAATGCGTGTACTTGATGAACGGGGTGAGCACGGCCATGCGGTCGTAGAGGCGGCGCGCGGTGTCGTTGAAATGCTGGGTAAGCCAATAGACCTGGCTGGCGCCGCGTTGGTCGGCCGCGGCGTAGACCGCCTCGATCAGCGCGCGCCCGACGCCGCCACTACGCACCTCCGGCGCGACGAACAAGTCCTGAAGGTAGCAGTAATCGCCCTCGCTCCAGCACGAGCGATGGAACAGGTAATGGACGATGCCGACCAGCCTTCCCCGCCCGTCGACCGCGCAAAATCCGTTCGGATCCTCGCCGTCCCGCATCAGGCGCGACCAGGTGGTCGCGGTCACTTCCGGCGCGAGTTTCGCTTCGTAAAAATCGAGATAGCCATGCCACAGCGGCTCCCAGGCATCCCGGTCCGCGTCGGAGAGGGGGCGAATTTCGAAGTTCATGGCCAATCAATCCTTAGCGGACAAAGCAGTCCGGCGGCGGTGTGTCGGGGCCGAGCTTGCCGGTGCACACGACGGTCAGCGTCCTGGCCTCGGGGCCGACGCAACCGCCTTGCCAGATTCGGGTGAGGGTGCCGGCGGCGCCCAGCCGGTCGCGGCTGGGCCGGTGCGCGATGTCCTTGCCGGCCGCGCCACAGCCCTCGACAACGGCGCGCGCGGCGCGCTCCCAACGGTCCATGTCGGCGGCGGCCGCGGCAGTCGCGCCGAGAACCAACGCCGCGATTATCAGATTCCGCGCGGCCCTCGCCCCGCGAAGCGGTTGCGCCATCTTCGTCTCCCTGGATCGGTTCGCGGAAGTAGTATACGGGATGGCCGGACAAAACGGAGGCACCATCGCCATGGACAACGCCGAGTGGCTGGCGCAAACGCCGGAAGAGCCGATCGATCCCGCGCTTCCCATCTGCGACCCGCACCACCACCTGTGGGATTTCCCGACCAGCCGGTATCTGCTCGAGGACATCGCGGCCGACGTGGGCGCCGGGCACAACGTCACCAGCACGGTATTCGTCGAATGCACGTCGATGTACCGCGAGGCGGGGCCGGAAGCGTTGAAGCCGGTCGGCGAGACCGAATTCGTCGACGGTGTCGCCGCCCAGAGCGCGTCGGGCCGGTACGGGCCCCGCGGGGTCGCCGCCGGTATCGTGAGCTACGCCGATCTGACCCTGGGCGCCGCGGTCGGAGAGGTTTTGGACGCCCATATGGCGGCCAGCCCCGACCGCTTTCGCGGCATCCGCCACGCCAGCGCCTGGGACGCCAGCAACGAAGTGCGCAACTCGCACACCAGCCCGCCGGAGGGGCTGCTTCGCGAGGCCCGGTTCCGCGAAGGCTTCGCCTGTCTCGAAAAGCGCGGCCTAAGCTTCGACGCCTGGCTCTACCACACCCAGATCGACGATGTCACCGACCTGGCCCAAGCCTTCCCCAGCGCCACCATCGTCATGGACCACGTCGGCGGGCCGCTCGGCATCGGGCCGTACCGGGGCCGGCGCGACGAAATCTTCACCGCGTGGAAGGCGGCGATCGACCGCCTGGCGGCGTGCCCCAACGTGGTCGTCAAGCTGGGCGGGCTGGCGATGAAGATCAACGGCTTCGACTGGCATAAACGCGCCCGCCCGCCCGGTTCCGAGGAACTGGCGGCGGCGGTCGCGCCCTATCTGCTGCATTGCATCGAGCGCTTCGGCGCCGCGCGCGCCATGTTCGAAAGCAACTTCCCCGTCGACAAGGCGTCGTGCTCGTACGTGGTGCTGTGGAACGCGTTCAAGCGCGTCACGGAAAGCTTTTCCGCCACCGACCGCGCCGCCCTGTTCCACGACACCGCCGCGCGGGTCTATCGGCTGTGAGCGTTACTCCGCCGCCAGGGTGCTTTCGCGGCCCGGCAATTGGCCGCGGATGACGTAGGCCAGGGTCTGCGCCACCTGCTCGGGCGTCCGGCATACGGCCAGCGCCGCGGCGTCGACTTCCTTGAGCGCGTGGTCGATCGCCGGGTCGTGCAGGGTGATCACAGCCTTGCCCAGGGCGGCGGCCATGCCGGCGTCGAAAGCGGCGTTCCATTGGCGGTATTTGTCGCCGAAGCGCACCACCACCACGTCGGCCTCGCCGATCAAGGTGCGCGTCCGAATCGCGTTCATCGACGCGCCCTTGCGGTCGCGCCAGAACGGGTTGTCCTCGCCGCCCAGGATCGCCGTCCCGCAATCGTCGCTGTCGGCGTGGACGCAAACCGGCGCGTCGAGCCGCACCGGCAGTCCCGCCGCCGCGACGGCGCTGGCGACGCGATCGCGCCAGTCGCCATGGATTTCGCCCGACAGATAAACCGTCCAGATTCGCTCGCTCATGACACGCTTCCCTGTTGCCGGCCAAGCCGATACCGTTAACCGCGAACCTAGTCACTGGACCGGCGTTTTGAAAGGGCGTAGACGAGAGTGATCATGTCCGAGCGCGACGATCTAGACCCCAAGGCGATCCGACGGCGGCTTGAGCGCGAACGCGAGGACCTGCGCCGAGCGAGCGCGGCGGCGGCCGATGCGCGCGCCCCGGTGGCGCCGGACCGGCAAAACATCGGCCGCCTGTCGCGCATGGGCGCGCTTCAGGACCAGGCCATGGCCAAGGCCGTGGACGAGCGCCGCCAGGAACGCCTGAGCCTGATCGAAGCGGCGCTCAAGCGCCTCGACGGCGACGACTACGGCTTTTGCGTCAGCTGCGACGAGGAAATCCCTGCCAAGCGCCTCGCCATCGATCCCGTCATCGCGCGCTGCATCAAGTGCGCGGACTGACGTGTCTTGGGATCTAGCCCCACCCAGTCACCCTCGCGTTCGCGGGCTCGACCCGCGAACCCATGCACACGGATCGCGGTTCGTCGGAGGGGTCCGTGTTCATGGGTCACCGGGTCGAGCCCGGTGACGACGGTGGGTTTTGGTAACGGTCGCGCAGGCTCAGTTTTGCATGCGGCCCAGCGCCGCCGCCGCGTCGGCCGAGCCCGCTTCCGCCGCGCGGGTGTACCAGGCGATGGCCTGGTCGCGGTCGCCCAGCACGCCGAAGCCGAGCTCGTACATGAAGCCCAGACGGTAGGTCGCCGCGACGTGGCCCTTGGCGGCGGCCTTGCGGTAAAGCTGCACCGCGTAGCCACTGTCGTGCGGCGCGGCGCGCCCGGTGCGGTGCATTTCCGCGATGTAATAGACCGCCGGCACCGAGTGCTGTTTTTCCGCGCGCAGCAGCCACATGAACGCCGCCCCGCCGTCGCGCCGCACGCCGTCGCCGTGCAAATACATCCAGCCCAGTTCGGCCTGCGCGGAGGCATGGCCTTGGTCGGCGGCCTTGCGGTACCAGCCGGCGGCCGTCTCGGAATCCGCCGCCCCGCCCTGGCCGCGGTGGTGCAACACCGCCACGCGGTACTGCGCGCCCGCGTCGCCGGCCTCGGCGAGCGGCAGCGACAACGCGCGCGCGGCCTCGAAGTCGCCTTGCGCGTACGCCGCCTCGGCGCCACCCGACTCCGCCGCTTGGGCCGCGGCGGCGGCCCATGCACTCAGGCAAACGACCATCACAAACCGAATCGACATTGCAAACACCGAACACTCCTCTCGACCGCGACCCGCTCGCGTGGTTTCGGTTTATAGCATCGCCGGGCCGGAACCGGCCACGGGTTCCGTCCACTCACCCCGTGTTCGCGGGCTTGACCCGCGAACCCATGAACACGGACCGCGGTTTGCCGGAGGGGTCCGTGTTCATGGGCCGCCGGATCAAGTCCGGCGGCGACGGTGGTGGGGTTGCGCCGGCTCGCGTGGTTTCAGTTCGTATCATCGCGTGGCCGGGGCCGGCCACGAGTCCCGCCGCGCGGGCCGAGGTCAAGCGAAGACCGGCCGCCCCGTCGGAAGCGGCCGTCCCCGCGCCACGGTCGTGGTTTACTCGGCCGCGGCTTCGGTTTGCAAGGCCTCCCACGCCCCTTCGACCTGTTCCCAGCCGACCACCGCGATCGGCGTGCCGTCCTCGTTGATGAACTGAAGCGGCCCGAGGAAGGTCATGTAGAATTCGCTGTCCTCGGGGAAATAGGTCTTGTCGTGGCGCGCGTTGCACGATTCGTAGCCGTATCCCGGCGCGACGGCGGTGGCGCCGCCGGCGTCCTTGCCGCCGCGCACGTCCATGCGGCCCTTGGTCAGGAAATACTCGCCCGGCCCGACGTGAATATGAGGCGCGAACGACGACCCCTTTGGGCAGTCGAAATAGGCCGTCCAGGCACCCATTTCGGGCGAGACATGCAACAACTTCCAGCGGATTCCCCCCGACGCCAAGCCTTCGGGAAACGGCACATAGGGAATCTCGTCCATCTGGACATATTCTTCCGGCGTATGTGATTTCATGATTCATCCCTCACACTGTTGTGGTTGTTCTTTTATGATTGTTGGGGGGCATTATCGGAAATCCCTGTCCCCGCCGCGTAGCTTACACGCGACCCTCGCCCGTTGCATCTTGAGTCTTTCCGGCAACCCGCCGCGCTGGGGCACCGCCATTGACAATCGGGTTCGGCGCCCGTTTCATCGAGACAAGAACAGGCGATAAAACGCGAACAGGGGAGGGAGCCATGCCGATCACGAGCCGGTATTTGTTTTTCGCCAGCATGGACGTGACGCCGGAAAAGGAAGCGCTGTTCAACGAGGTCTACGACACCGAACACATACCGAACCTGCTCAAGGTGCCCGGCGTGATTTCGGTGACGCGGGCCGAGGCGCGGCCGCTAACCATGAGCATCGGCGGCGAGGACCGCGTCATCGTGGCCGAGGGCGAGCCCAAGCACACCGCGATCTACGAAATCGAAAGCCCCGAGGTGCTGGTCAGCCAAGAGTGGGCCGACGCGGTCGAGGCCGGCCGCTGGGCCGACGAGGTCCGCCCCCACACGTCGAACCGCCGCCACGTGCTGCGCAAGGTTTCGCGGGCGGACGGGTGACTTAAACCGACGCGGTTGATCGATTGGTTTGTTCGCGGCGATGCTTCGACACGGGCCTTCGGCCCTGCTCGGCATGAGGGTAATAATTAGTCACCTATCACCTCATCCTGAGCCTGTCGAAGGATGAACAGCCGCCGTCAGGCGGCCGGATCAAGGACCAACGATCGAAAGAATCAGACGGAGCCGGCGCTCAATCCCGCCACAGGTCGCGGGCCTTGTGCCAGTCTTCGATCGACTCGCGCGGGTAGTGGTCGAAGTGGGCGTGGCGGGCGCCGCGCGGCGCGGCGACCCAGGCCGGCTTGACGCTTAGCATGATATGGACCGTTTCGGGCGGCTTGGGCAGCGGCGTGTCGATGGCCGAGGCGAAGGGATGGACGAGGTCGGGCCAGCGCGGGTCGGCGCACCACAGGGCCGAGCCGCACTTGCGGCAGAAATGGCGGCGCAGGGGGCTCAGCCCGTCGGCCTCGGCGCCGCCGTCGACCAACTCGTCGCGGGCGCGGTAGGTCGCCAGGTGGCGCCGGCCCTTCACCGTCAAGCTGTCGGCCTCGCCCGCCAAATTTATCGCATGGCCGCCGCCGCCTTGCGTCTTGCGGCACACCGCGCAATAGCACCGCATGAACGGCACCGGCGTGTGGGAGTTGACCGAGAACCGCACCGCGCCGCAATGGCATGACCCTTCCAGCAGCATCGTCCGTCTCCCGTCCGAGGTTGTTGCGGCGCGTGGCCCTTCCATGCACCATGCCAAGCCGCAAGCGAGCCAACACCTTACCAAAGCGACCAAGCCGATGACCATCGATTACCAGGAACGCATCCCCAACAATGTCGGCCTGTCGGACAACCGGCGCTTGCAACGCGCGCTGGAATCCTGGCAACCCAAATATCTCGACTGGTGGCGCGACATGGGGCCCGAAGGCTTCCAGGCCTCGGACGTCTATCTGCGCACCGCGATCAGCGTCGAGCCCGGCGGCTGGGCCCATTACGGCATGGTCAAGATGCCGGACTATCGCTGGGGCATTTTCCTGGCGCCGCCGGAAGCCGGCCGCGTGGTGGGCTTCGGCGACCACAAGGGCGACCCCGTCTGGACCGATATTCCAGGCGAATACCGCGCCATGTTGCGCCGCCTCATCGTCACCCAGGGCGACACCGAACCCGCCTCGGTCGAACAGCAGCGCCTGCTCGGCCACACCGCGCCGTCGCTTTACGACCTGCGCAATCTGTTCCAGGTCAATGTCGAGGAAGGCCGGCATTTGTGGGCGATGGTCTATCTGCTGGACGCCCATTTCGGCCGCGACGGGCGCGAGGAGGCCGATATGTTGCTCGAGCGCCGCTCCGGCGATCCCGAAAAGCCGCGTATCCTGGGCGCGTTCAACGAGCCCACGCCCGACTGGCTGTCGTTCTACATGTTCACTTATTTCACCGACCGCGACGGCAAGTATCAGCTTGCCACCCTGGCCGAGTCCGGCTTCGACCCGCTATCGCGCACCTGCCGCTTCATGCTGACCGAGGAAGCCCATCACATGTTCGTGGGCGAATCCGGCGTGCAGCGCATCGTCCAACGCGCGTGCGAGATGATGCGCGAACACGACACCGACCAGGTGCGCGGCCACGGCGCCATCGATCTGGGCACGATCCAGAAATACATCAACTTCCATTTCTCGGTGTCCGTGGACCTGTTCGGCCAGGAACGATCGACCAACGCCGCCAATTATTACACCGGCGGCATCAAGGGTCGCTTCCGCGAGGACAAGATCGACGACGACCACCGCTTGGCCGACGCGGTCTACGCGGTGCCGGCCCTCGACGGCGACACCATCGTCACCGTCGAGGCGCCCGCCTTGACCGTGCTCAACGAGCGCCTGCGCGAGGACTTCATCGCCGACTCCGCGCGCGGTCTGGCGCGCTGGAACAAGGTGATCGCCGAGCACGACGTCGAATTCGAACTGAGCCTACCCCACCGCGGGTTCAACCGGGCGATCGGCACGTTCGCGGGCCACCATGTCGCGCCCGACGGCGCTGTCGTGAGCGACGCGGTGTGGAACCAGCGCGTGGGCGACTGGCTGCCCAACGCCGACGACAAGGCCTTCATTGCCTCGCTGATGCGGCCCGTGACCGAGCCCGGAAAAATGGCGAGTTGGATCGCGCCGCCGGCGCGCGGCATCAACGGCCAGCCGGTCGATTACGACTATGTCCACCTGACGTGACCGGCTTCACGGTCTCGATCGACCGTTCGGAGACGCCGGCGCGGCTCGATTTCTCCGAGCCCTTCAACGTCGCCGTACCGTTCATCGACCGCCACGTGGCGGAGGGACGCGCCGGCAAGATCGCGATTCGCACCGCCGACGGCGAGACGGTCAGCCATGGCCAACTCGCCGAACGGGTCAACCGCTGCGGCAACGCGCTGCGCGCCGCGGACCTGGCGCCGGGCGACCGGCTGCTGATGGTGGTGCGCGATTGCCCGGCGTTCTTTTATTTGTTCTGGGGCGCGATCAAGGCGGGCTTCGTGCCGGTCCCGGTCAACACCATGCTGCGCGCCGCCGACTACCGCGCCATGATCGAACGGTCGGGATGCGCGGCCTTGTGTTATTCACCCGATTTCTCAGCCGAGGTCGAGCCCGCCCTGGACGCGGCGGATCACCGCCCGAAGCTGTTGTGGGTCGAGGACGAGTCCCTCGGCGACGTTCTGGCCGCCGCCTCGCCGGAGTTGGCCCCCGCGCCGGCGCGCGCCGAGGACGACTGTTTCTGGTTGTTCTCGTCGGGCTCCACCGGCCGGCCCAAGGCCGCCGTGCACCGCCACCGCGACATGGTGGCGACGTCGGAATATTACGGCGTCGGTTGCCTCGGCATCGCCGCCGACGACGTGTTCTACTCGGCCGCCAAGCTGTTCTTCGCCTATGGCCTGGGCAATGCCATGACCTTTCCGCTGTGGGTCGGCGGCACGGCGGTGCTGGATGCGGCCCGCCCCACGCCCGAGGGCACCTTCGCGCTGATCGAGCGATTCCGGCCGACGCTTTATTTCGGCGTGCCGACGCTTTACGCGGCGCAGCTCCAGGCGATGGAGACGGCCACGCCGGACCTGGGCTCGCTGCGCGCCTGCGTCTCCGCCGGCGAGGCGCTGCCCGGCGACTTGCTGCGGCGCTGGCGTGACGCCACAAATCTCGACATTCTCGACGGCATCGGTTCCACCGAGGCCCTGCATATTTTCATAACCAACCGCGCCGGCGACATCACGCCCGGCGCCAGCGGGCGCGTGGTGCCGGGCTTTGAGGCCAAGATCGTGAATGAGACGGGCGCGGTGGTCGTATCGGGCGAGGCCGGGCGGCTGTTGATTCGCGGCCCTTCCACCGCGCGCGCCTATTGGGAGGAGCCGGAACGCACCGCCCAGGTGATGCAAGGCGACTGGCTCGACACCGGCGCCTATGTCTATGGCGGGCGCAGCGACGACATGATGAAGGTCGGCGGCATCTGGTGCTCGCCGTTCGAGATCGAGGCGCGGCTGTGCGAACACCCGGCGGTGCTCGAGGCCGCCGTGGTCGGACGCGCCGACGACGCCGGCCTGATCAAGCCGGCGGCCTTCGTGGTGCCGGCCGGGGAGGCCCGGGCGACTCTGGTCGACGATCTGATCGCGCACGTGAAGGTCGGCCTGGCGCCCTACAAATATCCCCGTTGGATTACCCTGGTCGATGAATTGCCCAAGACGGCGACCGGCAAAATCCAGCGCTTCAAACTGCGCGACGCCTGAATAGTCCCATTATGGGACATTGTTTCACGTGAAACATTCCGGCGGCCGAGAGCAATGGGCTTCGCCAAAGGCCCTGAGTTTCGAGGCCGGCGGCCACCGCTTGCGCGCGCAATGGCGCGGACCGGCCGCCGCGGACGCCCCGACCCTGGTGTTTCTGCACGAAGGCCTCGGCAGTATCGGGCAGTGGAAGGATGTCCCGGCCAGAGTGGGCGCGGCGACCGGTTGCGGCGTGCTGGTCTACGACCGGTGGGGCTACGGCGGGTCGGAAGCCTTGCCGCCGCCCCATGCGCGCCCCGTCGATTTCATGCAACGCGAAGGCCTGACCACGCTGCCCGAACTGTTGGACGCGGCGGGGCTCGGGCGGGTCGCGCTGGTCGGCCACAGCGACGGCGCGACCATCGCCCTGCTGGCCGCGTCCACCGGCGAGGCGCGCATCCGCGCCGTGGTCTCGATCGCCGCCCATCTGTTCGCCGAGGACGCCGGGCTGGCCAGCATCGCCCGCGTCCGCCGCGCCTGGGGTGAGACGGACCTGCGCGCGCGGCTCGCCAAATACCACGGCGATAATGTCGATGGCGCTTTTCTGGGCTGGGCCAACGTGTGGCTGGACCCGGCGTTCCGCGCCTTCAATATCGAGCGCGACATGGCCGGCGTGAAATGTCCCGTGCTGGCGATCCAGGGCACCGCCGACGAATACGGAAGCGTCGCGCAGATCGAGGCGATTTCGCGCGCCGTCGCCGGTCCAGTGGAAACGCTGATGGCGCCGGGCGCCGGCCACGCTCCGCACTTTGAGGCCTGGCCCGTCGTCAGCGACGCCATGACCCGCTTTCTGGCCGCGGCGCTCAACGATTGATTGACCGATGATGGCTTTTTCGCAAGCCGCCGAAAACAACAAGGAACCGATCGCCCGGGTCCTGCGCGACGTCTTCAAGGAGGTTCGCCAGGTTCTCGAAATCGGCGCCGGCACCGGCCAGCACGCGGTTCATTTCGCCCACTGCTTGCCGCATGTCACCTGGCTGACCAGCGATGTCGCGGCGAACCTCGACGGCATCCGTGAGCGGCTGGCGCGGGCGGGCGTTGCCAACGCCAAACCGCCGCTGGCGCTGGACGTGACCGTCCGCCCGTGGCTCGTGCCTAGGGTCGGCGGCGTGTTCGCCGCCAACTGCGTGCACATCATGTCGTGGGCCGAGGTCGAGCACCTGTTCGGCGGTATCGGCGAGGTCCTGGAGGCGGGCGGCACCGTGTGCCTTTACGGCCCGTTCAAATACGGCGGCGCCTTCACCACCGAAAGCAACGCGCGCTTCGACGCGCACCTGAAGCGGCGCGATCCGGCCAGCGGAATCCGCGATTTCGAGGCGGTGGACGCGCTGGCCCGGGGGCAAGACCTGCGCCTGATCCGCGATGCCGCGATGCCCGCCAACAACCAGTTGCTCGTCTGGCGCCGCCAATAGCGACGACGCGGCATTGTCCCGGCGGCTTATCCCGGTCGCACCGATTCTCCCCCCTCACCCAGGTTCGGCCAGGGCTCGGCCCATGGCCTCGCCAAGCCCGCGCAACCCTCTCCCCCCATTGGGGGGCAGGGCTATCGCATATGGCCCGAGCGAGCGTTTGGTCCATTTGAAACTCAACTGTTCCCGTCACCCCGGATCGGGTCCGGGGTGACAATTATCGTGGCGCAAACACCGGGGCCGGCGAATGATACATCCGTTGGAGCCATATGCGATTGCCCTGCATTGGGGGGAGAGGGAAGGCTGAGGGGGAAAGCCGCGCCCGATCGATTGTGAAATAGTCTAAATCGGCAGGCGGATGGTGAAACGGGCGCCGGTTTGGCCGTCGCCGCGGTTGGTGGCGGAGATCGTTCCACCATGGGCATCGACGATCTGCTTGGAAATGGACAGACCGAGGCCCGAATGGGTGCCGAATTTCTCGCCCGCCGGCCGCTCGCTGTAGAAGCGGTCGAAAATAGCCTCGGTCTTGCCGGGGGGCAGGCCCGGGCCTTCGTCCTCGACCGAGATCACGACACTATCGGCGCGCCGGCCCAGCGAGACCGTGATCAGGCCGCCGGGCGGGCTGAAGGAGATCGCGTTTTCGATCAGGTTGCGGAACACCTGTACCAGACGGTCCTCGATGCCCTCCACGATGATGGGCTCGGACAGGCCGGTGACCAGTTCCATGCGCGGCGCGCCGGGCTTGGCGGTCGACACATGAATGTCGACGAGCGCCGACAGCAACGCGCTCAGATCCACCGGGGCGGTCTCGGCGCGCAGCAATTCGGCGTCAATGCGCGAGGCGGCCGAGATGTCGGAGATCAGCCGGTCCATGCGCTTGATGTCCTCGCGCAGGATCGCCAACAGTTCCTCGCGGGCTTGCGGGTCGTTGACGCGGCTGATGGTATCGGCGGCGCTGCGCATGCTGGACAGCGGGTTCTTGATTTCGTGCGCCACGTCGGCGGCGAACCCCTCGATCGCGTCGATCCGTTGGTAGAGCGCGGAAGTCATGCGGCCCAGCGAGACGCTGAGATCGCCGATTTCGTCCTGGCGCGCGCTCAAGTCCGGGATCCCGGCGCTGCGCCCGCGCCCCCCCGCCACCAGCTCGGCGCTTTCGGCGAGGCGGCGGATGGGCCGGGCGACGGTGCTGGCCAGATAGAACGACAGCAGCACCGTGATGCCGAACGCCAGCAGCGAGAGTTGCAAAATAGCCTCGCGGACCTGCCTGACGCGGATTTCGATAATCTCGGTGCCCGAGGTCAGCAGCAAGGCGCCGACGACCTGCTTGAAGCGTTGCACGGGCACCGCGACGGAAAGTATTTTCTGGCCGTCCAGGGTGACCCGCTCGAACGCGGCGCCCTCGCCGAGCAATGCCCGATGGACTTCCGGGTAAAGATGGCCGTTGCGGGTGGGAAATTCCGAATAAAGCGGCAAGCCGGCGCGCCGCCACTGGTCCAGATAGGCGCTTAAATCGTCGAACAGGGTATCCAGAAGGCCCGGCGACCGAGGCGGCCCCAGCTCGTACCAGCGCACCTGGGTGCCCCCGCCGGCAAGGCGGCGGCTATCGGCGACCAAACGGCCGCCCTGGTCGTACAGCCGCGCCCGCGTCTGGAGCGGCCTCACCAGACGTTGCAACAGCTTGCGTCCCAGCGCCGGGTCCATGGCTTGGGGCAACATCGGGTCTTGGGGCACGGCGGTCTCGCCCAGCGCCGCGGCGACGATGTCGGCCTGGGTCACCATGGCGGAAATCCGCTCCTCGGTCAGGCCGCGCTCGTATTGGTCCAGGTAGAACACGCCGCCGGCGACGATGGCCAGCGCCAGCAGATTGACCGCCAGCAGGCGCGTGGTCAGTCGCGATGGGAAAACGTGGCGCCATTTGACGCGGGCGCGGCGCCGGGCGGTGGAAGATTCGGGCGAGCGGACACGCAACGGCGATTCGCCGACCAGGTCGTCAAGCCGTTGCGTGGGACGCGCGCGCGGCGCCTTAGTCCGCTCCGGCCTCACTGTATCGGTAGCCGATGCCATAGAGAGTCTCGATATTCGAGAACGCGGGGTCGACGTCGCGGAATTTTTTTCGCATCCGTTTGATATGGCTATCGATGGTCCGGTCGTCGACGTAGATTTGGTCATCATACGCCGCGTCCAGCAATTGGTCGCGACTTTTCACGTGACCCGGCCGCGTCGCCAAGGCCTGAAGTATGAGGAATTCGGTGACCGTCAGCGAGATGCCGTGGCCCCGCCAGCGGCACAGATGGCGCGCCGCGTCGAGCTCGAGATCGCCGCGCACCACGGTCTCGTCCGCCGCCTCGTCCGCCGCGGCGCCCGATTTCGCCAGTTCGGCGCGGCGCAACAGGGCGCGGATGCGCTCGATCAGCAGCCGCACCGAGAACGGCTTGGTGATGTAGTCGTCGGCCCCCATCTTGAGGCCGAGCAGTTCGTCAAGCTCGTCATCCTTCGAGGTCAGGAAGATCACCGGCATGTCGCTGTCGCGGCGCAGCCGCGTCAGCAGCTCGAGCCCGTCCATGCGCGGCATCTTGATGTCGAGCACGGCGACGTCGGCCGGCTCTCTGGTCAGCGCTTGCAGCGCGCTCTCTCCATCGGTATAGGTCCGCGTGTTGAAGCCCTCGGCCTTGAGGGCGATCTCGATCGAGGTCAGGATGTTCCGGTCGTCATCGACGATCGCGATGGTTGGTTGCACGCCCATGCCTCCATTTCGGCAGCGAAATATTGCCCGGCCCCGACCCTTCGGCGATCCCGCCCGGTCCGACGGACTTTCGGCATATGGGGTTTGCCCAGGAGTATTTGAAGTCGCGGGCATCGGCGGCGCGCCGTGAGTGGCGCGGACGACACACCAGGCGGCGAGGCGCGGGCGTTGATTCGCCGTTGCGACCGCGCGACCTTGGCCACCTTGCATCCCGACAGCGACGGCTGGCCGTACGGCTCATTGGTGCTGACCGCCTGCGCGCATGATTCGTCGCCGATTCTGCTGATTTCCGATTTGGCCGAGCACACCCAGGCGATCGCCGCCGACGACCGGGTGTCGCTGTTGTTCGACAACGTGGCCGGGCTCGACGACCCGCTCACCGGGGCCCGGGTCACGGTGATGGGCACCGCCCGGCGATCCGCGGACCCGGCCGACCGCGCGCGCTACCTGGCGCGCCATCCCTCGGCCGCTGGCTACGCCGATTTCGCCGACTTCAATTTCTATCGCGTCGCGGTTATCCGCGCCCATCTGGTGGCCGGGTTCGGCGAGATCCATTGGATCGGCTCGGACGCGCTGTTGTTCGACACTCAAGGGAGCGCGGCGCTGGGCGAGGCGGAAGCCGATATCGTCGCGCACATGAACCGGGACCACGCCGACGCCATCGACTTGTACGCGCGAAACCTGCTCGGGCTCGACGGCGACGGCTGGCGCCTGACCGGCGTCGACCCGGAAGGGGCGGATTTGCGACTCGGCGGCCGCGTGGCGCGGGTCGGCTTCGACAAGCCGGTGGCCGACGCGGAAGGCGCGCGGGCCGAACTGGTGCGCCTCGTCAAGCGCGCCCGCGCCCGAAACGAGGCGTGATGGCCGGCGGCGACACCATCGCCGGCGTGATCGCGCGGTTTCTGGAGGCGCGCGGCGTGGCCACGGTGTTCGCGCTGCAAGGCGGCCACATCCAGCCGATCTGGGACCGCGCCGCGGCGCTTGGCGTCCGCTTCGTCGATGTGCGCGACGAACGCGCCGCCGTGCACATGGCCCATGCCCACGGTGAACTCGCCGCCGCGCCCGGCGTCGCCCCCGGGATCGCCATGGCCGCCGCCGGCCCCGGCGTGACCAACACCGTGACCGCCATCGCCAACGCCCATGTCGCCCGCGCGCCCGTGGTGCTGATCGGCGGCGCGCCGCCGCGCCCGCAGGTCGGCTTGGGCGCGCTGCAAGAAGTGCCCCAGGTCGCGATCATGCGGCCCATCACGCGCGCCGCCTGGACCGTGCGCGACGCGCGCCAGGTCCCCGCCGCCCTGGACCGCGCGTGGCGCCTGGCCCTGGGCGGTGGTGGCGGCGACGGCGGCGATCCCGGGCCGGTCTATATCGAATTCCCCACCGACGTCTTGCGCGAACGCCTGCCCGAATCGTTGTTCGAAGCCGCGCTCGCGCCCCCGCCGCCGCCGCGCCGCCGGCCGCCCGACGGGGGAGAGATAACGCGCGCGGTGGCGGAAATATGGTCGGCCGAAAAGCCGCTGGTGATCAGCGGGCGCGGCGCGCGCGGCGCCGGCGACGGCCTCGTGCGCCTGTTGGACGCCACCGGCGCGGTCTATCTCGACACCCAGGAAAGCCGGGGCCTGGTGCCCGACGACCATCCGGCCACGGTGGCGGCCATGCGCGGCGCCGCCATGCGCGACGCCGATCTGGTGGTGCTGGTGGGGCGCAGGCTCGATTATCAGCTTGGCTACGGCTCGCCGGCGGTGTTCCCGAACGCCCGCTTCGTGCGGCTCGCCGACGTGCCCGGCGAGCTGTCCGACAACCGCCGCGGCGTGGTCGAGGTGGCCGCGGCGCCGGCGCTGGCGCTGGACGCCATTGTCGACGAGGCCGCCGGCCGCGCGCCGAAGACCGACCGGTCATGGGCGGAAGGTTTGCGCGCCAGGCACGTCGAGCGCGCCGCCAAGCTGAAGGCGCGGATGGCCGAGGAACCGGCGGGAAGCGACGGATACATGCACCCCTATCGATTGCTTGGCGCCATCGACGCGGCGCTGGACCCCGACTCCATCGTGATCGCCGATGGCGGCGATATCCTGAGCTTTGCCCGTATCGCGCTGTCGCCCGGAACCTATTTGGACGCCGGCGCGCTGGGGTGCCTCGGCGTCGGCGTACCCTTCGGCGTCGCCGCCGCGCTCGCCTGTCCCGGCCGCAAGGTGATCTCGATCAACGGCGACGGGGCGTTCGGTTTCAACGCCATGGAAATCGACACCGCGCTCAGGCACGACGCCCGGGCCGTGTTCGTGGTCGCCAACAATGGCGGTTGGAATATCGAGCGCCACGACCAGTTGACCAACTACGACGGCCGCGTCCGCGGCGCGGAACTGCGTTTTTCCGATTACGCCGCCATGGCGCGCGCGCTCGGCCTCCACGCCGAGCGGATCGAGGACCCGGCCGCCCTTCCGGGCGCGCTGGAGCGGGCCTTCGCCAAGGCCCCGGCCCTGCTCGATGTCCTGGTGACCCGCGACGCGGTGTCGCCCGACGGCCGATCGGGCCTCGCCGGCGTGCCCGACCTGCAGCCGCTCGAGACCTGGGACGCCGCCGAAAAGAACCTCAATTCCGGCATTTGAGGACGATCCACACCACCCTCGCGTGGCCGGACTTGATCCGGTCACCCATGAACACGGGCCCCGGTCCGTGTTCATGGGTTCTCGGGTCAGGCTCGAGAACACGTGAGTTTGCGGCGAACCGGCCGCCGTGCCGTGAACCGGCCCGGAAATGTGATATACAAGCGCCCGCTTGAGCGGGGAGGTAGGAAAAACATGGCGGGCGAGGCGGCCGACCACGACGTAATCCGCGTGCTGATCGCCAAGATCGGGCTGGACGGCCATGACCGAGGCGTCAAGATCGTCGCGCGCTGCCTGCGCGACGCCGGCATGGACGTGGTCTATACCGGGCTCCACCGCACGCCCGAGGAAGTGGTCACCGCGGCCGTCCAGGAAGACGTGGACGTGCTCGGCGTCAGCCTTCTCTCGGGCGCCCACATGACCATTTTTCCGCGCGTCCTGGCGCTTCTCAAGGATGCGGACGCGGGCGATATCCTGCTGCTCGGCGGCGGCGTGATGCCGGACGATGACGTGGTGGAACTCAAACGGCTCGGCGTGGCCGAAATTCTGCTCCAGGACACCCCGCCCGACGCCATCGTGGCGACGGTGCGCCGGCTGGTCGCCGAACGCGGCCCGCGCTGAACGGCCCCCTTTTAACCACGGCAGGCGAGCGACGATGGAAGACTGGTCCTTCCCGCCCCGTTACGATCCGGACTACATGCCGGACGCGGACTCGCGGTTCTGGTTTCCCGAGCGCGAGACCATGGCGCCGGGAGAGCGCGAGGCGGCCATCGTTGCGCGGCTGCGCCAGGTGATGGCCCATGCCTACCAGCACGCCCCGTTCTACCGCCGCAAATGGGACGCCGCCGGCGTGCACCCCGATCACATCACGTCGCTGGAGGCGTTCGAAAAAGTTCCCGTCGTGACCAAGGCCGAGCTTCGCGAATCGCAGGCCCGCGCCGCGCCGTTCGGCGATTATTTGTGCGTGCCCGAGTCCGAGGTCCACCACATCCACGGCACGTCGGGCACCACCGGCCAACCCACCATGTTCGCGGTCGGGCGCGAGGACTGGCAAACCATCGCCAACAACCACGCGCGAATCTTGTGGGGCATGGGCTTGCGTCCGGGCGATACGATTTTCATAGCCGCCATCTTCAGCCTTTATCTGGGTTCGTGGGGCGCCATGCTGGGCGCCGAGCGCCTGGGCGCGAAATGCTTCCCCTTTGGCGCCGGCGCGCCCGGCATGACCGCGCGCGCCGCCCAATGGCTGAACACGGTGAAGCCGGCCGGGTTCTATTCGACGCCGTCCTATGCGTTGCATCTGGCCGAAGTGGCGCGCGACCAGGGCCTTGAGCCGCGCGATTTCGGGCTGCGCGTGATGTTCTTCTCGGGCGAGCCCGGCGCGTCCATCCCCGGCATTCGCGACCGCATCGAGGACGCCTTCGGCGCGCGGGTGTTCGACTGCGGCACCATGGCCGAAATGACCCCGTTCATGAGCGCCGCCACCACCGCGCCGGGGTCGGACCAACGTATCGATGGCATGGCGCTGTGGCAGGACATCGTCTACCACGAGGTCTGCGACCCCAACAGGTTCGCCCGCGTGCCGTGGGGCCAGCGCGGCACGCCGGTCTATACCCACCTCGAGCGCACCTCGCAGCCGATGATCCGCCTTGTCTCCGGCGACCTGACCCACTGGGTCGAGGGCCCGAGCCCGTGCGGGCGCACCTATCCGCGCCTGCCCGACGGCATTTACGGGCGCATCGACGACATGTTCCAGATTCGCGGCGAAAACATCTATCCGTCGGAAATCGACGCGGTGTTGAACCAGCTCGCCGATTATGGCGGCGAACACCGCATTGTGATCAGCCGCGACGGCGCCATGGACGAGCTTCTGGTGCGCCTCGTCGCCAGACCGGAAGTGTACGCGCGCGGCGCCGACGCCACCGCCGCCTTGGGCGCGGCGGCGGCGGAAAACCTGCGCCGCGTGCTCGGCGTGCGCGCCAAGACCGAGGTGGTCGCGGCGGACGCCATCCCGCGCACCGACTTCAAGGCGCAACGCGTCATCGACGACCGCGACCTGTTCCGCACCCTCAACGCCAAGCTGGACGGATGATGGCGGCGGGCAAGGCGCGCGCGCTTTCCTGTGCTCCCTCCCCCCTCGCGGGGGAGGGTTGGGGTGGGGGGCGCCGCGCAAAGCGCGGCCACGAAAGACACGGTTCTGGAACCGGATGGGTCCTTCTCGTGTGGCGGCGGTGCCCGCCGCGCCCCCCCACCCCAACCCTCCCCCGCGAGGGGGGAGGGGGAATTTTGTGGCGGTTTTAATCGTGGCGGGGGCGCGACGGACTCGCGTGTCTTCCGATTCGCTGGTGGCCGAGGTGCTGGCGGGGCGGACGCGCGCGGTGGCGCGGCTGATCACGCGGGCGGAGGCCGACGAGGCCGAATGCCGCCCGGCGCTGGCCGAGATTTACCGCCATACGGGGCGCGCCCATGTGGTCGGCATCACCGGCGTGCCGGGCAGCGGCAAATCGACCCTGGTGCGCGCCCTGGCGCAACGGGTGCTGCGGGACGGGCGCACCGTGGCGGTGGTCGCGATCGACCCGTCGAGCCCGTTCTCCGGCGGGGCGCTGCTGGGCGACCGCATCCGCATGAGTGAGATCGCCGGCGATCCCGGCGTTTTCATTCGCAGCATGGCGACGCGCGGCGCCCTCGGCGGCCTGGCGCGCGCCACGTTGGACGCGGTCGATCTGCTCGACGCCGCCGGCTTCGATTTGGTGATCATCGAGACCGTGGGCGTCGGCCAGGACGAGGTCGACGTGGTGCAGGCGGCCTATACCACGGTGGTGGTCTCGGCGCCGGGCCTGGGCGACGACATCCAGGCGATCAAGGCGGGGATCCTTGAGATCGCCCACATCCACGTGGTGTCGAAATGCGACCGCGCGGACGCCAACAAGACCATCACCGACCTCAAGAACATGCTGACCCTGGGACTGCCCCGTGACGCCGCCGGCGCCTGGATGCCGTCGGTCGTCGCCACCAGCGCCGAGACCGGGGACGGCATCGACGATCTCATGGCGGCCATCGACGGCCACCGGTCCTTCCTGGACGAGTCGGACGGGTTGGAGGCACAGCGCCGCCGCATCGCGGAAAAGAGGACGTTGAAGATCGCCGAGGATATAATCAGGCGGCGGTTCCGCGCGCGCCGCGACGACGTGCTGGACGCGATTCTCGACCAAGTCGGCGCGCGCGAGATGGACCCGCACGCGGCCGCGACGCGGTTGCTGGCGACCCTGAACGAAGGCTCGGAACAATGACCAAGGCGCGCGAGGCGGCCGGCATGGCCCTGGAACAGTTGGAACAGGGCCTGGCGGCGTGGCAAGACAACGAACTGGCGTCGTTCCTGGAACGCCAGCCGGAGGGCAAAAGCGAATACAAGACCGCGTCGGGCACCCCGCTTGAGCGCCTTTACACGGCGCTCGACGTGGTCGATACGCCGCTCGCCGACATCGGCCTTCCGGGTCAGTACCCGTTCACCCGCGGGCCGTATCCGACCATGTACCGGGGCCGCAACTGGACCATGCGCCAGATCGCGGGCTTTGGCACCGGCGCCGACACCAACGCGCGCTTCCGTTACCTGCTGGACCAGGGCCAGACCGGGCTGTCCACCGATTTCGATATGCCGACCTTGATGGGCTACGACTCCGACCATCCCATGAGCCACGGCGAGGTCGGGCGCGAGGGCGTCGCCGTCGACACCATCGACGACATGGAGGCGTTGTTCGACGGCATCGACCTGACCGCGATTTCGGTGTCGCTGACCATCAATCCCAGCGCGTGGATTCTATACGGCATGTATATCGCGCTGGCCAAGCGGCGCGGCAACGACCCGCACAAGCTCGCGGGCACCATCCAGGCCGATATCCTGAAGGAATATATCGCGCAGAAGGAATGGATCTTCCCGATCCGCCCCTCGGTGCGCCTGGTGCGCGACTGCATCGCCTACGGGGCGGAGCACACCAAGCGCTACAACCCGGTCAACATCTCCGGCTATCACATCGCCGAGGCCGGCGCGACCTCGGTGCAGGAAGCCGCCTTCACCCTGGCCAACACCATCGCCTATGTCGAGGAGGTGGTGAAATCGGGCGTCGACGTGGACGATTTCGCGCCCCGGCTGTCGTTCTTTTTCGTCTCGCAAGCCGATTTCTTCGAGGAAGTCGCCAAGTTCCGCGCGCTGCGCCGCTGTTACGCCAAGATCATGAAAGAACGCTTCGGCGCCAAGAAGCCGGAGTCCATGCGGCTGCGCTTCCATTGCCAGACGGCCGCCGCGACCCTGACCAAGCCGCAGCACCAGGTCAATATCATCCGCACCGCGTTGCAGGCCTTGGCGGCGGTGCTCGGCGGCACGCAAAGCCTGCACACCAACGGCATGGACGAGGCCTTCGCGATACCCACCGAGGAAGCCATGAAGATCGCGCTGCGCACCCAGCAGGTGATCGCCGAGGAAACCAACGTGACCTCAGTGGTCGATCCGCTGGGCGGGTCCTATCTGGTGGAAAGCCTGACCACCCGCATGGAGCGCGATATTTTTGCCATCCTCGACAAGGTCGACGCGATGGGGGGCACCATCCAGGCCATCGAGGACGGCTGGTTCCAGCGCGAGATCGCGGATTCGGCCTACGACTTCGCGCTGCGCAAGGCCAATGGCGAGCGCCCGGTGATCGGCGTCAACAAATATGTCGAGGACGAGGACGACGGCGGCGTCGAGACCCACCCTTACGATCCCGAAACCGAACGCCGCCAGATCGAATCCCTGGCCCGCGCGCGCCGCGAGCGCGACAACGGCGAAGTCGCGCGCCTCCTCGACAAGCTCACGGCGGTGGCCCGCGACGAGACGCAAAACATCATGCCCGTGACCATCGAGCTGGTCGAGGCGCGCGCCTCCATGGGCGACATCGTCGAGACCCTCAAGAGCCTGTGGGGCACCTACCGCGAAACCCCGGTGATCTGATGGCCGGCCGTCCCCTCGTCGTTCCTTATCTCGGGACCGTACCCACCATCGGCGCCGCGACCTTCGGACCCGAATGCGCGCTGATCGGGCGCGTCACCCTGGGCGAGGGCGCGGTGCTGGGCCGCCTGGTCACCTTGCGCGGCGACGGCCACGACATCGATATCGGCCCCAACTGCCGGTTTCTCGACCGCGCCACGGTGCATATCGCCGACAGCATCTATCCGACCCATATCGGCGCGCGTGTCACCGTGGGCCGCTTCGCGCTGGTGCACGCTTGCACCGTGGGCGACGGTTGCGTGATCGGCGACGCGGCGGTGGTAATGGACAATTCGACGGTCGGCCCCGGCGCGGTGATCGCGGCGGGCTCCCTGGTGCCGCCGGGCAAGCAGCTCGACGGCGGCGTGATCTATTCCGGCAGCCCGGCGCGACCGCAACGCGAGATCGGCGCCGACGAGTTGGAAACACTGCGCCGGGCCTTGATCGCGGGCACTGATTCCGATCTGCCGCCACTGACCATGGACCCATACCGTCCTTCCCAAGCCCCGGGTCCGCTTTACGAACTCGCCGGCGTGTCGCCCGACATCGACCCGGGCTGCTTCGTCGCGCCGACTTCCGTCGTGGCCGGCGACGTGCGCGCGGCCGCCGACGTGAGCCTGTGGTTCGCCTGCGTCTACCGCGCCGACGGCGCGCCGATCACGGTGGGGCCGCGTAGCAACATCCAGGACAATTCGATCCTGCTGGCCAGCGCCGCGGCCGGGCCGATCACTATCGGCGCCGACGTGACGGTGGGCCACAACGTGCGCATGGGCGCCTGCGTGGTCGAGGACGAGGCGCTGATCGGCATGGGCTCGGAAGTGGGCGACGGGGTGGTGGTGGAACGCGGCGCCATCGTCGGCGCGCGGGCGCTGGTCGAACCCGGCACCGTGGTCAAGGCGGGCCACATCTGGGCCGGCCGCCCGGCGGTCGAGTTCCGCTCCGTCAAGCCCGAGGAAGCCGACTTCTTCCGCCTCGGCAGGGAAGTCTATGTCGGCTACGCCCGCAACTACCTGAAACAGGCCCACGCGGCGTAAACCAGGGCCGCGCAACCTCCCCCCGCTCCCGGTCATTCGCGGGCTCGAGGCCCGAATCCATGCACACGAACCGTGGTCCGTGTGCATGGATCACCGGATCAAGTCCGGTGATGACGAAAAGGGGTGAGGGTTCGCGCAATGATTAGCGCACGAACAAACCCACCAGAAACCGCCATCACATCCTGACCGGCACGCCGGCGGCTTTCATGTGCGCCTTGGTCTGGTGGATCGAATAAATACCAAAGTGGAAGATGGAGGCGGCGAGCACGGCGCTGGCGTGGCCGTCGCGCACGCCCTCGACCATGTGATCGAGCGTGCCGACGCCGCCCGAGGCGATGACCGGGATTCGCACCGCGTCGGCGATGCGCCGGGTCAGTTCGATGTCGAAGCCGATCTTGGTGCCGTCGCGGTCCATCGAGGTGAGCAGGATTTCGCCGGCGCCGCGGCGTTCCATGTCGCGCGCCCAGCCGATCGCCTCGATGCCGGTGGCCTCGCGCCCGCCATGGGTGAAAATCTCGTATCCCTGGCCCACCCGTTTGGCGTCGATCGCCACCACGGTGCATTGGGCGCCGAACTTGGCCGAGGCCTCGCCCACGAATTCCGGGTTCTTCACCGCCGCCGTGTTGATCGAGACCTTGTCGGCGCCGGCCAGCAGAAGCCGGCGCACGTCGTCGATGACGCGCACGCCGCCGCCCACGGTAAGCGGCATGAAACATTGCTCGGCGGTGCGCCCGACCACGTCGTAAATGGTCTCGCGGTTGTCGACCGACGCGGTGATGTCGAGGAAACAAAGCTCGTCCGCGCCCTCGCGGTCATAGAGGCGCGCCTGCTCGACCGGGTCGCCGGCATCGACCAGATCGACGAAGTTCACCCCCTTGACCACCCGGCCGTCCTTGACGTCGAGACAGGGTATGACGCGCACCTTCAGCACGGCGCGGCGCCCATGTCCGGATCACGCGGCTCGCGCTTTCTTCCCTCTCCCCCTGGATAAGGGGGAGAGGGCAGGGTGAGGGGGTCCGGCGCAAGCGCCCGGACGATAAGTTTGTAGCCAGCGGTGTCCCCACCCTCACCCTCCCATGGCCTTGCGGCCACGGGCCCCTCCCTCTCCCTCCCCAAGGGAGGGCGAGGGGGATATTCGGCCCGTCTGTTTTGCCTGGACATCCTAAGCCGCCAGCAGGGCCAGGGCTTCGGCCGCGTCGAGGCGGCCGTCGTAGAGGGCGCGGCCGGAGATGACGCCGGCGATGCCGGCGTCCGCCACATCCTTGAGCGCGCGCAGGTCGTCCAGGCAACTGACGCCGCCGGACGCGATCACCGCCGTGGTCAGGGCGCGCGCCAGATCGGCGGTCGCCGCCACGTTGGGACCGGTCATCACCCCGTCGCGGGCGATGTCGGTGAAAATGATCGCCGCTACCCCCGCGTCGTCGAACTGTCGCGCCAGGTCCAGAACTTCGATATCCGATTGTTCGGCCCAGCCCTCGACCGCGACGCGGCCGTCGCGCGCGTCGATACCCACCGCGACGCGGTCGGGGAAGGCGCGCGCCGCCTCGCGCACCAGGTCGGGGTCGCGCAGCGCCACGGTGCCCAGGATGACCCGCGCCACGCCGCGCGCCAACCAGCCCTCGATCGCCGTCATGTCGCGAATGCCGCCGCCCAGTTGCACCTTCATGTCGGTGGCGTCCAGGATCGCGTCCACCGCCGCGCCGTTGACCGAGCGGCCCTCAAAGGCGCCGTTGAGATCGACCATGTGCAGCCAGGGAAATCCGATGTCGGCGAAGCGGCGCGCCTGGGCCGCCGGATCGGTTTCGTACACCGTGGCGCGGTTCATGTCGCCTTGCGCCAGGCGCACGCAGGCGCCGTCCTTGAGGTCGATGGCGGGGAATAAAATCACGACGGGATCACGACGCGCGGGCCAAATCTTTCACGTAGAAGTAGCCGGTTATCATATTGCCGTTGACCCTGTGGTACTTGTCGAGCGTGCCCCAGCGTTTGTAGCCGGAACTTTCGTACAGGGCGATCGCGCGGTCCTGGGTCGCGCGTACATCGAGCCGCATGACGCTGAAGCCCTGGTCCAACGCCGCCGCCTCGGCCGCTTCCAGCAGTCTCTTGGCCAGGCCATGGCCGCGCGCCCAGGGCGCCACGAAATGGGTGTCGATGGCGGCGCCGAAAGTGCCGGCCTCGAAATTCGGCGGCGGCTTGACCAACTGGACCGAACCGGCGACCGTGCCGTCGTGGCGGCCCAGGAAAAGGTCGCGTTGCGGCACCACCAGCACGCCTTTCCAATAGGCCTCCAGGCGCTGGCGCGCCGGCGCGCGCACCCAGCCGAACCCGATGCCGTCTTCGATCGCCTCGACCGTGGCGTCGCACAGGTCCGCCAGGTCGCCACGGGTGAATTTCTCGGCCGCCTCCACGCTGGTCTCGGACATCACGGACGCCACTTGAGGAAGTTGGCGATCAGCCTGAGGCCGACCGCCTGGCTTTTTTCGGGATGGAACTGGGTGCCGATCATATTGTCGCGCCCCACCACCGCCGTCACCGCGCCACCGTAGTCGGCGCGCGCCACGCAATGCCCGGGATCGGCGCAGCGCATCTGGTAGCCATGCACGAAATAAACGTGGTCGCCGTTCCCGATGCCGTCGAGGACCGGGTGCGCGCGCTCGATTTCAAGCTCGTTCCAGCCCATGTGGGGAACCTTGAGCGCCGCGTCGTCGGGTTCAAGCGCGACCACGTCGCCGGGCAGCCAGCCGAGGCCGCCGTGGGCGCCGTGTTCGAAGCCGCTCTCCGCCATCAATTGCATGCCGACGCAGATTCCCAGGAACGGCTTGCCGCCCTCGATCACCTCGCGGTCCAGCGCCGCGCGCATGCCGGGCAGCGCGTCGAGGCCGGCCATGCAGTCGGCGAAGGCGCCGACGCCGGGCAGCACCACCCGCTCGGCCGCGGCCAGATCGGCGCTGTCGGCGGTGACGCGGATCTCGGTGTCCAGCCCGCTCTCGGCGGCCGCGCGTTCGAACGCCTTGGCCGCGGAGCGCAGGTTGCCCGACCCGTAATCGATGATGACGACGGTCATGGCCCGCCCGTCGCCGCGCGTTGATTCAGGACCGAATCGTAGAAGCGCTGATCGGCCGCCTCCTGGTCGCGCCCGGCGGCGATTCCGGCCATAAGATAGCCCGCCCCGTCAAGCTTGCGGCGGCGCCAGTCGTTGCCGCTGAACCCGATCCATATCTTGAACCCGATCATGGCGATGGTCAGGGTTTGGGAATCGATCACGCCGTAATAGAGCGCCAGGTCGAGCAGCACCCACACCGCCACGATCGCCACCGCCCACAGCCACAGCCGGTGGTACAGGACCCACAGGATATCGAACAGGAAGGCCAGCCCACTGAAGCCTTCCTTCACCGCCACCGCGTCGCCAAGCGCCGTGGCGCCGGGGACCATGTGAAATGTGTAAATGCGCATGAGGCGTTACGCGGCGCCGATGTCGCCGCCCGTGTCGCCTTCATCGTCTTCGCCGAGGCGGCCCTTGGTCGAGGGCACCGATTGGGCGGCGCGCGCGTCGATGGCGGTGGCCGCGCGCAAGGCCCGCGCAAGGCCCTTGTAACAGGACTCGACGATGTGATGGTTGTTGGTGCCGTACAGGTTCTCGACATGCAAGGTCGCGCCGGCGTTCTGGGCGAAAGCGTGGAACCATTCGCGAAACAGTTCCGTGTCCATGTCGCCCAGCTTGGGCTTGGAGAAATCCACGCGCCACACCAGGTAGGGCCGGTTCGACATGTCGATGGCGACCCGCGTGAGCGTCTCGTCCATCGGGATCAGGGCCGAGCCCCAGCGCGCGATGCCGCGCCGATCGCCCAAGGCCCGCGACACCGCCGCGCCGATGGCGATGCCCGTATCCTCGGTGGTGTGATGGAAGTCGATATGCAGATCGCCCTCGGCGCGCACCTTGATATCCATCAGGCTGTGGCGCGCCAGTTGTTCCAGCATGTGGTCGAGGAACCCGATCCCCGTTGAAATGTCGTAGACACCGGATCCGTCCAGTCCGACGGTTACGCTGATACGGGTTTCCTTGGTCTTGCGTTCGACGGTCGCCTGCCGCATGGCGTGGCCTCGTTGCGCTCCGGCGGGCGCCATTCTAGCGGGAGGGAGCCGGCGCGCGACGTTGTAGCAGGAAGCACCCGCGCGCGCCAGAATTCCTCGTTTCGGCGCCGTCCGTAGGAGTTTATGATTTCGCCGCCTCGATTCGAAACGGAAAAGGCGCCGCCATGGACCTCAAGACATTCGCCGCCGAACAGCGCGTATTCCAGGAAGGCGACCCATCGGATTACGCCTATATCGTCGAATACGGCAACGTGCAGATCTACCGCGAGATCGGCGGGCGCGCGGTGCGCCTGGCCGTGCTCGGCAAGGGCGACATTTTCGGCGAAATGGGATTGGTCGACGACCGGCCCCGGTCGGCCTCGGCCAAGGCGCTCAACGACGTCGCGGTGACGCCGATCGACTCGGCCGGGTTCGTCGCGCTGCTGCGTGACGAACCCGACAAGACCCTGCCGATCATTCGCGTGCTGTTCGAACGGCTCAGGACGATGAACGACCGCTATATCGACAGCCTGGAACACGTCGTCGCGGCGGGCGGCGAGGCCTCCGACCACACGGTCAAGCTGCTACCGCTGACGGCGGAGGCGCGCGTCCGCGTGTCGGTGGAAGGCTTGTCGGTGCGGGGCTTTCCGTTTCGCGTCGGCCGCGCGGCGACGCATGGCGACTCGAACCCGCTGGACTGGAACGACTTGTCCATGCCCGACAGCGAACCCTACAGCCTTTCGATCAATCACTTTGCCGTCGAGCGTACCGAGGACGGCATCGCCGTACGCGATCGCGGCTCTCGTTTCGGCACCATCGTCAACGGCGTCGTGATCGGCGCCGAGGCCGACCAGAACATGAAAGCGCTGGAAATCGGCGCCAACGAGGTGATCGCCGGCGCCGCGGACAGCCCGTTCCGGTTCCGCGTCGTGGTCGAGCCGTCGAGCGGGTAAGCCGCGACGGCGTGGGCGCTGTTAGCGCGACGGCGTGGGCGCTGTTAGCGCGACGGCGCCTCGGCGACCATGCGGCGGCTGGGAAGAGACGCGTAGATATTGGCCAGCCGGTCGCGCACGGCGGCAAACCGGGTCATGTCGTCGCCGGTCAGCACAAAGCCGGTCGGCAGTTTGATGCTCAAGGGATTGACCCGCCGCCCGTTGCGCAGGACTTCGTAATGGAGGTGCGGCCCGGTCGAGCGGCCGGTCGAGCCGACATAACCGATGATCTGGCCCTGCTTGACCCGCTTGCCGGGATAGATGCCCTTGGCATAGGCCTTCAAATGGGCATAGGCCGTGCCGTAGTCGGGTCCGTGGCGCAGCCGGATATATTTGCCGTAGGCGCCCCAGCGCGACGCGCGCTCGACCACGCCGTCGCCGGCCGCGAATATCGGCGTGCCGCGCCGCGCCGCGAAATCGACGCCGCGGTGCATTTTCGAATAACCCAGCACCGGATGCTTGCGCTTGCCGAAGCGCGATGTCAGCCGCGCGCCGTCGATCGGCGTTCGCATCAGCGCCTTGCGGGCGCTGTGGCCCCTGTCGTCGAAGTAGTCGGCATAGCCATCCTCGACGGCGAAGCGATAGAACGGCAACGTGGTGCCGCTAAGGGTCATCCCGGCGAACAGGATGGCGCCGGTCCGCACCGTCTTGCCGGCCTCGTCGACGAAGACCTCGAACAGCACCTCGAAACGGTCGCCTTTCTGTATGTCGCGCTGGAAATCCACGTCGTAGCTGAATACGCGGACCAGCTTCGGCAACATTTTGGCCGGCAGTCCCGCCGCGCTGGCGGCATTGTAGAGATTGCTGGCGATGGCGCCCTCGGCGCGGCGCAACTCGCGGCGCAATTGCTTTTCGACCACGCTTGAGGCGAACCCGCCGTCATCGAGGCGAACCACCTCGAGACGTTCCTCGGGGCCGAGGTCGATGGTCAGGCCGGCCAGTCGTGGCTTGCTCATCGCGGCATCGCCCGGCGCGCCGCCGATGAACGCCACCGAAATAGTTTGTCCGGCCTTCAGTTTGCGCGGGTTGAACACCGCGCGGACCGCCTTGATCGCCGCGTGCGATTCCTCGCGGTCGCAGCCCGCGTCGGCCAAGGCCTTCGCCAACGTGCCGCCGCGCGCCACCTCGACCTTCTTGCGCAGCGCGCCGCTAAGATCGACCACCGCCAACCCGTCGAATGGCGACGGCGGTTTGTTCAACGCGGCCGGCGCCCCGGCGGCCGGCGAAACAGCGTTGAGAAACGCGATATCCTCGATCAGTTCGATCTGCTCGGCCAGCGCCGCGTGCCGGGTGCGGGTCCAGACGAAGCGGTCGTTGTTCTTGCGGTCGACGAATATGGCGCGCCGCCCGTTGACCTCGATGGCGAACCCGGCGAGCTTGTTGGTGGCCGTGTCGATGCGGACCACGATCCGCTGGCCCTGCCATAATTGATCGGGGTCGTAGCCGGTGCGCAGGCTGCGGATCGCGGCCTGGGCGTCGGTCCGAGAGGCGCCTCCGCGTCTCAGTATCCCGGTCAACGTGTCGCCCCGGTCGACCCGGAGCACGACGCGGCTCTCGAACGCGGTCGAAACGCCGTGAACCGGCGCCGTCGAGACACGGGCGGGCGCGGCGACGGGGGTAGGCTCGGGCGCGGGTTGGCTGTCGGGTCCGGCATCCGCGACGGGGACCGGCGCTTCCGCCACGGATGGGTCCGGCGCCGGCGGCGTCAACGCCGCCACGCGCGGGGCGCCCGGCTTGAAACGGCCGTCGGGATGTCGACCGACGGCGGCGCCGTCATGTTTCCCGCCACTCAGCGCCAGGCCGGCCAGCCGATAATCGCCGTCCGCCGTCGGCGCGAAGGTCGCCACCACGTCCTGGCCGATTTGCAGGCGGCGCACGTTGACGATCTTGCCCAGGGCCTTCTCGGCGCGGTCGGTGTCGCGGCGGCTGGCGCCCAGTTTGACGATGCGGCTGAACAGGGAATCGCCCTTGCGCAGACGAAAATCGCGGCGCTCCGCCGCCGGATCGGGCGCGGGAGCGGTGGCGGCCACGTCGGCCAGGCCGATCCCGAAGCCACCGTCGGCGCGGCGCGCGACCACCAGGTCGGCGCCCTTGCGCTTGTGAAAAGCCAGGCTGGACAAGCGGGGTTTGGTCCCCTCGCCGCCCGGCTGATCGAACGTGGCGGTGAATTTCTGCCCGATGCGCAATTTGCGAAGGTCGGTCTCGCGGCCCAGCGCCTTGGCGGCGGCCAAGGCGTCGCCATGGTCGGCGCCGGCGTCGATCAAAAGTTTGATCAAGGTCTGCTTGCGGCCCAGCTTCAGGTCGCGGGTGATCAGGCCGCCGCTGCCGCGGTCGGCGATGACGACGATCGAGTCCAGCAATTCGCGCGCTTCTTCCGTCGCCAGCTTGCGCCCGGTGAAACGATGATCCAACTCGCGGTAAACCAGCGCGCCGCGGCCACGCCCGATATCGAGCGTCAGGCCGATCAGCAGGCGTCGGGCGGGAGCCGCGCCGCGCGATGTATAAAGCGTAATCGCCTGGCCGATTCGCAGCTTGCGCAAATTGACCAGGCGCGCCATGGCCGCGATGGCCTCCGCCGCCTCGGCCCGCGCCACGCCCGCGTCGAGCAGCACCGACATCAGGGTATCGCCCTTGGCGATGCGAAGATCGCGCCGCGTGACGTCTTGCGGGCTCGCCCCCGCCTCGCCGTCGCGGGCGTCAACGTCGCTGCGTGTATCGGAAAAAGCGACCGGCGCCAGGACCGGTGCGTCGCTTGCCGCATTGCCGCGCGGAACCGCGCCGATCAGCCCTCCCGACGCCAGTTCGCCGGCCAGGGCCGGCGCGGAAAGGAAAGCCAAAACGAATAAACCAATGCAGCCGCGCAAAAGACCGCCGAACCTCATCGTGCCCCCTCTAATCCGCCGGATCGATCGGGACGCCGCCGCGCCATCCTCCAACCCGTTGGAACTCCCACGCGCAGAATGCTTCGTAGCGCAGGTAGTTGTCAACAACCTGTTGTTCGTGAAAACAGTTTTGACCTCGTTTGGTTAACATTCGGTTTCCGGCCCCGGGAGTTTAAGCCGCGACGGGGCCCGCGGGACGTGACCATGGTCACATCATTGCCATGCCACCGCGCGATCACCCAAAAAACCGCCCTCCTGGAGGGGGAGGGCGGTCAGTGCGGCGGGGAGGTTCGCAAGTCCCGCGGAGCGTCCGGCGGAGACGCCCCGCGGTGGCGCCTAGCAGTGGCGCTGGGAAATCAACCGCGGTCGGTCTGAGTCATTGGTCGGTTTTTTCTTCCTTGAACGTCGGCCCTTATGCTTTGCGTTTTTCCGAGCCGTTGGTTTTGTTGACGATCCCTTTGTAGCGCGCCATCGCGAGGACGGCTGTGAACCAGTTCACTCTCGGGCCCGCTTTTCGATATTTTTTTGTTTTTCTTCTCCCACCCGTCGGTGGCATGGTGCCGGCGCGACGCGCGCCCGGCCGGCGCCGCGCGAACAGGGAGCGACATGGAAGACGGCCCCGAACTGACGGCGGTGCGCCCGGCGCACCGCATCGACGAAGATGCCTTGGCGCGCCACTTGCGCGACCACCTGGACGGCTTTTCCGGCGCGTTGAGCGTGCGCCAGTTCGAGGGCGGACAATCCAACCCCACGTACCGGATATCGGCCGGCGACAAATACTACGTGTTGCGCAAGAAACCACCCGGCAAGCTGTTGCCCTCGGCGCACGCGGTGGAGCGCGAATACCGCGTCATGAGCGCGCTCGGGAGCAGCGGCGTTCCGGTGCCCGAGACTTATTTGCTGTGCGAGGACGACACCGTCATCGGCACGCCGTTCTTCGTCATGGAAATGGTCGAGGGCCGGGTGCTGATCGATACGCAACTGCCGTCGCTGTCGCGCGACGATCGCGCCGCGCTGTACGACCATTTCATCACCGTGCTGGCGGCGCTGCATAACCTGGCGCCCGACGCCGTCGGTCTCGGCGATTTCGGCCGCGCCGGCAATTACTACGCGCGCCAGATTTCGCGCTGGTCCAAGCAATATGTCGCGTCGAAGACCGAGGATATCCGCGAAATGGACGCGCTGATGGAATGGCTGCCGGCCAATATTCCCGATTCCGACCAGACCACCGTGGTGCACGGCGACTTTCGCATCGGCAACTGCATCATCCACCCGACGGAGCCCAGGGTGGTGGCGGTGCTGGACTGGGAGCTGTCCACCCTGGGCCATCCGCTGGCCGACGTGGCCTATGCCTGCCAGGGCTATCACGCCGAGGTGGCGCCCGGCGAATCGTTCAAGGACATGGATTTCGCGGCCACCGGCATCCCCAGCGAAGCGCAATTCCTGGACCGTTACCGCGCCTTGACCGGCCGCGACGAGATCGACCATTGGCCCTTCTACATGGTGTTCACCCTGTTCCGCTCCGCCGGCATCATCCAGGGTGTTTACAAGCGCGGCCTCGACGGCACCGCCAGTTCCGAGCGCGCGCGCGACTACGCCGGTTTCGCCCGCGCCCGCGCCGAATGGGCCTGGGCCTTGGTGGAGCGCTGAAGGCAAGCCCGGAAAGGACGACCATGACCGACGATCTGCTGGAGACATGTGCCGACGGCATCGCCACGCTGACCATGAACCGGCCCGACCGCCGCAACGCCATGTCGCGTCCCATGCTGGACGCCATGCAAGACGCGCTGGTTCGCCTGGCGGGCGATTCGGCCGTCGGCTGCGTGGTGCTGACCGGCGCCGGGGAGGCGTTCTGCGCCGGCGGCGACGTCAAGGCCATGGCGGAGGCCGCCGACGCCGACAAGACCCTGGAGGAAAAGGCGCGGGACTTGCGCGCGCGCATGGAAATCTCGAGGCTGCTGCATGAAATGCCCAAGCCGACCATCGCCAAGGTGCTCGGCGCGGCGGCCGGCGCCGGGTTGTCGCTGGCGCTGGCCTGCGACCTGCGCATCGTCTCCGACAATTCCAAATTCACCACCGCTTTCGCCCGGATCGGCTTTCCCGGCGATTTCGGCGGCACCTATTTCCTGACCAAGCTGGTCGGCGCGGCGAAGGCGCGCGAACTTTATTTCACCGCCGAGATGCTGGACGCGGCGCGCGCGCTGGAACTGGGCGTGGTCAACCGCGTGGTGCCCGACGGCGAGCTCGACGCCGCCGTCGCCGAGCTCGCCGGCCGCCTCGCCAAGGGCCCAAGCGTGGCCTACGGCTACATGAAAAAGAACCTCAACGCGGCGCTCGACGGCACGTTGGAGAATTCCCTCGATCTCGAGGCGTGGGCGCAAATCCGCTGCGCCATGACCGAGGACCACAAGGAGGCCGCGCAAGCCTTCCTCGAAAAACGCGCCCCCGTCTTCAAGGGCCGCTAACCGCCATGAAGGACATGTTGGTGCCGACCGATAAAAATAAATCCCCCTCCCCCCTCGCGGGGGAGGGATGGGGTGGGGGGCGCCGGGCGGGGCACGGCCAAGTAAACTTGTCGCCCCGGGGACGGTTGTCGCGCGCGAGGCATGCCTTTGGCCCCAGATCCCCCACCCCAACCCTCCCCCGCGAGGGGGGAGGGGGAAAAGCGGCAACGCCATGAAGGACATGTTCGACCTCGCCGGCAAGGTCGCGGTGGTGACCGGATCGACCAAGGGCATCGGCAAGGCGATCGCCGAGGCGTTCGCGCAATTCGGCGCCAAGGTGGCGGTGTCCAGCCGCAAGGCCGACGCCTGCGATCGGGTGGCGGATGCGATCAACGGCGCCGGCGGCCAGGCCATCGCCGTGCCGTGCAACATCTCGCACAAGGACCAATTGCAAAACCTCATCGACCGGACCCGCGCGCACTGGGGCCGGATCGACATTCTGGTGTGCAACGCGGCCGTCAACCCGCATTTCGGCTCCGCCCTCGACATCCCCGACAGCGCTTTCGAAAAGGTCATGAGGTGCAACATCGAAAGCACCCTGTGGCTGTGCCAGATGGTGGCGCCGGAAATGCGCGCGCGAAAAGACGGCGCGATCATCATCGTCTCCTCCATCGGCGGCTTGCGCGGCAGCGCGGAACTGGGCGCCTATTCCATTTCCAAGGCCGCCGACATGCAGATCGCGCGCAACCTCGCCGTCGAGTTCGGCCCCGACAACATCCGCGTCAACTGCATCGCGCCGGGCCTGGTGCGCACCGATTTCGCCCGCGCGCTGTGGCAGGACCCGGAGCGCGCCGCCGCCCGCGAGGCCGCGACGCCGCTGCGCCGGCTTGGCGAGGCGGAAGACATCGCCGGCGCGGCGGTCTATCTGGCGTCGCGCGCCGGCGCCTGGACCACCGGGCAGACCCTCGTGGTCGACGGCGGCACGACGGTGTCGCCGGGCGGGCGCCCATGACCGCGACGTTCATCGATTGCCCCGAATTCCTGGCCGGACTTTACACGCCCGAGCTCCGGGCCATCGTTCCCGAGCTGGTGCTGGAGACTGGCGACCCGTCGCCCGAACAAACCAAGGCGATGGTCGCGGGAAGCACCTTCGTGATCAACGACCACACTTATTTGCCGGACGAGATCCTTTCCGCCGCGCCGGACCTCAAGGCCATCGTGTTCATGGGCACCGGCGCGTCGAGCTATATCGACCTGGCGGCGGCGGAACGGCTCGGCGTGCGCGTGCGCACCATCTCCCGCTACGGCGACCGCTCCATCGCCGAGCACGCCATCGCGCTGATGTTCGCCGCCGGGCGCCGCGTCGCGGAAATGGATCGCGCGATTCGCGCCGGCGGCTGGCAAACCGTGGACGGCATCGAATTCCTGGGCAAGACCCTGGGAGTGGTCGGCACGGGCGGCATCGGCGCGGAAATGGTCAAGCTCGGCGCCGGCCTGGGCATGAACGTGATCGCCTGGAACCGCAGCGGCGTGCCCGGCGACCTGCCCTGCGAAGCGGTGGGCCTGGACGATCTCATGGCCCGCGCCGACGTGGTCTCGTTGCATCTGGGCTTGAACGAGGAGACGACCGGCATCATCGACCGCCGCCGCCTCGCCCTGATGAAGCCCGAGGCGATCCTGGTCAACACCGCGCGCGGCGCCCTGATCGACGAGCCCGCCATGATCGAGGCGCTGCAAGGTGGCCGCCTGCGCCACGCCGGCCTCGACGTGTTCGCCGACGAACCGCTCGCCGCCGGCCACCCGCTGACCGCGCTGACCAACGTCACCCTGACCGGCCACGCCGCCTTCATGACCCGCGAGGCCTCGATCCGCCTGCTGCGCACGGCGCTGGAATACCTGCGCGAGGAATGCGCGGGCGACGGATAGTTTCGCTTCCCCCGCCCCCGTCCCGGGCTAGACACATCCTCGTCCTGAACCCGTCGAAGGATGAGGATGTAGCTATTTAGGGGACACAATACTTATCTCAGCGAGTGAACCTCCTGTTAGCCGCTTACAATTAAGTATTGTGTCCCCTTAATAGGGAGTCTCGCTTCCCTCACCCTCATCCTGAGCCCGTCGAAGGATGAGAAGCCGCCGTCAGGCGGCGTGCCGCCGGTGCCCACGAACCCCGGCCCGTGTTCATGGGTTCGCGGGTCGAGCCCGCGAACACGAGATCGAATTGCATCCTCGCGTCACCGGACTTGATCCGGTGACCCATGAACACGGGCCCCTCCGGGCCGGCACGGCTTGATTATGGGGACATTGGTTTTGGGGACACAATACTTATCTTGGCGGGCAAACCTCCTGTTTGGTCGCTTATAATTAAGTATTGTGTCCCCTTAATAGAGAATAGCGCGGTTACTCCAGTAGGTTTTCTTTCTTGAGTCCGAGTTCCCTGACCATGTCGCGGATGATGGCGTAGTCGGCCGGGTCGGCGGGCTCGTAGCGTGCCAAATTGCCGTAGCCGGCGACCTCGATCTCGGTATGGGCGTAAATGAAGGCGTCCTGGATGCGCTTCTTGAGCCCCGCGTCGAGGTCCGCGCGGTAGACCAGCGGCGCGCCGGGCAAGTCGCCGGAATAGGCGATGATGTGGTTGCTGACCTCGTCGATGAGACCGGCGCCGACCATGCGCCAGTAGGTGATTTCGTTGCTGGCCGCCGCGTCCACGGTCTTGTTCTTGACCGCCAGCAGCGCGGCGTCGTGCGAGCCGGCGTAGATGAGCTTGCCGAAAAAGTCCTCCGGCATCCGCCCCGTCGCTTTCTTGATCACATAGCTGGGCACCAGGCCGCCGCTGGTCGACGCCGGGTCGACGAACGCCACGTTCTTGCCCTCGAGGTCCAGGATCGACGTCGCCGGGGAGCCCTCGGGGACGACGAAAATGCTCCGGTAACTCGACGTGCCGGTGCTCGCCCGCACCCCGACGGCGAAGGCCACGGCGCCGGCCTCGATCTCGGCCAGGTAATAGGACATCGGCCCGAACCAGGCGACATCGATCCGCTTGCGCCGCATCGCCTCGATCACGCCGGAATAGTCGGTGGCGGTGTAGACCTTGATGTCCATGCCGAGCTTGCCTTCGAGATATTGGCGCATCGGCTCGAACTGACGCACCATTTCCTCGTTGTTCTCGGCCGGGATCAGCCCCATCACCAGGGTCTCGGCGCGCGCCGCGGCGGCGCCCAAGGTCAGCGCGGCGCAAAGACCAAGAAATACAAAGAGACGCTTCATGGGTGACTCCCTGGCATCGAGACGACCGAATTCTCCGCGCGCGAGCCTATGCAAGGCGCGACCGCGCCGCAACGCGCACTTGAACGGAAGGGCGAAATGTCACATATCCAGCGCGTCAGCCGACCGTGATCGGCGATGCCATGGGACGGGGCCACGTCATGACTATTGAAAGCGATATCGGCGCGCCGGAGACCAAGCGCTTCGAGGCCGAGGTCGGCCAGCTCTTGAAGCTGATGGCCAGCGCGCTGTACAGCCACAAGGAAGTGTTCCTGCGCGAGTTGATCTCCAATTCCTCGGACGCCTGCGACCGGCTGCGCTACGCCGCGATCACCCAGCCGGAACTGACCGAGGGCGACGCCGACCTCAAGGTCACCATCGCCATCGACAAGAAGAAGCGCACGGTGACGCTGAGCGACAACGGCATCGGCATGAACCGCGAGGACCTGATCGAGAACCTGGGCACCATCGCGCGCTCGGGGACGGCGAACTTCGTCAAGCAGATGACCGGCGACGCGGCCAAGGACGTGGCGATGATCGGCCAGTTCGGCGTCGGCTTCTACGCCTCCTTCATGGTCGCCGACCGCATCACCGTGACCGCCGCCAAGGCCGGCGAGGACACCGCCTGGCAATGGGTGTCGGAGGGCACCGGCGAATACACGGTGGGCGAAGTGCCGCGCGAATTCCGCGGCACGCGCATCGAGCTTCATCTGCGCAAGGGCGAGAACGAGTTCCTGGAAGAGACGCGGCTGCGCCACATCATCACCACCTATTCCGACCACATCGCGCTTCCCATCGTGATCGAGGGCACCGACGGCGGCGCGACGGTCAACACCGCCTCGGCGCTGTGGCGGCGGCCCAAGAAGGACATCGAGCCCGACCAGTACACCGAGTTCTACCATCACGTCGCGCATGCCTTCGACGACCCCTGGCTGACCTTGCACAACAAGGCCGAGGGGCGGCTGGAATACACCAACCTGCTGTTCGTGCCGTCGGCCAAGCCGTTCGACCTGTTCGATCCGGAGCGCAAGCACCGGGTCAAGCTCTACGTCAAGCGGGTGTTCATCACCGACGACTGCGAAGAGCTGATGCCGTCGTGGCTGCGTTTCGTGCGCGGCGTGGTCGATTCCGAAGACCTGCCGCTCAACATCAGCCGCGAGATGCTGCAGCACAATCCGGTGGTGAGCCGGATTCGCAAGGCGCTGGTCAAGCGCGTGCTGAACGAGTTGGCCAAGAAGGCCGACAAGGCGCCCGAGGACTACGACAAGTTCTGGGACAATTTCGGCGCGGTGCTGAAGGAAGGCCTTTACGAAAGCGACGAATACCGCGAACAGATTCTGGACCTGATCAAGGCACCGTCCACCGCGACGGATGGGCTGGTCGGCCTAGCGCAATATGTCGAGCGCATGAAGCCGGGCCAGGAGGACATCTACTACATCATCGGCGAGGAGCTGGAAGGCCTGCGCCACAGCCCGCAGATCGAGGGGCTGGCGGCGCGCGGCGTCGAGGTGCTGCTGTTCACCGACCCGATCGACGAGTTCTGGACCGGGCGCGCCACCGACTACAAGGGCAAGCCGTTCAAATCGGCGACGCGCGGCGATATCGACCTGTCCAAGATCGAGGGCGACGACAAGAAGGACGAAAAGGACGAAAAGCCCGAGGCCGCGCCCGAGATCGACGCCCTGATCGCCGCGTTCAAGGTGGCGCTGGGCGAGAGTGTCAAGGACGTGCGCGTGTCCGCGCGCCTCACCGACAGCCCGGTATGCCTGGTCGCCGACGAAGGCGGCCTCGACATCCACATGGAACGCCTGTTGAAGCAGCACAACCAGCTCGACGCGCTGTCGCTCAAGATCCTCGAGCTCAATCCGTCCAACGGCCTGGTCAAGGGGCTGGCCGCGCTCGCCAAGGAAAAGGCTGCCGACCCGGTGCTCGACGACGCGGCCAAGCTGCTGCTCGACCAGGCGCGCATCATCGAGGGCGAGGCGGTGCCCGACCCGGCCGCTTTCTCCCGGCGCATGACCGCGGTGATGCAAAAAGGTCTGCTCTAAAGACGCCCGCCGCGTTAAACAGGGGCGCCATGGAAGCCCCGGCGGAGATCGATACGGCGCGCTTCGAAGTCGCTCTCGACGACCTTGCGGCGACGGCGCGCCTGGCCTGGGCGCTCGCGCGCCAACTCGCGCCCGGCGACGTGGTCGGGTTGAGCGGCGCGCTGGGCGCCGGCAAGACCACCTTCGCGCGCGACGTGATCCGCGCGCTTGGCGGTGCCGAGGAGGTTCCCAGTCCGACCTTCACCCTGGTCCAGGTCTACGAGTTGGCCGATTTGACCCTATGGCATTTCGATCTGTACCGGCTGGGCGCGCCGGAGGAGGCGTATGAGCTGGGCATCGAGGACGCTTTTGCGGACGGTGTGTCGCTGATCGAATGGCCGGAACGCATGGCGCCGCTGTTGCCCGCCGACCGTCTTGACATCGCGCTGTCGATTACCGGCGCGACGCGCCGCCGCGCGCGATTGACCGGCCACGGGCGTTGGGCGGCGCGCCTCGTCGCCCTGGAGCGCGCGAGTGACTGAGACGCGGGCGCGCGACATCGCCGATTTCCTGGCCCGTCACGGCTGGGGCGAGGCGTCGCGCGCCGCCCTGGCCGGCGACGCGTCGTTCCGGCGCTACGAGCGCCTGACGTTGGACGGCCGCCCCGCCGTTCTCATGGACGCGCCGCCGCCGATGGAGGACGTGCGCCCGTTCACCGCCATCGCCCGACACCTGATCGGCCTGGGCTACAGCGCGCCGCGAATTTTGGCGGAGGACGCGGAACGGGGCCTGTTGCTGCTGGAAGACCTGGGCGACGATTTGTTCAACCGCGTCTTCGAGACCGGCGCCGACGAGATTCTGTTGTACGGCGCGGCCATCGACTTGCTCACCGACCTGCATCGTCGTCCGCCGCCCGATGATCTGGCGTCCCATGACGAGGCGGTTTTTCTGGAAGGGGTCGACCGGCTGCTCGACTGGTTCATGCCCGCCGTGCTCGGCGCCCCGCCCGACGACGGCGCGCGCGCCGCGTGGCGCGACGCCTGGCACGAAGTGCTGCCCCATCGCAATATCGGCCCACCGGTCCTGGCGCTGCGCGACTATCACGCCGACAACCTGATCTGGCTGCCCGAGCGTTCCGGCCACGCCCGGGTCGGGTTGTTGGATTTCCAGGACGCGCTGGTCGGCTCGCCCGCCTACGACCTGGTCTCGCTGCTGGAAGACGTGCGCCGCGACGTGGCGCCGGACCTGGTCGAGGCGATGATGGCGCGCTACCTGAGCGCCGCCCCGGACATCGACCCTGTGGGTTTCCGCGCCGCCTACGCGGTGCTCGGTGGCCAGCGCAACACCCGCATCATCGGCACCTTCGTGCGGCTGTGGCAACGCGACGGCAAGCCCGGCTACCTGGATTACCTGCCGCGCGCGTGGCGCCTGTTGAACGGCGACCTGGCGCACCCGGCCATGGCAAGCGTGCGCGCCTGGTTCGACCGCCACATCCCACCCGAGATGCGCGTCGCGCCGCGCGCACCCACGTGAGCACCATCGAGATGGCCATGGTGCTGGCCGCCGGGCGCGGCGAGCGCCTGCGCCCGATCACCGACACCATTCCCAAGCCCCTCGTCGTGGTCGCCGGCAAGACCATGCTGGACCGCATGCTCGACGCCGTGGCCGCGGCCGGCGTGGCCGAGGCGGTGGTCAACACCCACCACCTGGCCGACGCCGTGGCGGCGCGCCTGAAGGGGCGCTCCGCGCCGCGCATAACGCTGTCGCACGAGGAAGAGTTGCTGGAGACCGGCGGCGGCGTCGCCAAGGCGCTGCCCATTTTGACCGCCGGCGGCGCGGCGCCCTTCTTCGTCGCCAACAGCGATATCGTGCTGATCGACGGCGCGCGCCCCGCCCTGACCCGCCTCGCCGAGGCCTGGCGCGACGACCATATGGACGCGCTCCTCCTGGTCCATCCGACCGGCCGCGCCCACGGCTACGCCGGCCGCGGCGACTTCCACCTGGCCCCCAACGGACAACTCACCCGCCGCGACCCGCGCGAGACCGCCCCCGACCTGTTCGCCGGCGTCCAAATCCTCCACCCCCGCCTGTTTGCCGCCGCCCCGCCCGGCCCGTTCTCGCTCAACATCCTCTACGACCGCGCCCAAGCCTCGGGCCGCCTGCACGGCCTCCGCCACGACGGCCACTGGCTCCACATCGGCACCCCCGAAGCGCTCCATGACGCCGAGCGCACGCTGGCGCGGCTGCCGTAAGGGCGCCCGCGCAAATCCAAAACCCATCCGTCGTCACCGGACCCGATCCGGTGACCCATGAACACGGAACCCTCCGAGCCGGCGCGTAGGTCACGACATGGCACGAGCCATGGCGGCCACGAGCCCCGGTCCGTGTCCATGGGTTCGCGGGTCAGGCCCGCGAACGCGAGGGGATATGAGGCCGGTAAATCGGGAAGGAGATTTCGGCGCGTTCCGTCTGGTTTGACCGCGCTCCAAGCGCGGCCCGGCGCGCTTGTCCGGGCTAGGCCGGCTGTGCCGTCAGGTGGGCGGCGGCGCGGAAGCTGATCAGCTTGCGGGCTTCTTCGTCCCACAGGGCGAGCCGCGCGCAGCCCAGGCTGTCGCGCAGGGTCATCGGGTGGGCGCGCTGGAGTTCCGGGATGCTGTCGAGGCATTCCTGCAGGCGGTAGTTCGGCACCTTGCTGGACAGGTGGTGGGCGTGGTGCAGGCCGATATGGCCGGTCACCCATTGCAGCACGCCGGGCAGACGGTAGTAGGAGGAGCCGCGCAGCGCCGCCTGGACGAAATCCCAGTTCTCGGCGCGCTCCCAATAGGTGTCCTCGAACTGGTGCTGGACGAAGAACATCCACACGCCGACCGACGATCCCAGCACCACCAACGGCACGTGCACCTTGATCAACGCGACCGGGCCGATCAGCGCCGCCAAGACGACGACGACGCCGGCGATCGCCACGTTGGTCGCCATGACGCCGCGCCACAGGCCGGTGCGCAACAGCGGCAGCTCGCGCGGCAAGCGGTGCTTGATGGCGAAAAGATAGAACGGACCCAATCCGAACAGGATCAGCGGATGGCGAAGCAGCCGATAGCCGAAACGCCGCCACCGGCTCAGCGCGCGGTATTCCTTCACGGTCAAGGTGTCGATATCGCTGACGCCGCGGCCGTCGAGGTTGCCCGACATCGCGTGGTGGGTGGCATGCGCCCGCTGCCAGTAGTCGAAGGGGGTCAGGGTGATCACGCCGAGGACACGGCCGAGCATATCGTTGGCGCGCCGCGAACGGAAATACGAGCCGTGCCCGCAATCGTGCAGGATGATGAACAGGCGCACGAGAAGGCCGGCGGTCGGCACGGCGAGCAGCAACGTGATCCAGTAGCCGTGATCGAGCGACAGCCACATGGCGACCCACAGCGCGGCGAACGCGCTTCCCGTTATCAGCAGCTGGACGATGCCGCCCCAGCGCGTGGCGCCGAACGCCTTGATCCGGCCGATCAGATCGCGGCCCTCGCGCTCCGACAGCGCCGCGTCGTCAGTGGTGCTTGGTGATGCGAAATCGCTTTGGGTATCGCGGAACGTATCGGCGCCGACAGCCATCAAGGCCCCCTCTGGTCATCGGTGGAGCCGCGACGCGCGCGACAATCGCGGCGCGCGGCGCGGTGCGTTTATCGACTTCGTGAATGTCTTGAAGAGACGCCCTCATGAAGGCGCATCGGCAAGCGGCCGAAGCTGACAGGCACGGCAGTTACCTGGGGTCAATCCGGCGGTTTTGCAAGAACGCCGGAACCAAGTTTCCACCACGCGAAACCTTGTCGCGGATTTACGCGCGATTCGCAACCGCTTAATGGCCGATTTGCCCCGCGGCGCACGGGATTCACCTGCGTTCGTAGGCCGCGCGGGCCTCGAGGACGGACTCTATGTGCCTCTCCGCCCATATGCGCAACGGATCGACCGCCGCCACCAATCCGTGGCCAAGCGGGGTGAGCGAATATTCGACGGTCACCGGCACGGTCGCGAACACGGCGCGGTCCACCAGCCCGTTGCGCTCCAGTTCGCGCAGGGTCTGGGTCAGCATTTTTTGCGAAATGCCCTCGATCGTCCGGCGAAGCTGGTTGAAACGGCGGGTTTCATCGGCGAGCAACCCGAGAATGAGGACCGTCCATTTGTTGGCGATCTGGTCGAGCACCATGCGAGTCGGGCACTCGGCGCTGTAGGGGTTCCAATCGGGCATAGGTTACCTTCAGGTACTTACGGAACGAAAAAGTGCCTTCTTGCGAAAAAAGAGTAAGCGTCGGAATGTCGGTTCGTCAACCGGTTTCGAATCCCGACAAGAAAGGACGATGTTGTGAATCCAATGAACTGGCGCCCGGCGCTGGCCGCCGCCGCCCTGTGGTCGCTGGCCGTGGCCCTTCCCGCTCTCGCGCAAGCAGAGGATACTTTATCCAACCAAGAGATCGTCGGACTGGTCGGCGACGCGGTGTTCAACAAGCACGACTTCTCCGTGCTCGACGCCTACATGAAGGCGGACTACATCCAGCACAATCCGCTGGTGCCCCAGGGCCGCGCCGGATTCCGGCAGTTTTTCGAGGCCACGTTCGAAGGCGTGCCGGACTGGTCATACGCGTTGAAGCATAGTATCGCCGAGGGCGATTTCGTCTGGGTGCACGGAACCTATTCGGGAACCCAGACCGGCGAATGGCTCGGCATCCCGGCGACCGGGCGCGCCTTCGCCATCGACGCGGTCGACATCTTCCGGCTCGAGGACGGCAAGCTGGCCGAGCATTGGGACGTCATGGATATCTACGGCCTGTTCAAGCAGCTCGGCGTCATCGAGTGATCCCGAGGCGGAGCGGGCGGCCGCCGCCGCCCGCTCCGCGCGCGAACAATCGCTTCGCGCGACCGAGCGCCCGACGATTCCCGGCCGCTTCGCGCGACCGAGCGCCCGACGATCCCCCGGCGACGGCCCGACAGAAACCGGTTGACGCAGGTCCGTGGGCGACGGTAAATTCATTGTGTAATAATTACGCGCTCACTAATCATTAGTAATATATTTATATTCAACGCGCGGCGCGCATGAGCTCGGCCGCTTATTC
>SMVA01179201.1_pt1 | contig 52311 bp, 45 predicted proteins | sample 2456451 | NCBI WGS metagenome assembly SMVA01 (sample SAMN11095933, study PRJNA526329) | marine sediment metagenome | biome: Marine sediment; feature: Surficial sediment; material: Deep marine sediment; isolation source: Hadal surficial sediment | place: Pacific Ocean | collected 2014-05 | depth...
ACAGGGGTGGCTGTTGAGCGCTAGCTGCCATTGAAACCATTAAAGTGCCAATTAACACAAAATTTCTTAATGTATTCATCCGCTTATCTCCTATAGGCAGGTTGGGCAGTAATTTCCAAAAATCTTCAGCATACAAAGCTGATTGAAATGCTTTCTATATCTGGCAAACTATCATAACTAAAATGAAGTTTACCTTAATTCGCCTTTCCAATAAATTATTACTTGCAAACTCAGTTAAAGCCCCTTCTAATTGATCGCTTTATAAAGCGGGCAAAAAATCTAAATTTATGGCAGTAGATGTATTCATCGTTGTCCTGGGTTTCATTGGTTTAATCTGGGGTGCTGATAAATTCGTGTTCGGCGCATCTGCCTTGGCACGAAATCTGGGGGTTTCTCCCCTTATGATTGGCCTTACTATCGTTGCCTTTGGGACTTCTGCACCAGAAATTTTCTCCTCAGCGGCAGCGGTAATAGAAAATGAGCCAGAACTTGCCATTGGTAATGCCCTGGGGTCAAATATATTCAATATCGGTGTCGCCCTTGGCATTGCTGCATTAATTAGTCCGCTAAGACCTCCAAAAACATTAATTCACAAAGAAATTCCTGCATTGTTACTAGTGACGATCGTCACAGGTTTTTTGCTTGCAGACTTATACCTGGGCAAGATCGACGCTTTAATCCTCATGGCGATAACCGTATATTTTGGTTACAAGTTGTTTAAGAATCGGCTTAGTTCAATTTCGCTGCCAGAGTTAGATCAGGACAATCTGATCCACCTTAGTAACGCCAAGGCAGTAATTTATATGACACTTGGCCTCGCTTTATTAGTCTTAAGTGCTGATGCTATGGTCGAAGCTGCTTCATCAATTGCAAATTCACTAGGAGTTTCACCCGCAATAATAGGTCTGACAGTTGTTGCATTTGGAACCAGTTTGCCGGAATTGGCAGCGTCAGTGACTTGTGCACTCAAAGGGCACCATGAGCTAGCCATTGGAAACATTGTTGGATCGAACATTCTAAATTTACTTGCAGTACTTCCGTTTCCCGGTCTGTTCGCCCCTACTGAAATTGAGCCCTCATTATTCTACAGAGATTACATGACTGTACTGATAATGACGCTGGTTTTAGCTTTTTTTTGTTATAGGGCGACCAAAAAAAACCTAATGATCGGCCGTATATATGGCACGGTATTCCTGTTAATGTACTGTAGCTGGTTCACTCTCTTGGTTTTACAAATGTAAATCGTACGCATAGTTCCACATGACCAATACTTCCCAACTCATTTTAACCGCAAGAAAAACCATAGATATCGAACAAAAAGCTGTTGCCGCCTTGTTGGATCGCATTGGTGAAGATTTTGCACAAGCCTGCGAGTTAATTTTGAAATGCGAAGGACGTGTGGTTGTAACCGGTATGGGAAAGTCTGGGCATATCGCTAAAAAAATAGCCGCCACTCTTGCCAGCACTGGCACACCTGCCATGTTTGTACATCCGGGCGAGGCCAGTCATGGTGATCTCGGAATGATCACCGGGGTCGATATTGTAATTGCCTTGTCTAATTCTGGAACAACAGAAGAATTAAACACATTGATACCGGTGCTCAAAAGAAGAGCTATCCCATTGATCAGCATTACTGGTAATCCAGAATCAAACATTGCTCAAGCTGCAGAAATTAATATCGATGCGACAGTGGCAGAAGAAGCATGCCCATTGGGACTGGCTCCCACATCAAGTACTACAGTAGCGTTGGTACTAGGCGATGCGTTAGCTATGGCCTTGTTAGAGGCCCGGGGTTTTACACCGGAAGATTTTGCTTATTCTCATCCGGGCGGCCATCTTGGGCGCCGCTTGTTACTGAAAGTTTCCGACATCATGCATACCGGAGAAGATATTCCCAAGGTACCTGTTCATACAATGTTAAGTAAAGCTTTGTTAGAAATCACCACAAAAGGATTTGGACTTACAACGGTTATCGATAAAAACGATCAACTCTGTGGTGTATTTACCGATGGTGATTTGCGCAGGGCTATTGATGCTGGCATTGATATCAATAACACACCAATTGAAAGTGTCATGTCGAAAAATTACAGACATATTCATGGAAATGCGCTGGCTGTTGAAGCAGCAAAGCTGATGCAGGATAACAAGATATATGCCGTAATAGTAAAAGATGCACAAGACAGGCTATCAGGGGTAGTAAAAATGCATGACTTACTACAAGCGAATGTAGTCTGAAACTCGGCATATTGAATACGACAATCGAGTCGATACATGAAATTTAATGGCGACGAGCAACAAATTATTGAAAAGGCAAAAGCAATAAAGCTACTATTGCTTGATGTGGACGGAATTCTAACCGATGGCAAATTATATTACTCTGCCAATGGTGAAGAATTAAAAGGATTCAACACCCTGGATGGCCATGGCATCAAACTGCTACGTCAGGCCGGGCTTGAAGTAGGGATTGTTTCTGGTCGCGATTCAACGGCATTGCAGCGGCGCATGGATGACTTGGGAATCGAGTTGGTTTACAAAGGGCGCGAAGACAAGCTAGCCGTGGTCAATGAGATTATGGATAATCTTGGATTGGCTGCCGATGAAATAGCATTCGCCGGCGATGATCTTCCAGATTTAGCTGTTGTACGCCTGGTTGGTTTGGGCATTACAGTACCAAATGCTCACTGTGAATTAAAGGCTGTTGCTCAACTGGAAACCGAAGCTAAAGGAGGATCCGGTGCGGTCCGGGAAATTTGTGATTTCCTATTGCAGGCGAACGGGCTCTATGCGAAAGCTGTTGAACAACCCCTGTACAGTAGTTGACAAAACCGCTTTATAAATAAGGTCGATTTTTACGAGAAGCCAATGCAACAAATTAGATTTATATTGACAGCTGGGCTTGTTGCGATACTGATATTTTCCAGTATTGAGCTTTTTGATAGAGTAACTGACAAGCCTGAACCAGAAGAACTTATCAGTGCCATTGACTATGAAGGCTATTCAGAAGGCATTAACACGATCCGCTTTAACGCTCAGGGCAAAGTTGACTATACACTGCAGGCAATCAGGCAGGTTAGTTATAAGAATGCCGTGACCGAGCTGGAGGAGCCTGTTATTCAACTTTATGGTTACGGGGATTCTCACTGGAATATCACTGCCAAATTAGGCAGGATTTCAGCATCATCCGCCATAGGTAAAGACATTGACCGAATCGACTTAATCGGTGAGGTCGAGGTTATTCAATTAGATGAATTTGGAAACCGCACTGTCCTTTCAACTGATTTCCTCTCGGTTGATCCAATTCAAGAAATTTTGAATACCGATGCCTTCGTAACCATGTATAGTGAAAACCATGAACAGTCAGCACTTGGAATGACAGTTGATTTGGCCAATGATGAATATATTTTCTACCAGGAAGTACGAGGAAGGTATGCCGCTCAAAGCAATTAGTTACCACATGGCTTTACTTCTTATCCTGACTTTTATTGGCACTGGTTCAAGTTTGGAATCAGACAAAGATCAGGATATTGTATACAGCTCTCTCGGCCCGTCTACCAGCCGAGTGGAAGGTAATGTAAGAATAATTACACTTGAAGATGATGTAAAAGTGACACAAGGCACCTTAGAAATCACCGGTGACAGTGCAGTGTTTGAACGAGATCTTAGCTCTAGCAACATTCGCAGGGTTACAGTAACCGGAACACCAGCTAAATATAGCCAACAACTTGATGTAACAGGAGCCACGATAGAAGGTAACAGCGATGCTATTCATTACTATGTTGAAGGAGAGCCTGTGGTAGAGTTTGTTGGTTCTGCAACACTACGTGGACTGAATGATGTATTAAGTTGTGTTTCAATAAAGTATTTTACCGATAGTCAATTTACCGAGACTATTGGCCCTTGTGAAGGCGTTTCAAGCCAACCGTCGAATAATGGAAATACTTCAAGCATCTAACCTTGCAAAAAGTTACAAAGGACGTCAGGTAGTAAGAGACGTTTCTATTCGCATAAGTAGCGGCGAAATAATCGGTTTATTGGGCCCCAACGGTGCCGGAAAAACCACTTGTTTTTACATGATCGTCGGGCTTATAGGCGCTGATAATGGTAGCGTCAAAATAAACGATCGGGACATTACCAGTCTTCCAATTCACGAACGTGCCCGACAGGGGCTATCGTACCTTCCTCAGGATTCGTCTATCTTTAGAACACTATCTGTAGAAGATAATATTCTTGCCATACTGGAAACTCGCAAAGACCTTAGTCCTAAAGAAAGAGTGAATAAACTGGAGCAACTTTTACAGGAGTTTCATATAACTCATATTCGAAAGAACAAGGGTATAAGCCTATCTGGGGGTGAACGACGAAGAACAGAAATAGCCAGAACACTTGCTACGGAGCCGAAATTTATTTTACTTGATGAGCCTTTTGCAGGGGTCGATCCAATCTCGGTTAGTGACATCAAACAGATAATTTTACACCTTAAGGAACGAGGAATCGGCATCCTTCTCACAGATCATAATGTCAGAGAGACTTTGGACATTTGCGAGCGCGCTTATATAGTTAGTGAAGGCCAAATAATCGCCGAAGGTGATGAACAAGCTATTGTGTCCAATCCTAAGGTCAGAGAAGTGTATCTTGGGGAACAATTTAGAATATAACCACAGTCCAGTCCTCTCCCTTCCTATCGCATTCCTGCCTACTTTAGTTGAAATTAAACTCAATCATCATTTTTTAATATTTGGGCTATGCATAACAGGCACGAAACTTGCTATAATTCCGTCCATTCGAATGTGACAAGAACCACCTCGCTCAGGCTGATAACCCTGTAAACACTGTCATTTAAACCAATTAATAGAAGTACCAATCATGAAATTAACGCTTCAGCTAAAGTTAAGTCAGCAATTGACCATGACCCCTCAGCTGCAACAAGCGATACGTCTTTTACAGTTATCCACATTAGACCTTCAACAAGAGATTCACCAAGCACTTGAGTCCAATCCAATGCTGGAGTTAATCGATGAAAATAATGATGCCGGCGAAGCTGCCACGGAAACTAAGCAGAGCGAGGAAAGAGAAGGAGTTATTGAAAAGAAGGAAACGCCGGACGCAGAGTTAAATAGTGATAGCCCTGACTGGTCTGAAACCGCACACGAAGATATAACCGTGGAGAGTAATTGGGATGACGTCTATCAGGGGTCTTTTTCATCCCCAGGAACGTTCGAAGGAGATTATAGTGATTTTGAGTCTAGAAACTCTGCTTCAGAAACATTACAGGATCATCTGCTCTGGCAGCTTAACCTGACCCCTATGTCCGAAACGGACAAATCAATCGCGCTGGCACTTATTGATGCCATCGATGCCAATGGCTTACTAACCGTTGAGATTGATTCTATTCATACCGGGCTGGATGAGTCATTGGAAATTGAGCTTGATGAGGTGCTGGCAGTCCTACACAGGATCCAGCAATTTGACCCCGTGGGCGTTGGTTACCGAAACCTAGCTGAATGCCTGTTGATTCAACTGAATCAGCTTTCAGATCCCAATCTGGCGGCGGCAGTAAAAAATGCAAAAACGATCATTACTGAACACCTTGAGCTACTTGGAACTCGTGATTATGCACAAGTAATGCGTCGCGCAAAATTAAAAGAGCCTGAGCTTAAACAGGCGATAGAGATAATCGAAAGCCTTAACCCCCGCCCTGGTGCTGAGATAGCACCACCCTCCACCACTTATATAATACCTGACGTGATCGTTACCAAACAGAATGATACTGGCAAGTGGCGAGTAGAACTGAATCCGGATATTGCACCTAAAATTCGCATTAATGCGAATTATGCTTCTCTGGTTAAACGTGCAGACACAAGTGATGACAATAACTACCTGCGGAACAATCTTCAGGAAGCAAGATGGTTTATCAAAAGTTTACAAAGTAGGAATGAAACTCTTATGAAAGTTGCAACCCGTATCGTCGAACACCAAAAAGGTTTCCTCGAATACGGGGAAGAGGCGATGAAGCCGTTAGTCTTACACGATATTGCGGAGATGGTTGGCATGCATGAGTCAACAATATCCAGAGTGACTACTCAAAAATACATGCACACTCCAAAAGGAATATTTGAACTGAAATATTTCTTTTCTAGCCATGTATCAACTGTTGGTGGTGGCGAGTGTTCGTCAACTGCAATTAGAGCAATAGTTAAAAAACTCATAGCGGCTGAATATGCTCGAAAACCGTTAAGTGATAGCAAGATAACTAAACTGCTGGAAGAACAGGGGATTAATGTAGCTCGCCGAACTATTGCGAAGTATCGGGAATCGCTTTCAATCCCGCCTTCAAACGAAAGAAAACGTCTTGTAGATTAACAGAACTTTAAAGAGGCCAAGATAAACTGTAATGCAATTGGAAGACATACTTACACCCCAGCGTTGTTATTGTGATTTAGAGGGAGTTAGTAAGAATAGATTAATAAGGACAATTAGCGAAAAAATTGAAGGAGAAGTTAGCTATCTCCAGGCAAGCCAGATTTTTGATTCCCTTATGTCGCGTGAGAGACTTGGAAGTACCGGTCTAGGAAAAGGTATTGCGATACCTCATTGCCGGGTGCCAGAGTGTCATGACGTAATAGGCTGCTTGATTACGCTTCAGCAACCAATCGATTTTGACGCCGTGGACGCAAAACCGGTTGACCTATTATTTGTGCTTATAGTTCCTGAACAAAAAACTGACGAGCATGTCAAAGTACTGGCAAAGCTTGCTGAGCTTTTTAATGATGAGAAATTTTGCACAATCTTACGTAACACTCACGGTAACGAGAAACTTTACAATTTAGCTGTAACATATTGATTTTAACTGTTATTTTTTAATTAAAATTCAAATAAATCAGATGAGTTAACACTGGTGAAGCTATTAATAATAAGCGGGAGATCTGGCTCCGGTAAAAGTACGGTACTTCATATTTTAGAAGACCGCGGCTATTACTGTATTGATAATTTACCCGCCAGTTTGCTGCCATCATTAGCCGAGCGTCTGGCTTCTGACACCTCTATTAACCCAAACATCGCAGTCAGCATTGATGCCAGAAATATTTATGCCGATCTACAGAAAGTGCCTGGGATTATCGAAGATTTAAAAGAAAAACGAATGCAAACTGACATTATCTTTTTGGACGCAAACAGTCAGACACTATTAAGGCGCTTTAGTGAAAGCAGGCGTAAACATCCATTATCAAATAAGAAGGTTGGGCTAAAAGAAGCTATAGATCAGGAAACTGAATTACTCGAGTCAATGTCAATATTGGCCAGCCTTTCCATTGATACTAGTAATATGTCCCTACATGAACTCAGGGACACCATAAAAACTCGAATCGTGGAACAATCTGATACTGGACTTGCTTTGTTGTTCCAGTCATTTGGTTTTAAAAACGGTGTTCCTGTTGATGCAGACATTGTTTACGATGTGAGGTGCCTACCCAACCCTTATTGGGAAACAAGTCTGCGGCCTTTAACAGGGCGTGATTTAAAAGTTGTCGAGTACCTTGAACCACAACGGGAAGTACAGCAAATGTTTGAGGATATAAAGGACTACCTGCAGAAATGGTTACCGCGATTCGAGGAAAATAACAGAAGCTACATGACGGTGGCTTTGGGTTGCACCGGGGGACAACATAGGTCAGTTTACCTTTGTGAAAAACTTGGTGAGTATTTTCAGAATCATATGCACAATGTTCAAGTCAGACACAGAGAAATACCAAAATAAAGCGGATCTCGAATGCTCGAAATTACTACAGAAATAACTAATAAAGCAGGGCTCCATGCCAGAGCTGCGTCAAAGCTTGTTGCGCTGACATCCAGTTTTAGCAGTAAAATCGAAATAGGCAACGACAAAATGGTGGACGGGAAGAGCATCTTGTCTTTAATGATGCTGGCGGCAGTTCAAGGAACTAAAATAGTAATAATTGTGGACGGGGAAGATGAAAAACAGGCTATTACCGCGATCGCCGCCTTAATCGACAACAAGTTTGGCGAAGACGAATAATCTCGACCCTGGTAGATAACCGAAACTGACTGGTAATACCGTTTATTGAATGATCTCAACGCGTGTATAAATCATTGTTTTTAGAGTAGAATCACCCCTTGCTGCGGGACAGTCCTGCGGCACAGACATTAAAAACTCACGTATCATGTATTCAACAACCCTGGAATTTCCACGCTTGCCAGTGTGGTTTCCTATGATTAAGGGTGCGCAGGCATGTCCCAGGTAAAAGACAGCGTCTTTCATACAGACCACATTCTCGAGTTAAACAAAGCGCTGGATAGCGGCTCACTCTCTCAAGTGAGGCAAATGCTTAACACTTTGCCTGCTGCCGGTATTGCCCATCTGTTGGAATCTTCACCACCAAAAGTTAGAAGTGTTTTGTGGCAGCTTGTTGACAATGCCACTGAAGGGGAAGTGCTTCAATATTTTAACGAGGACATTCAAAGTGAAATACTCAAAGGCCTGAGTGCAGAAGAAGTCGCCACGTTAACTGAAGGGCTCGAGACAGATAATCTCGCAGATATTCTGCAACATCTACCACATCAAGTAACTTCTCAAGTCTTGCAAGCTATGGATGCGCAGGACAGGCAACGAGTAGAAACTATACTTTCCTATCCTGAAGATACCGCTGGCGGCCTGATGAATACCGATTCAATTACGGTCAGGGCGCGTCATACATTAGATGTTGTTCTACGCTATTTGAGAAGGCATGACACCATTCCTGAAATGACGGACAACATTTTAGTAGTCAACCGAGACGATATTTTCCTTGGTATTCTGCCGTTACGGAAATTGCTGGTTTCCGACCCTGCAATCACAGTCAGGGAAGTAATGGTCACTGATATAGAAGCAATTCCCGTGGATTTGGAAGCAGCCCATGTCGCTCAGCTATTTGAACAGCATGACTGGGTTTCAGCACCTGTTATTGACAAAAACGGTAAGCTTCTTGGTCGAATTACCATCGACGATATTGTTGACGTAATCAGGGACGCAGCCGAACACTCGCTTATGAGTATGGCTGGACTCGACGAGGAAGATGACACCTTTGCGCCGGTAATAAAAACTGCAAGACGGCGTGCAGTGTGGCTCGGGGTAAACCTGATGACTGCTATAATCGCTTCCTTAGTCATCTTTCTGTTTCAGGATACACTCGACCAAGTTGTATACTTGGCTGTACTAATGCCTATCGTTGCCAATATGGGTGGTGTGGCTGGAAGCCAAACCCTTACGCTGGTGATTCGAAGCCTTGCGCTTGGACATATCAGTCCATCGAATACCCGTTGGCTCCTGGCAAGAGAGCTTGGAGTTGCAGTTTTGAATGGTTTGATCTGGGCTTTTGTCATATCTGTAATTACCTATATCTGGTACCAGGAATTATTACTGAGCTATATCATAGCGGCAGCAATGATGATCAATCTAGTAACGGCTGCACTTGCTGGCGCCTACATACCATTGTTTCTAAAAAGCAAAAATATCGATCCAGCCCTGGCAGGCTCTGTAGCTTTAACAACGGTTACTGATTCAGTCGGTTTTTTCGCTTTCCTTGGCCTGGCAAATGTTTTCTATCTGTAGAAACAAGCTGGGTATTGACCTCCAGCCGACCTTTTACCCGTAATAGGTCATGAACGACGAATTGAAACAGCTATTAGACCCGCCGAGCAAAACTCAACGCAAAAAAACCATGATTGCGTTACAGGAGGTTGGCACAAGACTTACATCCTTCCGTAATACACAGCTAGACGCACTACCTCTTTCAGACAAGCTACGAGAAGCTATCGAAGAGTTTAAGCGATTGCCAAACAGCCATGGTGCAAAAAGGCGCCAGCTACAATACATAGGTCGCTTAATGCGTGATCATGATCTTGAGGTTATCGAGCAAGCTATTGCCAAACTTCATCAGGGGAAACAAGAAAGTCGAAATACCCATCAATTACTAGATGATTACTGCTCAATGGTATTTAGTGGCGGAGACTCAGGCATTAATGACCTGCTGAAGATTCAAAATCAGCTGGAAAGACAGATTCTGAGAAAGCTTCATTTGGACTATCGAAAAGCTACCGATCATCCTGACCCCAGCCGTCTTATTGACCTAAAAAAACGTTTGCTAAAGTACTTGAAGGAGAATCTATAGCTATTCTCTTTAGAAGCAATAGACCATCGAAAACCCAGGGATTCTGCGGTTTGCAGGCCGCTATACCTATGAAATATTAAGTGATACCATCCGCTTCTGAAATGCTTGGCTACGGATAAAGACCGTGCAAAAAAAACCGATCTGCCATCTATCACAACTGGCTAAAAAATAAAAACGGGGTTCCAAATGTCTGACAATAACGCCCAGTCCTATTGGAAAGGGAATTTAAGAATCGTATTTTCCTTACTTGCTGTTTGGTTCTTTATTTCATTTGTGTGCGGAATACTGTTAGTTGACGTACTCGATTCAGTCCGATTTGGAGGGTTCAAACTGGGGTTTTGGATTGCCCAACAAGGAGCAATTTTCGTTTTTGTTGTATTGATATTTGTGTACATATGGCAGATGGATAAGCTGGACGCAAAGTACAAAGATTCCAATTCTCAAGAAACAACAAACCAAGGCGGAGATATGGAATGAGCGTACAAGTATGGACATACCTTTTTATATTTATCTCCTTTAGCTTATATATTGGCATAGCAATAAAGTCGCGCGCGACTTCAACCAGCGAATTCTATGTGGCAGGTGGCCATGTACCACCTTTAATAAACGGCATGGCTACAGCTGCCGACTGGATGTCTGCCGCTTCATTTATTTCCATGGCCGGATTAATTTCATTCCTGGGAAGGGACGGTGCGTTTTACTTGATGGGTTGGACCGGTGGCTATGTATTGCTAGCGTTGCTATTGGCACCTTATTTAAGAAAATTTGGTAAATTCACTGTCCCTGATTTTATCGGGGACCGATATTATTCCCAGACCGCCCGATTAACCGCGGTATTTTGCGCCATTGTTATTTCGTTTGTCTACGTCTGTGGCCAAATGCAAGGAGCAGGCATCGTGTTTTCACGATTCCTCGAAGTAGATTTTAATGTGGGCGTTGCCACAGCAATGGCAATTGTATTTTTTTACGCCGTAATGGGCGGTATGAAGGGTATTACTTATACCCAGGTAGCTCAATATTGCGTATTAATATTTGCTTTCATGGTACCCGCCATATTCATTTCCCTATTGATGACCAATAACCCGATTCCTCAGCTAGGGTTTGGCTCTGAGTTAACAGAGGCATTCGGCGGTGGGTACCTACTGGATCGTCTGGACGGACTCAGTAATGAATTAGGTTTTGCCACATATACAGAAGGACAAAAAAGCACCCAGGATGTGTTTTTTATTACCGCTGCATTGATGTTTGGAACTGCAGGCCTGCCCCATGTAATCATCAGATTCTTCACTGTTCCTAACGTGCGCGATGCCAGAAAATCAGCGGGTTACGCATTAGCTTTTATTGCTATCTTGTATACCACCGCTCCTGCTGTCGCGGCATTTGCGAGAACAAATCTTATCAATACTGTTAACAATGCAGAGTACTCTTCGATGCCGGAATGGTTCAGTAAATGGGAAACTACCAACCTCATTTCATTCGAAGACAAAAACAATGATGGCCGTATTCAGTATGTTGGCGATCCAGATGTTAATGAGCTGCAAGTGAATCGTGACATTATGGTATTGGCGAATCCAGAAATCGCCGGCCTGCCTAATTGGGTTGTTGCTCTGGTTGCTGCCGGAGGGCTTGCTGCGGCGTTGTCTACGGCGGCTGGATTGTTATTGGTAATCTCGACGGCAGTGTCCCACGATTTGCTTAAACGTAGCCTGATGCCGAATATATCAGAGAAGCAAGAACTGCTGTACGCACGAATTGCCATATTCGTTGCAGTATTGGTTGCAGGATATTATGGAATCAACCCCCCGGCTTATGTTGCCCAGGTAGTAGCCTTTGCTTTCGGTCTGGCTGCGTCATCTTTCTTCCCGGCTATTGTGCTGGGAATTTTTTATAAGCGCATGAATAAGGAAGGAGCCATTGCAGGAATGTTATGTGGATTCTTGTTCACAGCGGGTTACATCATATACTTCAAATTCATCGACCCTTCTGCTGATAATGCCTCAGGGTGGTTGTTCGGCATTTCACCAGAGGGTATTGGAGCCCTCGGTACAGCGATTAATCTTATCGTGGCACTGTCAGTGTGCAGGTTTACTCAAGAGCCGCCAGAGGAAATACAGAAACTTGTAGAAGCTATACGACTGCCTGGAGAAGCAATGCAACATTGAGTCATGTCGAGAATTTCTACCCTTCCCTGCTTCGCACTCGACTCCAATAGTCGTTTGCAGTCTGTTTTATCTCACGGCTCATCATCAGGATCCCTACCAGGTTCGGCAAAGTCATAAGTACTATTGTAATCAATGAAATATTCCACACTATTGTCGTGTCAGCGAAAGCCGCATAGAAAAACCCAGTCACATAAACTACACGATAAGGTAGTACAGCACGCGGACCTAGAAGGTAGATAATAGCTCTATTTCCATAGTATGACCAAGCTATGGCGGTTGAAAAAGCAAACAACAATAAACCAATGGCGACTATGTATTGACCAAAATCGCCGAATAATCCTTGCCCAAAAGCTTTTGTAGTTAATGGAACTGAGTGCAGTAACGATTTACCCGTTACCGTAATCTGATTGTCGTTAAGTAGCCCGTTTGTTACTAATATTGTCCCGGTAATCTCGGTGCCCTCTCGTCTATAGACTATGTCTTCTGCAACCGACCGTGAACTGATCAAAGTGAATACATCGGGGTTTTGAGCTACACCATTTTCCACCACAATTTCGCCGTTAAAAACGTTTACATTGTTTTCATCACCACTCAGATAACGGAGTAATTGATCGGTATCTTCACTATCGATGTCGCTGTATTGCCCTGTTATAAAAGTCATGTCCGCTCGCTGAAAGTCATTCTCATACTTCTGGTTCCAAACACCGGAAGACAGAATAACCAGACCGGTAATGGTGCAGATAATTATGGTGTCTATAAACGGCTCCAGAATTGAAACCATACCTTCGTCAACCGGTTCTTTTGTGCGTGCCGCGGCGTGAGCTATTGGTGCTGATCCCTGTCCGGCCTCGTTAGAAAACAATCCCCGATTTACACCCTGGTTCATCGCGTAAGCGAACGTGGCACCAAGAAATCCTCCAGCAGCTGCTGAACCGTTAAAGGCATTGGAAAAAATAGCAACGAACGACGGAAGGATATTGCCAAAATTGGGAATGATTACTGCAAACGCACCTACCAGGTAAATTACCGCCATGGTCGGTACTAATGTTGTGGCGACTCGGGCAATTCGTTTGATCCCGCCGATAATCACCAGCGCAAGTAATACCGACAGCACGCCGCCGGTAATTATAGGATCAATGGAAAAAGTCGTCTCCAGGCCTGCAGCAATACTATTTATCTGTGGCAGGTTTCCGGTACCAAACGCGCTGAGTACCGTAGCTATGGCGAAAATAATGGCAAGCCACTTTGCATTGAGACCTTTTTCCATGTAATACATTGGGCCACCAGCAATAGAACCATCATCGGTTATGTCTCTGTATTTATGGGACAGCGTGACTTCGACAAACTTAGTAGTCATTCCAAAGAATGCCGTCATCCACATCCAGAACAATGCGGCTGGTCCTCCCAAATGTAAAGCCAGTGCCACACCACCGATGTTTCCTGTGCCGACTGTACCTGACAATGCCGTGGAAAGCGCTTGGAAATGAGAGGTATCACCCAGTGCGCCTGGTGTATCGTATTTACCTCGGACAACTCTTATTGCATGTTTAAAATAGCGAATTTGCGGAAATTTCAGGTAGACAGTAAAGAATATACCTACCGATAATAGGAAATAGGGAAACCACGGTGAACTTCCTAGGTATCCATCCAAAAACAATAAAAACTCATTCACGGCATCCAAGGTATTGCTCCTCTTTGTGTTTTTATTTCCCGACTAGCTAAGCCCAATTTGTGGTTAGGTTCTACGTCAGCTAATCGTCTGTTACAGAGATTTTGGGTGTTGAACCCGCTTGCTGATCCAGTAGTGATACTTTTGCCATAAGATTTTCAGCAAGGTCCAGGTAGGCTTTTGTAATGGCACTGTCAGGTTCTGATGCAACAATAGGATTACCTTCATCTGTGTGTTTCCGAATAGCCAAGTTCAACGGCAATGATCCAATTACTTCTACGCCATAATCGTCTGACAGGCGCTGCCCCCCTCCTGTGCCAAAAATAGCCTCCTCGTGGCCACACTGTGGACAGACATAGGTACTCATATTTTCGACTACTCCAAGGATAGGCACATCGACCTTGAGAAACATTTCCATGCCCTTTACAGCATCGAGCAAGGCAACGTCCTGGGGTGTGGTTACGATAATTGCTCCGGTTACGTTCACCGTCTGTACCAGGCTAAGCTGAATATCCCCAGTTCCAGGAGGCATGTCCACCACCAGGTAATCCAAATCGGACCATAGAGTATCGTTTAATATCTGATTAAAGGCCGAAATGATCATAGGTGCACGCCACACCATAGGGGTTTTTTCATCAACCAGGAAACCCATAGAGCTGCATTCGATCCCATGTGCGATTATCGGTTCCATGAACTTTTGATTTTTTATTCTTGGTCTACGACCTTTTTTCACTCCAAGCATTAACGGTTGACTTGGTCCGTAGATATCCGCATCGAGTAATCCGACTTGATTACCTTTCTTCTGCAATGCCAATGCCAAATTGACAGCTGTGGTCGATTTCCCCACTCCACCTTTGCCGGAAGCAATGCAGACAATGTGTTTAATATTAGCTAGTTGAGTCAATAGTTTCCTGCCGTTGTAATTGTTGAATTACTGTTGATGCTGATTATTTATTATCGATTGCTTTAAAGTAGAGGGGATTATCTATGATTCGCTGTGAAAATCCAAGAATCATGATGGTCGTTAATGACCCCCCCCCCGCACAGCAAAGCTTGTAAATCCGCCTGGGTTGGTGTTTTATTGTTCCTGCCCGACAATTGAACTGAGTATTTGCTTAATGCAAAAGATTTTGCCCTTTATCTTTCTGATCGTACCCCTTAACGGCTTCACCCAGCCATCCGATGATAGCCCGATAAAATTTGCTTTTTACTCGTCTGCATGGGGTCAGAGTTCCAATGGGAATTTGCAATCAGGCTTGAGGCTGGTGGTGGAAAACCGCACTGATTCTCCAGTTCGGCTAGCATCCATAGAGTTCGAACCTACAATTGATAAGGCCGAGCCTGAAATGATCAACATTAATTTGACCATTCCTTCCGAAGGATTTGCCGAACAGGAAATGCCATACATTGACTTGATATCCATTAACCAATGCGTGGCCGACACCTTACAGAAAAGCTGGAGGCTAGTGGAAATATCCAACTATACATTGAATCCGTCGGTCCGCCGATTGATTATTGAGGACACTAGTGCTTTTAGAATCTACCAATGTGTCTCTACTGTAAATACTCTCTGGATAGAAGATACGACTTCTGAACAGCACCATTACAATGAATGGGTTTTGTTTCACTTCGAAAGTAGTTCAAATTAACAATCGAACTGGTATTAAGTTCAAACTCAAGCAAGCAATTGAGTCAATCTAGCACCCTCATTCACCAAGCTAAATCAGATCAGCAAAAAAAGGGCCTAGGGCCCCTTTTCTATTTTAACTGATTTCAACCCAGTAAGACTCCACCGAATTGAACAAAGAACGGAGCAAATACCAAGCTAAGAATGGCAGACAGCTTAATCAAGATATTGAGTGAAGGGCCTGATGTGTCCTTCAAGGGATCACCTACAGTATCACCAACAACTGCTGCTTTATGCACTTCAGAGCCCTTACCGCCGAGATTTCCAGCTTCAATATATTTCTTCGCGTTGTCCCATGCACCTCCACTGTTCGAAGAAGCAATTGCGAGTACGCCACCAGTAACCAGAGAACCTATCAGTACGCCACCCACTGCTTCAACCCCAAACAAATATCCCACTACCAGTGGCGTGGCCATTATCAATATTCCCGGTGCGATCATTTCCCTAAGCGCCGCTCGGGTTGAGATTGCTATGCACTGGGCGTAGTCGGGCTGACCGGTGCCTTCCATAATACCTGGAATAGTCCTGAATTGGCGTCGTACTTCTTCGATCATATCGAAGGCCGCTATTCCAACTGACTTTATCGTCATCGCTGTAAACAAGAATGGCAGTACAGCACCGATAAAAACACTCACGAAAACAAGCGGATCTAACAGACTCATAGTCAGCGTCGAAGTATCTCCATTTTCAGCCATCAGGTTAGAAGAAGTTGTTATGAAGGCAGCAAAAAGGGCTAACGATGTGAGTATCGCTGCACCAATTGCAAACCCTTTACCAATTGCTGCTGTAGTATTACCCGCTGAGTCTAATATGTCGGTACGGCGGCGAACTTCTTTCCCCAATCCCACCATCTGAGCAATACCGCCAGCATTGTCAGCGACTGGTCCATAGGCATCAATGGTAAGAGCAATAACCAATGTTCCCAGCATACCTAATGACGCAATTGCTACACCGTACATGCCGGCAAATTCCCAAGATACGAAAATACTGATAGCTATAGCCAGATAGGGCAATACGGTGCTTTTATAACCTAGTGCCAAGCCAAAAATAATATTTGTGGCGACACCTGTCTCACAAGCATTGGCGACTTCCCGAACAGGTTTATACTTTTCAGAAGTGTAATATCCGGTCAGCAGACCAACTGCTAAACCTGCAACCAAACCGGATAAGAAACACCAGTACACACCTAGATTACTATAGCTCTCACCACCTAACTCAAATGATCCTGGAATCAAATACAGGGTAACAAAGTACATTACTACAGCCATCATGGCACTGGAATATATAAGCAATTTCATCAGCGCAGGTGCAACGTCATCTTCAGATTTAACACTGACCAATAATTTGGTAATCAAACTGATTGGAATACCGATCGCTGAAATTAAAATCGGATAAAGCAAAGCATTAGGATCAGCGGCAAAAACAATTCCACTAATAACCATTGCAGCACAGGTACTCTCGGCACAGGAACCAAAAAGATCGGCACCCATACCAGCAACGTCCCCAACATTGTCACCAACGTTGTCCGCTATAACTGCCGGGTTGCGAGGATCATCCTCTGGAATTCCCTTTTCAACTTTACCCACCAGGTCGGCACCCACATCGGCGGCTTTGGTGAATATGCCACCGCCAACACGGGCAAAAAGTGCAATTGTAGAACCACCCAACCCGAATCCAGCAATGATTTCCATCAGTACGTAATTGGGCAGGTCATCTGGTAGGACGAATTTCATCACCACATAAATAAGGACTAAGCCAAGAGTAGCTAACCCTACCAGAGCAAATCCCATCACCGCCCCGGAATTCAAAGCCACAGCAAAGGCATCTGATATGTCTTTTTTCGCCGAAACAGTAGTACGAGCATTTCCCTGCGTCGCCACTTTCATGCCAATAAAGCCGGAGAGAATTGAAATTATGCCACCAAAAAGAAACGCCAATGCCGTGTATATTCCTTCCCTCACATCTTCAGTGTGCTGGTCATCTATCAGTACGGCGATTATGGCTGCAAAACACAGCATAAATATGGCGAGAAATTTATATTCCTGTTTCAGAAAAGACATGGCGCCATCGGCTATGGCTCCGTGAATAAATCTCAGCCGTTTGCCCTGCTCTTCATCCAGTCCAAGATCCAGAGGCACAGCCAATACTTTCTTCATGTAAAAAAAGGCAATACCTAGTCCCAATAGCGACAGGATAGTAATGGTGGTCGTTATACCCATCTACCTTTATCTCCCCAGTGGATTGTTAGAATTTAAAGGCGCGCACTTTACCATAACAGGCTAAACAAACAAAGCATGCAGACGGTACCTTTTACCGCCAGAAATACTGCGCGCACTATGGTCATATGGAACCTGTATAGTGGGCAGTCACTGGGGGTGGAGGAGGATAAAAAGATTGGGGTATTTAGGCGATTCCATAAGGCTTGCTTATTTCAAGCCTGCCCCTCTCTTGAGCGCTTCAAAAGGTTTTGGAATTTTACATTTTGATATATAGAAGTTCGACAGTTTGACCCTTAACAACAGAAATTCTTCGGCTAATCCCGCTTTATTTAATATAGACTAACCGGGAGCCTAATTCTGGCTATTGTGTTGCTGCCTGTGCCTCCTGCATCAAGCTATTCTTGCGTTCCTCTAACTCAGCGATGTATTCCTTAGCTAACGGCTCGACTGTATTGCCGGTTTCATCAACATTTTCATATTTAGCTTGCTCGGTTGTAAGCACATCAATTAACTCTTCAGCCACCAGAATTGCCTCCTGGTATATCGTATTGGACTGCTCAACAGTCGTAACATTGCTTTCCATAGCGGCAATTTGTGATTCCAGTTCTTCGATTTGTGCCAGTTTTTGCTGCTGTTCTACCTGAGCCCTGGCTACGGCTTCCGTACGACTTTGTTCCAATCTTACGGCCTGTTCTGCCACTGCTTGCGCCTCGGCTTCTGCCTGTGCTTGAGCCTGAGCCAGTTCAGCCTCAGCCTGAGCCCGAGCCCTTGCCAATTCCGCCTGGCGCTCCCGCTCAGCTTGCAGTTGCCTTTGTTCGGCCAAAGCTGTCTGGCGTTCCCTCTCTTCAGCTGCAGCCCTTTGACGAGACTGTTCTGCAGCTACTCTTGCCGCTTCCTGTTCCGCCGCAACACTCGCTTGTTCTATCGCGACCTGTTCTGCTTCAAGAGCCGCGCGAGAGGTACAGGCACCCAAAAATAGTAGTGCCAGCAAAATAACCAGTATTTTGAATTGCTTAAAATTGAAATAGGCTAATTTACTCAACAACCCTGGTTTTTCAATCATAGATCTCACCTTACCGTGTGATGCAATCAATTTGTCAAACTAGGGTTTTACCATTGGCGCGCTTCAAGCCCTAATTTAGGAGGATGTTAACCTCAACCAATTGATTAATAAATAAACCACTCTGATATAGTGGTTTTTATCATACTTTTTCGGGATAAATAACCGAATTATCAGTAAAATTGGCTGTTGATGAGCGTCCATTGCTACTCATTTGATCGATAATTCTTGAAATTTCGCCTGTTTCAGAATGCTATTCCGTCAATCTCAAGGCAAATAATTACAGTGCAATTATGGAAAATTCGCAAAGAATTCTAGCACTTACATCCAAGGCCTTACTGTTACTGGTCCTGAGTTCACCGGTCGCTATAGTCCTGTTAGCCCTGCAATCACAACCTACTGTCCCCGCTAACAGACCACTAAATCCGGCGGAAATTTCACAAATCGAACAGTTACTGGTTAACAATGTACCGCAGAACATAGCGAATCAGAGTTTACAGGAGTTTAGCCTAAGTAATGAAGAGCTGAACCTGTTGTTACGCTACGCCGGTGAAATCATGGAATCAACACCGCCATTGAGCGGTCAAATATTCCTTACAGGAAATACATTACTGACCGAATTATCAATACCACTGAATAACAGGATATTTCCACTCTACCTTAACCTTAGTGCTGAATTCACTGGTAGCAGCGATGAATTTCAACTTAGTTCATTGAAAGCGGGGTATATTCGAGTTCCTGGAAACCTGGTGAATAATCTGACCGCCTGGCTGAAGCGACAGTACCTGTCGAATGCCCAATCCTACATTGAAATAACTGAGTTACTGGAGAGCGTCCAGCAAATAGAAATTTCGGCAGACCGACTGAACCTCACATTACGCTGGGAACCAACCCTGTTAGGTCGAATTCGAACCCAGGCGCAACACCTTTTTGTATCCGACCCGGATCAACAACGGATTGCTCGGCACTATAATGTATTGGCTCAAGTCCTAAGCGAAATACCAGAATCAACTCGAGCCATCCCGCTAACCAGCTTGTTCAAACCTCTATTTTTGGCAGCGCAAGCTCAGACCCGGTTGGACAGAAATCCAATCGCCGAAAACCGAACGTTATTGCTGACCCTTGCCGCGTATGTCAACCAGGATGATGTCAGGCAATGGTTAAATCCTGAGCTTCAGGATCAACTAAGTCCTGCCAGGCATATAGAAGTGAGAGTACAACGGCGTCAGGACTTAGCACGGCACATAATATCAAGTGCAGCGATAACAGCTTCGGCAGGGGCGGTTCTTGCTCGGATAATATCCAGTACCAAGGAAGCCTACGATGCCCGTTATCGTACTGGCTTCAGTTTTTCCGACATGACGGCTAATATTGCCGGCGTGGCTATCGGAAGGCTGGCAACTGAATCAGTTGTCAGTGCAGAGCTGCTTCAACAACGTATGACACTATTAATATCTGATATGGATTTTCTTCCCCCGGTAGGAAGTAGTCGTGATGGTTTGTCTGAATCAGCATTCAATGCACTTTATCGGGACAGTAACAGCAGCAATTACCAGGCGAGAGTGGCTGAAATCGAGTCTCTTGTGTATGAACTCCCCCTGTTCCAAGGACTACGGATTAATTAGCCAGAATTTCATGCCCGATTTAAATTCGTCACAAATTCAAGAACTGCAACAGCTGTTGTTGATAGCAAGAACTGAGTTGAAGCAACAACTATCCTTCAACGCCAGCGCTTCAGAACCAGTAAAACTTGACCAGTCTGCAGTAGGAAGAGTGTCTCGCGTGGATGCCATTCAACAACAACATATGGCAGTTTCAACCAGACGGCAAGCACAGCAACGACTGGAAAGACTGAATGTTGCAATCAAGGCAATTAACAATGAGGACTATGGCTATTGTCAAGATTGTGATGAACCAATCAACTACAGGAGATTGCAAGTCCAACCTGAAGCCGTTGTATGCCTTACCTGCCAACAAAAAAGGGACATTTCTACCTGATTGAGCATAAGAATATTGTTACGGAAGCTCGGAAAACAAGGATTAAGTATCTTCCATTGTTAACATGTCTGTTGTATAACACCGCCTTCGCGCCAGCCCAATCTGTAAACTACCAATATGAGTAAAAAAGGCTTCTCTACAACAAATCTCCACTCGGATCGACTAGATAAACCCGAGCATGGTGTATTGCATAAACCAATACATACTTCGGTAGCCTATGAATACGAAGACGCAAGGCACCTGGCTGAAGTTTTCCAAGGTAAACGTTCCGGCTACAACTACGGCCGGCAAATGAATCCGACTGTTACAGCGTTGCAAGAACGAGTAAATAAAATGGAGCAAGGCATGGCAACTGTTGCATTTGCAACTGGTATGGCTGCCATAGGTTCTACCATGATTAGCTTGCTGCGGGCAGGCGACCATATAATTTCAAGTACATTTTTATTTGGTAACACCAACAGCCTATTTGACACGCTGACACAATTAGGAATTGAAGTAAGTTTTGTAGATGCCACTGAGGTTAACAATGTGGCTGTTGCAATACGGGAAAACACTCGGCTAGTTTTTGTAGAAACCGTTGCCAATCCTGTGACCCAAGTGGCCGACCTACAGGCAATTGGCAAACTGTGCGTAAAACAACAGCTGCTTTATTGTGTTGACAACACAATGACATCACCCTACCTGTTCCTACCGAAGTCTGTTAATGCAAGCCTGGTGGTGAACTCACTTACCAAATACATTGGAGGTCATGGTAACGCCCTAGGTGGGTGTGTTACCGATACTGGGTTATTTGACTGGTCCAGTTACCCGAATATCAATGAAACTTATAGAAAAGGTGATACGCGATTCTGGGGGATTACACAGATTAAGAAAAAAGGGTTGAGGGATTTCGGTGCCAGCTTAGGACCTGAAGCCGCCCACTCGCTAGCAGTCGGATCTGAAACTTTGTCGCTGCGCATGGAAAAAGCATGTCGCAATGCTCTCCAACTTGCAGAGTTCTGTAACAATCACTCTAAAATAGCCAGGGTATATTATCCTGGTCTAGAATCCCACCCCCAGCACGCAACCGCTAAAGCATTGTTCAGGAATTTCGGTGCTATTTTCAGTATCGATCTTGATGAAAGTGTTGACTGTTTCGAATTTCTTAATCGGCTATCCTGGATTGTCATTTCAAGTAATCTCGGTGACGTAAGGACCCTTGCCATCCCGGTTGCCCAGACAATCTATTACGAAATGGGTGCTGAGCGCCGGTCTTCAATGGGTATTGCTGATTCCATGATCAGATTCTCCGTCGGTATTGAAGATACTCAGGATCTGTTGGATGATCTTCAACAGGCACTGGTGTGACCCACGCAAGCAATGGCAAAATATAATTTGAGCGAATTGAAAATTTTCAATATGACCACCAATTCAGGCGGTACGTAGTGATTTGCGTTGGCAGGGTTATCGATATTGAAGAAGGCACTTCTAAAGGTCTGGAAGTGGAAGGAGCTTATCTATTCGCAGTTAAACGTGACGACAGAGTTTACCTGTATCGCAATAGTTGCCCACATCTTGGCACACCACTAGAGTGGGAAGAGGATAGGTTCCTCGACAATGACGGCTCACTGATTCAATGTTCGACCCATGGTGCACTGTTTGAAATAGAAACTGGTCGCTGCCTAGCTGGGCCATGTAAAGGTCAATATCTACAAGCTGTACCCTACCTTTTGGAAAAAGGACTACTTATGGTCGAAGAAAAACAGCTAGGTAGAAAGGCCCTTTAAGGAAACTCGGCTGACCTGAGCATCGCCGATCCGTGCCTACGACCCTAAGGGTTATACACTGACCTAGGGTAAATGTATGGGAATCTTACGTTCCAACTTAATTTTCTCGGGGGCGAGTACGGCGCCATAACCAAGTATCTCGACACCAAAATTAGCCGCTTTTCTTATTAACTTACCATACTCAGGATCTATCGCGTCTGCCGGTACTAATCGATCAATACCACTGTGCTGAATACAGAATAGCAATACAGCACGCTTTCCACTGGCTTTGATCTCCAACAGCTCCCTCAAATGTTTTTGCCCCCTAACGGTCACCGCATCAGGAAACATTCCAAGTCCGTCTTCGAATCCTAAACTCACGTTTTTTACTTCCACATAGCAATCAACTTTTTGAGCATCGTTATCACTGCTCAACACAAAGTCGATACGGCTACTTTCCTTACCATAGGGAACTTCTCTTTGAATTGTTGTGTACCCAGTCAGTTCAGCTATCAATTCCGTATCAATTGCTTCTTTGACCAAGGCATTTGCCCGCGCAGTATTTATACCAACCAGGTGATGATGCTCAGTTTCAACTATTTCCCAGGTGTGTGGATATTTTCTTTTTGGGTTTTCTGATATCGAATACCAAACTCGACTACCGGGTGTTTGACAGTTCATCATTGAGCCGGTATTGGGACAGTGAACTGTTAACAACTCGCCCGATGTAGTTTCAAAATCCGCGAGAAATCGTTTATATCGTTTGATTAGGGTTGCTTCCTGTAATACAGGATCGAATTCCATCAGGTCACTAATTAGCTAGCGCTGAACTTAAGCGCTCTACTCCCAGTTCAAGATTATCCATGTCAGTAGTAAACGCAAACCTGACAAATTGGTCCGCACGGTAGTCACCAAAATCTGTTCCGGGTGTTACTGCCACCCCATGTTGCTCCAGCAATTTTTCGCAAAAAGATTCACTGTCATCAGAAAACTTCTCGATTCCGGCATAAAGATAAAAAGCTCCATCAGTATCCACCGTTAGTGAAAATCCAATCTCTTTGAGGGCTACGCTAAGAAAGTCGCGACGTTGCCTGAACACATTACGCCGCTTTTCCAATATCTCCATGGTAGCAGGAGAGAAGGCTGCCACAGCAGCGTACTGGGAAATCGTTGACGCGGCAATAAAAAGGTTTTGTGAAAGCACTTCTACCAGGCGGGTAAACTGTTCCGGTACAACAATCCAGCCAACTCGCCAACCTGTCATCCCAAAATACTTGGAAAAGCTATTTACTACAAAACCCTGGTCACTCAGCTCTAACAATGTAGGCAAATCATCGACAAAGTGTAGACCGTGGTAAATTTCATCCATCAACACATGTAGATGCTTTTCCTGTGCCCAGTCAGTTAACCCTTCAAGTTGCTGATGGCCAATAATTGACCCTGTAGGGTTAGCTGGAGAGGCAAGCCACAATCCTCTGCTATTTTGCTGAACATGAGTTTCCAGCTGCTCAATAGTCGGCTGAAAACGGTTCTGAGGTCCCACAGCAACCATTTGTGGTTGGCCGTCCATCAATCGTATGTAGTTTCGGTTACAGGGATAAGTCGGGTCAGCCATTAATATCCCGTCACCACGATCGACCAACAGATTAGACAGCAAGTTAAGGCCACCGCTAGCCCCTGGGGTTATGAATATTCTCTCCAGATTAACGGACACTTTATATCGTTGTGCATAAAAACCGCTTATGGCTTCTCGTAATTCGGTAAGACCTGCCGCGGTGGAATAGTGTGTATGACCTTGCTTCATGGCATCTTGAGCCGCTTCAATTATTGGGCTGGCTGTAGAAAAATCGGGCTCCCCAACCTCCATGTGAATAATCCGTCTGCCCGCGGATTCTAATTGTTGTGCCCGTTGCAATACCTTCATTACTCTGAAAGGGTTAATGTTTTCGGTTCGGCTAGCGGCTTTAATCAATTTGGTTGTCATTAAGAAGTTGTAATATTTCAATTGTAACTATGAAAACTAAACAGGCCATCTGTCAATAAAACAGACTGTTAATGTTCATGCAAAGGTGCGAGGGTCCTATTGTACAGTAGAAGTTGATCCCCAAGTTACTCAGCCGCTTGATTTATGGTTACCGTGACATACTAAAACCTATGATGTTTTTAATTAATTTTTTATAGCATCCGCGCCAAGAATCTGGTAGCTTACCCAGCTTTCTAAAAATCGCCCGGTCTGTGCAAGGATATATTCGAAGCAAATTTCGGGATTTTTTAGTAACCGTAACAGTTTCAAACCCCTTGGGTTCTATAAACCAGAGGGACGTACACAGCTTGTTATTAACCCTTAGGGGTAACGAGGCATTCCAAATCATGTCTAATGCTCAAAGTATCCAATCTCTCCCGGTTTTAAAAAACTTTGTCCCTTATAAGACAAAGCGCGGCGAAGCCTATATGAATGAAACTCAACGTGAACATTTCAAACACATACTGCTGGACTGGCGAGAGCAGTTAATGCAGGAAGTAGATCGTACAGTCCACCACTTGCAGGATGAGGCAGCCAATTATCCTGACCCGGCTGATCGAGCCACACAGGAAGAAGAATTCAGTCTGGAATTGCGAACGCGAGACAGAGAACGAAAGCTGATTAAAAAAATTGACAATACTATAGAAGCAATTGCCCAGGATGATTATGGTTACTGTGAGTCCTGTGGTATCGAAATAGGTATTCGCAGACTGGAAGCAAGACCTACAGCCGATAAATGTATCGATTGCAAAACCCTTGATGAAATCAAGGAAAAACAACTGCACACATAAATTCAGATAGTTCTTATTAACAAACCAGAGAATATTGAGTCCCGCTCTGATCCCATTGCCTTTTTAGGTTCCCCGGAGAACCCTGCCTATCCGCAAAATGAGTGAATCCAGCACCTACATAGGTCGTTTCGCTCCGTCGCCCAGCGGCCCACTGCACTTCGGCTCCCTCGTGGCTGCAATTGCTAGCTTTCTTGATGCTCGCGCAAATCAAGGTACGTGGTTGGTGAGGGTAGAGGACCTAGATCCAGCACGGGAACCTGAAGGTGCAGCTGATCTAATTCTCTCGCAGTTGGACGATTTCGGAATGCGATCAGATCAACCGATTGTTTACCAAAGTTCGCGACTGAAAGCTTATGAAAAAGCCCTGTTGAAGCTTCAGAAACAAGACTTAACGTTTGACTGCGCCTGTACCAGACAACAAATTAAATCCATGGGGTCAGTGTATAACGGAGCCTGTCGCTCACGCTCAGAAGCCCCGAACGGCGATTTCGCCATTCGTGTCAAAATCGGGGACAAATTAGTCAAATTCACTGATTTGGTACAGGGGCCGGTTTCCCAAAAGCTTTCAACAGATATTGGAGATTTTGTAATAAAACGGAAAGATAGGCTCTTTGCCTATCAGCTAGCCGTTGTAGTTGATGATGCTTTCCAACGGATTACTCATGTCATAAGGGGTTTCGATCTTTTGGCATCGACGCCAAGACAGATTTATCTGCAACAGGTACTTGGCTTTACTACTCCTATCTACGCACATGTTCCTATAGCCGTAAACCAGCTAGGACAAAAACTAAGCAAACAACACTTTGCTGATCCTGTTGCAATTTCTAACAAACGAATTTTGCTACATACAACGTTAAACTTTTTGGGCATGAGTCCCCCGATCAGCAACGCCCGCCTTGATGTCGATCAACAACTACAATGGGGCGTATTGAACTGGGATATACATAACGTACCTAAGTTAGCTAATATCCCACATAACCCCAAAGCTACTTAGGTTGAATTCGTGAACATACCTCGCCCTATTCTGATTTCACTAATTATTACAGGCATCGTGCTGCTTCTGAGTGTGGAACTGTTCAACCTGCCTGCCAACACCATGTTTGGCATTTTCATTGTCGGATTTACGGTAATCATATTGATAACCTTGGTATACGAAAACAAGCAGTCTACAGCGACCAAGACATCAACCAGTAATTATCCTAGCAAACTCGATTTAGACGGCATGACTACAGAACTGGAAAATCTTCGCCGGTATCATCGTCAGATACTTTTAGATCTGCCCCTGGGTGTTTGCGAGGTTAATGATGAAGAAGAAATTACCATTTGGAATAGAGCATTAGAAAAATTGACAGGAATCGATAGCGAAAAACTGACAGGGAAAAAACTGACAGAACTTGAACAGCCCTGGCTATCTCTTTTCCATAATTTTATTGTCAGTGAATATGCTCATATCTATAAGCAAAGATTTGAACTGAACGGTAAAAAACGCACCGTGAATTTGCACATGTCAGTAATTGAAAATACGACTAACAATATAAACCGGCGTGGCGGTTTGCTAATACTCATAGAAGACATTTCCGAGACCGAGATATTGGAGGCTGGCTTGACCCATAGTGAACGACTTGCTTCTATTGGCCGACTAGCGGCAGGGGTTGCCCATGAGATAGGCAATCCAATAACCGGCATCGCCTGCCTGGCTCAAAATATAAGAGATGAATATAAAGATGAAGATCTGCGAACCATGGCTAAACAGATAATCGAGCAAACTGACCGAACCTCAAGAATTGTACAATCGCTTGTCAACTTTGCTCACGCAGGCACCCCGACATCCAATACCGAATTGGAGGTCATAAGTGTCAGAGATTGTATTGACGAAGCAATAACGCTTGTGTCACTAGACAAAAGGGGTAAATCTATCAATTATGAAATCGACTGTAACCCGGAAATTAAAATTACCGGTGATTCACAACGCTTATTGCAGGTACTTCTAAACCTGATTAGTAACGGACGAGATGCAAGTCGACCAGATAGTAAAATTACGCTGCAATGCAATGCGGTCGATGACGGAGTGAAAATTGTGATTGAAGACGAAGGAATTGGTATTCCACCGGCAATACGGGACCGTGTATTTGACCCATTTTTTACCACAAAGGAAGCTGGAGAAGGTACCGGGCTTGGTCTTTCACTGGTATTTAGTATTGTTGAGGATTTGCATGGCAATATTGATATAATAAGCCCGACTAGGACCAACCCAAATTCCGGAACACGAGTGATTTTGAATTTTCCAGACTATCATATAGATCAAAGTTCACCTCAGGACACTGACAGGTCTGATTCCGATACAGTGGTCCCCCACTTACGGAAGTCTGGCTAATTAGTAATGCGTAATATGAATCAGATTTTAGTAGTCGAAGATGAGCCAATTATCAGAACAGCGTTAAAGCGCTTGCTTGAACGCCATGATTATGAGGTAAGTGAAGCGGAAACCGTTAAAGAGTCTCTGGAACGGTTTGATATGAACGATTTTGATGTGATTATCAGTGACCTTCGTCTACCAGGTGCTCCAGGTACTGATCTCATTAAGGCGACCAAAACTCCAGTACTTATTATGACTAGCTACTCCAGCCTCCGCTCGGCTGTAGATTCAATGAAAATGGGCGCGGTAGACTATATTGCAAAACCTTTCGAGCACAGTGAAATAATAGAATCAGTGGCACGCATAATTCGAGAGCACAGTCACAATAAACTAACTGATTCAATTCCCATAGATTCTAACGAACCCGTTATTCCAGGAATGATTGGAAGCTGTGATGCAATGCTCGAACTATTCAGACGGATACGTAAGGTTGCCATGACTGATTCAACTGTACTAATCAATGGTGAATCCGGAACTGGTAAAGAGCTTGTTGCTCAAGCAATGCATACGTTAAGTACACGTCAATCAGCCGAAATGATTTCAGTAAATTGCGCTGCAATTCCTGAGAATCTGATCGAATCAGAGCTATTTGGCCATGAAAAAGGTTCATTTACTGGAGCCACTTCGACACGCACCGGGCTAATTGAAGCGGCCCATAAAAGCACATTATTTCTTGACGAGATTGGTGAATTACCACTGGAAGCTCAAGCAAGGTTACTTCGTGTATTGCAGGAAAATGAAATACGCAAGGTGGGTTCAATCCAATCAATAAAGGTGGATGTGCGTCTGGTTGCAGCGACGCACCGTAACCTAAAACTTTTAGTGTCACAAGGTGAATTTCGAGAGGATTTATATTACAGAATAAATGTAATGGCTTTGGTAATTCCACCATTACGAGAGCGTGACAAGGATATTCAAAAGCTTGCCGCCGTAATATTGCAGCGAACCTGTGTACGGTTGAAAGCTCCTATGCTGCATTTCAGCAATGAAGCTACTGAAGCAATCCAGCTCTACACTTGGCCAGGAAATGTGCGGGAACTGGAAAACGCCATCGAACGAGCTGTGGTATTAGCCGAATCTGACGAAGTCACTACAGAATTACTGGCATTAGAAACTGAAACTACAGACCACGTTGAAGGTATTGAAACGTCGGAAACCGGTGTTGTTTCAATTACTGAGACTCCTGAGGATTTGTCTCTGGAGGATTACTTTCAAAAATTTGTAATTGAACATCAAAATTCGATGAATGAGACCCAATTGGCTAAAAAATTAGGAATCAGCCGAAAATGTCTGTGGGAAAGACGTCAGCGTTTTGGCCTGCCACGGAAGAAAAAACAAGCCAGTTAGTTCAAAATTGGATGCCTTGAATTGTTTAAATGGATGTAACTGAAATTCAGAATGCGACTAATTCACGCGGCGTTAAAAAACCAAAGAATGTGTTACCGCTACCCTTCTACACACTTTGTTGGAGAAAATTAGTAACAAATACACATATTTACGTAGTTAGGCAATTTTCAGAAATCAGTAACTCATTGTTTTAATGAATTATTTGCTTGTTGGCACAAAACCTGCACTATTCATGGTTGATAACAAAAATAAATAATAAAAATAACCTCTATAACAATAAAAATAGCATTGCTATGTTGTATGGCTAATTTTTAGTGCATCAATAAAAACAAAGGTCTGGATTTTTAGCATTTCGAAGTAATTTGCTTGTTGCTTCCCTAGAAATACCGTCTTAAACGATTTTTTGGAGCTGTGTTTGGACTCCTTCGAACAAGAATAATAATAATTTAATAAAAATAATAAATTACGTTACCTTCCTTAGGGGGGTGTTTATCACCCCCCGAAAAGTTTATCCCCTTCGTTTACTGTTTTGTATTTGGCCTGCATCTGGACAGCACCTGCTATTTTAAACTTATAGGTGTATCATGCGGAGCTAAAAAAAATTGGAAGAAAAACACAGACTCAATTCCTCTTGCAATTAGCGCAGCGGAATTCGAATAAAGGTCACCCCCTATCGATTTTCACTGATGTTGAAAAAGTTAAGAAAATCCCGAGCCGGAAACCCTTCGTTAGGCACTAACACTTCGAATGCCGACTTCGCCGACGACGGTAGTATTCAAATCGCCGATGACCCTTTTTTAGTAGACCTAGACCTGGACCTAGATTCGGTTAAAGTAATTCCACGTCAACAACATTGCATTTCGAGAAAGGCCATCTCGTCTAATGCGCTTAAGGTATTGTACAAATTCGATAACGCCGGCTACCAAGCGTTCCTGGTAGGAGGAAGTGTTAGAGACCTGTTGATTGGCAATAGGCCAAAGGACTTTGACATTGCGACTAACGCAACGCCTGAACAAATAAAACAATTATTCCGTAATGCAAGAATAATCGGTCGACGATTTAAGATTGTGCATATCCGTTTTGGAAGAGAAGTTATTGAAGTTACCACGTTTCGCGCCCATCATAAGCCCAGCACTAATTTTCAGGAAAGGGGTGAAAGTCGACATTTCAAGCACCTTGATTCTGCACACTCCAGTTCGGGAATGATCCTGCGAGACAATGTTTATGGCGGCATTAGTGAAGACGCTGCCCGCCGTGACTTTACGGTTAACGCTTTATATTACACTATAAGAAACTTTAGAATACTGGACTTCAGCTCTGGAATAGAGGATATACAACGCAAACTCATTCGTGCTTTAGGAGACCCTGACACCCGGTTCAGGGAAGACCCAGTTAGAATGCTGCGCGCAATCCGTTTTTCTGCAAAGTTGGGATTCAAAATTGAAGAGTCAACTCGAAAACCAATTGATAAACTCTCCCCTCTACTGGAGTCAATTGCACCTGCTAGACTTTTCGATGAGGCACTCAAGCTGCTCAGCACAGGATATGGGTGCAAAACTTTCCAACTCATTCAAGAGTTTAAAATTGGACAATATTTATTTCCTGGCATTCTTAAATGTCTCAATAAGGAAGATCGTGCTGAAACCCGACTGGTAAATCTCGCACTCAGAAACACAGACTTACGCATTGCTGAAGGTAAATCGGTGACCCCCGCATTTCTGTTCGCCGCCTTACTGTGGCCGGTACTTAATGCTGAACTGAAACTATGTTATGGCGACATGCACTACGGGATACTGGAACTGCAACTAGTAGCAAATCGCGTTATTGGTGCTCAGCTTCAATACACGGCTATACCAAAACGATTTACCATTGCAACCAGAGAAATCTGGGAATTACAGCAACGCTTGCAAAGACGTAATAAGCGCAGCATCTTAAGTGCTTACCAACACCCGAGGTTCAGAGCAGCTTATGATTTTTTATTACTTCGAGAAGAAGCCGGAGAAGAACTTAACGACCTTGGCAAATGGTGGACCAACTTTCAAATCAGTGATACAAACCAACAAACTGAGATGATTAATGTAACCGGGGGCGTAAAACGTAGAAGTCGCAGAAGCAGACGCAAACCGGCGGGTGGTAACAGGTGACGGTCAGCAGTAATTTCGGTAACAAAGCGCCACATTATATTGCGGTAGAAGGGCCTATCGGGGTGGGCAAAACCAGCTTATCAAAACGACTCGCCGAGAGCTTTAACTACGAACTGCTTCTTGAAAACAGTGAAGAAAACCCTTTTTTGGACCGCTTCTACCAGGACCAACATCAGAATGCACTCGCAACCCAGTTGTTTTTCCTATTTCAGCGGGCACAACAGCTACAGGAAATTCGACAAGACGACCTGTTTCAGCCCGTAAGGGTTGCAGACTTTTTAATTGAAAAAGACCAGCTGTTTGCCCGACAGACTCTTGATCCTGATGAATATAAGCTTTACCTAAATGTATATGACCATTTAACGCTTGATGCGCCGTTACCAGACTTAGTCATCTATCTACAGGCTCCCACCGAAGTACTATTTGATCGAATTCAACATAGGGGCATACTGTCAGAACAATATATCCAACGAAGTTATCTGAATCGATTGAATGAAGCTTACACAGAGTTTTTCCATTATTTCAATAAAACTTCCCTATTAATTGTAAACAGTTCAGAGATAGACTTAGTAAACAATGACAGTGATTATCAACAATTGGTAGATTACATATTGGGACTACCAAGCGGAACACATTATTTCAACCCGAAACCGACTCTTTTGTAACAGCTAGCTTCCCAGCTAACAAAATTAGGAATTGCCCGTGAGCCAACAAACAACCGACACTAACATCACGCTAAATACCCTTATAGAAATTCACAGGAAAGGTGAAAAATTCGCCTGCATGACTGCCTATGATGCTTGTTTTGCCTCCATTTTAAGTGATGCAGGCGTTGAGGTTATATTGGTGGGCGACTCCTTGGGAATGGTGCTGCAGGGGCACGACAGCACGCTACCGGTGACTATGGCCGACATGATTTATCATATGGATTGTGTTAAACGTGGAAATCGAGGTTCATTCCTAATTGCTGATTTGCCTTTTATGAGCTATTCGTCGGAGGCCCAAACCCTTGACAACGCGGCCGCACTGATGCGAGTGGGCGCACAAATGGTAAAACTGGAAGGCGGTGCTTGGATTGCAAACACAACCCGCTTATTAGCTGAACGGGGTATTCCGGTTTGTGCTCACATGGGATTGACGCCTCAATCGGTAAACCGGATCGGTGGATATCATGTTCAGGGTCGTGATCCCCGGCAAGCACAGTTAATAATCGATGAAGCAAGAGTTATTGAAGATGCAGGTGCTAGTATTTTATTGCTCGAGTGCGTTCCTAAGAACTTGGCTAAATCAGTAACAGAGTCTCTCCACATTCCTGTGATCGGGATCGGCGCTGGTCCTGACACAACTGCCCAAATAATGGTTCTGCATGATGTGTTAGGAATCTCCCCAATTACTCCAAAATTCGTTAAGAATTTTCTTTCAGAGTCGGAAAGTGGTATTCCTGGCGCTATTACCGCCTACGTGAACGCGGTTAAAAAGGGTGAATTCCCGTCTAAAAAACATTGGTTCGAATAGACAAGAACACATTGATTAAATTCATGATGACTTAATAATGCATACTTGTACTCAAATTGCAGTTCTACAACAGGCAATTCGTAATCACAAAAAACTAGATCACACTATCGGCCTTGTTCCTACTATGGGGAACCTTCATGCCGGTCATCTGAAACTGGTTGAAGAGGCAAAACGTCAATGCGATTTTGTAGTATGTACAATATTTGTCAATCCTCTGCAATTTGGTGTTAACGAAGATATTGAGGAATACCCGCAAACCCTAGCAACTGATATTTCCAGCCTTAAAGCCTACAGATGTGACTGTCTGTTTCATCCGGATAGCAAAGAAATTTATCCACAGGGAATCGATTCACAAACAAAAGTCTCGGTACCGGAGTTGGGAAATGATCATTGTGGAAAAAGTCGGCCTGGCCACTTTGACGGTGTGACAACTGTGGTGAATAAACTGTTCAATATTTGTCAGCCGGACAAGGCGTTTTTTGGTCTTAAAGATTACCAGCAATACCTAATAATTCGGCGGATGGTCACGGACTTTCATTACCCGATAAAAATAATTGGTGTTGAAACTCAACGTGAAACCAGTGGTCTTGCTTTGAGTTCTCGCAACAACTATCTTAGTAATGAGCAAAAAAAGCTCGCACCGATGCTCCATCAGACGCTGCTTTCAGTATCACACAGTTTAATGTCAAGTGATAAAAATTTTGCTGCGCTAGAAGCATCAGCAAAACAATCGCTTAAGTCCGCAACCATCGAGCCAGACTTTTTGTCCATTTGTAATGCGACCACCCTTCGCCCGGCCCAAAAAAGCGACCAGGAGCTTGTCATTCTGGGCGCAGTTTTCCTTGGGGAAACAAGGCTTATTGACAATATCCGCGTCAGTCTAACCTAGGGCGCCTCTGAACATATCTCCCTTGTTGTAAATAGTTGATGGCAGGGTAAAATTAGAACTATCGAGATCTTTTGAAAACCTATTAACAGGAATCCCTCCATGTCGGAACAAAAAGTCTATCCGGTAAGTGAGCAGTCCGCTACCAGAAGCCTAATTTCCAAGTCGGAATATCAGGAAATGTACCAACGCTCGATCGAAGCACCAGAAGAATTCTGGGCGGAGCAAGCTGGGACATTATTACACTGGGATCAACCTTGGCGTGAAATATATTCAGGAGAATTTGGTAGCGCTGATTCGACTTGGTTCTCCGGTGGAAAGCTCAATGTTTGTTACAACTGTGTAGACCGCCATCTTGAAAAACGTGGTGAACAGACTGCCATTATCTGGGAAGGTGACGACCCTAAAGATGACAAAAAAATAAGCTATCGTGAACTTCATCTCCAGGTTTGCAAATTAGCCAATGTGCTGAAAGCCCGAGGAATAAAAAAGGGTGACCGCGTTTGTATCTATATGCCAATGATCCCCGAAGCGGCTTATGCAATGCTTGCCTGTGCACGTATAGGTGCCATCCACTCGGTCGTGTTCGGAGGCTTTTCTCCGGAGTCCTTAAAAGACAGAATCTTGGACTCGGATTGCCAGTCAGTGATAACTGCAGACCAGGGAGTACGCGGCGGCCGCACCATTCCGCTGAAAGACAACGTGGATGCGGCATTGAAGCAATGCCCTAATGTTCACAGCGTATTCGTGGTTAGGCGAACTAATGCCGAAGTATCCTGGTTCGATGATCGAGATGTGTGTTATTACAATGCAGTAGACAAAGCCGATGACGATTGTCCTGCCGAAATAATGGACGCCGAAGACCCACTGTTTATTCTTTACACTTCAGGGTCTACCGGCAAACCAAAAGGTGTATTACACACTACGGCGGGATACTTGTTGGGGGCAAGTATCACTCATAAATATGTGTTCGATTATCATGAGGGGGATGTATATTGGTGTACCGCTGATGTCGGTTGGGTAACCGGCCACTCTTATATCGTTTACGGACCTTTGGCTAATGGAGCCATAACGCTCATGTTCGAAGGCGTACCCACATACCCGGACAAATCTCGATTCTGGGAGGTCATTGACAAACATCAGGTCAATATTTTTTATACAGCCCCTACGGCAATCAGGGCTTTAATGGCAGCCGGCGATGAGCCAGTTAAAAAAACCTCCCGCTCATCCCTTCGTCTTCTGGGATCAGTAGGAGAACCTATCAATCCTGAAGCCTGGGAATGGTATTACCATGTTGTAGGTGACGGACGCTGTCCCATAGTTGATACCTGGTGGCAGACTGAGACTGGTGCCATTATGATCACACCGGTGCCGGGAGTGACCGAGCTGAAACCGGGATCGGCAAGCCTGCCCTTTTTCGGTGTACGCGCGGCCTTGCTTGATGCCGAAGGCAAGGAACTGAATGGCGCTGCAACTGGCAATCTGGTTCTCTGCCAAAGCTGGCCCAGCCAGATTCGAAGCATTTACGGTGATCATCAACGCTGTGTAGATACTTACTTTGCAGCTTATCCGGGATATTACTTCACCGGCGACAGCGCATCACGGGATGAAGATGGATATTATTGGGTAACCGGACGCGTTGATGATGTCATTAATGTGTCCGGACATCGTCTGGGTACGGCAGAAATAGAAAGTGCATTGGTGTTACACCCCAAGGTCGCAGAAGCCGCCGTAGTAGGGTTTCCCCATGACATTAAAGGTCAGGGAATCTATGCCTATGTGACGCCTATGACTGGTGTGTCTGATTCTGAACAGTTACACAGGGAGCTAATTACCTATGTATCCAGAGAAATCGGCTCCTTTGCCAAACCTGAGCACATTCAATTTGCTCCCGGTTTACCCAAAACTCGATCAGGCAAAATAATGCGCAGGATTTTGCGTAAAATTGCTGCAAATGAACTGGACGACCTAGGCGACACTACAACCCTTGCTGATCCAGCTGTCGTTCAAGAGTTGATAGACAACCGGGTAAATCGGTAAAGGAGGAGGTAGTCATTTTAGGCGCAGGTGCATCCAATAGGGGAATCGGGTTACCGTGTTCTGGTTACTTTCCTGTATGAATTGATAAAACAAGATATAAACGAGGTCCTGCTACAAAATGCATTGATGGCGATCAGGACGTAGTGCTTACCATAGAACGTAGAGAAATCCTTTATAAACAATAACCCTATTCAGGCCACCAAGCACCACAGATTCGCCGATACCGGTGGATGTAATATCCAGTGATGAGCTGAGATCAATAGGCAACCGCCGGTGATCTCACTGATAATATCAAGGCTTTTAACACTTTCTATACCGCGACACCTGCGACAGGTGATGGTAGTGCAATTGTACGACTAACTTCACTTAGGAGGATGGCAGCGGACCAGACTTTGGTTCTGGTTAATGACAAACATCGACACCGTTCTGCCCTGATACACTTCTTTGCACACCAGCTACAACAACTGACAAATTCACCACTTAGCACAGACAGAATGCTTTATCGCGAACTCGGTAACTCGGTAACTCGGTAACTCGGTAACTCGGTAACGACAGATGTTATAATTGACTAGTACGGAGCTTTTATAAATGCAAAAATATTTAGATATACCCCTTGTTCATTGAAGTTGTCATAGGAAAAGAAGAGTAGACTTTTGGTTCTTCGAACCTCTTAACCACTACCCCTCCTGCACGGGTTGCTTTTGCAGTTCCACTTCGCTCTCGCGTACTGTATGTCCCACAATCCTTGAAGTGAGCATGCCCGTGGTAATAGCTCCATTTACATTCAGGGCTGTTCGGGCCATGTCGATCAAGGGTTCAATGGATATAAGTAATGCGGCAATAGTAACTGGAAACCCCATGGCAGGTAAAACGATCAGTGCCGCATTGGTAGCGCCACCACCTACTCCTGCTATACCAAACGAACCAATGGCAATGATTACCAGAAGGCTGACAATAAAATTAAAATCGATGTCTACTCCCATGGTCGGTGCCACCATAACGGCCAACATTGCAGGATAGATACCAGCACAACCATTTTGCCCAATAGTTGCGCCAAACGAAGCTGAAATATTTGCTATCGGTGCCGGCACTTTCAATTCTTCAATAAGTGCTCGAATTGTCAGCGGAATAGTTGCAGCTGAGCTTCGAGTAACAAAAGCAAAGGTCAACACCGGCCAGATTTTTTGAAAATAGTTTTTGATGTTGACACCCAACAATATAATAATCAACGAATGGACACCAAACATGATCAAAATCGCCACATAGGATGCAATGACAAAACCTATCAAGTTAACAATAGCCTGACCATCAGAAGTGGCTATAACTCGAGTCATTAACGCGGCAACACCATAGGGTGTTAATGCCATCACCATCTTTACTAACTTCATGATTACTGTCTGCGCCGTATCAACAAAATTTCTTATCCGCTGTCCGTGAGCGGAGTCCTCTTCACAAACTAACAGTGCGGCAACACCAAAAAATAGACCAAAGACGACTACACTTATAATTGACGTATCCCTTGCTTCGGTTAAATCGGCAAATATATTCCTCGGTACAAAACTCACTAGCAGCTCTGCCAAACTTAACTCAGCTACACTCCCCTGTCTTGCTTCCAATACCTCTGCTCGAGCTAATTCCCGTGCGCCTCCAGCAAGCTCACCTGCAGTAAGACCAAAAGCAGAGGCCATAACGATGCCAACTACAGCTGCAATCATGGTAGTTAGCACAAGTATTCCTACTACCGTTCCGCCGATCTTGCCTAGTGACTTTATTTCCTCAACTCGCAGTACAGCTGCAATCATCGTAATCAGAATTAGTGGCATGATTATCATACGTAAAAGGTTTACATAGGAATTTGCTATTACGTTGGTCCACTCCAGGGTTTCCGGCAATATTACGTCACTGCCGCTGTACGCTATCTGCAGAAAAAAGCCAAAAACGATTCCGCCTATCAGACCAACCAAAACACGTCTGGATAATCCAATATCATTTCGGGAGAGTTGAAACAGGAAACTAAGAAGTGCAGTAAACACCATTAGATTAGCAATCGCAGCCAGTGTCATTGTTATCGCTCCGGTATACAAACGTTGTCCGTGCTACTGGCAACCGCTACCTTTTACTAATAATTATCGGGACAAGCTAATCATGTGGCCAGCTTCATTATTGATGCTATCGTCGTTAGTTAATTATATTGACCAGTATTCGCGTCTGGTCACTCAGTAAACCCTCAGGATGGGTTACTTGATCGTCCGCCTTAGGTGAAGTCTGAATTTCTTTAACACCCCGACAATCAAATCCTTAACAAGTCATAAAACAATATTCCTGAGCACTTCCTTTGGGTTATTTCCGAACTAAAGAAATTCCCATCATATTAGAGGGGTAATCTCAACGGCTAATTGGATACTATCAACTTCCAGGCAAGAAGGCATCAGTCCCGCGATTCCTTAATGAATTGAAAGATAAGATAGTCACCGATCTCAACTTGAAGGCGATGTTCTGTTGAGACTTGGCTCGACACCTATTAATTTTCTGTTACATTATTTCGCCTGATGACAAAGACAGTTTAATAATATCAACTAGAGATTCCAACCAACAATGAATAAGCATACGCCTATTGACGATTATGTTATCCGTCAAGCAACCGCCGATGACTGTGAACTGCTACTGACTTTAATTCGAGAATTAGCAGAATATGAACAATTGTCACACGAAGTTAAAGCCACGGCGGAAAAGTTAAAGGAAAACCTATTTGGACCCTCCCAATTTGCCGAAGTGCTAATTGGTGAGTGTAAGGGACTGGCTGTGGGATACGCATTGTTCTTTCATAGTTTTTCGACCTTCACTGGTAAACCTGGCTTATATCTTGAAGATATTTATGTGAAACCAGACTGGCGAGGACGGGGCTATGGCAAATTAATGATGGTGCACATTGCCGGACTGGCTATAGAAAGAAAGTGCACACGCATGGAATGGTCAGTACTTGACTGGAACGCGCCGTCGATATCTTTCTATCGTTCAATCGGGGCGATTTCCATGGATGGCTGGACAGTGCAGCGGCTTAGCGGAACAGCCCTGGAAGAACTCGCATTAGGTTCGAACTAACGGCTTGCTCGCCTTATCTAAATACAGATTGGTCAAACTGGTTTCTTGTCTACTCGATGTTTGTCCTACTTAGCTACTTTCTCAGCTACTATCAATTCTCTATCTCATCCCACCAGGGATAAAATGGTGGCATATCAATAGAGGTCCGGTCCTGAAAATTGGCTTCTCTTTTCTCCAGAAACGCGCTGACCCCCTCCTTTCCACTGGTCCGACTTGTATAGTAAATAGCAAGAGAATCGATCTTATGAGCTTCCAGAGGGTGTAGTTGAGCGGAATTTCGGTACATCATTTGACGCGTTAATGCCATAGCAACCGGACTGTGTTTCGTCATGCGCCCCGCCAGTGTCAGAGCCTCATCCAGCAATAGCTCAGAAGGTACTACAGCTTTGACAAAGCCTCGATTTAATACCTCATCTGTTGTCAAAATGTCTCCAGTGTAGCTCCACTCCAGGGCAGTGCTTAGGCCAACGATTCGTGGCAAAAACCACGTCGAACATGCCTCCGGGGTAATACCTATCTTATTGAATACGAATCCAATTCGCGCCTTGTCTGACGCCAGGCGAATATCCATTGCGCAGGTCATAGTCGCTCCTATGCCCACTGCTGCACCATTAATAGCGGCTATTACAGGTTTTTTACATTCGTATATCGCCAAGGTCAGCTGACCGCCTGTATCGCGCACACCTTTTTCGATTTCAGGATCCGATAGTCGCAAATTCATATCTTCCATTGTGGGTTGTAATTCCTCGTTCAAACCGAATGCATTACCCTCGGTAGTTAGATCCATGCCTGCGCAAAATGCTTTCCCTGCTCCTGTTACAATAACTACACCTACGCTGTCGTCATCACTGGCTGTCTTAAAGGCGTTGATGAGCTCGTTCGCCATCTCCAAGGTGAATGCATTCATCTTTTCGGGCCGATTGAGGGTCAGTATTAGAATCCGGTCAGTAATTTCATATTTAATAGTCTTATAGAACATGATTTGAACTCTGGTTTATAGATTGAGGTGTAACACTCAACATGCAAGAATATCGGGAAATTCAGTGTCCTTTTATTCTCAACAGACAATTGTTTGGCGGGCTTAAAACCACCCTCCACATTCTGATTAAAACTCAAGTGTCTATTAACTGGTCAGCACAGGGCCGTCAATAGCACAGACATACATGGGCTCAAAAGCTATTCTGAACATTATTTCTTATCTTACCTCCGTGTCAGCGAGATTGCGTGAACATTTTCCCTTGACACTTCAAGGCGTTTTGACTCTGGCGTTAATGTTGATGATGCTGCAAATCTTCGGTTACGGTGCGATGGATCTTGTTGTATTCGCTCTTACTATCTGTGCAATAGCTATTTTGTTGTTTAGTCTATTTTGTGTGATTTTTGGTGGACTACTACAACAGATTCGAATACGACGCCAATTGTTGGAGATTTCAGGAAAAAGTCAACCGAGCAAATCGGAAGCTGGTTATCCAAATGAGACCGGTTTTAGCCTGATCAATCTTAGCTTTTTCCCCTTGATCAGGATTTCATGGCAGGTAATTTACCCGAATCATATCAACACTCGAATAAAAAACTCGTTAGACAACAATCTGTTAGAGGAGGAGATTATTCCCTTGCGCCGATGTAAGACAGCACATATTGTGCGCCTGTTTACGGTAAGCGATGTCTTAGGATTTTGTCGATATTCCTGGCGACAAAGTCAGAATATTGGACTGACTGTGTTACCTCGAAGTAATTCAATAAAGGCTCTTCCGTTATTACGCTCGCTAACGGCTGAAGACGGAATTCCCAGTTCCAGTGGTAACCCTGAAGGAGATCGTATGGAGATACGACCCTATGTGCCTGGGGATTCGGTCCGCAATATAATGTGGAAGGTTTACGCCCGCAATCGCCAACTTAACGTCAGATTACCGGAAAAAAGCGTCTTTCACAGTAATCGGACCGTGGCTTACCTATTGTCGGGAACCAATGATGAAGCAGCTGCTGCTGTGGCTAGAGTTGCCGTAGAATCGGGAGCACTGGGAGATGATTGGTCCTTTGCGGCGGATGGCACTGAGACAAGTTGTGACGACATTAATTCTGCACTGGACGCCATTGCCGCCTCACGAGCGCTAGATGAGCCTTATAGCTATGGTTTGGACAATTTCCTCAATCACACCGCCGCTCAGGCTGGAACCCACTGTATCGTGTTTGCACCAGCTGAGGCAGGTCCTTGGGTACAAAATCTCAAACGTACGATTAACCAATTTAAAGGGCATTTCTCGCTGGTATTGGCTACCGATGGATTCAAGGAAGATGTCAGTGCCAGTTTTTGGCAGAAATTGATTTTCAATCAGCCAAAAGCTATTGATTTAGAAGCACAAAAACACGGCTATGTTTCGTCGGGAACTGTAAAAGTCAAGAAGTCTGAGTTAGGGCTATTATTGACCGATATCAGCCAGTCAGTAGAATCTATCCTGGTAGTAGATAGAAATACTGGGTTAAGCTTTGATCACAGGTTGCGAAAGGTATAGTAATGATAAATGTAAAGACCCAGACTCTTAATCAATTAGCTGGAAGTCAGTTTCTCCCGACCAGCCTGCGGGCCGGTATTATTGCCGCAAGTTACTGGGTGCTGAGCCTGTCACTGACTAATTTAAGCGGATCAGTTGCCTCTTTTATAGGTTGCTTAATGGGTTGTTATATGATTGACCATTTTATTGGTCAGCGCCCTCTGAACCGTTATAAAACGTCTTTTATTATTGCAATTGGCGCTGTTACTGCAATTGTTGGATTGCTGTTAAGTGATCTTATTACTGGGAGTGCCCTGCTTGCTGGTTTAATCTCTCCTATTTACAGTTACAATTTCGGTGAATTTATCAAATGGTTTTTGGTTAGTGCCGCAATAACATCAGTACTGCGCACAAGTGCGCATCGAACGAATCTTGGTGCGGTGTTGGAAATTTTATTTGTCGCATCCGCTTTTATTATTACTTTGTCTGCTCATCGTAATGGCATGATACACCGGCCCTATTTCATCGGTGATTTTGCATTGATGCGCGGCGTTGATCCTTCGTCAATATTGATGGCATTAGGATGCGGTGCAGTTTTATGTCTCGCCACACTGTTAATGATGGAGAATAACCATCGGCGTCTACCTTACCACTTCTCTGTTTTGAGTTTATTGTGCTTTTCCATATTAGCTTACGTACAATTTTTTGGACTGCCATCGCCACAGTATACTGATGATCTTGGACTGACAGGGGTTGAGCAAGATAGCAATACCAGTGGATCTGACAATCCTTTCAGAGACGGTGAGAACAATGCTAAAAATCTGGAAGCGCCGGTTGCAATAGTTCTTTTCCGAGATGACTATGAGCCTATTAACGGCTCTTACTATTTTAGGGAAACTGCCTACTCGCAATGGAATGGTAGCTTGCTTGATAAAACAACTCGCAATGACATGGACCAGGATCTAGTTGATCATTTTACCAACAGCCGTATCGAAGTGTTGGAAGAATTACCAGGGCTTGAGTCTAGATCCACAGTACGAACCAGTATCGGTATGCTGACGCCCCATAGAACACCGTTTGGGTTGGAGAGCCCAGTTGCGTTCGTAAATACGCCTAATCCAAATAATCTGCGTTTCAAACGAACCTATGATGTTGAATCCATGTCGCCTGTATACTCGTTTGATGATCTGATTGGGCAGGTAGTCGGTGCCGAATTCTGGAGCCAGGAAGTATGGAATGAATACCTGCGATTACCAGATGACCCGCGTTACCAGGAACTCGCTACAGATTTAATTGGTGACCTCAGGCCCGAATACGCTGACGACCCATTCGCAAAGGCGTATTCAGTCAAATCCTATCTTGATGAAAACGGTATTTACAGTTTAAAAAATGCCCATGCCTATGAATCAGACCCTGCTGCTTCATTCCTTTTCGGCGATTTGACCGGGTACTGTATGCATTTTGCGTTTTCCGCCACCTATATGTTCCGCAGTCTGGGAATTCCTGCGCGGGTCGGCATTGGGTATGCGGTGCCTGCTAACAATCGAGCCGGTGGTTCTGCCCTACTGATCCAGGCAATTCATGGACACGCCTGGCCAGAAGTCTATTTTCGTGACCTGGGCTGGGTCATTATTGATCCTGCCCCACAACAAACCCTGGTTGACATGAGCACGGACCCACAGAACAGCCTGCAACAGTTACTTGGCGATATGCTGAGAAATGAAGCATCGTTCGATGATTTTCTGGCATCCCAAGAGGGATCTCTCATTCCTTTAAAATCGGTTTTGATTTTATTAGCGTCTTTAGCTTTGATTGTTCTGATAGTTGCATTTTTAACTAAGTACTATAGGTTGTGGGTTCCGTATAAAGCTAATTCCATTCACCTTTATCGCCTAAGTTATCGCGCTAGTTTAGATCGACTCTCATCACTGGGGATACGACGCCAACTTGGCGAAAGCAGGGAAGCGTTTGCGCAACGAGTAGGTCACCTGGCCCCTTCATTTGGAGAAATCACTGCACAACATCTTTATTATGCCTTAGGGGATGGACAGGCTCACGATGTACACAGCGAAGAATTCAATTGGAATTCTGTTAGCAAAGAAATACAACTGCAATTGGCCAGTCATTTACCAACTTGGAAAAGAGTACTTGCGGCCATAAACCCATTTTCCTGGCTTGTGACTCGTTAAACTATAGAAAACACATTGGTGATTTATCATTGCTGTGTTTCTGGAGACTATTATGACATCTGAATCAATCACCGAAAATTCGCAGTTGGAAGAGACTCCAGAATTTGGTGATGACGCCATACAAGCCAGTGTCGATGACAGCCCAGAGTCAAACACACCAGCAAGTATGAAAACAGCTATTCATACCAACGAATTGCAAAGTGCCGTTGCTGTCTTGAAAAAACTGAGGGAGTGTGTACGCCAGCAAGTTTTAGGTAGAGATGACGTAATAGATCTAACCATTATCGCTTTAGTGGCTGACGGTCATGTATTACTTGAAGATTTTCCTGGTTCTGGGAAAACCACCCTGGCCAAAGCACTGGGTGAGGCAATCATCTCTATCGACAGTGAAGACCAGGACGGAATAGTCCCATTTAGACGCATTCAGTTTACTCCAGATTTGTTACCTTCGGACATAACTGGAGTATCCGTGTTTGATAGTACCAGTAACGCCTTTCATTTTCGCCATGGCCCAATTTTTGCCCACGTAGTTCTTGCTGATGAGATAAATAGAACTTCTCCAAAAGTTCAGTCTGCGATGTTGGAGGCGATGGGGGAAAAACAAGTTACCGTGGATAATGTGACGTACCCTCTTGATGACCTATTTTTCGTCATCGCCACTCAAAACCCGCTCGACCTGGTGGGCACTTACCCCTTACCTACACCACAACTGGATCGGTTCCTGTTTAAAATCACCATGGACCACATAGATCGACAGTCTGAGCTCGATGTGTTGGAAACCTGGCAACAAAGGCGTGATCGAACCGGACGAACGGTCAGTGTTAATCGCGATGAGGTAGTGCTTGCCAGGAAAACAATCGACAATTTAGTAACAATCAGTTCTGCCATTAAATCTACCCTGGTAGACATCTCGAGAAACTTGCGCAATGACGACCGGGTTTTACAGGGCAACTCCACCCGGAGTATGGTTTTGATTATGCCAGCCTTACAGGCCCGCGCTGCGTTAAACGGACGGGACTTTGTCAGTGCAGAAGATATCGAATTTCTGCTACCTTTTGTTTTGAAACACCGAGTTGAACTCGCACCAGGTGTGGCTGATTTTGACAAAGTGCTTAGAGAAAATATGCGCGAACCGATGGAACAACTTGCTCGAGGAACCCTTAACTAATGAAAGTCGAGTTGCGCATAAACTATTACCGGGCAATTTTTTGCAGGCAACTTCGAATAATAGCCTGCATTTTGATAGCAACTCAGTGCCTAAATGCATTGGCGCAGGACAACCAAGATATTACTATCGACGACCAACTTGATAGCCTACAAATTCCCCAGACTCAATTGCCTCTTTGTTTTGGTATGGTGGACATTACTGATACCCGAGCCCTTGCTATCTGCGATGCATTACGTCTCAAGCTAAATGTCAAAGCGAGGGAATTGAGTGAATTATGGATTCGTTCCGAACCGGCAAACCCGGCAGCCCAATTTGCTCTGGCCGAAGTGCTCTATTCAGTTGAAGCCAACTTGCCACGAGCACTCTACCACTTGAACCGTGCAGAAGAATTGACTGACTACGGTTCCCTTGGACGGGCACTTGCTTCGGGAAACATTCAGTGGCACTACTTGACCCTGTCACAACTCTCATTTATTCACCAACTCATGGGTGACCAAATTAATGCCCTGGCATACCTGGACAAAATAGAATCAATCTATGGACAGGACGTTGAGTCATTTCGAGGCTGGCCTCTCATTAAATTGAAGGAATACGATGCAGCTCGGGCAAGTGCAAATTTGGTACTTCAAAACAGCGATAGCGAAAGGGAACGAGCACGTGCGTGGAACACATTATGCGCAGTCGAGCTTGCAAGCTTGCAACCGAAGGAATCCTTAACTGCTTGTGAGCGCGCTATAGATGAGGACGATAATATTGCCAGCGCCAAAAATGACAGTGATACAGTTTACCTCACCAACGCATCAGAAGTGTCTCTTAGCTTATTACAGATAGAGAAAGCGGAAGAATATCTTGATCGTGCAACAGGTTATTTAAATCCTGAAAGTGTTGCTGACCCATGGATTTACAAGCTTTATCTGACAATGAATCAGGGTCGATTTGGTGATGCTAGGCAGTCCTTGGATCGAATGCTGTTATGGCGCGAAAACCAGATACCGGCGGTCACAGTAATGAACCGGGCTGAACATTTATTAGCCAGTGCCAGTTTTTTACTGCTTGCAGGTTACGGCGAGGAGGCTGCCAGGCTTACAACAACGGCATTGAACGAACCCGATCGAAACGGCTCATTCAGTGCGGATGATGCCCAGAAGGACTCTCTGGCCGCGTTAATTAATATGATGGCTAATAACACCTGGTATCAGATTCGACTTGAAGAAATCGCTACAATGGATTTTCTGGACTCCTTGTCAGCAAGAATAACTGTCAACAAAATTCGATTTGCTGCATGGCTTGCCGGTCGGAAGGCGGCTTCCTTGTTCGCCAATCAGGAAATACTTTTTAATCGCCTACGACCCTACGCACCATTGGATGTCCACATACCCGAGTGGATGGAACCCGAGATAGTGAAACTAATGGGGACGGGTGTTATGACCAATGTTTTGGAGCAGGCTCGAGAACAGGGAGCCTTTATGCTAAACGAAGGTTACTATTATGCTTACGCTACGGAAATTGCTTATCTGGAAAGACGCTACACCAAAGTGCTTGAATTGGGAAAACAGGCGATTGGATTGCTGCCCCAGGAGGAAGTTTTATTACAAGCGCGATTGAGAGTGAGAATGGGAGAGTCGGGTTGGACCCTAGGAAGTTATGAACAGGCGTTAATTGACTACCAGGTAGCCCTCCAGTCAGACCCTAGTATTATTCGCCGCCTAGGTAGCTACTTACCAGTAACCTATGGGGGGGATGAAAGTGGATTTTCCCAACAGGCTATTCAGTATTTAAAGCGTTCTCCACGGTTTAAAACAGACAACCTAGGCTTCAAACTCGAAGTTAAGGGTATAGACGAACTGTCAGCCTGTCTTTCAACTCCCAAAGGTGACAGCCTTTCATGCTTTACCTTATCCCTTGAACAAAGCGAATCAAGTAAAAGCAATGCTCAACTTTTAGTCAAGGGTTTTCATAGTGAAGTTTTTAGTCTCGGCTATGAAATCAGTGAAGCACAAATTTCTTTATTACTGGGTTCAAGTGTAATTATGAACTCCCAAAACGACCCTCGCCTCCAGAGTAATCGTGATGCCATAATGGAACGCTAATAACAATATACCTTCTCTGGCACAATCAGCGTTTCATTCTTTAAATACGTTTATGCAACCTAGAATTCCCCGGCTCTCGTTAGGGCTAATTGTACTTCTGTCCGCGGCTTCAGCATTGGGTCCGGCATCCATGCAGATTTTACTTCCTGCTCTACCTACCATACGAACAGATTTCCAGGTTACCGCCAGTGTGGCCCAACTAACCCTCAGTTTATCCATGCTCTCCATCGCTGTGGCCACATTGACTTACGGGCCATTGTCGGATCGCTTTGGCCGAAAACATATACTAGTTATTGGAATAATAATTACCTTTTTAGGATCCATCTTTTGTATCCTAGCACCCACGATTAACTTACTAATCCTGGGTCGAATAATTCAGGCATTCGGTGGGGCTGTCGGCCTGGTTGTTGCCCGTGCAGTTGTTCGAGATGTGTATGGACCACAAGAGTCGGCTAGGGTTATTTCAACCTTGGTTATGGTGATGGTTGTTATCCCAATGATGTCACCGGCATTAGGGGGCGAACTGATGGTGCTGTTTGGGTGGCGCTCTGTTTTTGTATGCATAGCCGTTTTTAGCGTATTAATGCTTGTAGCGATGTGCTGGAAGCTCCCTGAGACACTAGTTGAGCCTGTGCACTTCGAAGGCATTAGAGGCATGTTATTTACTTTTCGTGACCTGATGCGCTCCAGGGAGTTCTGTGGGTATGGATTCAGCGTGGCGTTTGTTTCAGTTGTATTCTTCAGCTTTATTTCTGCTGCTCCAGAAATTATGGTCTCAGTACTGAATAGATCTGCCACCGAGTATGGCTATTATTTTATTATGATCCCCGCCGGGTTTATGACCGGCAGCTATCTATCAAGACGATTTGGGAATCGACTTGGTATATATAAAATGATCGACTACGGATCAAAAGTCTCTCTTTTTGGTATTACACTAGCCTTGATTGTCCAGCTGTCTGGATTTAGTCACCCTATAGGCTTATTTTTACCCATTGCCATAGCGATATTTGGCAACGGTGTCACGTTACCCAACGCTCAAGCTGGAGCTATTAATGTATTCCCAGGACATGCGGGTAGTGCATCGGGACTGATGGGGTTTTTGCAAATGGGATTTTCAGCTGTTGCCGCTCAACTTGTTGCCACAATCTACAATGGTACGGCATACCCGCTATTGGCTCTTATGTTTATCGCTGCCAGCCTTTCTCTTGTTGCATTTCGATTCGGGGTCAATAATCCAGAAAAATCCAATCAATAATCACTATCTGCCTGATAGTTTGCTACGGACTAAGCTGTTTCAGCTGCTGACAAAACTCCACCGGGTCACGTAGGCCGCGCAAATCGAATAGCAACCTGCCATCATGAATTCGCCCGATTATCGGTTTGGGTAATTTTCTAAATGAAAGGGCCAGTTGCTGCAGGCTCGCATCTCTTGCTCCTTTACCCGCGAGGGGGTCAATAACAATAGCAATACTATCCAATAATTCCATTGGCAATGCTCCACTGCCAATCTGGCTTTTGCAGGGTTCGACAGCAATATTAAACAGGCCTTCTAACTTTTGTTTGAGTGAAGGTAGTACCTGTTCAGCCAGCTTTTCAATTTCTTCGATCGGTCGAGTAAGATCTCGCAAAATAGGCAGGCGACTCGGCAATTTTTTGGGATTCTTATACAGAAGAATTACCTCCAGCAAAGCGGCTAAGGTAACTTTATCAATACGTAACGCTCTCTTTAACGGGTTATTTTTCAGGCGTTTTATTAATTCCCTCTTACCAACGATAATCCCGGCCTGAGGACCTCCCAGCAACTTGTCTCCACTAAATGTCACCAGGTCTGCCCCACTTTCCAGCGCCTGTTGCACAGTAGGTTCTTTAGGCAGACCAAACTGTTGCAAATCGATCAGGGTTCCACTTCCCAAGTCAGCGATTAGAGGCAGGTCATGATTTCTCGCGAGACTCGCAAGCTGCACTAATTCGACAGTCTTTGTAAATCCCTTTATCTCATAGTTGCTGGTGTGTACTTTCATTATGAGAGCGGTATTGTCATCAATTGCCTGCTCAAAATCTTTCAAATGAGTCCGATTAGTGGATCCAACTTCTTTTAAATTACAACCGGCGCTACCCATAACTTCTGGAATACGAAATGATCCACCGATTTCTACCAGTTCACCCCTTGAAACTAATACATCCCTATTAACTGCAAGTGAGGTTAAAACTAGTAACACAGCCGCCGCATTGTTATTGACGACTGTTGCAGCTTCTGCCCCTGTCATTTCACAAATAACTTGTTCTAGATGTATATCTCGATCTCCACGTTTTCCGGTTTCAAGATCAAATTCAAGATTTACCGGCCCGCATGCGGCGCTAACCATGGCAGAAATGGCTGATTCAGGTAGAGGGGATCGTCCCAGGTTTGTATGCACTATTGTTCCAGTTAAATTGAATACGGGTATCATAGAAGACTTAAACATGGCTACTACAGCACTTTCAATTTGAACACACAAGCTATTGAAGAAATCGGCCTCGCGTAGTTGTTTGCTAACCCGCTCATCTTTTCTCGCGATCCTGGCGCGCCAACTGTCCAGTACTTTTCTAGCTTCGGCTCCAACAGCATCATGACCAAAGCGTTCCACTATCATGGAAAGTTGGGCAGCCTGTAGCAACTTGTCTACGGAAGGCAGGAGCCGAAATTCTTGGGCAGGTGTATCTTGCATGTGAGTTGTTCGCAAATAGAAGGTTTTAACAAAAAACTAATCCACGGCGCTGAAGAAGTAGAGCAAATCTACGTAATTTTGTGACTCTATGCAAATGAATATGGAACTGTAGTACGGTTTTTGATAGCTTGCGATTTTAATTAACCTTTAGCCTATTATGGCAAATTTTTGCTTTCTTCTCTTATTTTCTTTGACCGGTAGATTTACTCATTATGCATGATTCAAAAATATTGCTTATTACCAACGAGTTTCATCTTGAAACTGTGGAAAAACTTGACACTAAGTTCGAAACCCATAAATTGTGGATGTTATCCAAAACCAAGCAGCACGACTTGATCGAGCATCTAAAACCGGTATGTAAAGCTGTAGCAACTGCGTCATGGGTGACAAGTCCGTTAATTTTTGAATTACCGAATCTTGAAATCATTTCCTGTTTTGGTGTTGGAGTAGAAAATATTGATTTTGAGGTAACTAGATCTCGCAACATTACTGTTACTAACACACCTAAAGTGCTTGATGATGCTGTCGCTGACATCGCTATTGCCCTAATACTTGCCTCACATCGTAATCTTATAAACGCCGATCGGTTTTTACGTGATGGCGACTGGTTAAAAGGCCCATTTCCTTTCGGTAAAAGTGTTGCTGGTAAAACTTTGGGTATTTTGGGATTAGGCAGTATCGGTGAAGAAATCGCTCTTCGGGCACTACCATTAAAATTAAAAATCGCCTATCACAATCGCCATCCTAAAAGCCTTCCCTATCAATATTATCCAGATGCTTCTGAGTTAGCGGTCAATTCAGACATCTTGCTTTGTATGCTACCTGGAGGATCAGAGACTGAAAAGCTGGTCAACCGAAAGATCTTTGAGCATTTGGGCCCCAATGGTATTTTTATTAATGTCGGAAGAGGTACCAGTGTAGATGATGATGCGTTAATTGAAGCATTACACAAAGGGGTCATCGCCGGGGCTGCTTTGGATGTGTATAGATACGAACCTTCAGTGCCTCAGGCATTACTTGATATGGAAAATGTTATTCTTCTGCCACACATTGGTAGCGCAACAATAGAAACCAGGCAGGCAATGGGCCAATTGGTAATTGATAACCTTCAAGCCTGGGCTAATCAACAGGCACTACTGACTGCTGTCAATTAGAAACACTTTAGAGAAGCTGAAATTGAGCCAGTTTTGTTGTTATGAACTATACAGTCAATTTGTATGCACCAACCCTTATAATGAAAATTACTTGCAACACTATTAAACACAAACGATATTAATCAAGCAAATGGAAATAGAAATACCGGGAGTCATTATCATATAACACCTGAAAATTCTGTTCTGCGAAGTTTTTGCCTTTCAAATCTACTTCAACAAACAAATCGCGAAATTCGGAGCTGAGAGAATTATAAATTACTTCTTGCACTATCATTATATGGAAATCCTTCAGCCCCAATTCTTTAGCATGATCTTGAATCAATTTCTTAACCATGGGCTGCTTACGAAGTTCTTCGTATTTAGCTGCCTGGATTATCGCGTCACCAAACAGATCATAGGAACGAATACCACCCGATTGGAAAGTGCCTTGAATTGAATTGTAAGCAAGCCCCATAGCCCCTTTAATAGGTTTTGAATAATCAAACTTTCTCACTTCTTCATTGAACGCCGAAAACATTTCCAGCGCAGTGGAAACAGCACTATCGGAAAGAGATCGAGATTCAATGGGTAAAAACGGATATCCTATAGTACTGATAAATCCATCACCTGTTTCTTTAAGACGGAAAGCCCGAGAACGTAATGGGTTATGCTCATAACCCTTCATACATATCTCCAGAAACGAATGAAACACGCCGATAAAAAAATCTTGAGTACGTTCATGTCTAATCTCACCAGATTTCTGCACATCAAAGACGTTGCATATCGCCTTACCCTCTTTCAAAGGCATGGTGTTTTCCAATTCATCTCCGAGTTTAATCCGTTCGAGCTGGTGTGAATAAACAAGCTTCGATAACTGATTATACAAATGCTGCCTAGTGTCTGCGTCGGTAGATTTCAAATAAAATCGGGTTCGAATACTAACGAAAAATATCCAACTGAATATAGAACCAGCCATAAAGCCCTGCAAGACCTGAATCCAATTAATAATGAAAAACTCTATATCTATCCAACTTAGTGCAATTGCCATTGTGCCGGTAATCAAAATGTTTCGAAAAAATGTTGTCCAGTAATTTGAATGATAAGAAAACGCGGTGGCTAACAATAAGGCGTAGTTTATTTGGCCCGAAAGCGCAAGATATACAACTTGAGTTTCGTCCGGATTATCTGCACCTGCAAGTATGAATATTAAAGTTAATAAAAAACCACATACACCGCTGAATGTTAATAGGTCAAGAACTATGGGGCTGTATTTTTGAATCGTGGAGACAAGAATAATTACGAGTGGGTAAAAAATAACAATCAAAATTGGAGCTGCATAAGTATACAAAGTGTATATTGCAAGAGGATTGTCTTGGTTGGTTGGATGAAGAAAAGTAACCACTGACGAAAGCGCTAACAAAAATGCAGCTATTCTACAAGGCCATCCAGTTAAAGCGCGCGAAGCATCGTCCCTGAGCTCATCTCTAAATTCATCTAGATGTTCTCTGCAGTATTGGGAGTACTTGTCTTTGCTGGTAAATTTACTTTTCACGCTACTTCTATC
>SMVA01254829.1_pt1 | contig 52259 bp, 41 predicted proteins | sample 2456451 | NCBI WGS metagenome assembly SMVA01 (sample SAMN11095933, study PRJNA526329) | marine sediment metagenome | biome: Marine sediment; feature: Surficial sediment; material: Deep marine sediment; isolation source: Hadal surficial sediment | place: Pacific Ocean | collected 2014-05 | depth...
GTACTAGTTGGGAGGTGGGGATGGATTTCCTGGAGGAGGAGGGGGAATACTTAAGTTCTGATAACTGTTGCCGATTCTGGCAGGGTTCTCTACGATTTGACCGTGCACAGGCACACGATGGCCCTGTGCGTACATGCATTGTACATAGCTGTTGTCATAACGATGCTGAGTAATTCGTCCTGAAACACCTGCGTTACTAAATCCGATCAATCCTCCTCCGAGTAGGCCACTACCCGCACCAATAGCGGCCCCGCTTCCAGCGTGACCGCTTCCAGCTCCAATAAGAGCACCTGCTGCTGCACCAAGTCCTGCCCCTATGGCAGCAGTAGTTGCTCCACTGGTCAGAGAAGCTTGATTCGGTGTTACGCCGCCCACTTGTTCATTGGCAAACTGTTTACATTGATAGTCGTCATGGCGAAACTGATCGAAGTTTTTACCCGAGCCTGGCAGAGCCATCACACTAGGGCCGGATGGGATGCTCGCGCACGCGGTGAGCAGGGCGGCCACCAACAGAGCCAATAGTCGATGTATTTTAAACATGATTACTCCTTACTGTGTAGTTGGCGCAGTTGGCGCAATTACTACAGTTGATGCGGTTGGCTGCGGGGCCACCGGTAACCAGCCGTCTGGACACTTCTTGACATAGGGATAATAGCCTTCCGGATTGCTGCAGTAGTGCCAATAGTTGGTCTGTGATTCTGTCGCTGCTTGCGCGCCGTTCTCTTGTTGAATGTACGTAACTGGAGGATAACCACCATAACCATATCCACCATAACCATAACCACCATAATAGGGCCAATATCTACCATAACCCATACCATAACCTAGGCCGAACCCCCATCCAAAACCGTGGCGGCCAAAGCCACGACCATAGAAACCGCGACCAAAGTGGCGACCCCAACCAAAATGCTTTCTACCTCCTCTAAAGCTTCGGCCACCTCTTCGGGCGATTTGCAGCCCACCAGCATAGGTTTGGCCCGCACTAAAGTGGGATCCTCCGGCAATCTGACCGCTTACAGCATGGTGATCGCCTCCGCCACCATGTCCACCCCCGCCACGTGCTGCTGCCCATATTGAGCCACTTGTAATCGACCCAAGCAGGACGATGATAAGGCTCAGTAATTTGATCGTTTTCATATAAACCTCCCATGAAGGGTTATATAAGGTTCATTTGTCTTTCAACTACCTTGTTCTTAAGTTTTTCCTGATCAAAGGGTGCGTCCGCTTGAGTGTCAAAGACCAGTTCAGAATTTATAAGCGTTTTACCCTTCAATAAACTCGTCTAGTCAGCACAAGCCACCGCTTAGTTTTGTTGTCCATCATCTGTGACATGAGGTTACTTCGCGATAAATGGCTGACAATTATATAACGCATTAAGGTCAACTTGGTTGTCATGCGGCGCATCATTTTTGAATACCAAGCGTTTGTCCGCTTAATTTTTAGCCTAGTTCATGTTGTTGGTTAGGTGGGGGAGGAAAAAGGTGGCTATACTCAACCCAAGACTATCAAGGTTATTGCAGTCTGCATCCATCTGAAACCAGCAATTGAGTATGGATGCTTGTGTTACAACGGGAAAGTTACTATAACTGTAACTTTGAAACCTAGCACTAGCAGAAATTATCTATCAGACGATTTTAAAATGTTAAGTAACCGACAAAGGAATAGATTCTAAATCGAGACTAGGTGACACATTCAATCTGATAATTTCATTCACGAATATTTGATTGCTTCTCAAATTTTCCTAATTTTACAACTGGCTTTGGCTTCCACCCAGACTTGCGATGTTCGGCCACGATATCGGTGAAGATGCCACCACGCACGTAAAATTTGGCAGTGAGGCGCATATATTTCGGTTTTATAGCGGCTACCATATCATCAAGAATGCGGTTAGTGACAGCTTCGTGGAACGTATTCTTGTTCCGGTAAGACCAGATATAGAGCTTGAGACTTTTAAGCTCAATGCATCTTTTATCAGGGATATAGTCAAGAATTAGAATTGCAAAATCAGGCTGCCCAGTTTTCGGGCATAGGCAAGTAAACTCTGGAATTTCCATGTGGATATGGTAATCCCGAGAGAGAGTCGGGTTGGGAAAAGTTTCCAATTTCTTCGTGGGCTGTATGGGCATTCTCTTATCTTGGACAAATCGGTTAAAATGACTATCTTCAGTGTGCTTTTTGTAAGTGGTCTTATAAGCTTGTTTCTTCATCTCTCCAAGCGCGCCCAATTATAACTGGTTACAGGCAATAAATTGCGTCTTTCCCATATCAAACTTTCTGGCTTTAAAAGCTTTGTCGAACCTACTGATGTCCTTGTCCTTGGTGATTTAGTTGGAGTTGTTGGTCCCAATGGTTGCGGAAAATCCAATGTGATTGATGCGGTACGCTGGGTGCTAGGGGAATCAAGGGCATCTGCGCTACGCGGTGAGTCCATGCAGGATGTGATTTTTAATGGTTCCGCTACTCGTAAGCCGGTGGGACGTGCCAGTGTGGAATTGATATTTGATAACAGTCTGGGCAAGGCAGGAGGCCAATGGTCAAGCTATGCAGAAATTTCCATCAAACGGGTGTTGCTGCGGGATGGTGAATCAACCTATTATATTAACAACATTCACGTTCGGCGTCGGGATATAGCTGATATTTTTCTTGGTACCGGTATAGGTAACCGTGGTTACGCTATTATTGAGCAGGGGATGATTTCCCGAATTATTGATGCAAAACCAGAAGAGTTGCGCATGTTTTTAGAAGAAGCTGCCGGGGTTTCCAAATACCATGAACGTCGCCGTGAAACCGAATTACGTCTAGCAGATACCCACAAGAATCTCTTGCGCGTGGATGATATCTGTCAAGAACTGGAAAAGCAGCTACAGCACTTAGAAGAACAAGCTATGGTTGCTGGCAAGTTTAAGGATATGCAGGGTCAGCTGAGTACAGCACATAATCTTTTGTGGTTGGCACGCAAACGGGAAGCGGCGACCCAACGTATTCGCACAGAAAATGAAATTCAGCAACTGGAATTAGGACTGGAAGCAGAAACCTCATGCCTTCGTGATGCAGAAAATCGCCTGGAAAAGGGACGTGCTCAACATTATGCAGCTAGCGACAGCTTGCACCAGGGGCAGGGCGAACTCTACGCCGCCAACGCGGAGGTGGCACGTATCGAACAGCAGGCACAACATTTGCACGAGAATCACCAACGCATGGCGCAACAAATCACAGCAGCCAAGAATCAGATTGAGCATCACGAAGAACAAGTGGGGAATTCTGCCGAAAGTTTAGATCGTTGGCGTAAAGAACTTGAACGGGCAAGTTTGACTCTCGAAGTCGGTAAGGAAAAAGTTGCAGCTGAAAATGAGAAATTACTGCAGACGGAATCGGCTTTTCGTTTATGTCAGGAGAAGTTGAGTAAAATCCAGCGTAGCTTGCTCTTGGCCGAGCAGACTGAGCAGCTAGAAGAAAGCCACCGCACTCATGCTGACAAAGCTTTACAGCAACTGGAATCACGTAGAGAAAGACTTCTTGAGGAGCAAGAAGAGTTGTCGCTGCCCGATGATAAAGGGTTATTCCGATTGCAGAGCGAAGTAGAGAGTACTGCGGCGGATTTAAAACTAAAACAGGAATCGCTTGCACAAACTGAAGACCAGTTACCTAGTGCTGAAGAAATCAAACGTGAGATTACACGCGAAGTGCAAGTACTGGAGCAGCAGTTCACCCAAACAGAGGCCCGATCCTCCGCCTTAGAACGCCTGCAGCATCGACTTGAGGGCAATGAGGGACTGAGTAAGTGGCTTACTAAGTACCAACTAGATGCATTACCACGTTTATGGCAGAGCATCCAGATTAAAAAAGGCTGGGAAGACGCACTGGAATCGGCATTACGCGAGCGACTCAACAGCTCGTACCTTGAGCGGCTAGAAGTAGTACTGGATTGGGTGGGCGACTCCCCTCCTGGAAAATGGGCGCTGTTCGAGACAATGTCCCCATCAATACAGAGACCGAACGATGAGACGCTACCTGGCAAGGAAGGCTGGAAGTTGCTGGAGCGGTATCTGACTTGTGACAACGCAGGAATAAAATCTGTGTTGGGCGAATGGCTGAGCGGAATTTTCGTAGTCGAAAGTGTACAAGAGGGTCTCTTACGACGAACAAAGTTGGGTCCCAGCGAAATGCTGGTGACGCGCGAGGGCCATTTTTTTACTTGCCATAGCCTTACCTACTATGCGCCCGACTCGCAAATGCATGGGGTGTTGGTACGCCAGCGAGAAATAACCCAGCTCAAGGGTGAAGCGGAAACGTTGGGAGTTAGCCTTACCCAGAAGAAATCCGAGCTGGTGGTAGCTGAAGAAGATTGCAATAAACTAGGAGCGTTAGTCTCGCGCTTGCGTCTTGATAGTGAAAAACTTCAGCAACAGCATCATGACCTACAAATGCAGGTATTGAAACTAACTCAATTAGCTGAACGGTCCAGCCAACGCGACAACCAGATTTCAGTTGAACTGATGGAAATCAGGCAACAGATCGATGTAGAAGCTTCCCAGAAACAAAGCGCCGAAGCAAAGTTGATAGAATATCAAGATCAAATTCAGGTCTTGCAAGGACAAGTGCAACAGGAAAGGCAGGCAGGGGAGGCAGCGGAGAAGTTTCTTAGTATTCAGCGCCAACTTGTACAGAATGTAGTGAGGGAAATGCAAGAGGCGGCATTCTATGAAAAGACTTGTCAGAATAAAATTATTGAAGTAGAGAGTGCCATTCTTAGTTTTAATGAGAATTTTGTTAAACTCAAAGCCAATTTGGAGGAATTGCAAGGGGAGCAGGATAGTTTTGATGAAACCGCATTGCACAATCAGTTACAGGAGGGGTTAACGTTACGTGAGCAACGCGAGCTTGTTCTGACAGCAGCGCGCAATACACTGGAAGAAGCTGCCAAAGGATTACAGGAAATAGAACAGGAACGCATAACTTTCGAGCAGAAGCTGCATCCTCTGCGAGAATCTATAAGTCAAGCGCGTCTTAAGGAGCAGGAAGCACGCATTATCGAGAATCAGTTTGGTGAACAATTAAAAGAGGCAGGAGCAAATGAGGAGGAGTTGCTTAAGGTTTTGGGTAAAACGCGGCCCTCTAGATTTCAGGCTGATATTAATCAACTTAATACCGAGATTGATACCTTGGGTGCAGTTAATCTCGCCGCTCTGGAGGAACTGCGTGCATCTCAAGAGCGCAAGGATTATCTTGATTCACAACTCAAGGATTTGAAGGAAGCGTTAGGAACTATGGAAAGCGCTATTCAACGAATTGACCGAGAAACTCGTGAACGCTTGCTGGAAACATTCGACAAGGTTAATGGTCATTTAGATGAAATGTTTCCCACTATATTTGGTGGTGGAAAAGCAAAACTGATATTAAGCGGAGAGGAGATTCTTGATTCCGGCGTGCAAATCATTGCACAACCACCAGGCAAAAAGACCAGTTCCATCAATTTGCTGTCTGGTGGAGAGAAAGCGCTCACAGCGCTCGCATTGGTATTCTCGTTGTTCAAGCTTAATCCTGCTCCATTCTGCCTGTTGGATGAGGTGGATGCTCCACTGGATGATAGCAACACTGAGCGTTTCTGCGATTTGTTAAGGAAAATGTCGAAACAGACTCAGTTTGTGTTCGTTAGCCACAATAAAATCACCATGGAAATGGCGCAACAATTGATAGGTATCACAATGCAGGAACAGGGTGTTTCGCGGGTAGTTTCGGTAGATATTGAAGAAGCTGTCAAGCTCAGTGATGTGGCTGAGGTGGGATAATGTATATGTTGAATGAATATGAGTGATTTACAAATCAGCTTGATCGCCATCGGTGTCGTGATAATTGGGGGTGTTGTTTTCTACAATTGGATGCAGCAGCGGCGCTACCAGCGTGACGCAGAAGATACGTTTAAACGTAAGTATGATGATGTTCTGCTAGGGGCAGGCAAGTCTGCTTCCAAAGAGGAGAGGATTGAGCCACAACTCGGCAAGCGGATGCTAAAGGATTTTCAAGTAAAGCCAAGTGTAGAAGCAATGACGCCAACTGAAATTGATCAACCAGATTCGGAGCCTTTGGTTACAAATACTGAATCGAAAAGACCAGTAGAAGTTGATCGCAACGGCGTAGTAGATTATGTAGCGGGCATCCAGTCTGAGACTTCAATTGCTACTTTAGATCTGGCAGAGATGTTGCAGAGGAAGTTCGATTTTGGAAAGCCAGTACGATGGTTTGGGAAAAGTGATGTGGGCGCATCCTGGGAAGAAATTACTATAGAAACTAATTTTAAGGGTAACTATACTAGCCTGAGAGCTTGCCTACAGTTTACCGATCGCTCTGGTCCGGTTAGTGAAGTCATCTTATCTGAGTTTTGCGACATGATTCGGAATTTTGCGGAATACGTAAATGCAGTTGTCGACACTCCCAATATCCAACAGGCACATGCACAGGCGGTATTACTTGACCAGTTTTGTGCAGAAGTAGATGTCATGATCGGTATTAATATTATCAGCAAGGATGGTGGTGCATTTACTGGAACCAAAATCCGCGCTTTAGCAGAAGCATCCGGCTTTAAACTCGAGGGAGGAGGTGTGTTTGGCTTCCGCGAGGCAAATCATACAGTTAAGTTTACTCTCAACAACTATGAGTCTACACCATTTCTACCTGATAGCATTCGAACACTCACTACTAATGGCATTACGTTTTTGCTCGATGTACCCAGAGTTACAAATGGCAAAAGAGTATTTGACCAAATGACTCATCTCTCCAGGATTTTCGCAACCACCCTAGGAGGTATTATGGTTGATGATAATCGAATCCCTTTAAGTGATAGCGGAATAGATAAAATTAAGCAGAAGTTAAGTGGCATCCAAGCCTTAATGAAATCACGTGACATCCCTGCTGGTGGCGAGATTGCACTAAGGTTATTTGTGTGAATGGTTATTCCGGAATACATATCGAAGCAGGAGAAAGGTGGTTTTGCTGGGACACTAAAGAACTATCAGGCGAGTTTGGAGATAGCCCAAAAACTAGCAGCGAGTGATCCCTCTAACAGCCAATGGCAGCGTGATCTATTGGTCAATCTCAAGAGAATTATCGAATGGCATAATTACAGGTATTCAGTATTAGATGCACCAAGTATTCTGGATTCTGAGTACGATAAACTTTTTCTTGAGTTACAACAACTTGAACAACGTAATCCTCAACTTCTTACGCCTGACTCTCCTACCCAGCGCGCAGGCGCTGCACCCCTTAAAGAATTTTCCCAGATTACGCATCGTTCACCAATGCTCTCTCTTAACAATGAGTTTGAGATTGCAGCAGTAGAAGCGTTTGACCGGCGTATACGTGAAGGGTTAGGAACCGATGTTGTCGAATACGCAGTAGAGCCAAAATTTGATGGTCTTGCGGTAAGCCTCTGTTACGAGAACGGTTTACTTGTGACAGGTGCTACCCGAGGTGATGGCCACATCGGCGAAGATGTCACGTTGAATTTACGTACAGTCAAATCCATCCCTCTACATTTACGAACAGGTGCGCATAATGATCACAGTCCCACCTTACTAGAAGTACGCGGTGAGGTTTTAATGCTGAAGGAAGATTTTGAAAAACTTAACCGGCAACAGCGTGAAAAAAAAGAGAAGGAATTCGTAAATCCTCGCAATGCGGCCGCTGGTTCTTTGCGTCAGCTTGATCCTAACGTTACAGCCACTCGCAGGCTTACTTTTCTTGCCTATGGTATTGGCGTACATGAAGGTGGGGGGGTGCCTCGAGACAAACACAGTAAAGTGATGGAATATATTGCTAATCAAGGTTTTTCCATTGCGAACGAGTGTAGTGTAGTGAGTGGTTCAGCGGCTTTACTGTCGTATTTTCAAAAGATAGGAGAACTTCGTGAACGCCTACCCTATGACATAGATGGGGTGGTCTATAAAGTCAATAATTTGGCGCAGCAGGGAAAGCTGGGCTTTATTTCCCGCGCGCCCCGTTTCGCTGTAGCACACAAGTTTCCAGCGCAAGAAGTGTTGACTGAACTGTTGGGAATTAATGTTCAAGTAGGCAGAACGGGTGTATTGACACCAGTTGCTAGACTGAAACCAATATTTGTCGGTGGTGCAACTGTGACCCATGCAACGCTTCACAATGAAGATGAGATCAATCGAAAAGATGTGATGATTGGTGATAGCGTTATTGTACGTCGGGCAGGTGATGTAATTCCTGAAGTGGTGGGGGCAGAAGTAGAGCTTCGTCCAAGTAACGCGAGGCGATTCATCATGCCCAACCAGTGCCCGGTATGCAGCGCTTCAGCTATGCGCATGCCGAATGAGACAGTGGTGCGTTGTACCGGTGGGTTATTCTGTCCGGCACAACGAAAGCAGGCAATTCTGCATTTTGCATCACGTGGTGGTATGGATATTGAAGGCCTGGGAGATAAACTAGTAGATCAACTGGTGGATAGCAACCTCATCCGAACGCCAGCGGACCTTTATACGCTGGATATCACAGCGCTTATTAATCTGCAACGCATGGCTGAAAAATCTGCCAGTAACGTATTAGAGTCTATCAAAAAGAGTAAAAATACTTCGCTAGCACGGTTTATTTATGCACTTGGGATTCGTAATGTAGGTGTGATCACTGCCGGAGAATTAGTTCGATATTTTGGTAGTTTCAATAGTTTAAAGGAAGCAGACATCGAAACCTTGCAGCAAATAACCGATGTTGGTTTAACAGTAGCTCAGAGCATTGCAGATTTTTTTGCGGAGAATCACAATATTGAAGTTATTAAGCAATTTGATTTAGTTGGAATAAAGTGTTTACAGTGGGAGGAAGATGTAGACGCGCGAAAGGAACAGAATGGTGCTATCGGCATTAGTGGAAAAATTTTTGTATTGACAGGAACTTTCCCAAACTTATCCAGGGAAGAAGCTACAGAAAAAATTGAAAACCTAGGAGGAAAAGTGACTGGGAGCGTTTCAAAAAAAACGAATTATGTGATAGCTGGTACTGATGCTGGCGGCAAGTATGACAAGGCGGTTAAATTGGGGATAACCGTTTTAGATGAGACGGGGCTGTTACAATTATTGCAACATTAAGAGGATGGTTTGTATCTAGCCTAACAAAATACATAACACTCATATGCTTTCTTCTAAAGAGGCAGGACAAATACTCGATACCGCTGAGCAGATTTATTCGGCGGAGGTTGTGTTAGAAACCGTCAAGCGCATGGCTGCGGATATCACTGTAGCGTTATCGGAGAAGTATCCATTGGTATTGAGCGTAATGGGAGGGGCGGTAGTTTTTACCGGACAATTATTGCCATTGCTAAAGTTTCCACTGAATTTCGATTATTTACATGTCTCTCGCTACAATAATAAAACCCGAGGTGAAAAGATCGACTGGAAGGTGGCACCCCATGCAAACTTACAGGATAGAGTGGTGCTGGTATTGGATGATATTCTCGATGAAGGAATTACTCTTGCTGCGATTCGTGAGCGGATCATGGATAACGGCGCAAAAGCATTTTACAGTGCTGTTTTTGCCGATAAGGATATTAGCAAACCCAAGCCCATCCGCGCAGATTTTGTGGGCGTTATACTGCCTGACCGCTATGTTTTTGGCTTCGGAATGGATATACATGGCTCATGGCGAAATTTACCCGCGATTTATGCAGTTAAGGATTGAAACTAGAATTCTTTAACCTTTTATTCTAATATTCCAAAAAATATGCTTGCAATCATTGGTGGGACTGGTATGGCCCAGCTTTCTTGTCTTGAAATATCTCATCGGCAAATTATGAAGACGCCCTATGGTGAGCCGTCGGGGCCGCTGACTTTCGGTAGAATCAATAAACATGAGATCGTGTTTTTGGCGCGCCACGGTTATGGGCATACCATTCCGCCACATGCAGTGAATTATCGTGCCAACCTTTGGGCACTGCATTCACTGAACCCTACACGAGTATTATCTGTAGCATCGGTAGGCGGTATTCGTGCCGATCTAACGCCTGGAAAGATTGTTATCCCTGATCAGATTATCGATCATACCTATGGCCGGAAATTTACTTATTTTGAAGATACTGACAAGCCAATTACTCACATTGATTTTACCGAGCCCTATTGTGACATAACACGTAGACTCATTCTGGAAGCAGCAAAACTGGAAAACGAAAAAATAATTGATGAAGGAGTCTATGCGGCAACTCAAGGGCCACGCCTGGAAACTGCTGCTGAGATCAACAAGCTGGAGCGTGAAGGCGCCGATATGGTCGGTATGACCGGCATGCCAGAATCAGCGCTCGCAAAGGAATTGGGTTTGCACTATGCGACCATTGCGGTTGTAGCTAACTATGCTGCTGGGCGGGGAACAAATACACATGTTATTCGGTTGGAAGATGTTCATGCTGTACTGGAGAAAGCTATGGTAGGAGTTAGAAGGATTCTTGAACGCGTGGTAGAACTCAATGGCCATTAAACCCATTTTGAAAATGGGTGATTCACGCTTGCTGCAAGTGGCAGAGAGAGTGGGAAAATTTGATACGCCTGAATTCCATACCCTAATTCAGGATATGCACGATACCATGGAAGCTGTGAGTGGTGTGGGGCTGGCAGCGCCGCAGATTGGTGTTGACCTGCAGGTGGTCATATTTGGCGTGGAGAAAAACTCGCGCTATCCCCATGTAGAAGAAGTACCTTACACTGTGCTAGTAAATCCTGTATTTAAACCTCTCACACAAAGAATGGAAGAGGACTGGGAGGGCTGTTTAAGTGTTCCCGGAATGCGCGGTATGGTGCCGCGTTTTGCCCAAATATGCTACCAGGGATTCGACCAGTATGGAAAATCTATAGATCGAAGTGTGGAGGGATTTCATTCCCGTGTAGTACAGCACGAATGCGATCACTTGCAGGGAATACTTTACCCCATGCGTATTACCAATTTCCGTATGTTCGGTTATACGGAGGTGTTGTTTCCTGGTCAGACGCTGATGGAGGAGTAGACCTGAAATAATCACTTAAGGTTTTACCACCGTTAATATCACTACTGCAATCAGAATCACTACTGGAATTTCATTAAACCAGCGATAGTAAGTATGGCTGTGCCGGTTTCGGTCCTGCTTAAAGTCAGAGAGCAGCCTGCCACAGTAGTAGTGGTAGGCAATCAGTACAGCAACCAGCGAAAGTTTAGCGTGTAGCCAGCTGCCAGATATGCCAAAACCCTGCCATAGCCACATGCCAAATATGATGGTTAATACTGCTCCAGGTGTCATAATTCCATAGTAGAGTTTGCGTTCCATCACCTTGAAACGCTCAACGCTAGCAAGATCGTCACTAATGGCATGATAGACAAATAGCCGCGGTAGATAAAAGAGCCCGGCAAACCAAGTGACCATGAATATAATGTGTAGCGATTTTACCCAGAGCATTTAATTTCCTCTTGTTAACACAACAATTCATTATAGTAGAGATTAGTAGAGATAGTTTTATTTTTCTTGGTATTGATCAGCTTATTTTCTGGGTAGGGGCGCGTTATATCGCATGGTGTATCTATGGGGTCAAACTCCATCTATACAGAAAAAAGTTTTCCAGTATATTTTGGACCATTTATTATTACTTCAATTAAAAGTAAGAGAGCGCTATAAGAAGTATTAATTAGAGGACAACTCAGGTCAAGGAAAGCAATGCGGAATAAAGAGAGACTCCATGGAAATGATTAAAACACGAGCAGCGGTTGCCTGGGGTCCGGGTCAGCCTTTGAGCATCGAAGAGGTTGACCTGATGCAGCCACAAAAAGGCGAGGTGTTGGTGCGGATAGTGGCAACTGGTGTATGTCATACTGATGCATATACGCTTTCCGGAAGCGATCCAGAAGGTAAGTTTCCCACGATTCTTGGCCATGAAGGCGGCGGCATTGTCGAGGCTTTAGGTGAGGGGGTCACCAGCGTTGCCACAGGAGACCATGTGATACCGCTCTACACTCCAGAATGTGGCGCATGTAGATTTTGTAAATCAGGAAGAACTAACTTGTGTCAGGCTATTCGAATAACCCAAGGACAAGGGCTGATGCCTGATGGCACTACGCGTTTTTTTAAGCATGGGAAACCTATTTATCACTATATGGGTACCTCAACTTTCTCAGAATATACTGTGGTACCCGAAATTTCTTTAGCAAAAATCAGTAAGGAAGCGCCGTTAGAGAAGGTCTGTCTGCTTGGTTGTGGAGTGACAACAGGAATGGGTGCTGTTACCAATACTGCAAAAGTGCAGGCAAGTGACACCGTAGCGGTTTTTGGTCTAGGCGGCGTTGGCCTAGCGGTGATAATCGGTGCGGTTAAGGCTAAGGCTGGACGTATCATTGCGATCGATATCAATCCTGTTAAATTTGAAATTGCGCGCCAGCTTGGCGCCACCGATGTAGTAAACCCCAAAGACTACGCTAAGCCGATCCAGGAGGTAATTATAGAAATGACCGACGGCGGCGTGGATTTCTCCTTTGAATGTATTGGAAACGTCAAAGTAATGCGTTCAGCGCTGGAATGCTGTCACAAAGGTTGGGGAGAATCCGTAATTATTGGTGTTGCTGGTGCTGGCGAGGAAATTTGTACCCGCCCATTTCAGTTAGTAACAGGACGTATATGGCGTGGCTCAGCTTTTGGTGGAGTGAAAGGTCGTACTGAACTTCCAGGTTATGTTCAGCGTTATCTCGACGGCGAATATGAACTCGATACCTTTATCACCCACAACATGGGATTGGATGATATAAATAAAGCGTTTGACCTGATGCATGCAGGAGAATCCATTCGCACGGTTATTCATTTCGGTAAATAATCCCAGATTTATTAAAGAAAGTCTTAAACTTATTATTTGCTATATGTCTAAAAATTTTATTCAGAGTAGGATTTCATGCAGCCCCATAATCACAATTGGGTTGTATAAACGTGACTCTGGTTGGATCATCCGACGGTAATGTTAAGCCACCATTTGGAGGATAGTCTTCCAAGCATTTAACTTTTGATCGTAAGACAAGGATGCGTTTGCAGGACTTGTTGATGGCAGACGCTTATAGTGTAGTAATTGGGGTTCGAGCATGTGCAGCACAAGCTTATAAAAACACTTTTCAGCCGTCGCGCCGTTGAAAAAAATATCTGTAATATTTCGATGGGTTGAAAGAAATAACTCAAAATTGTTTGGAGAGGCTGAGGTTTCATCGATATCAGAATCGAGACTGCTATCGCGTGCGCACGAGGCAAGAACATCCCAGAGAGCTATGCCATTGGATTTCAGTGTTTTGATTCTCGATGCATAAGGCAGAGTTGGGGTGGCGTCTATCAGATCACCCATAATCGGCCAGAAAGAGTTGCGGCGATGTGCATAGTATTGTCCAGCCAATAGGGACTCCTTGCCTGGTATGCTTCCGAGGATAAGGACTCTTGCTGTTGAATCCTCGATTGGCGCGAAACTATTGATGTGTGGCATATCGATAATCGCTCTATGTTGCCACTAGATTTCAGGGCTATAAATCCACTGATTTAATAGGCTACGTGCAGTATTGGTGATTTCTGATGCTGTCATTCCCAATGGGCCACCAATTTTTTCTAGCAACTCATCTGCTGCAGCACCGTGCAAGTGAACTGCCAGTAACAGTGCGTTTTCCACACTCAATCCCTGCGCTAGCAAAGCACCAATAATGCCGGACAATACATCACCTGTTCCGGCGCTACTCAGACCTGGATTACCACTAGTGTTTATGTAACGCTTTCCGTCGAGTAGCATACAAATGCTACCTGCCCCTTTCAGCACTGCATAGCAGTTGAAACGCTCTACCAGATTTTTTACTGCGGCCATCCGGTCATTCTGGATTGCTGTAGTACCGGTGCCTAGCATTCGTGCTGCTTCTGCAGCATGGGGTGTGAGTATAGTATCCGCTTTGCGGATACTAAGTGTATTAGCAAGCTTAGGATGGATTGCAATAAGATTCAACGCGTCGGCATCCAGCACTAAGGATTGTGTAGATTTGAGCGCGCAGTCAAGCCAGAAATGGGCGTCAGCACTCATCCCCAACCCTGGGCCAATAACCAGACAATTTAGATGATCGAGCTTGAATAGTTCGTAAGCAGGGCGTAGCATTAATTCGGGCTGCGCGGGGTTAACTCTAGGTGTGTCGTCAGCAATCAAGCCAAGAAAGACACGTCCTGATCCTAATTTAAGAGCCGCTGTTCCTGCAAGGAGTGCAGCCCCTCCCATTCCTGCTGATCCACCAATAATACCCACGCTGCCAAACATACCTTTATGGTTGTTAGCAGGACGAGGCGGCGGTAACAATCTCTGTGCGCAAGCCTGATCCAATATCCATGAGTTGGGTTTTATCAGGGTAGGCGCATCGATATCAAGATTACGTAATAAAATTTTCCCACAATACTCAGTGCCATAATGAGTCAGGAGACCGGGTTTCAGGCCAATGAATGTGACTGTCATAGCGGCGTAAATTGCTGCACCGCGTACATCGCCTTTGTCACTGTCCAGGCCACTGGGAATATCGAGCGCAAGCACAGGCAGATTCATGCGATTGATCACTTTAACTAGCTCATAGTATTTACCCTCCAGGTTTCGTTCAAGACCGATACCGAACAACCCATCTATTACCACATTCCAATTTTTCTTAGCTGGGATTTTAGAAAGCACCTTGCCTCCTACAGCAATCCAGGCATCCAGAGAATTCCTTGCGTCACTAGATAATCTGTCGTGTGTTCCGGTGAATACCAGCGTGACTTTGAACCACCATTTCTGCAAATAACGAGCAACAATGAAGGCATCGCCGCCATTGTTGCCGGGACCAGCCAGCACCAACACTTTGTTTCTTCCGTTGGTTAGCAGTTTATCCAGTGCTACTTTTGCTGCAGCCAATCCGGCTTTCTCCATCAAGTCAGAATGATTGGGCAAAGCAGCGGCAAGTTGCTCAATCTTGCGGATCTCAGTGGTGAGATAGATAGGAGTCTCGCTATTCATATTGTGATTTATCCAGGAAACTACTTTTTAGGCTGTGGGTAGTATGCCTTCTCGTGTAAAATTATGTTTTCTAATTCAATGCCACACTTCACCTAATGCTTCGATTCCGTGGCGGTAGCGCCCTCTCTCCTTTCCGTCTGGAAAAATTAATAGACGCGCTCAAAACATCTGCCCCACAAGTTTCCCACATTTACGCCGAATATTGGCATTTTTGCTCAGAAGCACGTGATTTACGGCAAGATGAAACTACTATTCTTAAAAAATTGCTTACTTACGGTGCGGCACAGCAGACTCAAGCTTCCTCGGGGGAATTGATGCTAGTGTTGCCACGTCCCGGAACCATTTCTACTTGGTCATCTAAAGCTACTGACATCGCTCGTCACTGCGGATTAGATGCAATCGAGCGATTAGAACGTGGCATAGCGTTTTATATACAGTCTAGAAACGGGCTATCAACCGAAGAGAGAAACCCATTACTCTCATTGATCCACGACCGCATGACTGAAGCAGTGTTCAGCTCGTTTAATGATGCGGAAAGTTTGTTCCAGCATTTTGAGCCTGCTCAGCTCAACACTGTTGATGTGCAGGTAGGTGCGGTAGAGATGTTGCAACGAGTCAATAGCGAAATGGGCCTTGCGTTATCCTTCGATGAAATTGAATATCTTGCAGCTTATTTTTCGCGCATTAGGCGCAATCCAACCGATGTGGAATTGATGATGTTCGCCCAGGCTAATTCAGAACATTGTCGCCATAAGATCTTCAATGCAAACTGGGTGATAGATGGTAAACCTCAGACAAAGTCGCTGTTCTCAATGATACGTAATTCTCATCAACTACATCCGCAAGGTACTGTGGTGGCTTATACGGATAATTCTTCCATCATCGAAGGAGCCAAAATCGATCGCTTCTATCCTGGTAAGGATAACGCTTACAGTTATGCCAAGGAGTATACGCATATCCTGATGAAAGTAGAGACTCATAATCATCCCACTGCAATATCTCCCTATCCTGGCTCTGCCACTGGCGTGGGAGGAGAAATTCGCGACGAAGGAGCAACAGGTCGTGGCGCCAAACCAAGGGCAGGATTCACAGGATTCTCAGTTTCAAATTTAAACATTCCTAGATTTGTCCAGCCTTGGGAGGTGCACCAGGAATCTGGGGAAAATCATTCGTACGGCAAACCTTTACGCATCTCATCAGCCTTGCAAATCATGCTGGAAGGCCCAATTGGTGGGGCGGCATATAACAATGAATTTGGTCGTCCTAATCTAGCTGGGTACTTCCGTACTTTCGAAGAACTGATTGCGGGCGAGATGCGCGGTTATCACAAGCCGATTATGTTAGCGGGAGGCATAGGTCACATTTCTGAACTTCATTCATTCAAGGAAGAGCTCCCATCAGGTTCGTTGTTGATTCAACTAGGCGGACCAGGAATGTTGATTGGACTGGGCGGTGGCGCGGCTTCCAGCATGGACACGGGGATAAATGAAGAAAGCCTTGATTTTAACTCGGTGCAGCGTGGCAACGCGGAGATGGGGCGGCGTGCTCAGGAAGTGATTGACCGATGCTGGCAGATGGAAAGAAAGGGGGACCCAAACCCGATCCTTTCAATTCACGATGTCGGTGCAGGTGGTTTGTCCAATGCGTTGCCAGAGCTGTTACATGGTTCACGACGTGGAGGATGTATTAATCTCCGCGATATTCCTTCTGAAGAGTTGGGCATGTCGCCAATGCAAATCTGGAGCAACGAAGCACAGGAACGTTATGTACTTGCAATCAGACCAGAATCTCTGGAGCTGTTCAGGGCAATTTGCGCACGTGAGTGCTGCCCATTTGCGGTAGTGGGTAAAACGACGGAACAAGAACAACTTGTCGTAACTGACTCAACTTTCAATAATTTTCCGGTTGATATGGAGATTTCGGTATTACTAGGGAAGTTACCGAAAATGACGCGAGAAGTTGCGCACATTAAAAAATCACCAGCACCATTCAATACGGTAGAATTAAATTTAAAAGAGTCTGCCTATAGGGTGTTGCGTCTGCCTGTGGTGGCGGATAAAACATTTCTTATAAGCATCGGTGATCGTAGCGTTGGAGGGATGACAGCGCGTGATCAGATGGTGGGGCCGTGGCAAGTGCCGGTAGCGGATGTAGCAGTGACACTGATGGGCTATCATACGTATCAAGGCGAGGCATTTGCTGTGGGTGAGCGTGCGCCGCTGGCGCTACTCGAACCTGCCTCTTCCGCACGTATGGCGGTAGGCGAGGCTATCACTAATATAGCCGCCACTTTGATTGAACATATCGGAGAAATAAAACTTTCTGCTAACTGGATGGTTGCAGCTGGACATCCCGGTGAGGACGCAGGTTTGTTCGACGCGGTTCACGCGGTAGGCATGGAATTGTGTCCGCAGTTGGGGATCAGTGTTCCGGTAGGCAAAGATTCTATGTCGATGAAGACTACGTGGGAAACCGATTCTGATAATAGTGATTGGGACACTAAGAAAGAAGTGACTGCACCGTTATCTCTAGTCATCTCCGCTTTTGCAAGAGTAACAGACGTTCGTAAAACACTTACGCCACAGTTGCGAACTGACTGTGGCGAGACGGAATTAATCTTGGTCGATCTTGGTGTGGGTAAGAATCGCCTTGGTGGCTCAGCGCTGGCACAGGTTTACAAGCAAGTAGGCGATACTGCGCCTGATGTTGTAGGCGCAGACGGCGTGAAGAAACTTAAAGGGTTATTCGCGGCTATACAGCACCTAAATCAAGAAAATAAAATACTAGCTTATCATGATCGTTCCGACGGTGGTTTGTTTACGACGCTGTGCGAAATGGCTTTCGCTGGACACGTGGGCGTAACTGTAAATCTTGATCAACTGTGTTTCGATGTACTCGCTAACGATGTGGATGGGTACGAATTGAAGCAGGAAACACTAAGTGGAAGATTTTTGGAACACATCATATCGGTTTTGTTTAATGAGGAACTCGGGGCAGTGATCCAGATAAAGACTGAACATCGTCACGATTTTATGAAAATCGCGTCAGAAGTTGGTTTACGTGACATATGTTTTGTAATCGGCAGTCTGAACAGCAAGGATGAAGTTCAGTTCTTGCGTAACAACAAACCAGTGTTTTCTGAGAAACGTACGGACTTACATCGTGCTTGGTCAGAAACATCTTACGAGATGCAGAAGTTGCGCGACAACCCAGCGTGCGCACAACAGGAATACGATCTCAAACTCGATATCTCTGATCCTGGTTTGTATGCGCAACTGAGTTTTGACATAGATAACGATATTGCTGCACCTTATATTCAGAGTGGCGTCAGGCCAAGAATTGCAATTCTGCGCGAGCAAGGCGTGAATGGCCATGTGGAAATGGCCGCCGCATTTGATCGAGCGGGATTCGCTGCAACGGATGTACATATGAGCGACATCATTGCGAGACGTGTTTCGCTGAGGGATTACAAGGGTCTTGCAGCATGTGGCGGATTTTCATATGGAGACGTGCTGGGAGCAGGAGAGGGTTGGGCCAAGTCTATTTTATTCAATCATTACGCCCATGATGAGTTTGAAGCTTTCTTTAGGCGTACTGATACCTTCGCACTGGGTGTATGCAACGGTTGCCAAATGATGAGCAATCTGCATGAAATCATTCCCGGCGCTGAACATTGGCCGCATTTTGTTCGCAATAAGTCAGAGCAATTTGAAGCACGTTTTGTTATGGTGGAAGTTCAGAAAAGTCCGTCATTATTTTTCGATGGAATGGCGGGGAGTCTCATGCCTATTGTTGTTTCGCATGGTGAGGGTTATGCAGAATTTGCCAGTGAGAAAAAACTTTCAGCTATTCCATCTCTTGTGGTGTTGCGCTTCGTGAATAATCGGGGCAGGCCTACCGAGGTTTATCCACTTAATCCCAATGGTTCGCCCCAAGGTATCGCTGGCATGACGACATCTGATGGTCGTTTCAGCGTACTTATGCCACATCCAGAGCGTGTGTTCCGTGCCGTTCAGCATTCGTGGCATCCCAATGACTGGCATGAAGATGCACCATGGATGAGGATCTTCAAGAATGCGAGAAAATGGGTGGGATGAAAATATGCTAGTAGCATCGACTAGAAGAATTAAACAAATGATGATGTGGAGATGTGTAGCATGACAATTTCTAGATGTGTACTGCATATTGGAATTCTTAGTATTGTTTTGCTGGTACTCGGTACTGAATTAAATGTGGCGCATGCAGAAGGGAACTCTGGCAATAAGGAGAAATCAGAGTGCGTACCGGTTGCGAGCTGGGTGGTCCCAGGAGGTAAGAAGGTATCTGACACCGAAGTCATTTCTCGTGCGGTAAATCAATCAGTAGTGTTACTAGGAGAAGAACACGCTAACCCGGAGCACCATCGTTGGCAGCTACAAATGCTGGTGTCGTTGTATACTCTACATCCTGATATGGTAATTGGTTTTGAGATGTTTCCACGTCGGGTGCAGAATGTACTTGACCAATGGGTAGCTGGCGAGTTTTCCGTAGCGGAATTTCTTGTTGCGGTAGATTGGAAACATGTATGGAGTACTGATGCGAGTGCTTATTTGCCACTTTTTCACTTTGCGCGGATGAATCGTATACCAATGGTAGCGCTCAACATCGATGTGCATTTAAGACAGGAAATTTCTTTAAAGGGTTTTGATAGTATTTCAGATGATAAACTCAAGGGCGTGACACGCCCTGCTGTACCCAGTGTTGCATACCTCGATTACTTGATGCCGATCTACAAGAAGCATGATCGTGACAATAAGGATAAGGGTGAGATCAGCCGTGACGATTTGGATTTTCAGCGTTTTGTTGGAGGCCAGCAACTATGGGATCGATCGATGGCACAAGCTCTACATTCAGCGCTGAGTCGACCAGGGCGGCCGCTAGTGGTCGGAATCATGGGCGCAGGGCATATCAAGTATGGCTACGGGGTGCCCCATCAATTGAAAGATCTAGGTATTGAGGATGTTGCCATGTTTCTACCTTGGGACGGTAGCAAAGCATGCGAACATTTTGTCCCTGGAATAGCAGATGCAGTATTTGGTGTCGCATCATATATTGCTCCGCACGTGCCGCACCGTCAACGACTTGGTATCCGATTTGAAATGGTGCAGAATGGGGCTCTCGTCTTACAGATCGAGAAAGGTAGCATAGCAGAAGCATCTGGCATCAAAAATGGGGACACCATCACAGATATTGCAGGTTTAGAGGTTAAACAAATCAACGATGTTGTTGAAGCGGTCCAGAGGCAGGCACCCGGTACCTGGTTACCGCTTCGAGTAAAGCGTGGTGGCGAGACGATTGAGATTATCGCCAAATTTCCTGCGGTGATGTAATGACAATTAGTATGTCGCTAGTGTGGCTTTGTCTCAATTGGCGCATATCATTTTCTCTGTTTTTGATCTTTGTTGCAACCGTTGCATCTACTGTGTCTATCGTTTTCGCAGCACCCTTCTTAGCAAGCGGTTCTTCAGCAGTTGAATACGACATTGTCGTACACATTGACCCTATTGCACAAAGTATTGAAGGCTATAGTGTGATTACGACAACGTCTCCACACGAATTAATTCTAGCGTTAGGTAGCCGTTTTAAGGTGACACGCGCACTCGTCGATGGAGTGATTCTTAAACCGTCGAGTACAAGCCACGGGATGATGCGAACCTGGAAGATTTCAGGCAACCAGAGTGTTCCACGGCGCATTGAGGTCCATTGGCATGGAAAACTTTCATCGCTTAATACTTTGCTTAATCACCAGCAAACACTTGGAAGGGTCGAACCGGTAAGTGATAGCTTTGGTACTTTTCTTCCCGATTCGAGTGGCTGGTATCCACGTATTGCTGGAGAACTTGCAAGTTATTGTGTAAGCCTTGAAATGCCACCCGGACAACGTGGCCTTGTTGCTGGTAGGCTTATCGAAGAATCTGAGTCGGATGAAGGCTACCATGCACGTTTTGAATTTCCCTTTCCTGCTGAGGGAATTGATTTTATGGGCGGTCCCTACACTGTCGAGACTGATATGATGCGTGGTACGAGCGGCAAGTGGATCCAGCTGCGAACCTATTTCCATCCACAAATCAAAGAACTTGCACGCGCCTACCTCGATGCGGTAAAGGGTTACATTAATTTCTACGAATCGTGGATAGGCGAATATCCATTTACCGAGTTTAGCGTAATATCGAGCCCGACACCTACAGGTTTCGGTATGCCGACGCTTACTTATCTTGGCATCGACGTATTGCGGTTGCCATTTATACGCAGTACATCACTTGGACACGAAATACTACATAACTGGTGGGGAAATGGAGTTTATCCCTATTACCCGGATGGTAATTGGACTGAGGGGTTGACAACTTTTATGGCGGACTATGCGTACAAGGAGCGCATAGGCCCAGAAGCTGCGCGGGATATGCGGCTTAGCTGGCTACGCGATTTTGCTGCCCTATCACTTGGGCAGGACACGGCACTTGATACGTTTACCACACGGACGCATGGTGCTTCTCAGATTGTTGGCTACAACAAGGCGGCGATGATGTTTCTGATGCTACGTGATTTGCTTGGTTATGAGAGTTTTGATCGTGCACTCCAAGCATTCTGGCGCCAGCAGCGCTTTCGTGTCGCTTCGTGGTCAGACCTGCGCCGCGCATTCGAGACCGAGTCAGGGCAGAATTTACAAACTTTTTTCAAGCAGTGGCTCACATCTACAGGGGCGCCTACTGTGCGTATTGCAAAAGCAATACGCACACAATCAGACTCTGGTTACCGGGTGACAATTACACTTGAGCAAGTGGCTTCTTCATATAACCTCCGCGTGCCGATTACTGTGCATACCAAGGAGGGTAAGGAAATCCGAATGTTTAATCTGGATCGTGGCCGACAGATTTTTTCATTTGAAGTACGTACCAAACCTCTTGAAGTAGTTCTTGATCCTGATTTTCGGTTGTTCCGGCGGCTGACACCTGAAGAGGCACCACCGATTCTACGCCAGGTTATGGTGGACCAGACGGCGGTAACTGTTTTGTTGTCTGGGATGGGTGAGGAACGTGTCATCGCCGAGGAGCTTGCCAAAAAGCTTCAGAACCGTGCACCAAAAATAGTTTCAGCAAGAGATGCTCTTACAGCGACTCCAGTATTAGTAATTGGCCTGCAGGAGCAGGTTGATATGTGGCTTAATTTGCACAAGTTACCCGCACGTCCCGTTATCATGCGCCACGATGGTACAGCATATGCTTGGACGGTGGGCCGTAAGGATGGTGTGACGCTCGCAATTGTGTCTGCGCAGGACACGGTCGCACTTGAAGCTTTGGTGCGGCCGTTGCCGCACTACGGGCGGCAGAGTTATGTTGTCTTCGATGGTTCGAGGGTTATTGCGCGTGGTATATGGCCGCCACGTGTACAGGCGGTGAAGTTGAATTAATCCAGGATACCGCCGCCCTTAAGTAACGATGGGAAAAGCCTCTTGTTATGCTAGGGATGTGCTCACAATTCCCAAGCCCTATCTTAGGAGCAATGTAGAATCATCTCTGTGTTTCGTCTTATTGATTATCTAGGATACTTATTTTCTTGTGCCGTCCATTTAGATTCTGACTACATCTCGACATTGATTTTATAGGGCTCACCCATACAAAAGAAGGGTAGATCAATTATTATGTGGACCGAGGGCGCAATGATCGCGTGATGAGTATCTATAAACGAGACCCTGGCTTTTTCGTTGCGGAGTTGATTCGTATGCTATTTGTAAAATCAAACTACGGTTGACCACCGAGTTTTTTTGTTTTTCTGGCTTCGGGACAGAGTTTTTTTTGTTAACATATACTATTAACTTTTAATTTCTTAATTTAGCGAGTATTTAAGTATTTAATGGCTATCGAAAGAACTTTGTCAATCATCAAACCTGATGCGGTGGCAAAAAATATAATTGGAGAAATCTATTCCCGTTTCGAGTCCAACGGGTTAAAAATTATTGCAGCGCGCATGATGCATCTTTCTCAGGCTGATGCTGAAGGTTTCTATGTCATACATCGCGGTCTCCCGTTTTTCAATGATCTAGTTAAATTTATGATTTCCGGGGCGGTGATGGTACAAGTTCTAGAAGGCGAAGATGCGATAGAAAAGAACCGAAAACTGATGGGCGCGACAGATCCGAAAAAGGCTGAAAAGGGTACCATTCGTGCGGATTACGCTGATAGCATAGAGGCTAACGTGGTACATGGTTCCGATGCGCCTGAAACTGCAGCAGTTGAGATCGCCTACTATTTTTCGACAATGAATATTTGTTCTTGATAGAGGCTGAACTTTAGCTCAACACTATGACTGTTAATTTGCTTGATTTTGATGCGAAAAATCTTGCCAGCTTCTGTGTAAAGATTGGCGAGAAACCGTTTCGTGCAAAACAATTACTGCGCTGGATACACCAGTCTGGTGAGACGGACTTTGCCAGCATGAGTAATTTGGCGAAGGGGTTGAGGGAAAAACTCTCTGCCACTGCAGTGGTTGAGTCACCTCAAGTCATCAGTGAGCATGTTTCCGCCGACGGAACACGTAAGTGGTTACTAGATGTGGGTGCTGGTAACGGAATCGAGACAGTTTTCATACCTGAACCTAATCGCGGTACGCTGTGCATTTCCAGTCAGGTAGGGTGTGCGCTGGAATGCACATTTTGCTCCACCGGTAGGCAGGGTTTCAATCGTAACTTAAGGGTAGCGGAGATCATCGGCCAGCTATGGTGGGCGAACAAAGTACTGGGGGAAGTTACCAATGATGAGATCGCATCGAAACCGGAGTATTTTGTTGGTGAGCCAAGAGTAGTTCAATCTTCGGGCAGAAGCCAGACTGTCAGTAATGTAGTAATGATGGGTATGGGCGAACCACTTGCCAATTTCGAGAATGTGGCGACAGCGCTTGACCTGATGTTGGATGATAACGCCTACGGGCTGTCGCGTCGGCGTGTAACGGTGAGCACATCAGGCTTGGTTCCAGCTATGGACAGGTTACGTGAGCGTTGCCCCGTGTCGCTAGCGGTATCGCTGCACGCGCCCAACGATGAGCTGCGTGACCAATTGGTACCAATTAACAAGAAATACCCAATCAAGCAGTTACTGGCAGCTTGTCGGCGCTATCTTGAGAATGCACCAAGAGATTTCATTACTTTTGAATATATCATGCTAGCTGGGGTCAATGACAGTGTGGCTCAAGCGCGCGAGTTGGTAAAATTGGTGCGGGAAACTCCTTGCAAGTTTAATCTGATTCCATTTAATTCGTTTTCCAATTCCGGTTACGAACGCTCTTCGTCTGCGGTGACGTATCGATTCCGCGATGTATTGATGCAAGCTGGCTTGATGACAACAGTACGCAAGACCCGTGGTGATGACATTGCAGCTGCTTGCGGTCAACTTGCTGGAAGGGTGTTGAATAAGACCCAGCGAAAAAGTCACGTATTCATAGAGGCAGTAAGATGAGACTGAGACAAATTCTGACAGGTTTCTTCATTGTGTTATTGATGTTGATAGGCGGTTGTGCCAGATTTTTTTCACCCTGGTTTCCACCTCCACAAAAAGAGTATCAAGAGTGGGGGTCGGAACATGCTTGGCTTGGTAAAGAGCTGAGTGAAAGTGCAAAAAAAGAAAGCACCAGACTTCATACTCTGCTAGCTGCAGAGTACTACCATCGCGGTCAATTGAAAGTGGCGATAGAAGAAGCGAATAAGTCTTTAAGTACTAATTCCAATTATGCACCTGCATATAACGTACTTGGGTTGATTTATATGAATTTGCACGAAGACAAGCTGGCTCAACAAAATTTCGAGCGTGCGCTGGAAATTGCGCCCAACGATTCTGAAATCCATAACAATTTTGGCTGGTTCTTGTGTCAGCGTAAGCCCGAACAAATGGATCAGGCCATGAAGCATTTCATGGCAGCTCTCAAAGATCCTCTTTATTCAACACCAGAAATGTGCTATGCGAATGCTGGGGTTTGCGAACTAAGCCGTGGTAATTATAAGAACGCGGAGGAATTTTATCATAAAGCGCTAGCGTTAAAACGAGAATATTTACCGGCTTTGATAGGATTGACTAAGATAAATTTAATAAGCGGAAATCTGGTAGCGGCCAAGTTGAATCTCTCACGCTATATGCGGACTTCCACACCTACGGCGGAGGGTCTGTGGCTGGGAATGAAGATTGAACGCAAGACTGGGAATCGCCAAGCTGCCGCCAGTTATGCTTTAAGGTTGAACAAACATTTCCCGAATTCTAAAGAGGCAATAGCTCTTCGTAATGGCGAATTCTAGTAATGGACGTTACCAGTAATAACAATAACGGCATGACCGAAACAGAAGAGGCTGAAAAAGTGCAAAGTGTTGGCCAAACACTGCAAGCAGCACGGTTGGTTAAAAACATGAGTATCGAGGATGTAGCGCGACAATTACGGTTATCAGTGCGGCAGATCACAGCAATTGAGAAGGATGATCACAGTAAACTTCCAGAACGTACTTTTTTGTACGGTTTTATCCGAAATTATGCGAAACTCGTGCGGGTGGATACAGTGGCATTTTTGCAATTGTTGCAGCAATCTATTCCGTCTGTTTCTTCCCAATCAACTTCGCACCTGATAGAGGAAATCCCATACCCATCTGGTTCTAAACAACCACGCAGTAACTGGATTATTATGTGGGGGGCAGTTTTGGTGTCGCTACTGTTGATTTATGTAGTTTATCGCGGTGGAGGAGAGAGCTATCAGACAGATGCGAATGTTGAAATCAGAACCATAGCTGAGACGGCAACCAAATCTGAAACTGAAGTTGAACAGGCAGAAAGGAAGATCCAACCTCAATTGCCACTCGTAATCAAATCTAACGATCCCGATTCAGTTCAGCTCGTTGAAGAGGAAGGGATGGCCCAACAGGAAAATGATAGCCTACTTCTAGCACAGCTAGTAACAACCAAAACAACTGCTACTTATGAGCCAGTGAAAAATGGCGAGGGTATTATCCGCTTTGTATTTATTGAGAAGTCGTGGGTTGAAGTCAAAGATGCAGAAGGCAAGAGGATTTTTTCACAGACTAGTCCCGGCAATACGGAGAAAATGGTATATGGCAAACCACCGTTTTCTCTAACGATCGGAAACGCTGCTAACGTCAGGCTGGTTTACAATAATAAGCCGGTGAACTTGATGCCGTACACTAGTTATGGGGGAGTGGCACATTTATCACTCAAATAGAATTTTCACACATATAAAATTTTCATACTTATCATGACTGCCTCACAAAATAATATTAAGAAACTACGTAATAGTGTTGGCGTCCGGATCGGCCAAGTCCGTATCGGTGGGGGTGCGCCAGTAGTAGTGCAATCCATGACCAACACCGATACGGAAAACGAATCTGCAACTGTATTACAAGTGGCTCAGCTCGCGCGCGCAGGCTCAGAGTTAGTGCGTATAACGGTCAATACTGCCGCAGCAGCAAAAGTCGTATCGGCCATCCGCACGCGACTTGATAACATGGACTGTCATGTGCCGTTGGTAGGTGATTTTCATTTTAATGGTCATAAGCTTTTGACTGAATATCCGGATTGTGCACAGGCGTTGGCTAAATACCGTATCAATCCTGGAAATGTAGGACATGGTAAGAAGCGTGATCAACAGTTTGCTATCATGATTGAAACGGCCTGTAAGTACAACAAGTCAGTGCGGATCGGTGTCAACTGGGGTAGTCTGGATCCTGAGCTGCTGGCGCGCATAATGGATAAAAATGCAGAATCCTCAGATCCGAAAGATGCGGGGCACGTTATGCGTGAGGCCTTGATCGCCTCGGCTCTAGAAAGTGCTGCCAAGGCAGAAGAAATAGGATTGGGTCGCGACCGAATCATTTTATCTTGTAAGGTAAGTGGTGTGCAGGATCTGATTGCGGTTTATCGAGACCTAGCGGCATGTTGCAATTATGCGTTGCACTTGGGATTAACTGAAGCAGGTATGGGTTCGAAGGGAATCGTTGCTTCTACCGCAGCGTTGTCCGTGCTATTGCAGGAAGGTATTGGTGACACCATTCGTATATCACTTACGCCAGAGCCAGGTGGTGACCGCGTCCGCGAAGTAGTGGTAGCTCAGGAAATTCTGCAAACCATGGGATTGCGTGCATTTGCACCGCTGGTGGCAGCGTGCCCTGGTTGTGGACGAACTACTAGCACCTATTTCCAAGAACTTGCAGAGAATATTCAGAGTTATGTGCGTAATCAGATGATAGTGTGGCGCGAGCAATACGATGGTGTGGAGAACATGAAGCTGGCAGTGATGGGTTGTGTAGTTAACGGTCCTGGTGAGAGCAAACACGCCAATATTGGTATTAGTTTGCCAGGTTCAGGAGAGAGACCGGTAGCACCAGTTTATGTGGATGGTAAGAAGTCTATCACTCTAAAAGGCGACAATATTGCTGGCGAGTTCCGCGAGATTGTTGATAAGTACGTGCAGAAAAAGTATCCAAAGAAAGTAGCTAATGGCTAGAATTATTCAGGCTGTTCGTGGGATGAACGATGTCCTGCCTGACCAGGAGCATATTTGGGAATTTTTTGAGCAGACCATACGTGAGTGGATGGTAGCCTATGGTTATCGAAACATTCGTATGCCGATTGTCGAGCATACCGACTTGTTCGTTCGCTCCATCGGTGCAGTGACTGATATCGTTGAGAAAGAGATGTATACCTTTCTCGATCACCTCAATGGAGATAGCTTAACGCTACGGCCTGAAGGTACCGCTTCCTGTGTGCGTGCAGTGCTAGAACATAACTTGCTGTATACAGGACCGCAAAGACTATACTATTCGGGTCCGATGTTCCGACATGAGCGTCCACAGAAGGGGCGATATCGCCAATTTCATCAGGTGGGTGTTGAGGCGTTAGGGTATGCGGGGCCAGATATTGATGTCGAGCTGATTATCATGTGCGCAGGATTATGGAAAAAGTTGGGTATTTCTAATTTGCGCCTAGAAATTAGTACACTTGGCAATGTCGAATCGCGTACTTTACACAGGTCTAGATTGATCGGATATCTAGAGAAACACTTGGGTAAGCTCGACAAAGATACCCGCAGGCGACTCTACAGCAACCCGTTACGGGTACTCGACAGCAAAAATCCTGAAATGCAGAAAATTATTAGCGATGCGCCTGGATTGCTGGAAAACTTGGACGAGGGCTCACTTAGACATTTTGAGAAATTGCAGCATATGCTACTTGATCAGGAAATTAGTTTTGAAATTAATCCACGGCTGGTAAGGGGTTTGGATTACTATAACCGCACCGTTTTTGAGTGGGTCACCGACAAGCTCGGTGCGCAAGGCACGGTATGCGCTGGTGGTCGATATGATGGATTAGTAGAGAAAATTGGTGGTAAGCCAACACCAGCCTGCGGTTTTGCAATGGGTGTAGAACGTTTATTAGCGCTGATGGTAGAATGCGGTAAGGAAATACCAAACCCTGTTCCGGATGTCTACGTGATACATCAAGGTGAAGCTACAGACGGGTTCACCTGGAAAACCGTAGGTCACTTGCGTGATCAGGGAATCAATGCCATCTTACATTGTGGTGGTGGCGGTTTTAAGGTGCAGATGAGGAAAGCCGATTCCAGCGGCGCACGTTTCGCTGTCATTATTGGGGATGATGAGGCACAAGCTGGAGTAATAAGCGTTAAGCCTTTGCGTGAAAAGGCAAAACAAGTGAAAGTGGGATTGGAAGAAGCAGTGGGATTACTTAAAGGTATTTGAGTCAGAAAGGTCCTTTAATCTAATTAGGAAGCAAGATGGCAACATATGATCTGGAAGAACAGGAAAAAATAGATGGGCTGAAATCCTGGTGGGAAGTTTATGGCACACTGGTAATCATAATTGTGGTGACTTTCATCGCTGGTATATTCGGTACTCAGACATGGAAGTACTACCAGAAACAACAGATTGATCGAGCAGCAGAGTTATTTGTTTCTTTGCAAGAAATTGAGGCAAGCATGGACCCCAAGAAAATTGGAGATGCTGCTCATTTACTAATGGAGAGCTTTCCCAGTAGCGGCTTTGCATCTCGTGCTGCGCTAATTTCTGCTCGGGCGAGTGTAGATGCGAATGATGTACCAAATGCCAGGAACCAGTTGCAGTGGCTACTGGTCAATAGTGAAGAAGATGAATTAAAGGATCTTGCACGACTGAGGTTAGTGGGCTTGTTGCTGGACGAGAAAAAATACGACGAAGCGATGAAGTTACTAGAGAGCAAACACAATGAATCTTTTGCTGGCCTCTATGGAGATCTAAAAGGTGACATACTTGTTGCTAAGGGAAGTATTCCCGAAGCACGCGTTGCCTATAGAATGGCGATGAACGAGATTGGGGGAAAAGGTACTCACTATAAAATTGTTCAAATGAAACTTGATGCTTTGATAGAAACGAAATGATGCTTATAAACAAATATGTATTCAATGTTGTAGGTCTTATCCCGCGGCACATTTTTTTGGTACCCTTGTTGCTCATGTCTGTCGGATGTGCGGGCGTTAGTGATTTGTTTAACAACGATATTAAAGTCGACTCAAAGCCAGTTGCCCAGTCTAGCAGCATGAACTTCACGACTGACATGGAGCAAGATGCCCAATCCAGCAGCAAAGATATGGATAGCAAGAAGGATGAAGCGTCAGAATCAAATACAATTGTTAGTGTGTCCCCATTGTGGGATAGCTACGTTGGTGACGATACAAGAGATGAAGCATTTTCAGCACAGGATTTAGTTGATGATTTAATCAGACTTTCTTACCCAATGGGAAAGGGTACAGAGGCAACGGCACTGGCACCCGTATTTTATAATGATGCGATATATGCGGCTTCTGCGGGTGGGGAGCTTACACGTTTTGATCCCGTTACAGGCAACGTAGTGTGGGGCATTGATACTCAGCATCGGCTGTCTGGCGGTGTGGGTGTGAGTGAGGAAATGCTTTTAGTGGGAACTTTCAAAGGTAAAATTTTAGCATATGATAAAAAGGGTAACCTCCTGTGGGAATCACAGGTAACCAGCGAGGTACTAAGTCCACCACAAATAGATAATGGTGTGGTGGTAGTTCGCACTGGAGAGGGAAGAATTTTTGGCTTGGACGCAACCAATGGCAAGCGCAAATGGGTATATCAAGGTTTTGCCCCCTCGCTGACAGTGCGAAGTTTCGCTGGAGTGTTGGTCAAGGGAGGAGCGGTATTTGCCGGGTTTGCTGGTGGAAAGCTCGTAGCGTTAAATTTGTCCAATGGCAAGGTAGGCTGGGAAGTTGTCGTATCGAAACCACGTGGTGTGACAGAACTGGAGCGTATCACGGATATCACCAGTCTACCGGTGGTAGATGAACGACAGATATGTGCTGTAGCCTATAGGGGGCGTATTTCCTGCTTTCAAGTTTCTAATGGAGCTCAGATTTGGACGCGAGAAGTTTCCAGTAGCGCCGGCCTAGCCATGGATAATAAAAATATTTATGTGAGTGAAGATGACGGCGCGGTAGTAGCTTACGATAAAAATGATGGGACCATCATATGGAAGAAAAATATACCTAAAAAAGAAATTAAAATGTTTGCTAATCTTACTTTTGTTGATCCAAGTGGTGATCGTGGTGGGACAGTAGAGACTGAGGGTTCCGAAAAGGATTCTAATTTCTGGGATTTCTTGAAAGGAAGCGATTGGACGTCCGGCGATAATAAGGAAGACGATTGGGAAAAGAGTGATAGGCCCGACATACGCATGGAAGACGGTGGTTGGTTTGGAGATTACATGGTTAGTGCTGGTAGTGGCAGTGAGGGAGTCATTAGCAATAAATTGTCTGCGCCTTTTGTTTATGGTTCCCAAGTAGTGGTAGGAGATTCTCAGGGCTATGTAACGGTCCTTAAAAATAATGATGGTGCAATCGTTTCTCAATCTGAGACTGATGGAGGTGCCATCCTTACTCGTCCTGAACGTGTGCCCAATGGTTTGGTGGTACAAACTATTAATGGTGGACTTTACGCGTTCAGTATGCAGTAGACACAATTCGGAAAAACTCATTCATTATAGAAAACAATATTTTTTCTTCTAGTAGGAGAAGAGAGGTTGGTATTCTTTGTGGCAATAAATTGAAACCATGAAACCCATTCTCGTACTACTCGGACGACCCAATGTTGGTAAGTCAACTCTTTTTAATCGGTTAACCTGTAGCCGTGATGCGATCGTTGCAAAGATCCCAGGGTTAACGCGTGATCGTCATTACGGTCACGGCAAACTGGGCAACAAATCATATTTGGTCGTGGATACCGGTGGTTTCGAGCCTGTGGTGAAGGAAGGTATTCTTCATGAAATGGCGATGCAGACAATGCAAGCGGTGGATGAAGCTGATGTGGTGTTGTTCATCGTCGATGCAAGACAGGGACTAGCATCACAAGACAAAATAATCTCTGAACAACTCCGAAAAACTGGACGAAAAATTATTCTGGTAGTAAATAAGACTGAAGGAATGGCGATATCTGTCATTACCGCTGAATTTCACGAACTGGGACTGGGTGGACCCTGTGCCATTTCTGCCGCTCATGGGGATAATGTAAGTGAGTTAGTAGATTTGGCGCTGGTAGATTTTTCCGAACAACAAGCAGATGGAGAAAAAGACAAGCACCCGAAGATTGCCATCGTGGGGCGGCCCAACGTCGGAAAATCTACATTGGTGAATACATTGCTGGGGGAGGAGCGTGTGATTACGTTTGATCAACCTGGAACTACTCGCGATAGTATCAATATTGATTTTGAACGTAACAATCGTCACTACACCTTGATCGATACTGCTGGCTTGCGTCGTCGTGGCAAGGTACTGGGGACTATTGAGAAGTTCTCAGTAGTCAAAACCTTGCAAGCCGTGGAAGGTGCCAATGTAGCGGTGCTTGTCCTAGATGGGAGAAAAGAAATTTCTGAACAGGACGCACATATAGCTGGATTTATACTGGAGACGGGGCGTGCGTTGGTATTAGTTGTGAATAAGTGGGATGGATTGGATAGCTATCAGCGTGAAACTATCAAGCGCGAGATTTCCAGGAAGCTTACATTTCTCCTGAGTTTCGCCAGACTGCACTATATCTCGGCACTGCGAGGTAGTGGTATGACGGGGTTATTTCCGTCAATTGATGCTGCGTATGCTGCCGCGATGGCGAAACTATCAACCCCAAAACTTACACGCACACTTTTAACAGCGGTACAAAAACAGCCGCCACCGCGTGCTGGCATGTTCCGTCCCAAGTTACGATACGCTCATCAAGGTGGCTCCAACCCACCATTGATAGTGATCCATGGCAGCGCTCTTAATCATGTGCCGAAAACATATCAGCGCTACCTAGAGAGCACTTTTCGTAAAACATTCCAACTCGATGGTACGCCGTTGCGGGTTGAGTTCAAAATGAGTCGCAACCCCTATGCTGACAAGAAACCTACGCCTCTCAGCGAAGCTGAAGAAAAACGCCTTCACCGACGCCGTCTGTATGGCCGAAAGAAATACGGTTAATAGCAGATTGACCGGAAATTAGAAGCCTCTTTAGATTCATTTCTATACGTTGTTCCACATGGTTGGCTGTAGTCAACATTTTTTTCCTGACTGGACGGGCAGGATGATTTTTTAATGCAGTACTCTTGGTACACTCAGAGTGAATTCGGGAATGGACGCATCGAAACGGAGGCCATCTTCAGCTATCATTTGGTAACTGCCCTTCATTGATCCAACAGGGGAGGAGATGGTAGTGCCGCTAGTGTATTCGAAAGTGTCACCAGGCTTTAGTAGTGGTTGTTCACCTACTACTCCCAATCCTCGTACCTCCTGAATATCGTTTTCTCCATCCGCAATAATCCAGTGGCGACTGATGAGCTGAGCAGCGACCATGCCAGTGTTAGCGATGGTGACGGTGTAAGCAAATACATAGCGATCTATGGATTCGTCCGACTGTTCCGGAAGATAGGTAGTGCGAACCATCACATTCATCTCATATTTTTTATTTTTAGCCATATTTGCATTTCACACTATTTTTTGGTTACAGTAAGGATAAAGTTTGCATAACTTGCCTCTGCATGAGAAAAGCGAGATGAATGTTAACATATAATATAAAGTTAATGGCGCTAGAGAACCTTTTACGGTTAAAATGGCGTTCCTGATTTTGAGGAATTTATTCATGGCCAACTACCATATTGCTTCTAGCATTCTTTCTGCAAACTTTGCCAAACTAGGTGAGGAAATCTCCAACGTAATCGATTCAGGTGCAGATATCATCCATTTCGACGTAATGGATAATCACTACGTTCCTAATCTGACGATCGGTCCTCTGGTGTGCGAGGCCATTCGTCCGCTCACCAATGCAATTATCGACGTACACTTAATGGTGGAACCGGTAGATCGTATCGTTCCCGATTTTGCAAAGGCAGGAGCTAACATTATTTCCTTTCATCCAGAAGCATCCAGGCATATCGACCGCACCATCGGGCTCATAAAAGAACAGGGTTGCAAGGCAGGTCTTGTATTTAATCCCGCAACACCTTTACATTATCTCGACCATGTTCTGGACAAGCTTGACCTTGTCCTGATTATGTCAGTAAATCCTGGTTTTGGTGGACAGAAATTTATTCTTGAAGCACTGAACAAGTTAAAAACGGTGCGCAAGCGTATTGATGCTGGTAGCAAGAAGATTTTACTGGAAATTGACGGTGGGGTGAAGGTGGATAATATTGCCGAGATTGCCCGCTCTGGGGCTGACACCTTTGTTGCTGGTTCCGCTATTTTTAGTGCGGGTAGAGACAATGACCTGCACCGCTATGATACGGTAGTGGCCGCATTAAGAGCAGAGCTGGCTAAGGTTTAGCCGTAGTTGTTTAGTGAAAGAGCCCAGAACTATTCTTCTTTCAGATCTGGGGGAGAGAGAATAACGATTCATGTTTGATTTGGAATAACGTAGTATGAATAAATATGTTTCTCCTAGTTCTAACCTCCCGGCTCAAATGGAGTTCCCCTTGGTAGTCAAGGCCGTGACGATTGATTTGGACGGTACGCTACTCGACACGGCAGGCGATCTTGCTACCGCTGCTAACATGATGTTACGAGAATTGGGTAGAGCAGAACTGCCGCTTGCGACTATTCAGTCTTACATTGGCAAAGGTATACAGAAACTGGTGAAAAGTTCACTTGCTAACAGTCATGACGGTGAGCCAGACGCCGAGCTATTTTCTCGAGCGATGACGATTTACGAGCACGAATACGCGAAAAACCTGTGTATCAAAACACACCCCTACCCAGGGGTAGTAGACGGGCTAACTACTATGAAGGAAGCGAGCTTCCAATTAGCCTGCATCACTAACAAGCCCGAAGTCTTTACTTTGCCTCTGTTGCGTGCCACCACCCTGCTAGATTATTTCGATGTTGTCCTCTCTGGCGATAGTCTGCCGAAAAAGAAACCAGATCCAATGCCTTTGCGGCATGCTTGTAAGCATTTTGGGATTCTGCCCCATGAAATGTTGCTGATCGGTGATTCGCTCAACGATGCTGTCGCGGCACGTGCAGCAGGTTGCCATATTTTTTGCGTACCCTATGGCTACAATGAAGGACGGGATGTTCTCGAACTCGATTGTGATGCCATTATCCCGTCCATTTACGATGCAGTGAAACTAATCAAGAGATCGTCATGACCTGCGAGAACACTGAAACTAAAGAATGCAACATCAATGCACAGTGCTTTCCGAGCCTTGTTTCTTGTCTTAGTTGGCGCGCCTAGAACTTATATAGTCGTATTCTCTTCCTTTCGTTTTTTGAAGTTTTATCATGATTGAAACTGAATTTATCAACCTTGCGACGCAAGGCTACAACCGAATTCCAGTGGTGCTGGAAACTTTCGCTGATCTTGATACGCCCCTGTCTGTTTATCTCAAGTTAGCCAATCAACCTTATTCGTATCTGCTGGAATCGGTACAGGGTGGCGAGCGTTTTGGGCGTTATTCCTTCATTGGGTTACCTGCTACGACCCGCATTGAAGTACGTGGCAACTGCGTTAACATCATTAATGGCACGGAGTCTGAGAAAATCGAAGTGGAGGACCCTCTAGCTTTCATTCAATCATATCTTTTACGTTTTAGGGCCGCTTCATACCCTGGATTGCCGCGGTTCTGCGGCGGGCTAGTAGGTTATTTCGCTTACGACTCGGTGCGGTATATCGAGCGCAAGCTTGCTAGCCATGCCAGTCCAGATACGCTCAATGTGCCTGACATACTATTGTTGTTATCTGAAGAACTAGTGGTGGTGGATAATCTTTCCGGAAAACTCTACTTCATCATTTATACTGATCCGAACACAACGGACGCGTATATGAACGCAAAAAAACGTTTGAAAGAATTGCTTGCAAACTTGCGTAAGCCGGTAGAAATTCCGAATGAAACACCAGTTAAACCAGGAAAAGCCGTTTCTGAATTCAGTAAGTCAGATTTCATCCGGATGGTGGAACGTGCCAAGCGCTATATTTTTGACGGAGATATTATGCAAGTAGTGCTATCGCAGCGTACCAGCAAGTTTTTTAGTGCGCCGCCGCTGGCATTGTATCGCGCGCTACGTAATCTCAATCCTTCTCCGTATATGTTTTATTACCACTTTGACGATTTTCACGTAGTCGGTGCTTCGCCTGAAATTCTGGTACGTCTGGAAGGTGATACTGTGACAGTGCGTCCCATCGCAGGTACTAGGGTACGTGGAAAAACAACGCAAGAAGACGCAGCATTGGCTGCCGATTTATTGGCTGACCCGAAAGAGCGTGCAGAACACCTTATGTTGGTGGATTTAGGGCGCAATGATGTCGGGCGTGTTGTGCAGATTGGTTCGGTCAAGGTCACCGAGAACATGCAAATTGAAAATTACTCCCACGTTATGCACATTGTTTCCAATGTGGACGGAAAACTCAAACCTGGCCTGAAAGCGATCGACGTATTGCGCGCCACTTTTCCAGCGGGCACTGTGAGTGGCGCACCAAAAGTGAGAGCTATGGAAATTATTGATGAATTGGAAGTCTCCAAGCGCGGCATCTACGCTGGTGCGGTTGGCTATTTGGGATTTAATGGTGACATGGATCTGGCTATTGCTATTCGTACCGGTATCATTAAAGATGGTAAACTCTACGTGCAAGCGGGCGCGGGCATCGTCGCTGATTCCGTACCGCAAAGCGAATGGATTGAGACCCAAAATAAGGCTAAGGCACTGCTAAGAGCGGCGGAAATAGCAGAGAGTGGGCTGGACAGCAAGGTAGAGTAAGTTTAGCAGTATCGTTCGTGGTTTTATCATGGTTTTTCGTAGACCCATTGCAGCAGCATACTCATTACGGGCCGAGCACTTCCAGATTTGGAGTGATTCACAAAAAACACTACGACCACGCGTCTTCCTAATTTGTCGAGCATGTAACCCGCCATTGTTTTCACTTCGTCCAGCAACCCGGTTTTAATATGGGCTCGGCCGGTGACAGTAGTTCCATTAAGCCGCTTTTCCATGGTGCCATCTACCGCCAGAATTGGAAGGGATGATACGAATTCTGGCATCACAGAACTTTGGAACGCTGTGAGCAAAAGTTCGCCTAAGTGGCGTGCACTAATACGCCCTTTGCGCGACAATCCCGAACCGTTTTCTATTATTAATTCAGGGAAATCAAGTTTCTTGGACGTAAGCCATTGTCTGATTGCAACATTTGATTTAGTGAGAGTAGCGGGCACATTGCCAGTAGCTGCACCCAGTGCAAGGTACAGTTGGCGTGCCGCAATATTGTTACTAAATTTATTGATGTCGCGAATGATCTCTGCAAGCGGAGGAGATTGGTGGGTCTCCAGCGGTAGTTTCACATTCGGTACAGTACTGGTGCGTGCCTTACCGTTAAATACACCACCCTGTTCATTCCATAGCTGCCTGAAAAGGCCGAGAGTATATGTCAGGCTATTGTGTAGACTGAGCAGTAGAATTTTTTCACCACAGTTGACAGAATAGCTTCCGTTGAGCGTTACAGATGCACGACGATTACCTTTAGCATCAGCACGAATATCGGTACCGAGTGTGTTACGCCATTCGTTACATTTACCCATAGTGAGTTTAAGGTTGTTGCTAAGGTCGATTAATTCCGGAAGTGGGCTAGTGATGACGCGAACAGTTTTACTTTTAGGCTGGGGGATCAGGCGCAGTTCTATTGCCCGGTAGTTCACTAACAGTGCTTCAGGGGCCGTGTTGTAAACGCGATAGGGCTTGTTATCGAAAGCTGATGGGTCTTTGATGGGCACATCGAAATAACTGTTATCAAGGAGAAGGTCTCCGGTGATTTCTCGTAATCCTGTTTGGCGTAGACGACGGATGAGCAGCCAGAAATTTTCCAGATTAAGTCTGGGATCGCCGTAACCTTTGATCACAAGATCGCCTTGTAGTTTGTCGCCTTTCAAAACACCATTAGCGTACAACTCAGTTTTCCAGGTATAGGCCGGACCAAGTAGCTCTAGTCCCGCAAAGGTAGTGACAAGTTTCATCACTGAGGCGGGATTCATTGGCTTATCAGAGTTAAAGGCAATAAGTGGCTGGCTTGCGCCGATTTCGTGAACGTAAATACTAGTTGCGGACTCGGGAATTCCAGATTGTTTAAGTGCTTGCCTGATTGGGTCCGGGAAATTTTGTGAAAATGCAGGTAGCGCTACTGTAGTATGTATAAAACACAGGATAGTAGCTAACTTAAATGGAGTCATGGTCAGAATGTAACTGATGTAAGTTGCAACGAGACGATAATTTTAAGTATAAATCTTTAGCATGAGTCGAGCACTTGTAAAATTCCTGCCACTAGAAAATCCATTTCCTGATTGTTAATGATATAGGGTGGCATGAAATAGACAGTATTTCCTAATGGGCGAAGTAGTAATTCTTGATTTAGCGCTGCCTGAAAAAATTTTCCAGAGAAAGCAGGATCGACAGTTTCTACTTCAAATGCCCAGATCATGCCGCAATTACGGAAGTTTCTTACTTTAGGATGTGACGCGAGCAATTGTGCTGCGCCGTTAAGGTAGTTTGTTTTTGTACGGTTAGCATCAATAATTTTGTCTTGTTCGAAAATATCTAACGTAGCAAGTGCGGCTCGACAAGCGAGCGCATTGCCAGCGTGAGTATGAGAATGCAAAAAACCGCGTGTAGCTTCGTCGTGATAAAATACTTGATAAATCGCATCGGTGGTCAGTACTACAGAAAGTGGCAGATATCCACCGCTCAAGCCCTTCGCCAAGCACAAGAAATCTGGCGTAATATTGGCTTGTTCACAGGCAAACATGGTTCCCGTTCTGCCAAAGCCTACTGCGATTTCGTCTGCGATCAAATGTACATGGTATTCATTACAAATCTTACTAGCATGCTTAAGATAATCAGGGTGATACATTCCCATGCCTGCCGCACCCTGCACCAGCGGTTCAACAATCAACGCCGCGATTTTTGTATGGTTTTCAGCTAGATATTTTTCCAATATGGCAACAGCACGTAGCGCGTAATTACCAGGTGACTCTCCTTCTTCTGCATAGCGCCAATCTGGGGTGGGGACTTGTGCGCTGTGGCGCAACAATGGCGCATAGATATCCTTGAATAATGCTACATTGGTGACCGATAATGCGCCCAAGGTTTCACCGTGATAGCTATTTTGTAGGCTGACAAAATTATTTTTTTCAGGTTGATCGTTATTACACCAATAATGAAAGCTCATCTTTAGTGCGGTTTCAATGGCTGATGCTCCATCGCTACTATAAAAACAATGGCCGAGCTTACCTGGTGCCAGTTCGTTCAAGCGTTCCGATAGATTTACAACCGGTTCGTGCGTAAAGCCTGCAAGCATTACATGTTCTAATTTTTCAAGTTGATCGCGGATGGCATTATTAATTCGCGGATTAGCGTGACCGAACAGGTTGACCCACCAGGAACTAATTGCGTCGAGGTAACGCCTGCCGTCAAAGTCATGAAGCCATACTCCTTCACCTCGGGCGATAGGAACAAGCGGCAGTGTTTCATGTTGTTTCATCTGTGAACAGGGGTGCCAGACAGCTTTAAGGCTGCGCTCTCGTAAGTTTTTATGAATCATCTACTTGAAATTTCCGGTAATAGCCCATATTATTAGCACTCTACAGTAGTGAGTGCTAATTTACTTTCTGTAGGGTAAATTGCAGAAATTTAAATCAAAATAATTGTATTTACCATTGATTTCATTGTGTTTATTATAAGATAGGAGAAAGAAGCATGAAAATTCGTCCCTTGCATGACCGCGTTATTGTCAAGCGGCTGGAGGAAGAACGCAAGACAGCATCCGGTATTCTCATCCCTGACAGCGCTGCAGAAAAGCCCGACCAAGGTGAAATTATCTCTGTAGGCAAGGGCAAGATTGGCGACGATGGAAAAGTCCGTGCGCTGGATGTTAAAGTTGGCGACAAGGTGTTGTTCGGGAAGTACTCTGGACAATCTGTGAAAGTCCTGGGAGAAGAGATCCTGGTGATGCGCGAAGAAGACATCATGGGTGTGGTTGAAGGTTAGTCTAATCTACTTAAACTACAAACACTTACAACATTTCTGTAAATTAGGAGAAAGATTATGGTAGCAAAAGATGTTAGATTTGGAGATGGAGCTCGTCTCAAAATGGTGGCTGGAGTTAACATTCTAGCCGATGCAGTCAAGCTTACTCTAGGGCCTAAAGGTCGAAATGCAATACTGGATCGTTCCTACGGAGCTCCCACTATTACAAAAGATGGTGTTTCTGTAGCGAAAGAAATTGAATTGAAAGATAAATTTGAGAACATGGGTGCTCAAATGGTGAAGGAGGTAGCAAGTAAGACCTCCGATGTAGCTGGAGACGGCACCACCACTGCTACCTTACTAGCGCAATCCTTCGTTAGGGAAGGTATGAAATATGTAGCCGCCGGGATGAACCCGATGGATCTGAAGCGCGGTATTGATAAAGCCGTAATCCAAACGGTTGCAGAACTCAAGAGGATTTCCAGACCCTGTACCACGAGCAAGGAAATTGCACAAGTAGGTAGCATTTCTGCAAATTCAGATCCAGAAATCGGAAAAATCATCGCTGACGCGATGGAAAAAGTTGGCAAGGAAGGTGTGATTACCGTTGAAGACGGGCAGGGTTTGCAAAATGAACTTGATGTGGTCGAGGGTATGCAGTTTGACCGCGGCTACCTTTCTCCTTATTTTATCAATAATACGGACAAACAAATTGCGCTACTTGAAAACCCTTATATTTTATTATACGACAAGAAAATTTCCAATATTCGTGATTTGTTACCGCTACTTGAACAAGTAGCCAAAGCTAGCAAACCTTTGCTGATCATTTCTGAAGATGTAGATGGTGAGGCGCTCGCAACTATGGTAGTAAACAACATTCGTGGAATTCTGAAAACTTGTGCTGTGAAAGCACCGGGCTTCGGTGACCGTCGTAAAGCTATGCTTGAAGACATTGCGCATCTTACTGGTGGTAACGTAATCGCCGAGGAAGTGGGTTTGTCCCTGGAGAAGGCCACATTGAAAGATTTGGGCCAAGCTAAGCGTGTAGAAATCGGTAAGGAAGCAACTATCATTATTGATGGTGCTGGTGATACCAAGACTATCGAAGGACGAGTCAAACAAATTCGAGCCCAGATTGAGGAAGCTACCAGTGACTACGACAAGGAAAAACTACAAGAGCGAGTAGCAAAGCTGGCTGGTGGCGTGGCATTGGTTAAAGTTGGTGCTGCTACCGAGATAGAGATGAAAGAGAAGAAAGCTCGTGTTGAAGATGCGTTGCATGCAACGCGTGCGGCTGTTGAAGAAGGTATTCTTCCTGGTGGTGGTGTTGCTCTGTTGCGAGCCTGTGCCCAGGTGGCTAAGGTTAAGGGCGACAACCATGATCAAGATGCAGGTATCAAGATCGTTGTAAGAGCTTTGGAAGAACCGCTACGCCAGATCGTTCAAAACTGTGGCGTTGAACCTTCTGTAGTAATCAATAAAGTATTAGAAGGCAAGGGTAACATGGGTTACAACGCTGCCACAAACCAATATGGCGATATGGTAGAGATGGGCGTACTGGATCCGACAAAAGTTACTCGCTATGCTTTGCAAAATGCTGCTTCGATAGCGGGCTTAATACTTACCACTGATGTTATGGTGGCAGAACAGGCGAAAGAAGAGTCTGGAGCAGGTGGTGGTATGGGGGGTGGTATGGGTGGTGGTGGTATGGGTGGTATGGGTGGCATGGGTGGTATGGATATGTAGGAACTCCGTATCAGTTTTCTCTCCACTACAATAAAAAACCCCACCTCGGTGGGGTTTTTTATTGTAGTGGACAAACTAAACCAGACTAAATAGAGTTTGTTGTTTCAAACACACATCATCTATAAATTCCTGTAAATTACGCATTATGTACTTAGTGAATCTGCTTGATATAAAGGAAAATGAATTGCAATTTATTTTATCAGTAACAATATGAGGCTTCACAATTTATTGAGGTATGTTAGTTTAACTTGTACCAGTTGATTATCTCTGCGGCTTGCGCATACTGAATCCAGCATGAAGATACCAACTATATTTCAATCTGAGGCTGCGTATAACAGATTGGAGGGCGATGTTTTTGTTTGCCTATCTTTTAGCATAGTAGGCCACTAATTTACAAACTACCACTCGTCCATGGACAGAGGCTTCTTTAAAAGAAATTTACTATGACACCGGACCAATACTGTCAAGAGAAGGCCGTTCAAAGTGGCTCTAGTTTTTATTACAGCTTTCTCTATTTGCCGCCAGAGAAACGTCGTGCCATTACTGCGCTTTACGCTTTCTGCCGCGAGGTGGATGATGTAGTAGATGAGTGTGCTGAAGCGTCAGTGGCACGTATGAAACTTGCGTGGTGGCGGCAGGAAATCGCTTCTGTGTTTAGTGCGGAGCATGGGAATGAGCCGAGTCATCCAGTGGCAAAAGCGCTGGTTACCGTGGTTAAGACGATCAATCTCCCTGCTGGTCAGTTAAACCAAATCATAGACGGTATGGAAATGGATTTGGATTACAATCATTATGCTGATTTCAGCACTCTAAAACTATATTGTCATTATGTAGCCGGCGTGGTGGGGCAATTGTCCGCCAAGATATTTGGGTATCATGATCCTAAGACACTGGAATATGCCCATAATCTGGGGCTAGCCTTTCAGCTTACTAATATCATACGCGACGTGGGTGAGGATGCTCGTCGTGACCGCATATACCTACCACAGGACGAGCTTGCTCGTTTTGGCGTATCTACAGAAGACATACTACATTCACGCGAATCTGACAACTTTAAGAAACTGATGGAATTTCAGATTGAACGGGCAGAAACCTATTATGTCCAAGCATTTGCGGCACTCCCTACGGAAGACCGAAAAAACCAGCGCCCCGGTCTTATTATGGCGGCGATTTATCGGTCCCTGCTAGAAGAAATCAAGGATGATGGCTGTCAAGTTTTGCGGCAGCGTGTAAGCCTTACCCCGATACGCAAACTGTGGATAGGATGGAAGACATGGATCAGGGGGTGAATCCACAATTTTTCAGTTCTACTGTGTCGCCATGTACAAGGTCGTAAAATATGGATAGTTTACAGAAAGTAGAGCTGTCTAAGCCGTTTTTTCGTTGTTTGAATGTGCTCTAGCATTTTATTTTCTGGGCAGACCTGTGTGCTTATGAGCGATATAAAACTACTAGCTATACTAAAGACTAGCTTAAAGATCTCGCGTGATTTTTGTTACCATTGTGGGATAGGGTATTGACCGAATAGCAGCGCTGGCTATGCTTCCCATGATGCCACGGTGATTTTACATGGACGCAAAGTTGAGAAACTAGAAAGCCTATACAACGAAATAGAAGCAGGAGGTAGAGCGTAAGCAGCAATTTTTTCATTTGATCTTGAAAAAACCGAGGGAAAAGATTTTGAGATAGTCATCCAAGCTATCAAATTGCAACTAGGTAGGTTATACGGCATTCTGGCATAATGCTGCAGCTCTTATTTCCAATATCTGACTTCATTGGAGAGTTAGATATTGGAACAGTGGTTGATTATGCTGCGAGTCAATCTAGTTGCACCAATTGCGTTAACACGTGCTTGTTTACCGTTACTAAAAGCTTCTCCTGATACTTGCATTATCGTGACATCTGATACGCATGGTCATTACCCTGCAGCATATTGGGATGGATTTGCGGTAGCTAAGGAAAAGGTAGAAGTGCTAGTAAAAATTCAGGCTCAGGAATGGAAAATGCATGCAAACTTGCTTATCAACGCGTTAATTTCGGACCAGTACATACGTTGCAAAGAACTAAAACGCATCCCGGCGAGGCCAAACGGTTTGCCCAAGCCGCAAAGCCTGATGCTGACATATTTGATTCGAAAGGTCCGGCTAGTAAAGAGATAAGCGGAGAGACGGTATTTTGCTAGAGCTATGAGCAGTATAGATGCGGAAATAAGCAGAAAAAGGTATAATTATTCTGATACGGAAAAAAAGAAAACGGCGCGCGAGAGTGGCGGAATTGGTAGACGCACCAGATTTAGGTTCTGGCGCCGAAAGGTGTGGGGGTTCGAGTCCCCCCTTTCGCACCAGAGGACCGCAAGTCGTAAACGGTGTAGCGCAGTTATGTTTGATGGCCGCTGTGTTCTTTGGTCGTTGTGATGTCATATGAATAATAACAATTAGTCAGGAAATGTAATGCAATCCGATGTAGAAATCCTCGGTCCACTGGAACGTCGTCTTAACGTTACAGTACTGCAGGAAAAAATCGAGAGCGAAGTAGAAAGTCGCTTAAAGCGTTTGGCGCGTACAGCGAAAATACATGGTTTCCGTTCTGGTAAGGTCCCATTAAAAATCGTTTCACAGCAGTATGGTCCTAAGGTACGTCAGGAGGTGATGGGTGAAGTATTGCATAGGAGTTTTGGTGAAGTGGTGCTCGAACAGAAGCTGCGAGTTGCGGGTTATCCACGCTTTGAAGCAAAGGAAGTGACAGAGAATACACCTCAGTTTGAATTCAGCGCGACATTTGAGGTTTATCCAGATGTGATCTTGGGTGACTTGAAATCGATTAGTATTGAGCAGACCGCAATGCAGGTTTCTCCTGCTGATGTTGACAAAGCTATTGAGATTATGCGTAAACAGCGGACTCAGTACGATGCAGTAGAGCGCCCTGTTATGATAGGAGATCGTATTAATATTGATTATCATGGGGTTATTGATGGGGAAGAATTTGATGGTGGTAGAGCAAATAATTTTTTTTTAGTTTTGGGTGAGGGTCAGTTTCTCAAGGATTTTGAGGAACCAATGCTTGGCATGAGTACGGAGCAGAGAAAAACGTTTGAGGTAACCTTTCCGGTGGATTATCATAATAAGGAAATCGCCGGAAAGACTGCTACATTTGAGGTAAAACTCAATGGAGTAGAGAAGTCGAGACTGCCGGAACTGAATGCAGAGTTTGCTAAATTGCTAGGTATCGCAGATGGCGACACAGAAAAAATGTATGGTGAAGTCCAGGCTAATCTTGAGCGTGAGGTCTCAAAACGGATAAAGACGAGAGTTAAGGAGAAGGTAATGCAGGCGCTGCTAGATACCATTCCAATCGAGACACCCAGGGTTTTGGTAGCGTTAGAATTAGACCGTTTAATGCAGAGTGCGAGAAACGATCTTAAGAAGCGTGGCATGAAGATTAAGGACGTGCCGTTGTCACCAGATTTATTTCAGGAGCAAGCGCTCCGCCGCGTAAATTTAGGGTTAATTATGGCAGAATTAGTAAAGACTTACGACTTGCATGCCAAGCCAGAACAGGTGCGTGCACTAGTTGAGGATTTCGCACAAAGCTATGAAAATCCTGGCGAGATGGTTAAGTGGCATTATTCTTCAAAGGAACGTCTTAATGAGGCCGAGTCTGCAGTACTAGAAGACAACGTAGTAGCGTGGGTGCTACAGAAAGCTAAGGTGGTGGAGAAGGTAGTGACTTTTGACGAATTGATGGGAAAATCTTGACATGATTCAACGAACTGAATGGGATCAATGCAATCATGATCCGAAAAGCTTAGGGTTGATTCCTATGGTGATCGAAACCAGTGGGCGTGGTGAACGTGCATACGATATATACTCTCGTTTGTTGAAGGAGAGAGTGATATTTCTTGTGGGGGCGCTTACCGAGTCCTCGGCTAATGTGATTGTGGCACAATTATTGTTTCTGGAATCGGAAAATCCAGACAAGGATGTTCATTTTTACATCAATTCTCCCGGTGGTATGGTTTCTGCCGGGTTGGCAATCTACGATACTATGCAGTACATTAAACCTAGTGTTAGTACACTTTGCGTAGGCCAGGCGGCGAGTATGGGTTCGCTGTTGCTGGCAGCGGGCGCAAAAGGTAAACGTTTTTGCTTACCAAATTCTCGTATTATGATTCATCAACCGATGGGCGGCTTTGAGGGACCAGCTTCCGATATTGAGATACATGCCAAAGAAATTCTGTTTCTCAAAGGTCGGCTGAATCATATTTTGGCTAAGCACTGCGGTCAAAGCATTCAAACTATCGAGAAAGACACCGATCGAGACAATTTTCTCAGTGCTGAGGATTCTGTAAACTATGGTCTGGTGGATGAAGTGCTGACCAATAGAGCTGGAAGCGCAGCCTAATGGCTATATAATAGCTAGAGGATCGGTTGTATTTTTTCTCTTAGTAGTGTGGAGCACTGGTTTGGATAACGTGGAGTAATACTATGCCAGATAAGATTGCCGACGAAAAATTGCATTACTGTTCCTTTTGTGGGAAAAGCCAGCACGAAGTAAAGAAGCTTATTGCAGGTCCGTCAGTATTCGTTTGTGATGAATGTGTTGAGCTTTGCAACGATATTATTCGTGAAGAGTTGCAGGAGGTCGAAGCCACCAACCTAACCAAGTCAGATTTACCAGTACCGCATGAAATTTGCCAGATTCTTGATCAATATGTTATTGGCCAAGAACCGGCAAAAAAGATTCTGTCTGTGGCGGTGTATAATCACTATAAGCGATTAAAGAACCTAGCCAAAACAGTCAACACTGACGACATTGAGCTGTCGAAAAGTAACATCTTAATGATCGGCCCCACTGGTTCTGGCAAGACACTCTTGGCACAAACACTGGCGCGGTTGCTTAACGTGCCATTTATAATGGCTGATGCCACAACCTTAACTGAGGCAGGATATGTCGGCGAGGACGTGGAAAACATTATCCAAAAACTGCTTCAAAAATGTAATTACGATACGGATAAGGCTCAGCAGGGTATCGTATACATTGATGAGATTGACAAGATTTCGCGCAAGTTAGATAATCCATCAATAACTCGTGATGTCTCAGGTGAGGGCGTACAGCAGGCATTGTTGAAGCTGATCGAGGGTACTATTGCTTCGGTACCTCCTCAGGGTGGGCGAAAGCATCCCAATCAGGAATTTGTTCAGGTAGATACCACCAATATTTTGTTTATTTGTGGTGGTGCGTTTGATGGTCTTGACAAGGTAATACGCGCTCGATCTGAGAAGGGCGGGATAGGTTTTGGTGCAGATGTGAGGAGTAGCAGCGATAGTCGCAGAGATATCGGTGCGGTGTTGCGGGGAGTGGAGCCGGAAGATCTAGTTAAGTACGGTTTGATTCCAGAATTTGTCGGACGCCTGCCTGTGATTGCGACCTTGGATGAGCTTGATGAATCAGCTTTGATTCAAATTCTTGCCGAGCCAAAGAATGCGCTTACTAAACAGTACCAAAAAATGTTTAACATGGAAGGTGGTGTCGATCTAGAATTCCGAGAGCAGGCGCTCAAGGCGATTGCCAAGAAAGCGTTGGCACGCAAGACTGGTGCACGTGGTCTACGTTCTATTCTGGAAAGTACGTTGCTAGATACGATGTTTGATCTCCCGTCTCTGGAAAATGTCATCAAAGTAGTAGTTGATCACGGTTCAATTGTAGGCGACATTAAGCCGATTCTGATTTATTCGGATAAACCAAAGGTAGCAAAGAGCCTTTAGTTATTAATTTTGAGCGGTGCTTGGTATGTTGCCTTGAATTTCTTCGTGACGTCCCCACAACTTTTTTGTTATCCCTTAGTTTGTACTTTTTATAGGTGAGCCGACATGTCCCTCCCAATTAAAGATCCCAATCAAGTGTTGTTGCCGTTATTACCACTGCGCGATGTGGTAGTGTTTCCGCACATGGTAATTCCTCTATTCGTAGGACGACCCAAGTCTATCAAGGCGCTGGAGAGTGCTATGGAGTCTGGTAAGATGATTCTTCTGGTGGCACAGAAACTTGCTGCCAAAGATGATCCGGGTCCCGAAGACCTTTATGGTGTTTGCAGTGTTGCCAATCTGCTACAAATGCTCAAACTGCCTGATGGCACTGTCAAAGTTCTGGTGGAGGGCGGTCGCCGTGCCAGTATTTTGAAGATAATTGATACCGGTACTCATTTCTCTGGGCAGGTTGTTTTACTACCTCCCGACACAGTCGACAGTAATAAAGTAGAAGCTATGAGACGTGCAATTCTGGTGCAATTCGACCAATACGTGAAACTCAATAAAAAGATTCCACCTGAGATACATACTTCACTTAGCGGCATAGATGAGGCAGGACGTCTGGCCGACACAATTACAGCTCATTTACCATTGAAGCTTGGGCAAAAGCAGGAAATCTTGGAGATATTTGATGTACCGAAGCGTCTAGAGCACCTGTTGGTGCTATTGGAAACCGAACTTGACATACTCCAGGTGGAAAAACGTATTCGTGGCAGGGTCAAGCGCCAGATGGAGAAGAGTCAGCGAGATTACTATCTCAATGAGCAGGTGAAAGCTATCCAGAAGGAACTGGGAGAGGGAGAGGATGGTGCCGATCTAGAAGAGATAGACAAGAAGATCAAAGCTGCCAATATGTCTAAAGAAGGCCGCATCAAGAGTGAAACGGAACTGAAAAAACTGCGTTTAATGTCTCCCATGTCGGCTGAGGCCACGGTGGTACGTAACTACATCGATGCGCTAGTCGCATTGCCGTGGAAGAAGAAAAGTAAAATCGGTAAAGACCTCCATGCCGCCGAAATTGCACTTGATAAGGATCATTACGGTTTGGACAAGGTTAAGGAGCGTATCGTCGAGTATTTAGCAGTACAGCAGCGCGTGGACAAGCTAAAGGCACCCATTCTATGCTTGGTGGGCCCGCCAGGTGTAGGTAAGACCTCACTAGGTCAGTCTATCGCCCGTGCCACTAATCGTAAATTTGTTCGCATGTCCTTAGGTGGTGTGCGTGACGAGGCCGAAATACGTGGCCATCGTCGTACCTACATTGGTTCAATGCCGGGCAAGATTTTGCAGAATATGACTAAGGTTGGCGTAAAGAATCCATTGTTCTTGCTGGACGAAGTAGATAAGATAGGCATGGATTTTCGTGGTGATCCATCTTCTGCATTACTTGAAGTACTTGATCCTGAACAGAACAATTCATTTGTAGACCATTACATTGAGGTTGAATATGACTTATCTGATGTAATGTTTGTTGCTACTGCCAATACCCTGAACATACCTCCAGCATTATTGGATCGTATGGAAGTACTACGACTATCGGGTTACACTGAGGATGAGAAACTTAACATTGCTACCCGTTACTTATTACCAAAGCAAATGAAAAATCATGGCCTAAAGGAAAATGAACTGGTGGTATCTGAGGCTGCACTGCGTAATATTACTCGTTATTACACGCGAGAGGCAGGTGTACGTGCGATGGAGAGAGAAATCTCAAAAATTTGCCGGAAAGTGGTAAAAAAATTGTTACTAAAAGGTATCCAGAAAAAGATAGTGATCAGCACGCGCAATCTGGGTAAATACTTGGATGTACGACGTTATACTTACGGGCTTGCCGAGGAGAGAAATCAAGTGGGGCAGGTTACCGGTCTGGCATGGACCGAGGTTGGCGGAGAATTACTAACTATCGAGGCAGTGGTACTTCCAGGTAAAGGTAAGACCATCACTACTGGTAAACTAGGTGAAGTAATGCAAGAATCAATCCAAGCCGCGTTGTCGGTAGTGCGTAATCGTTCTAGGGCACTAGGTATCCCTGAAGATTTTTACCAGAAGAATGATATTCACATTCACTTACCAGAAGGTGCAACACCCAAAGATGGGCCAAGTGCCGGTATTGGTATATGTATTGCGATGGTGTCGGTGTTGACAGGTATCCCAGTAATAGCAGCCGTTGCAATGACGGGTGAGATCACGTTGCGTGGTGAAGTGCTCCCAATTGGAGGACTAAAAGAGAAACTTTTGGCAGCGCACCGCGGTGGCATAAAGATGGTGCTGATTCCAGAGGAAAACGTCAAAGACTTGGTTGAGATTCCAGATAACATCAAGAACCGACTGGATATACATCCAGTAAAATGGATAGACCAAGTGCTAGACTTAGCGTTGGAGCGCAAACCGGAGGCGCTTCCTGTTGTTGCTACTCCGCCCCCTACTACCGAGGCCACTAAGGATGATCCGATAGTTGGTGCTCTTAAGCATTAATAACCATATAGGATTTTACGTCTTCAGTTGGCTAACCTATTGAAAGAAAAAGTGCCAATCTCAGGTGATTTTGCTTTCAAGCTCCACTCAGTCGTACTTCGCCTTAAAAAGTGTTCCATTCTATAGGAGAGAGGGTTTCCTGTTTTTCAAGTATAAGTAAAAAGTTTCTTATTAATAATGTTTTTGAAAATATTTTGACAATTGCTTGACCCAGCACAAGAGGCTTGATATAAAAGCGGTCACAGGATATATCCTGTGGCTTACTTATTAATAATTCAGGGGGGAATTACGTGAATAAATCCGAACTCATCAATGCCATTGCAAAATCTGCAAGCATCTCAAAAAAATGCGCAAGTGACGCACTAGACGGAACATTATCTGCAATTAGAATCGCTCTTAAAAAAGGCCAAAGCGTCACTCTAGTAGGATTTGGAACTTTCAAAGTGGTTAAGCGTGCAGCCCGTACTGGCCGCAATCCTCGTACTGGTGCCGCCATCAAAATTAAAGCGGCCAAGGTTCCAAAATTTAGTGCAGGAAAGGCGCTCAAACAAGCCGTAAACTAGTTTTTTCGGGGCGGGGTGCTTAGCTCAGTTGGTAGAGCGTCGCCCTTACAAGGCGAATGTCGGCGGTTCGACCCCGTCAGCACCCACCAACGGAATTCTACGAATTATTGGAGTGGTAGTTCAGTTGGTTAGAATACCGGCCTGTCACGCCGGGGGTCGCGGGTTCGAGCCCCGTCCACTCCGCCATTTTTTACTATAAACTTGGGCGAACGCAAGTTCGCCTTTTTTATTCGTACTTTGGATTTCAGTAATGTTTGATTTTGTTCAGAAACGAAAACGTGCAGTCCAAGTCATCATGGTGATTGCTACATTGCCGTTCCTGTTTTGGGGAATTGATTCGTACCGCAGCCCCAGCGGTGAAGATTATGTTGCACTAGTTGCCGGGGAAAAAATTCATCGCCAGGAATTTGACCAGGCATTACGCACCCAACAGGAGACTATGCGGGAAACTATGGGAGATAGTTTTAACGTCACCATGCTGGATGACCCAGAAGTAAGAATTGCAGTGTTGGAGGGACTAATTCAACAGCGACTACTTGATCGTGAGGCAGCACGTATCGGACTGACTGTCTTAGATTCCCAGCTGGTAGAAGTTATACAGGCTATTCCAGCATTTCAGCAGGATGGGAAATTTTCTATTCAGCTCTATAAGGAACTATTGCGTAACCAAGGGATGACTCCAGTGATGTTAGATTCGCGTGTTCGTCAAGATATGATGCGGCAACAAGTGATCGATGCCTACACCAAAAATGGTTTTATTTCGGATACGGTAGCAAAGAGCATTATACGTTTAAGCGAAGAGAAACGTGAAATTAGTCGTGTTCAAATTCAACCAGAGCAATTCTTGTCACAAATAAAACCTAACAATGGTGCGATTAAATCCTATTATGACAGTCACCAAACTGAGTATCGACAACCAGAACAAGTGCGAGTCGAGTATCTAGTATTATCAGTGGACGGCTTGGCTAAAAAAGTACAGGTGAGCACCGATGAAACAATAAGATATTTTGATGAGCACAAAGCTGAATTTGGTCAGGTGGAAGAGCGTCAGGCTAGTCATATTTTACTAAGTGCGCCTACTACCGCATCTGATGCAGACAAAGCTGCTGCGCACGCTAAGGCAGAAGAATTATTGTCGCAGATTAAACAGTCACCAGAAAGTTTTGCTGATCTAGCCAGACAATATTCGCAAGATGCTGGATCGGCGGATAAAGGTGGTGATCTCGGCGGCTTTTTTGGGCGTGGTACGCTGGATAAGGCTTTTGAGGATGAGATTTTTCAGATGGAAGTTGAAGAAATTCGTGGGCCAGTTCAGACGGACTTTGGTTTTCACATCATTAAACTTTCCGCGATAAAAGCAGGAGAAATAGTAAATTTTGATGAGGTGAAGAATCAGGTTGAGAAGAAATTAAGGAAGCAGAAAGCAGGAAAAGAGTTTGGTGAAATGGCTGAAGATTTCAACAATATGGTATATGAACAAAGCGATAGACTACAGCCTGCTGCCGAGGCATTTAGATTACCTATACAACAGAGTGGATGGATCAGTAGGAAAGAAGGTAAGCCTTCATATTTCACCAATGAAAGGCTGTTGCAAGCAATATTTTCAGAGGACTCGATCAAGAACAAGCGGAATACCGAGGCGATTGAGGTTACGCCAAACACCTTGATTTCTGCAAGAGTGTTTGATTACAGGCCTGCAGCCATGCGTTCAATAGCTGTAGTTAGGGAGGAGATCACCAGGCTCGTGGCACGTCAGCAAGCAACAGATCGGGCAGTCAAAGAGGGTAGGGAGAAGCTAGAACGGTTGCAAAAAGGCGAAAAAAATGTAGTTAAGTGGAGCCCTACCCTACAGGTTTCCCGCAACGATCCACAAGGCCTTGACCATGAAACTCTTCGATCTATTTTCAAGGCTAGATCGACCCGGTTGCCTGTCTATACTGGTATTATTAATCCTAAGGGTGGCTTTTCTCTAATTCGCATTAGTGATGTAATTGAGTCAGCGCCACCAGATGAAAAGAAAATTAAGGTTTTTAGCAGACAGATGCAACAAATATTTGCCCAAGAAGAGTTATCATCATATCTTACAGCAA
>SMVA01154239.1_pt1 | contig 52237 bp, 41 predicted proteins | sample 2456451 | NCBI WGS metagenome assembly SMVA01 (sample SAMN11095933, study PRJNA526329) | marine sediment metagenome | biome: Marine sediment; feature: Surficial sediment; material: Deep marine sediment; isolation source: Hadal surficial sediment | place: Pacific Ocean | collected 2014-05 | depth...
CCTGCGCCAACTCCTTCCGCGCGTCATGTCGCTTGTCTCGAGCTTCCGACAGGGATATGTCGGGGAATGTGCCAATTGCGAGGGCCTTCTCTTTGCCACCATACCGATACTTTAAGCGCCAATATTTCGACCCATTCGGGGCCACCATCAGGTATAGCCCGCCGCCGTCAAACAGCTTGTAGGCTTTGGCTTTTTTTTTGGCAGATTTAACGCCTACAGCGGTAAGTGTCATCATTCCCCCGATATGGTCGGTTTGGGGGTATCGATTGACGGAGAGTTACGGAAATAGCGTGATCCCCCCAGATATCCCCCAAAAGTTCCCCGTTACCATGCCATACTCGGAGTTACTTCGAAAGTCTTTTATTAAGCCAAAGATAGCAAAAAGCCCCATTATACGGGGCTTTCAGAGTGGCGATTGTGACGTCACGGGATGTCAGGTTACTTAATATGGCGGAGAGCGAGGGATTCGAACCCTCGATAGGGATTAACCTATACGCCCTTAGCAGGGGCGCGCCTTCAGCCGCTCGGCCAGCTCTCCAAAACTTGGAATTTTTCAGATTTCCAGCTGACACAAAAGCTTGACGCTTTGCGCTCAACCAGAGGCGCGGCATGATACCACAAACACTGCTAAAGCAAAGTAAAACAACGAGATACAGAGGATTATCCCGTTGGTTTGGCTTTTTCCTCACCCTCATGTATACGGTTATATATCTCTTCGCGGTGTACGGCGACATCGCGGGGGGCAGCTATGCCAATACGCACCTGGTTGCCCTTTACGCCGAGTACCGTAATGGTGATGTCTTCACCTATCATCAGGGACTCGCCCACTCTTCGAGTCAAAATCAACATTGTCTTTCTCCTTAGTGTGCCCTCATGTGCCCCTATGTACGCATGACGGCCCTTTTCTGCTTCTTCAATGAAGCAGTACTGCTTAAAATCTTGTTCTTGTAGTTAGTTTTAGTACAGATTCACGTGGAATGCACTATTTGTGCACCCTGTTTATTCCTAGCTTAGTCAACAGATTCGTTCTCGGGTTCCTTCTCCAACCCAAACGAGGAATGCAAAGAACGCACCGCCAACTCCAGAAATTTCTCCTCAATAATGACCGAAATCTTAATTTCCGAGGTTGTGATCATCTGGATGTTAATGCTCACATCGGCCAGGGCGGCAAACATCTGGCTGGCGACGCCCACATGGGAGCGCATGCCAACGCCCACCACCGAAACCTTGGCAATTTTATTGTCACTGCGAACTTCCCGCGCGTTCAATTCTGCGCACACCCGGTTCAATACCTCCTCCGCCCGTGGCAAATCGTGTCGTCCCACAGTGAAGGTAAAGTCTGTTGAGTTGTCATCGGCAACGTTCTGCACGATGACATCGACTTCGATATTGGCTTCACCGATGGGCCCCAGAATTTTGTGAGCCACACCCGGCATGTCGGGCACGCCCAAAATAGTGAGTTTGGCCTCGTCACGGTTGAACGCTATGCCTGCTATTGTTGGCGTTTCCACGTCTGCTTTATCCTCCAGTGTAATCAGCGTGCCGGGGCCCTCTTCAAAGCTGTGGAGAACCCTCAGCGGCACGTTATATTTGCCGGCAAATTCTACCGCGCGAATCTGTAATACCTTGGAACCCATGCTGGCCATTTCCAGCATTTCCTCGAAAGTGACCTTGGCCAGGCGCCTGGCCCCATCTACCATACGCGGGTCAGTGGTATATACACCATCTACATCGGTGTAAATCTGGCATTCCGCAGCCTTCAGGGCAGCGGCCAGGGCCACCGCAGTGGTATCGGAACCACCGCGACCCAGGGTGGTTATATTGCCGTTCTCGTCCACGCCCTGGAAACCTGCAACCACCAGCACATAGCCCTGGGCGAGGTCTGTGTGCATGCGCTGGTCGTCAATTTCACGAATACGTGCCTTGGTATGCGAGTTATCGGTGAGAATACGAACCTGACTGCCATTGTAGGATTTGGCTTTAACACTGCGCTTGGCCAGCGCCATGCACAACAGGGCGGTAGTCACTTGCTCCCCGGTGGATATCAGCACGTCCATCTCGCGCGGCACCGGCTGGTCCTGAATTTCATGGGCCAGGGCAATCAGGCGATTGGTCTCGCCGCTCATGGCCGACACCACCACCACAATATCGTGGCCCCGGTCTCGGAAACCGGCAATCTTATCGGCAATTTGCTCGATGCGCTTTACACTGCCAACTGAGGTGCCACCGTATTTTTGGACTATCAGGCTCATAGGGGTTGCATCACTCTATAAAACACTATCGACCCAGGCGGGCACAGCTTTCAGGGCCTCTGCCAGGCCGGCCACATCGGTAGCGCCGCCCTGGGCCATATCGGGCCTGCCACCGCCTTTACCACCCAGACGCTGGGCAAATTCGCGCATCAGGTCGCCGGCCTTTACCTTGCCGGTCAGGTCCTTGCTTACCCCGGCCGCCAGGGCTATTTTTTCTCCGTCCACGGCGGCCAGCAATATCACGGCACTGCCCAACTTGTTTTTAAGCTGGTCCAGGGTGTCGCGCAGGGATTTGGCGTCGGCGCCGTCTACATTGGCGGCCAATACATTGATACCCTGCACCTCTACCGCGCCAGCGGCGAGGTCACCCCCGGCGGATGTCGCCAGTTTTTGCTTGAGACGGGCAATTTCCTTGTCTTTGTCGCGGTTGTCGCTGCGCAGGCTGGCAACTTTATCGGCGACGTTATCTGCGCTGCCCTTCACCAGTTCACAGACGGCATGCAACTGTTCATCGGTTCTATCGACCAGGGCCAGTGCGGCGGCGCCAGTCACCGCTTCAATGCGGCGAATACCGGCGGCAATGCCCGATTCCGAGGATATCTTCAGCAGGCCTATATCACCCGTGCGGCACACATGCGTGCCGCCACACAGTTCCACCGAAAAGTCATTGTCACCCATGGACAACAAGCGCACTTCATCACCATATTTTTCGCCGAACAGGGCCAGGGCGCCGGCCTGCACCGCGCTCTCCATGTCGGTAACGCGGGTAACGACTTCCGTATTGCCACGTATGTGCGCATTCACCATGTTTTCTATGGCCTTGATCTGTGCCGGCGTAACGCCCTCGGGATTGGAAAAATCAAAACGCAGGCGCTGGGAATCGACCAGAGAGCCTTTTTGACTAACGTGGTCACCCAGTACCTGGCGCAGGGCCGCATGCAGCAAGTGGGTGGCCGAGTGGTTAAGTATGGTTCGCTGGCGCAGGGATGTATCCACCTTAGCAATAAGCGAGTCACCGACGCAAACGCTGCCCAGCAGCACTTTTATGTGGTGCAGGTGGTGGCCGCTGGCCTTGGTAGTATCGCTCACTTCAAGGTGAACACCCTCGCTGCTGAGGTAGCCGGTATCCCCCGCCTGGCCACCAGATTCGCCGTAGAAAGGGGTGCTGTCCAGTACCAACACGCCGCTCTCATCCGCAGCCAGCGAATCCACTGGCTCACCCTCGCACAAAATGGCGATGACTTTACCGTTGTCAGACAAGGTATCGTAACCGACAAAACGGGTACTGCCATCCAGGTGTAAGGCATCCTTATAGTCCACCTTGAAGCTACCACCGGCTTTGGAACGACTGCGCTGTGCGGCCATGGCGGCATCGTAGCCGGCCATATCCAGGGTGAGGCCGCGCTCTCTCGCAATATCATTGGTGAGGTCAATGGGAAAGCCATAGGTGTCGTAGAGCTTGAACACCACGGCGCCGGGAATCTCATCGCCCGTCAACTGGGCCAGTGCCTCGTTGAGAATACCCATGCCGTTATCCAGGGTTTTGGCGAACTGTTGTTCTTCACCCAACAGGGCTTTTTCAATCTGGCCCTGCATTTTTGCCAGCTCGGGGTAGGCGTCACCCATCTGCGCTACCAGGGGGGCCACCAGCTTGTGAAAAAACGGTGCGGTGGCACCCAACTTGTTGCCGTGGCGCACCGCGCGGCGAATGATGCGGCGCAGCACGTAGGCGCGCCCCTCATTGCCCGGCAATACGCCGTCCATAATCAGAAACGAGCAGGAGCGTATATGGTCGACAATGACGTTCAACGAGGTGTGCTCAATACTGTCCTGGCCAAGTAATTTGGCCGCCGCGCTCAGCAGCGCCTGAAACAGGTCTATTTCATAATTGCTGTGCACGTTCTGCATCACCGCAGCAAGGCGCTCCAGCCCCATGCCGGTATCGATGGAGGGGTTGGGCAGGGGAATCATCTCACCGCTCTGATTGCGGTTGTACTGCATAAACACCAGGTTCCATAGTTCGACGTAGCGGTCCAGGTCGTCATTTTCGCTGCCGGGCGGGCCACCGGGCACGTCGGCACCATGGTCGTAGAAAATCTCTGAACAGGGGCCACAGGGACCGGTGTCGCCCATCTGCCAGAAGTTGTCCTCATCCAGGCGCGACATACGTGCCGGGTCGACGCCTATTTCTTCAACCCATATCTTGGCCGCCTCATCGTCCGAGATATGTACGGTGACCCAGAGCTTGTCCACCGGCAATCCCATCTCCACCGTGAGAAAATTCCAGGCGAATTGAATAGCATCACGTTTGAAGTAATCGCCAAAACTGAAGTTGCCCAGCATCTCGAAAAAGGTGTGATGGCGTGCGGTATAACCGACATTTTCCAGGTCGTTGTGCTTGCCACCGGCACGCACACAGCGCTGGGAACTGGTGGCCCGAACATAGGGACGCGTCTCGGTGCCCAGGAAGGTATCCTTAAACTGGTTCATACCGGCGTTGGCAAACAGCAGAGTCGGGTCGTCGGCCGGCACCAGGGAACTGCTGGCTACACGCGTGTGGCCCTTCTCTTCAAAGTAGGCAAGAAAGGCTTCACGTATTTCGGTGGTCTTCATAAAACGGTCTTCATAAGGGTGATTACAGTGGTGTTTATAGTTTTTGTTCGGATAACGTTTGGCCCGCGATAAGGTGCAGGTGTAAATGGAATACCGTTTGCCCCGCACCAGCCCCGTTATTTACCACCAGGCGAAAGGCATCCGTCACACCCAGCTGTTCGGCGACCTTGCCAACCGCCAGCATCAAATGGCCCAGCAAGGCCTGGTCTTCCACCTGCGCATCCACCAGCCGGGGAATAGCCTTCTTGGGAATAATCAGCACATGCACCGCGGCCTGCGGGTTTACATCGTGAATGGCAATGCAGTGCTCGTCCTCGTAGATAAACTCGCTGGGAATTTCGCCGCTGATAATCTTGCCGAAAATAGTATCAGACATGCGCTTACCCCAGTTTCTCATCGGCGGTGAGCAGCCGGGCCTCGCTCTCCAGCATCACCGGAATGCCATCGCGCACCGGGTAGGCCAGACCACTGGCCTTGCACAGCAACTCGTTATTTTCCTCGTCGTATACCAACGGCGCCTTGGTAACCGGGCACACCAGAATACTCAGGAGTTTCTTGTCTATGGTATTTTCCACAATGCAACAGCTTCAGTTTGAATCAGGAGGCGCATTATACGGGCTTTTTCAGGGCTTGGGCATGGCCGGGGCAAGTAATTGTGGGTCTATGCGCCGGTCGCGCCAATTCATGCGCCAGTCCAGATGGGGCCCCGTGGCACGCCCGGTGGCGCCAACCTCACCGATAATATCCCCGGCTTTGAGCTCGTCGCCCACTTTAACCAACACCTTGCTCAAATGCAGAAAGGAGGAGGACAGCAGATAACCGTGATCCAGCACAATAGTGCCACCAGAATAAAATAAATCCGGCTCGGCCAGAGTAACCACCCCCGCCGCCGGCGCATGTACCACGGCGCCCGTGGGGGCCGCCACATCCACCCCGTAATGGGGCCGCCCCGGCTCACCATTGTAATAGCGCTGACTGCCGTAAACCCCGGATATGGGGCCTTCAATAGGCCAGATAAAACCTGCCAGCGCAGCGTTTAGCAAATCCGGCCGGTCCAGGCGATCCGCCCGGGCGGTGCGCACCAGGGCGGCCTCCCGTCGAATGCGTTCCAATTGCGCCTTCGGTGGATGCACCGTTTTTGCCGGCACCCCCTCCACCCGCTGAATGCGATAGTCCCTGGCAGCAACTTTTAGCATTTGCTCACAAACCTCCCCCTGCCCCGCCGGACCGCTGACAAGCAGCGCAGCAGTGCCGCCCGCATCGCGCCCAAACCCCAGGAAAGTGGTGCCGTCAGCCAGTACATCCAGCGCTTTGCTATCCAGAGTCACCGCACTGCCCGGCTCAACCGTACCCCAGATAAAGCCCCCCTGCTGGGGTGCGGCGTTGAATTCAATACACGAGGCCGCCAACGGCCCCGCGAACAGGCCCGTGACGATCGCTGTTACGATAAGTTTCAAGTAGTAAATCCTCGCTAGTTGACGAGGTCTTAATGGCGCTAACTTGAGCGGAGGGAAGGGTTGGACTGGTATTGCCTGACAGGACCGTGGAGCGCATGGACGCGCGATACGAGCCTCCATGGATGGATTCACGGCGAGTCCTGTCAGGCAATACCAGTTCAGCCCGAAACAACGCTCAAGTTAGCGCCATTAAGACCTTATTCAAGATTTTAACTCAATCAAGCAGTACAATGCGATCCATGGGCAGATACCGACCTCCACGCCGCCGCGGCTCCACCGTCATCACCCCCGAGGGCGAAAAAGCCCTGCGCGCAGAACTCCACCAACTGTGGAAAGTCGAGCGCCCCACCGTGACCAACGTGGTCCACGAGGCCGCCAAAAACGGCGATCGCTCCGAGAATGGCGATTACATTTACGGCAAGCGTCGCCTGCGGGAAATCGATTCACGGGTGCGCTTCCTGAACAAGCGCCTGGATGAACTGGAAGTGGTAGACCGCCCGCCCACCGACACCAGTAAAATATTCTTTGGTGCCTGTGTGCTGCTGGAAGATGAAGAGGGGGACGAGCATCAGTGGCGCATCGTCGGGCCCGATGAGTTTAACCTGGCCCAGGGCAAGTTGAGCGTAGACTCCCCCATGGCCAGAGCCCTGCTGGGAAAAACCCTGGACGATGAAGTGGATGTGGCCAGCCCCTCGGGCCATCACAGCTACGTAATAACCGGCATCAACTATCTCTAAAAAATGTAGTCCCTAGCGTTTGTCGTGGCTTGGCGCAGCTGCGTTGCGGGCGCGCTTCACCCGCATGTGTTGATACCACAACACAAACCCGGACATGGCCAAAAACATTAACAACACGGCGGCGATATCCACCACCCACACACCCGCTGCACCAAACAGGCGGCCGCTGTGCAGGTCCAGCAACACGCGCTCCCAGCTAAGGCCAGCACCCCGGGATGCGCTATAGATAGCCTGACGCGAAGACGCCGTTAACTCTACCGGCTCACTCCACAACGAACTGACGCCCACCAGAGGCTTGAATGAAAGTTGTTCAACATCCAGCGCGAACACGCGTTTGGATGTTCGAATACAGGGCAAACCGTCGCATAGGCCCAGTTGTTCAACCGGCGTGGGCAGGCCGTAGGTGGCACCGATCTTCTCGACCAGGCTGGACTGCTTATCGAAGAACAACAGCTCCTGTTGGCAGGCAGCGATGAATCCCGCGTCGTAGGTGGCCACACCCACCAGTTCACCACGGCAACTCGCCAGGGGCTGCTCGCCCCAGTACAACTGGCTTTTGTCATCACCGGTGAGCGTATTGTCACCCTGCGCAAAGCTCACCAGAGTGGGTTCCGGAATGCCGTAGAAACTCATCAACCAGGATTGGTCCACATAGTGTCTGGCCAGGGACAGCTGCGATGTGTGGTTGAGTAGAATGCCGGTAATCGTCACCAGAATTAAAATAGCGGCCGCGGCCAGGCCCGCCCGTCTATGCCAGCGCCACAGCCAGGGGCGCAGCACATTGTATCTTAAAAATTGCGGTATCGCGCTCACAGGGCTCCAACTTGGGTATCACAGAAAAGTGCCAGAGTAGCGATTTTTTTCAGGGCGCGCACGGACAATGTGGCGCCGGTGATGCCATCAATGGTCTTGTCCAGGGCGTAGTTGTCACCCGCTTTCAATTTTGCCGCGTTAAACTGACCCGTGAAAAAGGGGTAGACCACGTCTCCGCCGCGGCTCTCCCTGAACGCCAGCACGGTGAGGTCAATAATTTGCCCCTCATCGACGGTCACACCCACGGTGATGGGCAGTTCCTTGCCTATCTCCTCGAATACCCAGCCGGTGCGATGGCCATCTCCCCAATAGCGAATTCGGAAGGGACTGAAGCGGCGCCCCAGGATTGATTCGATCTCCGCCCGCTGCCCCTTGTCTATCCACAGGGTTTGCCACAGCATTTCGCCGCTGAAATATTGTGCCCGGTATTGTTCGGCGGTGATGTCCTGTGTTTTTTGGGCCACAGCTGCCGTACTGCTAAATTGCAGGCCTGCGCACAGCACAAGAAGGGGCAGTACGCCCCCTCTCAGGCTGTCAATAATCTGCATCAATAGGACCAGCCTATACCAAGATTAAAGCCATCGAATTCGTCCTTGCCCGATGGCGCATCCTGAACCTGATAATCAAATTTCAGCACCACGTTGTCATGCAGCCAGTAGTTTAAACCGATATCCGTCTGCTGATATTCAGTGTCGCCGCGCTCTGCGGCCTGGTTATCCCACCGGGAGAAACGCGCAAATACACCCAGCTTTTCCGTGAGTTTGTAGGAGGGCTCCACATACCAGCCGGTCTGCTCACTGGCGCCCGCTTTGGTCAGGTCAAGTGCCTCATCAATGTCCCAGTTGGCGTAGAGCGCGCGCAGGGCAAAAGGCCCCAATTGATAAGCCACGTGGGCTTCAAACAGCAGCGCGTCAACATCGGACGCACCGGAGGAGTGTGTTTCACTTTGTAGTAAATCGGTCTGGTATTGCAGGGTTGCCGCCAGTTCCAGCCCGGCCAGGCCGGTGTATTTAATACGCCCGGTATAGGCAAAATCATCCGCCTTGGCCTTGCCGGTCTTCTGCCGGCCATCGCGAATCTTGTACTCGCCATCATCCAGGAAAAGGCCGGAGGTCGCTGCCGCGTCATACGACAGGCCGGGCATGATTTCGCCCGTGAGGCCCAGGCCTCCCTCCCACCAGGTGGCGGGAATGATGTTTTTCTCTACCAGGTTGCGCTCCACACCATAGAACGTATTGGGCTCATGGGTTTCGTTAATAATGCCCACCGGAATCAGGAAAACACCGCCCTTCGCGCGGTGCTTGTCGGCGTAATCCCATTCGATAAAGGCCTGTTCGATTTCCGTTTCGCCCACTTTGCCCTCACCGGCTATCGCGTGCTCCACTTCAAACTCGGAGTAAAAGCGCAGTTCATCGGTAAACTGGTGGCCAAAGAATAGAACGAAACGGTGTAGGTCCAGTTCGTCCTTGTCCGAGCTGCCGCCATCCAGTTGGTTCTCCAGGGAGTTATAGTGCATCTCGCCATAGCCACCCACTGTGGTTTTCTCAGTCCAGCTGGCCAGGGAAGACACATCGGCACTGGCGACCTGCTCGATGGCATCCGCCGTCGCCTCGATTTTTACTTCGGTTATCTGCGCCTCATTTTTTAATGCTTTAATTTCCTTTTGCTGCTGCTGAATGATTTCCCACATTTCCTCCAACGAGGGCATTTCCTGTGCCGCATTGGCGGCCATGGGGGCCAGGGCGACAGCCAGGGCCAGCAGAGGCGTCTTGACCCCCATTTGATAGATCTTGTTCCCAAACATTCGACACGTTCTCCTATTGCGAATAAGCGGTTGGTAGTGGCGCTCTCAATTCGGCAAGAATGCTAATACGAATCATTATCATTAGCAATAGAAATTTTGATGGTTGGTGGGTGTGTTTCTCTGGGCTGCCCCTAGTCCAGGGCCGCATACACCATGGCTTCCAGCTGGCCGCGGAAATTAAACGTGCTGGAGGGAATTAACTGGCTCATGAAAATAACCACCAGTTCCTCTGCCGGGTCCACCCAGAACAAGGTACTGGCTAGTCCGCCCCAGAAAAAGCTGCCGGGGCTGGCGGGAAAGCCATTTTGCTGCGGGTTGAGCTTGTTGGCGAAACCCAGGCCAAAACCCACACCTTCATAAGCCGTCTCACTGAAACTGCCGGTGGCGAAAGCCGACATATCCACCCCCCCAGGCAGGTGGTTGCCGGTCATGAATTCCAGGGTGCGTGAGCCAATGACACGCTGGCCGTCCAGCGTCCCACCGTTCAACAACATCTGGCAGAAGCGATAGTAATCTCCCAGGGTAGAGAGCAGGCCACCACCCCCGGAAAACAGGGCGCGGTCGCGATAGTCACTGGCCTGGCCATCGTCCTGCAAGACCAGTTCCTTGTTCGGGTTGCGCTGGTAGCAGCTGGCAAAGCGGGAGAGCTTATCCGGGCTGATATTAAAGGCCGTGTCCACCATGCCCAGGGGCTTTAGTATCACTTCGCGCAAATACGCCTCGAAGCTTTGACCGGATAGCACTTCCACCAGGTAGGCCAGCACGTCGGTGGATACGGAGTAGTTCCAGCGCTCGCCGGGGGAGAACTCCAGCGGCAACTGGGCCAGCTGGCCCATCATGTCCTCGAGGGTATAGCCGGGCTGTGGCACACCCACCCCCTGTTTGCGGTAGGCGCGGTCGATATTGGTAGCGTGCAAAAAACCGTAGGTCAGGCCCGAGGTATGCATCAGCAGATCCCGTATGGTCATGGGCCGCTGGCAGGCCTGCGTGTCAAACTGCGGCCATGCCCCGCCCTTGCGAACCCGCAAATTTTTCCACGACGGAATGTAGCGATGAACCGGGTCGGACAGGGAAAAAAGCCCGCGTTCAAACAAGGTCATCAAGGCCACCGAAGTAATGGGTTTGGTCATGGAGTAAATGCGCATGATGGTATCGGCGGCCAGGGGAGTATTGCGCGCCACATCGCACAGGCCAGCAACATCCAGGTAGGCTATTTCACCGTGGCGAGCCACCAGGGTAAGACAGCCGGAAATTTTCCCCGGCTCTACGTAACGTTGGCGCAGATGCTGGCCTATGCGGGCCAGTTGCTCGGCGTTCATCCCCAGTGTTTCCGGTTGTACTACGTTCATGGATTACCCTCTTGATTTTATTGTCTGCGTGGATGATTTATTGCCCAGGGCTGGCTGTACTGATAAAATCGCGCCCTCACAAGTGATCGATACAATCCACCGCTATTCCCCCTCTGGAGCCCCCATGAGCCGCGCCTCCCTACACCAATTGGAAAACCACCAGGATTTCCTGCAACGCCACATCGGCCCAACACCCGCTCAGCAAACCAAAATGGCCCAGTCACTGGGTTACGACGCCCTGGAAGACCTCATAGAAGCGACCGTGCCCAACGCCATTCGCCGCGAGCAGCCTATGAACCTGCCGGGAACCCAAACCGAGCAGGCCGTCATTGGCAAGCTGCGCAAGCTGGCTGAAAAAAATGTGCTGCATAAATCCTTCATCGGAACCGGCTACTACGATACCTACACCCCCGCTGTTATTCAACGCAACATTCTGGAAAATCCGGGCTGGTATACCGCCTACACCCCCTACCAACCCGAAATCTCCCAGGGTCGTCTGGAGGCCCTGCTAAATTTCCAACAAGTCATTCTGGACCTCACCGGTATGGAATTGGCCAATGCCTCCATGCTGGACGAGGCCACCGCGGCGGCAGAGGCAATGACCCTGCTGCAACGGGTCAACAAAAAGAATCACAGCAACACCTTTATCGTGGCCCACGACTGCCACCCCCAGACTATCGCCGTGGTGAAAACCCGCGCCAGGGAACTGGACATAGCGGTTGTGGTAGGTGAACCCGAGGAATTGCTGGCTTCCACAGAGGCCTTTGGCCTGTTGCTGCAATACCCCGGCACCTACGGCCACCTGCACGATATTGGGCCGCTGATAGAGCGCGCTCACCACAACCAAACCCTGGTGTCGGTGGCGGCTGACATTATGGCTCTGCTATTGGTCAAGTCGCCCGGCTCGCTGGGGGCCGATGTGGTGCTGGGCAACACCCAGCGCTTTGGTGTTCCCATGGGTTTTGGCGGCCCCCACGCGGCCTACTTTGCCACCCGTGACCGCTACAAACGCTCCACACCCGGGCGCATTATCGGCGTGTCTATTGACAGACGCGGTAATCAGGCCCTGCGCATGGCCATGCAAACCCGCGAGCAGCACATACGCCGCGAGAAGGCTACCAGTAACATCTGCACCGCCCAGGCCCTGCTGGCTATCATGGCGGCGTTTTATGCCATGTACCATGGCCCGGATGGTCTGCGCCGTATTGCCAGCCGCATCCAGCGCCTTGGCAGTATTCTCAAGCACGGTCTTGCCGAGTTGGGCTTTGAGGCCGACAACAGTACCTACTTCGACACCCTCACTTACACCGTGGCTGACAAGCAGGGCGAAATAATCACCAGGGCACTGGCCGCAGGCATGAATTTGCGCATAATCGGCAGCGACCGGCTGGGGGTTTCCCTGGACGAGACCACCAGCGCCGAAGACATCGAAACCCTGTGGCAGGTGTTTAGCGGCGAGTCCACAGTGCCCTCAGCCAGCAGTGTCGACACCGATGTTGCGGAGAAGGCGGGCATACCCGACGCTCTGCTGCGCGGTGTGGACTATCTGCAGCACCCCATTTTTAACAACTACCACAGCGAAACCGAAATGCTGCGCTATATGCGCCGCCTGGAGGGCAAGGACATCGCCCTCAACCGCGCCATGATTCCCCTGGGCAGCTGCACCATGAAACTCAACGCCACCACCGAGATGCTGGCCATCACCTGGCCGGAATTCGCCGGCATGCACCCCTTTGCACCGGTGGATCAGACCGGCGGTTATAGCGCCCTACTGGACGAACTGGAGCACATGCTGAAGGAATGTACCGGCTACGACGCGATTTCCATGCAACCCAATGCCGGGTCTCAGGGCGAGTACGCAGGCCTGCTGGCCATCAAACGCTACCATGAGAGTCGCGGCGACCAACAGCGCAACATCTGCCTCATCCCCTCCTCTGCCCACGGCACCAACCCCGCCAGTGCCGCCCTCGCCGGTATGAAGGTGGTTATCGTTGAATGTGATGAGCAGGGTAATATCGACATGGCCGACCTCAAGGTGAAGGCGGCGAGACACACCGAGGATCTGGCGCTGATTATGGTGACCTACCCCTCCACCCACGGTGTTTTTGAGGAGTCCATTATCGAGCTGTGTGAGGTGGTCCACGCGCATGGCGGCCAGGTGTATGTAGACGGCGCCAATCTCAACGCGCTGGTAGGCATTGCCGCACCGGGTAAATTTGGTGCGGATGTCTCCCACCTCAACCTGCACAAGACCTTCTGTATTCCACACGGCGGCGGTGGCCCGGGCATGGGGCCCATCGGTGTGGGGGCGCACCTACAGCCCTTCCTGCCCACCAATCCGGTACAGCCGGTTCCCGGACTGAGCGCTGACAACGACGTAATCTCAGCAGCACCCTATGGCAGCGCTTCCATACTGCCGATTTCCTGGGCCTATATTGCCCTGATGGGAGGCGACGGCCTGCTGCAGGCCACCAGGGTAGCCATCCTCAATGCCAACTACATTGCCAATCGGCTGAAGGGCCACTACCCCATTCTCTATACCGGCGCCAATGGCAATGTAGCCCACGAGTGCATTGTGGACATACGCCCCATCAAGGAGGCCAGCGGCATCTCCGAAGAGGACATCGCCAAACGCCTGGTAGACTACGGTTTTCACGCACCGACCATGTCCTTCCCGGTCCCGGGCACCTTGATGGTCGAACCCACCGAGTCTGAATCACTGGCCGAGTTGGATCGTTTCTGCGATGCCATGATTTCCATACGGCAGGAAATAAGCGCGGTGCAGGCCGGCGAGTTGGATGCCACAGACAACCCCCTGAGCAACTCCCCGCACACGCTGGCGGACATCACCGCCACCGACTGGCCACACCCCTACACTCGCGAACAGGCCGCCTTCCCCGTTGCCGCCTTACGGCAGGACAAGTACTGGGCACCGGTTAACCGGGTGGATAATGTGTATGGCGATAGAAACCTGGTTTGCGCCTGCCCGCCAATTGACAGCTATCGGGATGAATGAATAGCTATCGACTATTTGCGGTACGGGCATTCCAGTCCACGTCCATTGACTATCTATAATCCATTGGATTACACTGGACCCCATGCAAACTATAGTTGAGCTGCTAGAGTTCCAGAGGAAAGCTGGGAACCTTCTTAGTGCTGATGATAAGTTAAGCATTATCAACTATTTAGCCTCTCACCCGCTTTCGGGCGACCTGATGCAGGGCACGGGTGGAATTAGGAAATTGCGTTGGTCTGCTCAAGGTAGAGGTAAAAGTGGTGGCGTAAGGGTAGTTTATTATTACCACAATGGCTCTATGCCACTTTTTCTATTAACGGTGTTTGGTAAAGGTGAAAAATCCAATCTCAGTAAAGCAGAGCGTAACGAGCTTGCTAAGTTTACCAGCCTTCTCGTAAAAAATTATGGTGGTTCAAATGACTGACGCCTTCTCGACTATAAAACAGGGGCTTTCTGAAGCAATCGAATTTTCTGAGGGTAAGATTAAAAAGGCGATTGTTCACCAGCTCAGTCCTATAGACGTAAAAAAAATTCGAGCTAATGTCGGCATGTCTCAAAGTGAATTTGCGTCGGCATTCGGCATAAGCGTCAGTACCCTTCGGCACTGGGAGCGAGGAGACCGCACACCTCAGGGGCCTGCATTGGTTCTGTTGAATGTTGTGGCAAAAGAGCCTGCCATGGTACTTCGAGCCTTGGCATCGTGAGCGCCTACAAAAAACTGGAAGATCACTTCCGCGAAATCGCCAACTTCGAGCACGCCAGCGGCATCCTGAACTGGGACAACGCCACCATGATGCCCAGCGGCAGTGCTGAAGTGCGGGCCAGCGCCATGGCTACACTCAGCGTACACATTCACACCCTCTCCACCGACCCACGCATTCCCGAGTGGGCATCCCTTGCCAAAGACGAAGACATGGATGAGTGGCAGGCGGCCAATGTGCGAGAAGTAGAACGCCTTTTTACCATAAATGCCGCACTTCCCGCCGACCTGGTGGAAGCGCTTTCTACCGCCGCATCCCAGGGTGAACAGGCCTGGCGGGCGCTGCGAGCGGAAAACAACTGGCAGGACTTTAAACCCTACCTGGATGAGATTTTTAATCTATCGCGCAAACAGGGCCAGGCGCTGGGCGAAGCGCTGAAACTGGCACCCTATGACGCACTCATCTCCCTCTATCAGCCAGGCATAGGGACACAAGACATAGACCCTATTTTTGCCGAGTTAAAAGCGTTTCTCCCCGATCTGGTGCAGGCCGCTGTGGCGCGACAAACCGCCGCCGGCAATGCGGTCTCTGCCCCGAAAAATATCAGTGTAGACAAGCAGCGCGAGTTGGGCCTGGCCACCATGAAGACGCTGGGCTTTGACTTTAATCGCGGGCGCCTGGATGTCTCACACCACCCCTTCTGTGGTGGCGCTGCCGGGGATGTGCGCCTGACCACCCGCTACGATGAAAATCGTTTTCTGGACTCGCTGCAGGGCGTTATACACGAAACCGGCCACGCCCTGTACGAGCAAAACCGGCCGCCGGCCTACCTGGGCCAGCCTGTGAGCGCAGCCATGGGCATGGCCATACACGAGAGCCAGAGCCTGTTTATGGAGATGCAGTTGGGCAGAGGGCCGCAATTTATTGAGTACATGGCGCCGTTGATACGCCGCCACCTGGCCCCCGATGCCAGCCCCACCGACAAGCAGTGGAGCAGCGCGGCACTTTATGCTCTGTCCACACACGTTGAGCCGGGCTTGATTCGCGTGAACGCCGACGAATGCACCTACCCCGCCCATGTCATTTTACGCTACGAGATGGAGCAACAGCTGATTGCCGGCAGTATGGATGTGGCCGATATACCCCAGGCCTGGGATGCCAGCATGCAAGCCCTGCTGGGCCTGTCTACAGCGGGTGATTACAGGGACGGTTGCATGCAGGATGTGCACTGGCCCTCTGGAGGTGTGGGTTACTTCCCCACCTACACGCTGGGCGCCATTGCCGCGGCGCAACTGAAAGCCGCCTTGCTACGCGCAGTTCCCGATATTGACCAGCAAATTGCCCGGGGCGAATTAGCGATGGTGATGAGCTGGCTGCGAGACAATATCTGGTCCCGGGGTTCCTTATACGGTATGCAGGAGTTGATGACGCGGGCAACGGGGAAGCCGCTGGATGTAAGCGATTTCAAGACCCACCTGAAGGCGCGCTATCTGGGAGAATAACCCTGTTCTCAGGGCAAAACCTCGCCGCGGTTGGCCGTATCGGATAACAGTTCGATTATTTCATCCCGATTGGAATGAACCAGCAGCAAAGCCAAGTCTCCCGGTTCCAGCAAATCCAACGCACGACGTGTTCCCGCCAGCGGATCGTGTGAAAAACTCAACTGCGTTTCTGTCAGGCCTCCACGCAGACATTCCCGGCGAATCACTTCGCTAACTTCACCGCTCTCGCGGCCGCGCAAATAGTCAGGCAGCTCGGTAATAACCACATGGCTGGGGTGTAGCACCAACGCACCCGAGGTCAGGTCCTGTATCTCTGCATCGCTGCGATCGCCGGCATGCCCCAGCATCAACAGGCGATTTTGGGCGGGAAGACATTTCATGGTGTCGGCCACGGCGGCAATGCTGTGGGGGTTGTGGGCGAAGTCGACAAACACTCTCGCTCCGTTTACGGCAAACTCATTGCAGCGGCCAGGGTTGTCTTCCGGGTTGTTATGGAAGCTACCCAGGCCCTTGCGCACAGCCGCCGCGGACAGATTGAAACTGAGGCACAGGCACATCACCCCCAGTGCATTTTGAATATTGTATTGCGCGGCGCCGCCCATGGTAATGGGGATATCATCCACAGCGATAATCAGCTGTTGTTCCCTACCGTCGAAGTACCACAGCGCGCCGTCGCGTAACCAGCCACAGGGCAGCCCTTCGGATATTGCCTCTACAATACAAGGGTTATTCTTGTGCAGTGAAAACCAGGCTATCGTTTTACCCTGTTCTGCAACTTCACTCGCCAACAGGCGCGCATGGGCTACCAGGCCCGTGTCATCGGCATTCAGCACCAACACGCCACCGGGTACCAGTGTCCTGAACACGGAAAATTTCACCTCGATAAGCGCGGCCACGGTATTGATACCGTACTGGCCCAGGTGATCGGCGGCCACGTTGGTAATCAGCGCCGCCTGCGCCCGGTTCAGGGCCAGCCCGCGTCGCAATATGCCGCCCCGCGCCACTTCCAGAAAGGCCACCTCCAGGCGGCTATCGCGCAGCAACATGCGGGCGCCACCGGGCCCCGAGTAATCGCCGTGATCGAGGATGGTATCACCCACCCGGACAAAATCGGTGGACGTAACGCCAGCAACCTTGTGGGCGGCGGTAGCGACGGCCGAAGCCAAACGCACACACGTGGACTTGCCATTGGTGCCGGTTACCATGGCCACGGGCACATCGTGTAGAGCGGCCCAATCAACCTGGGATGGCGCGGGAATCTCTGCCACCGACCAGGTTTGCGAACCACAGCCGTGGCCCAGTGATACCTCGTCATCATCGGAGATAAAATCGACCCCGTGATCGGCAGCCCCCTGCTGCAGGGCAATTAATTCAGGGCGGGCCTCACTGGCCATTACGCCGCGCAGGTCGGCAACCATCTTTTCGAAGGGGATGGGAATGGTCTCCAATAGTTCACTGGCGGTGTAGTGCCAGGCGGCCTGGGCGACAAAAATAGCGGAGTAGAGTTGGTCCATGGGTGCAGAGATGGCAAGATTGAAACCGTTCTCGTGGGGCCGGGAACAACAGTTCTCATGGGCCCAGCCCACACCATCCAATACCCTGCGTGCCTGTCTGTGCCACACAGCTGCAATCTCATCCGCTGGAAACCCAACAGCCACCACCTCTACAATAGCGCCGGGTTTTTCCCACATCAGACCCGGCCCGGTGAGGCGCCGGCTGTCGTCCAGGTATAGCTTCTCGCTTTCGGGCTGCGCTATCTCCAGCGCCTCTTCCAGCTCGTCAATAGTGGGTCGCATGGGGTTCAGTCGTCCCCTTCCTCGCTTCTGGCCAGGCGCACGCCCCTGTCATCGGAGATGAGATGCATACCATCTTCCAACATCAGGGCCGCCGGTGCCCCGGATATATTCTCATCGAGTGAGTCTTCCATTTCCACCGGTGGCTCTCGGTCGCCACCGTGGTAAATGATCTGCTTCCAGCAGCGGGTGATGTTGTCACCAAAGATAACCAGTAAATCGCCTTCGCCGGCCTGTTCCAGCGCGGTGGCTATAGCCTCCTGTTCATCGGGAATCAGGGAGATATTGTCATCCGCCACCTCGTGCGCCAGCAAACCGTCGCGCATTAAACGCGGGATTTCATCGTCGCCACGGCCGCGGCGATTATCATCCGCCTTGCAGATGTACTGGTCGAAGTGGCCCGCCAAAATGCCCGCGGATTCCAGGATGTCCTCATCGCGCCTATCGCCGGGCATGGATACCACGGCAATTTTTTTGCCATTCACATCCATACGGTCGACCATCTCGGAGATAACCCGGAAAGCCGCCGGGTTGTGGGCGTAATCGAGAATCACCTTAAAGGGGTGCTCGTTAAACACATTCATACGCCCGGGTGCCTGGAAGAAGCTGGTATCAAAGGTGCGCAGGCCGTGCCGAATTTCATCGAACTCCTTGCCGAAGCAATAGGCCATGGTGGCGGCAAACATGGCGTTTTGTACATTGTGCAGGGCCTTACCCTCCATGGTGGCGGGAATCAAATGCGACCACAACAAGGGCAGATGCGAACCATTGTCGTAGAAGGTAATCATGTCGCCGTTGATGCCGCGCTCCAGCACACAGGCCATACCACCGGCGCGAATATGTTCACGCACCAGGCCATTGTCGGCATTCAGGGTGACGTAGCAAATGCGTTTTGCGTTGCAGTAGTCCGCCATTTTCAGGCAGTTGATATCATCGGCATTGAGCACCGCAACATCGGTGGCAGTCTCCACCACCACGCGTTTAACTGCGGCCAGTTGTTCCAGGGTGTCAATGCCTTTCAGCCCCAGGTGGTCTGCATCCACATTGAGGCAGGCGGCAACATTACTCTCCTGGTAACCCAGACCCGCCCTCAAAATACCGCCGCGGGCGGTCTCCATCACGGCAAAGTCCACCGAGGGGTCGCGCAACACAATTTGTGCCGAAGTGGGGCCCGTCATATCACCCTTGACGGTTATCTTGCCATCGATTTGTATGCCATCGGTAGAGGTCAGGCCCACGGAGTGCCCGCAGGCTTTTAGAATATGGGCCAACATGCGCGACGTGGTAGTTTTACCATTGGTACCGGTGATAGCGGCCAGGGGAATGCGCCCGGTTTCGCCAGCACCAAACAGCATATCCATCACCTTGCCGGCCACATCCCGGGACTCCCCTTCACTGGGCGCCACGTGCATGCGAAAGCCCGGTGCAGCATTTATCTCCACAATGGCACCGCCTATATCCTTGTAGGAGCGGGTAATATCCGGGGTGAGAAAGTCCACGCCCGCCACATCCAGGCCGATGGCGCGAACCGCCCGCACCGCCATTTCACGGTTGTCGGGGTGCACCACGTCGGTCATGTCGATAGCCGTGCCACCGGTGGATAAATTCGCAGTGGAGCGCAGGTAGAAGATTTCACCTTTATCAAGAACCGAGTTTTCATCCTTGTCCGCCTCTGCCAACAAGCGGTTGGCCTGCTTGTCCAGTTCCAGTCGGGTCAAAACTTTTTCATGGCCAATGCCCCGCCTGGGGTCATCGTTGACGATATCGATAAGCTCTTTAATGGTCTTGGCGCCGTCGCCCACTACATGCCCGGGCACCCGCTTGGCCACGGCAATCAACTCGTTGTTAACCAGTAACATGCGGTGATCGAAACCTTCAATAAAGCTCTCTACCAGCACCGCCCTGCCGGTACCTTGCTCACGCGCCATCTCAAACGCGGTCACTACCTGCTCCGGCGTGGTGAGGTCGATGGACACACCGCGGCCGTGGTTGGCGTTGAGGGGTTTTAGCACCACCGGATAGCCGATACGCTCGGCCGCGGCTACCGCACGCCGTTCACTGTAAATCATGCGCTGCTGGGGTACCGGCAAGCCCAGGTCATTCAACAGCCTATGGGTGTCCTCTTTGTCACAGGCTATCTCCACCGCAATGTGGCGGGTTTCACTGGTGATGGTTGCCTGTATACGCTGCTGATGTACACCGTGACCAAACTGCACCAGACTGTATTGATTAAGGCGCAGCCAGGGTATATTCCTGTCCTCTGCGGCCTTCACCAAGGAGCCAGTGGACGGACCAAACTCGTGCCTCTGGGCGCGCAACACAAAGTCTTTCAAGTCATCCTGAAAATCGAAATCATCCTCGAAGCGATAATCAATTTGATCCCGCAGTGCCCCAGGTAACAGATGCAGCAATAATTTGAGGGCGAGCTCGCCGGCCTCCAAGCCCACATCTCTCTGGCGATAAGCGTAGACCATATTGTACTGGCCCGGCTCACCGGTAGAGCGGGTGCGACCGAAGCTGACTTCGGAGCCCGCCACGCTCTGAATTTCCAGCGCACAGTGCTCCATGGTGTGCCCCATCCAGGTGCCTTCATCTTCTCGCAGGCGGCGCAAAAAGCCGCCGGGCTCGCCGTAGGAACAGCCGTGGCCCTGCAAACCCGGAAGAGCCTGCACCAGGGGGTCGATAAATTCCGCGCCCAACCTGGCCGAGGGCCATTCCTCCAGAACGCCTAAATCCAGTACATGCTTGATGAGGGGGAAACCGGCCCAGGTATTGGGGCCGACATAAACATTGGTAGACAGAATTTTCATAGCAACTCTCTTTTTAGGACTCTTATCGCTTATCTACAGGGCATCACTGGCGCATTGGCTTAGGGCGCCTTTTCAGGGCAATCTCTTCAGGGCATAGTCGCCTTGCGCGTTTTCATATCGTATTTACAGCCTTCCGCCAGCACATGCATGCGGATATCCAGCAGGCTCAGGGCATCGCCACTGCCCGCCTGGGCCCGCGACGAATGGGTGAGTTCACTGGCATCGATGATAGTCACCACACCACTGCCAACAACTTCGCCGCAGTCATCGCCATCAATTAAAAACGCCGTGTCTTCGTCAATGCCCACACCAATCAGAAATGGATTATAGGACAGTGCCGTCAATAAGCGACCCAGGCGGTCACGTTGGCTGAAGTGTTGGTCTATCACCGCGATATTGGTCAGACCGATGCCGGGCGCCAGGTTCACCCCGTCCTCTTTGGGTGAGGAACCCGACGCACCGCCGGCGATCATGTGCTGGGACATCATAGCGGCGCCGGCGGAAGTGCCGGCAATGGGAATGCCCTCGGCATTGGCCCGGCGCAATTTCTGCCCCACCGGGGTGCCACCCAGAATGCCCGACAAACGCAGTTGATTGCCCCCGGTGACAAAAATGCCGGTGGCATTGTCCATTTCTTCCAGCAGCAACTCATCATCGCAGTCGCTGCGCTCGTTAATCTCGGTAAACAATGCCCTCTCGGCACCCAGGTCCAGAAACAGGTCGGCGTACATGGGGCCGGTTTCGGGTAGGCGTGAGGCGGTGGGAATAATCATGATGCGCGCCTTTTCGCCGCCGCAGAGTTCCAGGAAGCGGCTGAGGATGCGGGGATTGTTGCCTTTATCTTCAGCTCCGCCAATGGGCATGATGCAGCCGCGGCGATTGCCCGGCAAGACAGGTGATGGACACATGAACAGGTTTCCGTAATGTAGTAAGTCAGTCTAGCAGTTTATTGTGCCTGCGCAGCCTCATAGCTACCTAAAATTTGTTGCTCGCCATTTTTGATATGCCAGCGGCCGTTTGCCAACAGGTGTTGTACGCGATGTTTGCCATCCAGCACCAACAAATCGGCATCTTGCCCGATGGCGATGGTGCCCTTGCCGTGCAGGCGCATCAGTCTGGCGATATTGGCGGTAAAATAGGGGAGAATTTCATCCAGGGCCAGGCCTTCGTCCAGCAACGCCCTAACGGTTTGCAGCAGAGTGTGGGAACTGCCGATATCCATACTCAACAACTCGCCCTGGGCATCAAACACCGGCAGGCAACCGCCACCATCCGAACTGATAGTGAGATTTTTCTGGGGCAGGCCGGCGTGCCGGTAGCGCAACACCGCCTCCGCCGCCGACCACCCCGGCGCATCATCCGATGCGGGAAAAGCGGTGAGATCAACGCAACAACCGGCGTCGGCCACCAGGGCGCAAGCCTCTTCAAACAGGGGCTTGTTGCGGTTCACATGGGTGGGATGAAAGACACGTGCGGGCAACTCGCTTTGCGCAATGGCACTGCGCACCAGGGCCAGGGCGCGTTCACCATCACCCAGATGCAGGTGCAGCACGCCGGCTTTGCCTGTCATCAGGCCCGCCACATGCGTTTCGCTGGCCAGGGTCAGAATATCTTGCAGGGTGGGCTGGCTGGAGCGATGGTCGCTAATGGCAAACTCACCGATGCCGATGACCGGCTCGAGATTGACAATGTCGCTGCGGGCGCTGCCGGTTAATGTCATCAAAGGCAGGTGGTAGCCGCCAGTAAAACACCAGGCCGACAGGCCCTCTTCGCGCAGGGCATAGGCCTGAGTCACCAGGGTCTGGGTGTTGCGGGTGAGGTCGTCGGTACCCAGCACGCCGATGACCGATGTGACACCGGCCCGGGTGAACTGCCCCAGCAGGGGCGCGGGCACGCGGCTGGCCGCACCGCTCTCGCCACCGCCACCGGTAATATGGGTGTGGCCATCAATGAAACCGGGGACCAGCGCAGCGCCGCGCAGGTCGGTGTGTTCCACCGCCAGGTTTGCATCCAGTGTGGGGGCGTCATCGCCGATATAAACCACTTTGCCGGCACAGATTAGCAGTGTCTTGCGCCCCAGTGCCGTCGGTGCATAAACCTGCGCATTTGTCAGAAGTTTGAACATCACTGCATTATAGTCGAAGCAGACAGGTGTTCGTTGATAACAGCAAGAAAAATCGCGCCATATTTCTCCAGCTTGCGCTCACCCACACCACCGATATCGCCGAATTGCACCAGGGTTTGTGGCAGGCTCACACACAGCTCCTGCAAGGTTCTGTCGTGAAAAACAACATAGGGGGGCACGCCCTGCTCCTCCGCCAGTTCCCGGCGGCACTCTCGCAGCGCCTCCCACAGGGCCACATCGATATCCACCGGCATGGGTGTTTTTGTCTGGCGCTTGGCCTTGCTCTGGGGGCTGTCGCGGCGCAGCTCTATGTCCTGTTCACCGCGCAGCAGGGGGCGACACTTTTCCTCCAGGCGCAGGGCACCAAAACGCTCCAGATCTACGCTGAGATAACCCCTGGCCACCAACTGGCGAAATACCGAGCGCCACTGGTTGTTGTCCAGAGCCTTGCCCACACCGTAGGTCGTTAACTGGGCATGATTAAACTGCGCAATTTTTTCAGTTTGGCCACCGCGCAGCACATCGACAAGATGATTAACGCCAAAGCGCTGCCCGGTACGATACACCGCACTCAGAGCCATTCTGGCGGCCTCGGTACCGTCCCAGGTGGCCACCGGTTGCAGGCAATTATCGCAGTTGCCGCAGGGCTGCTCCTGGGTGTCGCCGAAGTAAGCCAACAGGGTCTGGCGCCGGCAGCTGGTAATTTCGCACAGCCCCAGCATGGCATTCAGGCGGTGTTGTTCGGCCCGTTTATGCTCCTCGGAACCCTCTGAGCCGGCCATCATCTGGCGCAGCTTGATCACATCCTGCAGGCCGTACACCATCCAGGCGTTTGCCGGCTCACCATCACGGCCGGCGCGGCCAGTTTCCTGGTAATAGGACTCAATGGTTTTTGGCAGATCCAGGTGGGCCACAAAACGCACATCGGGCTTGTCTATGCCCATACCAAAGGCGATGGTGGCAACAACAATCACGCCCTCCTCGCGCAAAAACCGCGACTGGTGATCGGCCCGGGTTCTGGCATCCAGGCCGGCGTGGTAGGGCAGCGCGTTAAACCCCTGCTGCTGCAACCAGTGGGCTGTCTCCTCGGTTTTTCTACGCGACAAGCAATAGATAATACCGGCATCGTCGGGGTGCTCTTCTTTCAAAAAGCGTAATAACTGGTCTCTGGCATTGTGTTTCAGGGCAATGCGGTAGCGAATATTGGGCCGGTCAAAACCGGCGATAAACTTGCCGGCCCCGGACAGTTCAAGCCGGGTGATAATTTCCTGCCGGGTGCGGGCGTCCGCCGTGGCGGTCAATGCGATGCGCGGTACCGCGGGAAACAACTCATGCAAGATACCCAGGCGCAAATAGTCAGCGCGAAAGTCGTGACCCCACTGGGAAACACAATGGGCCTCGTCGATGGCAAACAGGGCGAGTTCAGATTCGCGCAACAACGCCAGGGTCCGCTCCTGAATGAGCCGCTCGGGGGCGATATACAGCAAGTCCAGCTCACCACTGCGCAGCGCCGTTTCTACCGCCCGGGCGGCATCTGCCGTCATGGTGGAGTTCAAAAAGCTGGCGCGCACACCCACCTGGCGCATGGCGGTAACCTGGTCCTGCATCAGGGCAATCAGCGGCGAGATAACGATGCCACAGCCGGGCCGGACCAGGGCTGGTATCTGGTAGCAAAGGGATTTACCACCCCCGGTGGGCATCAAAACCAGGGCGTCACCGCCGTCTATCACGGTCTGGATGATGTCATCCTGGGGCGGGCGAAATGATTGATAACCGAAGACGGTTTGCAGGATTTCCTGGGCAGGTTTCATGGCGCGCAGTATACCTGATGGGACAGGCATACGATGCCCGGATGGCGATTGATGATCAAAAATAGACTATCCCGAACTTCGATCACTCACCTTTGCCCGCGCAGCCAAAAACGGACGATAAGCCTGTCCTCGACTCAAAAAAACACGACCATACACTGATCAACCGAACTAAAGACACCAGATCCCATCGTCACCAACCCTTCCTTATCGCTCAAAAATTGAACAATTTCGATTAAAACATAAATATATTCCAAAATAATCCCAAAAAAGCCCTACTTCACCCTTCACGTGACCGCAATGTGACTGGGGTGTGTTTTAGTTCCTAGAATGCGAAATATGGACGGTTTCACATTGAATACGGGCCGGGTGCTTAACGGATAACCGTCCACATACTAAGCTTCTTACCTGGAGATTCCCAAATGCGTCGTATTCCCTCATTCTTCTTCTTGCTCCTATCTGTCAGCTAACAGCCTGGCACAGATGGTCATCGATTCTGTTGCCTACTCGGTAGATGACAGTAATTTCTACTACGACGTAACCATCAGCAATGTGCCATCAAATACGGCCGTGGAGTTCAAATTCTCTCAGCCGGGTCCAGGAGGAAGCTTTGATCCTGGCAACAAAGAGGAATTATATGTTGTATTCGAGACAAATGGAGGAACACTGACTGCACCTGCCACTATGGCCACTACCTTTAGCAGGCCCCCTTTGGATCGCTGGCTTGACCGTATAGGTATTGATGTCACTATTGTCAGTGGTGGTGTTGGCGTTTGGCGTATCTTCGGATCCAGGCCTCACGGTGTAAATCCTTTTGTCCCCGGTGATACGGTATTTAATACAGCCATACGTGGGGCGGACTTCTTTGTAATCCAGGAAGCTAATACACCGGTCACTACAGTGGGGGCACCAATCACCTATTCCGTAGGCGGCTCGGTCACAGGCCTGAGTGGCACCGTCACCCTGCAAAACAACGACACTGACGACCTCGATGTAAGTGCCAATGACGTCTTTAACTTTGCCACCAAGCTGAGCGATACCAGTGCCTACGCCGTGTCGGTATCCGCGCAACCGACTGGTCAAAACTGTACCGTTACCGGTGGTGACAACAGTCTTGGCGGCGGCAATATAGCCGCTGCGGATGTGTCAGACGTACTGGTGACATGCGTCGATGACGTCACCCCGCCGCCAGCGGCCGTAACGAGTTATACCGGCACCCTGCCCAGTGGGGCCACCGGAACGCTGAGCTTCACCTCGGCAGATGCGGGCTGTACGTTCGCCACGCCCCCGCAATTTCTGGACACGGTTACACCTGCGCCACCCGCCTCCGTTTTTCTTGTCGATGGCGTTCTCTCATTCTCGATAACAGGCTGCACGCCCGGCGCGAGCGTAACGCTGAGTATGGATTATGGTTCGGCGCTTCCAATTGGTGCCAACTACTGGAAAGCAGGCACGCCCTGGTACCGGTTGCCAGCCAGCATCAGTGGCAGCATCGTGACCTTCAGTATTACCGACGGTGGACTGGGTGATACCGATGGGGCTGTAAACGGAACGATAATCGACCCCGGTGGGGTGGCGACCAGCACGGTCACTGGCACGTCAAGCGGACCTGCCACCCCCGTTCCTACCATGCCCATTTACGGCCTGATACTGACAATATTGGGGCTGCTGTTCGTCGCCAGACGGCGTATGAACACGGGCACCCGTAAGGAGTAGACGTCCACGGCACAGATGGCGACCGATGAATAAAAATAAACTATCTCGATAGTTCGATTACTCGCCTTTACCCTGTGAAGCGGTAGCAATTTAGTCGCTGCCTATCTATTCGCAGCTGGATTGCCCGAATAATCTTCCCCATCACTTTAAGGGCAGGCGGCAACAGAATCCGCTCTCGAACAGGGCACGCTGCCGGGAAATTTCTAGCTGGGCTATACTGTTTCGGATTACCACGGAAATCACGACTCCGATACCGAACTGAGAATCTGGAAAAGGTAATAATACTATGTCCAGCGGATTCAAAGACCTAATAGCAAAAGCAATCGAGCACTCTGAAAATTGGGGTATGGTCTGGTTTGGCCTGATTTTCTGGGGCAGCGTTCTGAACGCCTTAATTCCTCTCTACCTTCCAACACTGGCAAATAGCGTGGGTACACTCAGCGCTTTTGCCTTGGGCCTGGCCCTGGGTGTCACCGCCAAAATACGGGGTGGCTGGTTGTGGAAGAATTGAGCTCCGCCATACAAATGCCTATCGAAACACCGGTGGTAGACCTATCCGAGAAGGCAGAGCGAATCGTCGCACGGCAGTTTATGGGCCGCATTCAATGGGAGATGATACTGATTGGCCTGGGGCAGTCTGCCTGCTGGTTTTTAAACGGCTGGCTGGTACTGACTGGGTACTACTCCCTGGCTGTCGGCTTTCCTGTCGCCACACTGTGCTGCTGCCTCGCCTATTTGCCCTCCCACGAAGGCCAGCACGGCAATTTGTCGGGAAGGCAAAAAAATTGGCGCTGGATTGACACCCTGGTTGGCCCCATCACTTTAATTCCACTGGCCATGTCCCATGTGCTATTAAAAGTGACGCATATGAAGCACCACGCCTATACCAACGACCCGCTACGAGATGTCGACATCAACTCGGGAGGAACACGCTGGTGGCAGGCAGCCATAGGTGTGCAAAAGGGATTGCCCCCGAAAATATTGAAACAGCATGCCGAGGACGACCCCGCATTCGCCCGGGGACTGCAGCAGGGCGTACCCGTGGTAAAAGCTTACGGCGCCATTCAGCTGTTACTGGTGTTCTTTTTCCCGCTGGAAACCCTGTTCCTGTGGTGGCTGCCTAGAAAAATCTCCATGAGTTACCTCGCCGTGTTTTTTTCCTGGTACCCCCACTATCCCGGTGGGGACATTGGCCGCTACCGGGACACCCGATTCTGGAGAGTGCCCATTCCCAGATACCTGTGCCAGTCAATGCAAACCCATGTGATCCACCATATGTATCCCGGCATTCCCCACTGGGATGAGCCCAAAGCCATGGAGGCACTCAAGCCCTATATGATAGAGAGAGGGATAGATGGCTCTGGGGATATTCCCGAGAAGGTGCGATTTAATCCGCTGATTTCACTCTAGACAAAATATCAGGCAAAAAAAAGCGAGACCGTAAAGTCTCGCTTCTCTCTCAGCATCCACAAGATGCTTAACTATACCAAGGTCTTAAACGGCAACAATGTTCTCGGCCTGAGGACCTTTCTGGCCTTGAGTTACAGTGAACTCAACTTTTTGGCCTTCGGCCAGAGTCTTGAAGCCGTCACCAGAGATTGCACTGAAGTGTGCAAAAACGTCGGGGCCAGATTCCTGCTCGATAAAACCAAAACCTTTAGATTCGTTGAACCACTTAACGGTACCGGTAACTGTAGACATAATAATATCCTATTCTTTCATTGAGTAACTAAAGCCCCCACAACATGCGGAGGCCATTGGGCTGGAATGATTTGCTATTTACTTATGAAGATCAGGACGAGACTCAAACAGACGGGACATCGAAATGGTGTGCATAAATATATGACGTACTTCCTAGCTGGCCGCAGTGTACACGACTTACCCACAGGGTCAATGGCTAATTTCCCCAACAATTTCAACGCCGAGATCACTCACTTCGTCTCAAATGGCCCCCACTTTGGCCAGTGACGGCAATAATGCATAGGCATTGGCAGGATTACCTGCGAAAATTGCGCGCAATGACATAGGTCAGCCGAGATCTTCGATGAAAAGAAAATTAATCCGCGTAGTGGCCCCCATACTGGTACTTATTGGTGGCTTCGGCGCCTACAGCCTGTTGCAGGTTTCCAAACCAGAACCGCAAAAGAACGAGGAGGGCCCCCGGCCCATCAGCGTCTATACCGAGAGTGTCCGGCAGGAGTCGGTGGCCTTGGAAGTAGTAAGCCAGGGTGATGTGCGCTCGCGTATTCAAATCGACCTGATAGCCCAGGTGGCCGGACGCGTTGTTTCGGTATCGCCGGAGTTCACCGAGGGCGGGAAGTTCGATCCCGGTGCGCCGCTGCTGAAAATCGAAGATGCCGATTACCTATTGATGTTCAGCCAGGCCAAAGCCAACGTTGCCGAGGCCCAGGTGGGGGTAGAGCAGGCATTGGCTGACGCCGACGTGGCGCGTAAGCAATTGCGCAATACAGCGAATCCGTCGCCGCTGGCCCTGAAAAAGCCCCAGCTTGCGCAGGCGAAATCTCGACTGATTGCCGCCCAGGCAAATCTTGAACAAGCCGGCTTGAACCTGGGGCGAACCAATGTCAGCCTGCCCTTTACCGGGCGGTTAATCAGCACCCGGGTAGACGTGGGCCAGTATGTCACCCCCGGCACGGTCATAGGCCGCGCATTCGCCACCGATGTGGTGGAAATTCGCCTGCCATTAAATGACTCACAACTGTCCTCCCTGGGTTTACCCATTGGCTATACCGCCCCCGCCGGCGGCGGCCTGGCGGTTGACTTCAGTGCCTCTGTTGCGGGAAAAGTCCGGCACTGGCAGGGGAAACTGGTTCGCCTCGACGCCTCCCTGGATCCCAGCACCCGGATGCTTTACGCCAGCGCCGTGGTATTGGACCCCTACGGCGAAGAGACCTCAGACCACGGCATGCCCATGGCAGTCGGCCTGTTTGTCGAGGCCACGATTGTGGGGCGGGAATTGTCCGAGGCCTACATAATCCCGGGCAGCGCACTGCGAGCGGGCGAAATGGTATATGTCATCAACGATGGGCGCTTGGAAGTCCGCTCGGTAAGCGTTGTTCACAGCTCGCCACAGCGGGCTATCATTTCCGGGGGCCTGACAGTGGGTGAGAAAGTTATCACCTCACCGATACGCAACCCCATTGCGGGCATGGCGCTGACGGAAGTGAACAGCACCGATGACGCAGACAACATCGCTAAAAACTGAGGGCCGCGAAATGGAACGTTTAATTCGCTGGTGGGCCAACAACCCGGTCGCCGCAAACTTGTTGATGATTGGCATATTATTGGCGGGCTTTCTCGGCTTTAAGGCGATGGAGCGCGAAGCGTTTCCTGTATTCAAAGTACAGCAAGTCGAGATCGAGGTGTTTTGGCCGGGTGCCGTACCCCAGGAAGTCGAAGAACAAATCATCATCCGTATCGAAGAGGCGCTCACCGACCTGGACAGCGTGTATCGTGTGCGTTCCATGGCGGCAGAAGGCTATGGCCGGCTGGATGTTTCCACCTATAATTTTGTCGATATAAATACCTTTCTCAACGACGTAAAGAATGCCGTCGATTCGGTCAACTCCCTGCCCCGCGATATAGAGAAGCCCCAGGTTCGCCGTACAGAGTATCGCGGCGAGATGATGCGCGTGGCCGTACACGGCGACATCGGTGAGCGCGAGCTGACCCGACTGGCCGAAGACCTGCGCGACGAAGTGGCCGCCCTGCCCTACGTCTCCATCGTCGAACTCTTTGGCACACGCCGGGAAGAGGTGACCATTGAGTTGTCCGAGGCCTCCATGCGGCGCTTTGGCGTCGATTTCAATGAGGTTGCCAATGCCATTCGGGCCAGCTCTATTAACCTGTCTGCGGGCCGGGTGCGAACCGCCACCGGCGACGTGCGTTTGCGCGCCAGAAACATGGCCGACTCGGAAGAGGATTTCAAGAAAATTATTGTTCGACAAACCACCGATGGCGCAATCATTCGGGTGGGTGATGTGGCGCGCGTCATCGACGGCTATGAAGAAAACGAAATCCTGGCGACCATGGACGGCGAGCCGGCCGTGCTAATCCAAATGCTCAGCACCGACAATATGCAGGTGGTGAAGGCCAGCCAGGCAGTCAAGGCCTGGATGGAAGAGGCGCGACCCAAGCTGCCACAGGGTGTAAACCTCACCATGTGGTTCGACACGGCAGATATCTACGAGAGCAGAATGGAGACTATATCCAAGTCTGCCTACCTGGGGCTGTTGCTGGTGTTTATGGTACTCATTCTGTCCCTGCGTCCCAAAGTTGCCCTGTGGGTGACGGCGGGTATCGCGGTGGCATTTCTGGGCACCTTCGCTCTGCTGCCCGCGAACGATGTCTCTCTGAACATTCTGTCCACCTTCGCCTTCCTGCTGGTACTGGGTATTGTGGTGGACGACGCCATCGTCGTGGGAGAAAGTATTCACGACCACGCGGAGATAATGGGCGGGGGCATAGAGGCCAGTGTTGCGGGGGCTGCAGCGGTCTCCAAACCGGTGATTTTCGCGGTAATCACCACTATGATTGCATTCGCACCGTGGTTTTTCCTGACCGGGGAAGACGCGCAAATCACCCGGCAATTCTCCATTGTTATCACCGTCGCCTTGTGTATTTCCCTCATCGAGGCGTTTTTCATCCTGCCTTCGCACCTGCGTCATCTGGAGCCACGCAAAAATTTAAAAGGCCTGGCCCTGGTACAAAAACGTATTGAGCACAGCATCATCAACTTCGCCAATACGCGCTATCGCAGTATTCTCGAATGGGCAACAGAGCATCGCTACCTCACCACCAGTATTTTCGCCGCCAGCTTTATTATCAGTGTGGGAATCTTTACCTCCGGTTGGGTTAAATTTTCCTTCATGCCGGAGGTTGAGGCGGAACAAATCTATATTAATGTACAAATGCCCAACGGCACGCCCTACTCTCGGGCACTGGAGGTACTCGATCAACTGCAGAGCGCCGAGCGGCAGCTCATCGCGGAAATCGAAGAGGAAGCCAAACTTTCCGGTGGCAGCGGCAAGCTTATCGAGGGCTGGTATACCCGCTCCCGCAGAGACAGCGTAATCGCCATTGTGCGCCTGGCTTCGCCTGAAGTCCGAGACCTGTCGGCGAAAGAGGCCGCTACCCGGCTGCGGGAATTAGTGGGTGATATTCCCGATGCGGATGAAATCGAGGTCAATTACACATTGAATAATAGCGGCCCGGGAATTACCTATTTGCTGCGCCACCGCGACCTTGACCTGCTGCGTGAAGCCAGCCTTGAGCTACAGACCCAGTTGCGCGGCTACGATGGCACCTACTACGTACGCGACAGCCTGCGCGGCGAGTCGGATGAAATACATATGAGCTTATTGCCCGGTGCCGAAAAGCTGGGTATTACTCTGGAACAGGTATCCCGACAGGTTCGCCAGGCCTACTACGGCGAAGAAGTGCAACGTCTGCCCCGTGAGAATGGCGATGTGAAAGTGATGGTGAAGTACCCTCTGGCATTGCGCGAAAACCTTAGCAGCCTGAATGACTTTCGGGTACGCACCGCGGACAAGCGCGAAATTCCCCTGCTATCCGTGGTGAAAATTGAGGTGACTTCCGGGGTCCAGCGCATACAACGGCGCGATGGCGAGCGCATGGTGCGGGTCACCGCAGACGTCAATTCCGACTTAATGAGCGATATCAACAAGGATCTGCAAGACAACTACATTCCCGTCCTGAAAGAAAAATTCCCCGGTCTATTGGTACTCAAAGGCGGCCAGCAGGAGAATGAGGAAGAGTTCTTCAGCGAAATTCTGGCGCTCTACGCCATCGCCCTGTTCATGATGTATGCGGTCATTGCCGTCGCGTTCCGGTCTTACTGGTTACCGCTGCTTATTATGACTGCGATTCCCTTTGGCTTTATGGGCGCCATTTATGGCCACCTGATATGGGGCGTCTCCATGGCACTGTTCTCCTATTTCGGCATCGGAGCGGCCACCGGTGTGGTGGTGAACGACAATCTGGTGCTGGTGGACTACATTCGCAAACTTCGGGACGGGGGAATGAATTACCACGAGGCGGTGATCGAAGCCGGGGTGAAGCGCTTCCGCCCCATACTGCTCACCACGGTGACTACCTTCGTCGGGTTGATGCCCATCATGGCCGAGCGTTCCACCGACGCCCAGTTCCTGAAACCCGCGGTGTTATCGCTGGCTTTTGGCGTGGCCTTCGCACTGTTTGTCACCTTGTTAATGGTGCCCTCACTGTATCTTATCGGCGAGGATTGTTCCCGCGGATTGGCGCGCCTCAAGGCGCGCCTGTTTCCGGGAAAAACCAAGGGCTATTTGGAATCCAAATAGCGCTCGGTTAACTTGTCTATAGACCAGGAATCCGGCTTCTGACTGGGGGGATATTCCTCGAAGGTCTGCAGAAACTGTGCTGTGGTCGCCAGGCCCAGATACATCTGCGGTGCCTTGCTAATCATCCAGTCCCAGTAGGTATTGGAGTTATGATCGGCACGCTCATAGGGGTCACGGCGCAGGTGAAAGAGTTTGGCCAGTCGCAAGGTGACAAACGGCTCAGCCCACAGCGCCATGGTCTGGGCTCTGTTTTCCGCATAGACCACTTTCCAGTCACCTATCCTTATCCCCACGGGCATTCCCTCGTCATTCAGGTAATGAAACACACGGCGCGGACTCTGCTGCGTTTCCCCCGTCAGATAGGGCAGGAAATTGTAGCCATCCAAATGTAACTTGGCTTTCTTGTTGCCAATGCGCTTGCCCTTGAGCAAATCCTGGACCAGGGAATCATCACCCGCCGCCGCGGCAAAGGTAGGCATCCAATCCAGGTGAGACATGACATTGTTGGACACTACCCCCGCTGGAATTTTTCCGGGCCAACGCACCATGGCGGGCACACGATAAGCGCCCTCCCAGTTGGTATTTTTCTCACTGCGAAACGGGGTGATACCGGCGTCCGGCCAGGTGTTGAAATGTACGCCGTTATCGGTTGAGTAAATAACAAGGGTATTGTCTGCGATTTTCAGCTCATCCAACTGATCCAGCATCTCACCGATCAGTTCATCGTGTCCCACCATCACATCGTTATAAGGGCCTTGACCAGACTTGCCCAGATTTTCCTTGGAGGGATGGGTTCTGAAATGCATGCCCGTGGTATTCACCCAGACGAAGAAAGGCTTATCCTCTGTTACCGCCTTATCGATAAACTTCTTGGCGGCAGCAATAAACTCCTTATCCGTGGTTTCCATACGCTTGCGGGTCAAGGCGCCTGTATCTTCAATGCGGCCATCCGCATAGGAGTGTATTACGCCGCGGGGGCCAAACTGCTTGCGAAAAGCCGGGCTTTTCGGGTAGTCGGGATCTTCCGGCTCTTCCTCGGCGTTAAGGTGGTATAGGTTGCCAAAAAACTCGTCAAAACCGTGGTTGGTAGGCAGGTATTCATCCTTGTCACCCAGGTGGTTTTTGCCAAACTGGCCGGTGCTGTAACCGTGTGTCTTTAGCATCTCTGCGATGGTGATATCGCGGTCCTGCAGACCCAGTTCCGCACCGGGCAGGCCCACCTTGGTCAAGCCGGTACGCAAACCGGATTGACCCGTAATAAACGTGGAACGTCCTGCTGTACAGCTCTGGTCGCCGTAGTAATCGGTAAAACGCATGCCCTCGTCGGCGATACGGTCAATATTGGGCGTGCGATAGCCCATAATGCCGTCGCTATAGGCGCTGATATTGGTGATACCGATATCGTCACCCCACAGCACCAGTATATTGGGTTTATCCGCCGCCTGTAGTGGCAGCACTACCAGCGTTGTGAGCAGCGCGAGGCCGCGCGTCAAATGTCGTCCAAGTTGCATAGAACTCTCCTTTGTGGGCATGCAAGCTACTGTCGCAAGCCGCACAGTATCGCCCACTGAGGTAAAATATCAAGCAAAGCCATTGCACTGGCACTCAGTGAGGGTAGGATAATCCCCCTACAAACTACGATTGGAGTTAATTCATGTCTCTGGAGTCCTGGGATCCCGTCGCCGATGCGCAGGCCGACCACCTCAAACTGGCCCCACACACGCTGGCACAGCTCATCGCCTACAGTGCGGAAGATCAACTGGAGGAATTGGAGAAACGTCTGGTGGGTGATGAAAGCCAGACCCTGTCCGGCTTGATGAAGGTAGACCACGGCGCCTGGCACAAGGCCGCCGAAAGCCTGTCAGATGATGATCTGCTGCACCTCATTCGCTTTTTTGCGGTGGCCGAAAACCTCCCGGGCTGGGAAGCCCAGGACAAATCGCCAGTTATTCCGCTGGCCAAATGCCTGCGCAAAAGGGGCCAGAAACTGGATAAAACACTGTTGCAATGGTTACGCGACGTGAACGACAACCGCTTTTTACCCTACGGGCCATTGTAACAGCCCGCCAACCGGGGCTATTTGTCGGGGCGGGCAGCCGCAAACGCAGCCAGTTGTTCCGGCGTGGCCTCGGTCTGGTGTTTTTCCTTCCACTCACTGTAGGGCATACCGTAGACCAACTCCCTGGCCTGCTCCAGTTCCATCTCCAGCCCCTGGTCTGCCGCGGCGGCGACATACCACTTTGCCAGGCAATTCCGACAAAAGCCGGCCAGGTTCATCAACTCGATATTCTGAACGTCTTTGCGGCTATCCAGGTGCGCCAGTAAGCGGTGAAACACCGCCGCTTCTATATTAGCAATATTGGACATGGGTAAAACTCCTACTCGTTAACGTTATCGTGTGTGTCACTTATTCGCCCATGGAGGCGACGCTTCTCAAGATAAGTTGCAGCAGCTGCGACTGCCTGGCCACGCCGGTTTTCGAAAACACGGCGCTCAACTGCGACTTGGCGGTATTGCGGGAAATATGCAAGGCCTCGCTCGCTTCCGCCAAGGTATGGCCATTGGCAAGTTGCAGGGCCAGCCTGGCTTCCGCCCGGGTAAACCCGAATAGCTCCATCAATACCGCCGACGGTGTCTGGCGCGGCTGCGACGGGTCGGAGACAAAAATGGCTACCGAGGGGTTACGGCTACCATCCGGTGCCGCCACCAGGGGCAGTGGCCTCAGCAAGATGCCACAGCCCTGGCCAGCGCCGGGATCGGTGAGCCGCAGGGCCTTGATAAACGAGGGCTCGCCGCGCAGGTGGGCCTGCATAACATCGTCCAGACAGGCGCGAAACGCCTTATTGTCCGTCGTACTGAGTAGGCGCAGTTGGCCCTTGTCCTGGCGCAGCCATTTGCGTTCGTCCAGCAGCTTTTGTGCCGCGGCATTACTGTGCCGAATGCGGGCGCTCTGGTCGAGAATAAATGCGGCCACGGCCATGCGGTCCATCGCCCCGGCAAACAAAGACCGTTCACTCTCAACGCGCACAATACGGGCATGCAGGCGAATCGTTTGTTGAATATGGGGCAGCAGTACTTTGCAGAGTTTGCGATCTTCAAGCGAAAAATTGTCCCTGCCGGCAACCCGGCCAAAACGCAGCCGTGCATTGTTGCCGTGATCGTCACCCAGGTCGGCACCCATTAAATGCACAATTCCCGTGTCTTTCACGTAGCGCTGGTAGTACTCCGAGGCGTAGTACTCCTCGGGTACCAGAAACTCATCTACCGTGAACACCTCCCCCCGGGGCAAATTAACAAAGGGGTCCAGGGCGAAATAATTATCGGTGCCGAGCTTTTTGGGAGACAGTACCACCGAGTTGATCACCACACCGGCATCGCCAGCACGCGGCGCACGCAACACCAGGGTCACGTAATCTGCACCCAACGCATCCCCCAACATGCGCAGAAACTCTTCCCAGGGTGGCTGCGTCACCGGTCCGCGGGACAGGGCCAATAGTAATTCGTGCATCCTGTCGGATAATTCGTACATCAGATCGGCATAAACTCCCCGCCGTTAACATCCAGGGAGGCACCGGTGACTACGCTGGCGTAGTCCGACGCCAGAAACAACGCCGCCTTGGCACACTCAGCGTCGTCCGGAATCACACCCAGGGGGATGTTGCGGGTAATCTGGGCAATAAGCTCCTCCTGCGACTTGCCTGTCTCCTTCGCCTGCCAGGCAAAATAGCCCGCCACGTTAGGCCCCCACATCCATCCCATGTGGCAACTGTTTACCCGAATATTGTAGGCACCCAGCTCCAGTGCGAGGTGCTTGGTGGCGTTTCGCAGGGCCGACTTGGAGGCGCCGTACCCGGCCTGGGTAGCCATGGGCTTATGCTCTACCATGGTGGCTATCATCACAATGGCGCCGCCAGATTCTTTCATACCGGGGATGCAGGCCTGGGTGAGTTGCATGGTGCCGAAAAAATTCACATCCATGGCCCGACGCCAGCCGTCCAGGTCCGCCTGCTCAATGGGGGCAAAGCTGCCCGGGTCATAAGCGCTGTTAAACAACACATCAATACGACCAAAGGCTTCCGTGGTTTTTTGGGCCAGTGCCAGACACTGTTCATTACTGCTTATATCGGTAGGTACTTTTAGCACTTGTGTAGCCAGGCCCAGCGCCTCGATTTCGGCCTCGGCGACATCCAGCTTGGCCGGCGTACGCGCCGCCAGTACCACGGCCGCGGCGCCCTCCTTGGCGGCCAGCGTAGATAGCTCCTGACCCAGGCCGGGCCCGATTCCAGAGACGATAACTACCTTGTTTTTAAGCATCATTTACGTTGACTCCTGTACTCAGTTATTGATCAGGGGTAGCGCAGAGAAACTTTTTCTCGCCCCACCCATTCGCGCAGCCCTTGTATCAGCTCATCGCTTGGCATCACCTGCCATTGCGCACTCAGACGGACCACAACCTGGTTGTCACTCTGCCGGTACAGTAGAGAAACCGGGCACTCTCCCCCGGCTGACTCGGCCAGAACACTGGCCAACTGCTCGGTAAACTGCGGGTTCACCAGGTGTTGAGCGATTTCAATTTGCAACTCGGCTGCGTATTTCTGGCGCGCTTGGTCGATGCTGAGAACACTCTTGGCCCCCCGCATTGCCAGACCATCGGATTTATCATCGTGGGTGACAGTTCCCTCCACAATTACAATATGGTCTTTTACCAATAGTTCGCGGTATTCGTTATAGGCCTCACCGTACAGGATGACTTCCAGCCGTGCACTGCTGTCATCGATTTCTATGATCGCCATGGTATCGCCGCGCTTGGTTCGCACGGTGCGAAAAGCGGTAATCAGGCCGGCAAGGCATTGCGTGCCCGACTTATCACCGCGTACGTCGCCAATGCGGGTGGGTGCAAACTTGCGTATTTCCGCCTCATATTCGTCGATGGGGTGGCCGGTAACATACAGGCCAAGCGTGTCCTTCTCACCGCCCAGACGCTCCTTCTCCGACCAGGACCCAGCCCGCCTGTAGGCTTGGTAAATGTCGCCAGCGCCGGCACTGTTACCCCTGGGTACCACCTCCCCGAATAGATCTTCTATGCCACTGTCACGGTTACTGGCACTTTGCTCCGCGGCTTTTATTGCATCTTCGACACTGGCCATCAGTATGGCGCGATACGGGCCCTTTCCCTCACTTTCAAATTCCCCCCCCTGCGTGCCGTGGCACAGGCAGTCCAGTGCACCCGCGCGAATCAGCGCGTCAAGCGCGCGCCGATTTACCGTGCGCGGATCAGTGCGTTCACAAAAATCAAACAGGTCGGTAAAATCACCACCGCGTGCCCTGGCACTGCATATGCTGTCGATGGGGCCTTCCCCCAGGCCCTTGATGGCCCCGAGACCATAGATGATTTCATCGTCCTGGTTAACGGTGAACCGGTACTGCCCCAGATTGACATCGGGCATTTTCAGCGTTAGCTGCATGTCCAGGCACTCTTCGTAGAACACCAGGATCTTGTCGGTGTTTTGCATCTCGGAACTCATCACCGCCGCCATAAAGGGGGCTGGGTAATGCGTCTTCAGCCAGGCGGTTTGGTAGGACACCAGGGCATAGGCGGCAGAGTGTGATTTGTTGAAACCGTAACCGGCAAACTTCTCCACCAGGTCAAAAATTTTCATCGCCAGCTCGGCCTTTACGCCCTTATCTTTTGCCCCGCGTTCAAACACCACACGCTGTTTGGCCATCTCCTCGGGCTTTTTCTTGCCCATGGCCCGGCGCAGCATGTCCGCCCCCCCCAGGGTGTAACCGGCCAGTACCTGGGCTATTTGCATCACCTGTTCCTGATACAAAATAATGCCATAGGTGGGCTCCAGCACCGGCTGAAGCCACTCGTGTTGATACTGCTTGTCCGGGTAGGACACCGCCTCCCTGCCGTGCTTGCGGTTGATATAATTATCGACCATACCCGATTGTAAGGGGCCGGGCCGAAACAGGGCCACCAAGGCAATAATGTCCTCGAAGCAGTCGGGCTGCAGGCGCTTGATAAGGTCTTTCATGCCCCGCGATTCCAGCTGGAACACTGCGGTGGTTTTTGCCGAGCGCAACAACTTGAAGCTGGCCGCATCGTCCAGGGGGATCTCGGCGATATCCAGCGCCTGTTCACCGCCTTGTTCTCGCTTGGTATTTATGACCTTCAACGCCCAATCGATAATAGTCAGGGTGCGCAAACCCAGAAAGTCGAACTTGACCAGGCCCACATGTTCCACATCATCTTTGTCGAACTGGGTGACCAGACCGCCGCCCGCCTCATCACAGTACAGGGGCGAAAAATCAGTCAGCTTTGACGGGGCAATGACCACCCCGCCGGCGTGTTTACCCACGTTGCGGACCACACCCTCCAACTGCACAGCCATGTCCCATATCTCCTGGGCCTGGCTGTCATCCCGTAAAAACTCCTGCAGGATCTCCTCCTGCTCCAGGGCCTTCTCCAGGGTCATGCCCACCTCGAAGGGAATCATCTTGGACAGCTTATCGGCCAGTCCGTAGGTCTTACCCTGGGCTCTGGCCACGTCTCTGACCACGGCCTTTGCCGCCATTGAGCCAAAGGTAATAATCTGCGAGACCGCCTCCCGGCCGTAGGTGTCTGCCACATACTCAATAACCCGATCACGCTTTTCCATGCAGAAATCGACGTCAAAGTCCGGCATGGATACCCGTTCCGGGTTCAGGAACCGCTCGAACAGCAAGTCGTATTGCAGTGGGTCCAGGTCAGTGATGGCCAACGCATAGGCCACCAGGGAACCGGCGCCGGAGCCGCGGCCCGGCCCAACCGGAATATCATTTTTCTTGGCCCAGCCAATAAAATCCATGACGATAAGAAAGTAACCGGGAAAGCCCATCTGGATGATGACATTCAATTCAAAATCAAGGCGGTCGCGGTAGGTTTTTTCCGCTTCCGCGTAAGTGTCACTGGCGGGGTCCAGAATTGCGGCAAGACGATCACCCAGGCCCTTGTGCGACAACTCGCGTAAAAAATCATCGATGGTCATGCCCGCCGGCACGGGATAATCGGGCAGATACGGTTTGCCCAGCTCCAGTGTGACATTGCAGCGCCTGGCGATTTCTACCGTGTTGGCCAGCGCCTCGGGTATGTCTTCAAACAGCGCCGCCATCTCCTGTGGTGAGCGCAGATATTGCTGCTCGGTATAGGCGCGAACACGCCTGGGGTCGTCCAGCGCCCGGCCCTCGCTGATGCACACCCTGGCTTCGTGTGCCTCAAACTCACTACCCGCCAGAAACCGCACGTCATTGGTTGCCACTACCGGGCATTGAATAGCGCCAGCCAGGCGCACCGCCGCGTGCACCTGCGCCTCGTCGCCCTCTCTACCGGTGCGATGAAGCTCCAGGTAAAAACGCCCGGGATACAGGGACATCCAGTACCGGGCTCGCTCCTCGGCCAGTGCCAGTTTATTTGCCAGCAGCGCCTGCCCCACATCCCCCGCAGCCCCCGCCGAGAGTGCGATAACCCCCTCGTTGTGCTGCTTGAGCCAGGCGCGGTCAACATAGGGCACGCCCAGGTATTGACCGTCTACAAACGACCGCGAAATAAGTACCGTGAGGTTGCGATAACCGGCCTGGTTGGTAGCCAACAGACAGATCGGGTAGGCATTTTCCGACTCAGGTGACTCGCGTACCAACAGGTCAACACCCAGGATGGGCTTTACGCCGGTGGAAAAAGCCTTTCTATACAGTTTGACCAGGCCATAGAAATTACTGCGATCGGTGATGGCCACGGCGGGCATCCCAAGCTCGGCCACCTTATCTATCAGCGGCTTTATGCGCACCAAGCCGTCGCTCAGGGAGTATTCAGTGTGTAATCGAAGGTGGACAAATTCAGGCATAAGTTGGGCTTCCGGATCAGTGCCCAGTTTACTCTGCCGGGGCCCCGGCTAACAGATTTTTTACCGGTGCGAAGCTACGGCGGTGTACTGGAGTGACTCCCAATTCACGCAGCGCCTGCAAATGTAGCGCGGTGGGATAACCCTTGTGTTTGGCGAAGCCATAACCGGGGTATTGCGCCGCCAGTGCAACCAGTTCGCTATCCCGTTGCACCTTGGCCAGAATAGACGCCGCCGCAATCGCCGCCACCCGGTCATCGCCCTTCACCACAGCCCGTGCGGCGTAGGTCCACTCGGGCAGACGATTGCCATCAACCAGCACGTAGGCGGGCTGCCGGGCCAGTGTCTGTACGGCTCGATGCATGGCCAGCAGGCTGGCCTGAAGAATATTCAGTTGATCAATCTCGGCCACGCTTGCGCGGGCCACACTCCAACACAGGGCGCGCTCCTTAATCAATCCGACCAGAACCTCGCGGCGTCTGGCGCTGAGTTTTTTTGAATCGCGCAGGCCAGAAATAGGACGAGCCGGGTCCAGGATTACCGCGGCCGCCACCACGTCGCCGGCCAGCGGCCCTCGGCCCACTTCATCGACACCGGCCAGTTGGCCACAGAACTTGCGCTGCAGGGCGTCGATTTCGGCGCAGTCGTTCATGCGCCCGTTTCCTCCAGCATTGCCGCTATCGCCTGGGCGGCCCGCTCACTGAAGTTCAGAGCCAGCGCCCGGTGAATGCGCAGATACTCCTCGTTGAGCGCTAGACGCTCCCGGGCATCACCCAGTTGCAATTGCAAAGCCGCAGCCATGGCCTCGGGGGTGGCCTTGTCTTGCAATAGCTCCGGTACCAGCATGCGGCCGGCCAACAGGTTGGGCAGTGCCACAAAGCGCGTGGTCAGCATACGAGAAATAATCATCCAGGAAAAAAATGCCATGCGATAGGCCACCACCATGGGGCGCTTCAGCAGCATGGCCTCCAGCGTGGCTGTACCCGATGCCAGCAACACCGCATCCGCCGCCGCCATAAGCTCGCGGGACTGCCCCCGCAGCAGGCGCACCGACAAGCCGGGGTAGTCCTGCAGAATTTCAGTTAACTCGGCATAGCGTGCGTCATTGGCGGCGGGCATGACGAAAGACAGGGCCGGCTGCCACTGCTGCATTTTTTCGGCCGTTTGCAGAAACAGGGGCGCCAGCAGGCGGACCTCCCCGGCGCGACTGCCGGGCAACAGTGCCAACACCTCAGCCGTCGCAGGGAGGCCCAGGCTCTCCCTGGCCAGCCCGGGATCTGGCTGCAGGGGCAATTCGTCGGCCAGCGGGTGGCCCACAAATGCCACTGGCACACCGTGGTCGCGGTACACCTGCATCTCGAAGGGAAACAGGCACAGCATCAAATCCACCGCGCGCTTGATCTTGCGAATGCGCCGCTTGCGCCAGGCCCACACGGAGGGGCTGACCAGATGCGCCGTCCGCACACCCACTTTGCGCAATTTTTGTTCCAGGTGCAGGGTGAAATCCGGGGCGTCTACGCCGATGAAAATATCCGGGGGGTTGTCCCGAAAATGGCGATACAGCGCTCCGCGTATGCGCAGCAATTCAGGCAGGCGTTTCAGGGGTTCAATCAGGCCCATGACCGAGAGCCGCTCCATGGGGTACATGCTACTCATGCCCTGGGCAATCATCAGGGGGCCGCCTATGCCCTCTACCCGAATATCGCCAAACTGTTTTTTCAGGGCGATGATGAGATGGGAGCCCAGCATGTCGCCGGACGCTTCGCCCGCTACCAGAGCGACTCGAAACCTGGCTTTAGCGGACAATGCCGCGCCCCGAAGCGCGAATAGAGTCCATCAGAACTTCGACCTCGGGCGTCTCCTTGAGCATGAGCTCCAGGCGTTGCAGTGCTGCATCTATGGTCAGCCCCTGGCGGTAGAGTATCTTGAAGGCCCGGCGCAATTGCGAAATGGCTTCGGCGGAAAAACCCCTGCGGCGCAGACCCTCAGTATTGATCGTTTTGGCTTCGGCGGGCGCACCGCTGACCGTTACGTAGGCCGGCACATCTTTACCAATGGCAGTGCCCATGCCACTGAAACTGTGTGGCCCCATCTTGCAAAACTGGTGCACCAGGGTGAAGCCACTGAGTATGGCCCAGTTGCCAATCTGACAGTGACCCGCCAGGGCGGTGTTATTGACCAGTATGGTGTGGTCGCCCAAAATACTGTCGTGGCCGATATGCACATAGGCCATCAACAGATTGTGATTGCCTATAGTGGTCTCAGAACGGTCCTGCACCGTACCCCGGTGGATGGTGACATTCTCACGAATAATATTGTTGTCACCGATCACCAGGCGAGTGGGCTCGTCGTGATATTTTAAATCCGGTGTGGCCTCGCCTATGGAGGAAAACTGGTAGATATGATTGTTGGCCCCGATGACGGTGGGCCCACGAATGATCACATGGGGCTCGATAATACAGCCCGGCCCTATTACGACATCGGGGCCTATCAAACTCCACGGCCCCACCACCACATCGTCTGCCAACGTGGCGGCCGGGTCAACTCGCGCCTGGCTATCAATCATATGACCGCGTTAACCCTAGCGATCGGCACAGAGAATGGTGGCGGAGGCGCACAACTGGTCGTCGACATCGGCACTGACCGCGAATTTCCAGATACCGCGTTTCTCCGTAACGATAGTGGCCCTCAGCATAACCTGGTCACCGGGCACGCAGGGACGCTTGAAACGCAGTTTGTCAGAGCCGACAAAGTAGTAAATGGAGCCATCTGCCGGGGTTTTGTTCATGGTTTTGAAACCCAGAATACCCGCGGTCTGGGCCATGGCCTCCAGCAACAAAACGCCTGGGAATACCGGTTGATCGGGGAAATGACCGTCGAAAAATGGTTCGTTCACTGTCAGGTTTTTGTAGGCGACAATCGACTCGCCCGGGGTCAGTTCCACCACCCGGTCTACCAGCAGACAAGGGTAGCGATGTGGTAGGTATTTTCGAATTTCAACAACGTCCATCATGTGACCACGGATCTCCTTTAATTTATGAACCCCGCTTCTTTTCCAGGCTAACGAGGCGCTTCTGAATCAAATCCAATTGCGAGAATCGCACGGCACTTCTCTTCCAGTCACGGGTAGCTGACAGTGGCGTACCCGAGGAGTAAGACCCCGGTTCAGTGATGGTTTTAGTAACCATGCTCATTCCTGTGATGTGAACATTGTCGCAGATTTCCACGTGGCCCACCACGCCAACACCCCCTGAAAGAGTGCAATTATCACCAATTATGGTACTGCCCGCCAAGCCGGAACAGCCGGCGATTGCCGTATTTTTGCCGATGCGACAGTTGTGGGCTATCTGCACCAGGTTGTCAATAATGGCACCGTCGTCTATCACGGTGTGGTCCAGGGCCCCCCTGTCCACGGTGGTTGAAGCACCTATCTCTACCCGGTCGCCAATGCGTACCCCTCCCAACTGATGGATCTTCTCCCAACCGTCGGGGCCCGGCGCAAAGCCAAAGCCGTCGGCGCCCAATACCGCCTGTGCGTGAATGGTGCAGTGCTCGCCGATGTGAACATTGTGATAAATGACAACATTCGGGTAAATGCGGGTGCTGCTGCCCAGGCGGGAGTCGCCGCCTATGAACACCCCCGCCCCCACCACCACATCGGCGGCAATAACCACGCCCGCTTCTATCACCACATGGGGGCCAATTGAGGCTGTGGGGTGTACCTGTGCCCGAGACGAAATGACCGCCGTGGCGTGGACACCGGCGCTATCGGACCGGCCAGTGTGGGCAAACAATCGGGAGGCCCGGGCGTAGCTGAGATAAGGGTTATCGGAAATGAGGCAGGCCGCAGGGCACTGGGATACAAGGTCTGGCACCACAATGACCACAGCCGCCCCGGTGGCAGTCAACTGGGGTAAGTATTTTTTGTCGGACACAAAAGACAAGTCCGCAGGGCCCGCAGAAATCAGCGTGGCCATGCCAGTAAGCTCGCATGCACCGTCGCCAGAAAACGCCAGCCCCAGCTTTTCAGCCAGCTGATCCAGACGGTACACGGTCATCGCTTACTCCACTGGCAACTGGTTTAGCTTGTCTGTCACTTTCGCGGTGATACTGTAACCCGCATCCGCATGTATGACCGATGAGTGCTGCAGCAAAAGGCCAATGCCCTCGGTGGCGATCAACCCGCGCAGCACTTCCTGCACTTTCGGAGACAGCTCCTGCAACAGGGCCTGGCCCGCCGCCTGCTCTGCCTGTTGCAGCTTGCCGGTGACATGCTCCAAATCGCCCTGCTTGTTAGCCAGTTTTTTACGGGCGGACAGCTGTTGCTCTTGGCTCATAACAGCCATGTCGGTTTGCAGCTTGCGCACCAGCACATCAAATTCTTCTTTGAGGCGCTCGTATTCTGCTTTATCCGCCTTGTAATCATCCTCGTCACGTACGGCGGCGAGGCGCTTGTTGGCCAGGTCAGTTTGCAAGATAGCTTCCTGCAGATTGACCACGGCTATTTTCCCCTGAGTCCAGCCAATTGCAGGCAGGGTTAATGCCGCACAAACAAGGGCAACTTTTACTAGTCTGGACACAATTTTCTCCGCTTTTGAAGCATAAATAGTTGTAACTGATTTTTTCACTGGTTTTTCACTCACTGGTTTTTAAAAATTAGAAGCCGCGGCCCAGGGTAAACTGGAAGACCTCTTCCTCGTCTTCAGGGCCGCTATTCAGCGGCTTGGCCAGGCTGAACGTCATGGGGCCAAAGCCTGTCACCCAGGTGAGGCCGACGCCCACCGAATAGCGCATCTCCGCGAAATCCACATCGTAACAGTTTAGCTGGCCGGCGCCACAACCGGTATTGAACACGTTACCCGCATCGATGAAAAATGCCGAGCGCAACTGGCTGCGATCTTTGACAAACGGCAGGGGGAATATCAGCTCGGCGCTACCAATAACCTTGACGTTACCGCCAAAGGGGGCAGAGCGGCGGCGGTTGGGTACCAGCTCCGACACCAGCTTGCCAATGTTGGGGTCGTAGATATAGCCAAATTGGCCGCCGTTGGGGCCGCCCACTTCTGTGGCATTGCCATCACCATCTATTTTAGTCACCGGTTGCGCCACGGTATACAACTCCGGTGGCGTGCTCCTGGGGCCCAGGGTGTTGCTCTCAAAACCGCGCACCGTACCAAAGCCACCGGCGAAAAAGTGTTCGTAGAAGGGTAGCTCGGAGGTATCACCGTAACCGTCACCGTAGCCCAACTCGGTGCGGAAACGCACGTTCCATCCGGGTACATTGAAGAAGGGGTAGTAAATTTCGCCGCGGTAGGTCAGCTTGAAGAACTCCAGGTCAGAGCCTGGCACGGACACTTCCAGGGCCACAGAATTGGATACACCACGAGTAGCATTTCTACCGCGGTTCAATGTGGAGTGAGTCCAGCTGGAGGTAATCGTGAAGTTCAGGTAACTATCGCCATTTTCGTCGATAAAACCCAGGCCATCGGGGATAACTAAATACTCAAAAGGCAGGTTTTCGATATCCTCCAGCGCCTCCGCAGTCGAATAGCTACCATCGTGTTGGATGGTACTCTCATACCAATTTTCGATATTGCTTTCCAGGCGTGGGCTGGCCTTGATTTCCTGTACCGCATAGCGGCCCACGGTGATATCGGTCTGGGATACGCCAAAGCTGAAACCCAGGCGCTGGGTTTCCTTGATGGGGTAGCCAAAGTTCAGCGCTGCGCCCAGGGTATCGGTGGTATAGCTGGCAACGTTTACCTCGGACAAATCAGTGGAGCGGTAGAAAAAGTTGAAACCGCGGCTGACGCCATCCTCAGTGTAATAGGGGTTGGTATAGCTGAAGTTATACAACTCCTGGTAACTGGAGGAATTGAGGGCCACGCCCACCCGCTTGCCCGTACCGAGGAAGTTATCCTGCTGCAGGTTCAGCCCCAGAATCAGGCCCGCGTCCTGGGCGTAGCCGAAGCTGGCGCCAATACTGCCGGAGGACTGCTCCTCCACCTCAAACTCAACGTCAATCAAGTCATCGTGACCGGGTACACTCGGGGTCTCCACCGTTGCGCGGCTGAAGAAGCCCAGTCGCTCCAGCTTGACCCGTGACAGCTCAATGGCCGAGGCGGAGGCCGGGGCCGATTCCATCTGGCGCATCTCCCTGCGCAACACATCGTCAGAGGTCTTCAGGTTGCCCTTGAAGGAGATACGACGCACATAGGTGCGCTTGCCCGGGTCCACGAAGAAACGCATGGAGACCGTGTTCTCCCCCTCGTCCAATTCGGGTATGCCGGTGACCTTGGCAAAGTTGTAACCCTCATTGCCCAGTCTTCGGGTTAAATACTCTTCGGTAGAGGTCACCAATTGCTGGGAGAAGGTCTGCCCCTCGGCAATCAGTAAAAACCGGCGCAGGTCGTCTTCGGGCAGCACCAGGTCTCCCGACAGACTCACCGAGCTGACCGTAAACTTCTCGCCCTCCGTTACGTTGGCCGTGATATACACCGCCTCTTTATTGGGGGATACCGATACCTGGGTAGAATCGATGACAAATTGCAGGTAGCCCCTGTCCTGGTAGAAGGAGGTGAGTCTCTCCAGGTCACCGGTGAGTTTTTCCCGGGAATACTTGTCATCATTTTTGAAAAACGACAGCCAGCCGGTAGTTTTCAGGGCAAATAGGTCTTTCAGTTCTTCATCGCTGTAAATTTCATTGCCCACCACATTGATGTGCTTGATGGCGGCTACCGTACCCTCGTCTACGTTGATTATGATAGACACCCGGTTGCGCGGCTCGGGTAGTACGTCGGTCTCGATGTTGGCATCGTAGCGCCCCTGGGTCACATATTGTCGCTGCAACTCCCGCTGCATACCCTCCAATGTGGAGCGCTGAAAAACCTGGCCCACTGCCAGGCCCGCCGCCTTCAGCCCCTCCAACAGGGCCTCGGTTTCGATCGCCTTATTACCCTCAATGGCAATATCACTGATACTGGGGCGTTCGGCAACGATAACCACCAGTACGTTACCGTCCCGGCCGATGTGTATATCATCGAAATTACCCGTTGCAAACAGGCTGCGCGCTGCCTCGCGAATGCCCGCCTCATCGACCACATCACCCACCGCCAGGGGCATGGCGGAGAAGACACTGCCAGCGGAAATACGCTGCAGCCCCTCTACCCGAATATCGGATATGGCGAAAGACTGCGCCCAGGCGGCCAGGGGGGATAGCAGTAACAGGGCGATGAGCGTTAGGGTACGGATTTGTTTAATCAAAATACTTCTTTCCACCGGAGAATATCGCTACACAGACTCGCTGTGGTTCATTTATTTTTATCATCAGACTGCCGTGTAACACGGTTACAGGCGCGAAAAATCGTTGTACAGCGCCAGCATCATCACGCCGACAATGAGAAACAAGCCCATCTGATATCCGATAATCTGGATTTTTTCGGGCACCGGACGTCCAACCAGCAGTTCCACCAGATAATACATCAGGTGACCGCCATCCAGCACCGGAATTGGCAGCAAGTTCAGTACGCCCAAGCTTATGCTGAGCAGGGCTAAAAAGCTGATATAGGACTCCAGCCCGGACTTGGCCGACGCGGATGCCACTTTAGCAATGGTAATGGGCCCACTCAAGTTTTTTGTCGAGATTAGGCCCATCGCCATCTTCTTTATGGACACCAGGGTAAACATAGCCAGATCGCCGGTGCGTTGCACACTGGCCACCAGCGCTTCCACAGGGCCTCGGTCAAACTTGCGCAGCATCTCCGGTGGCATTTCGGGCAGGGTTACACCCAGGCCGACCCGACCGAAAGTGTCGTCGCCCTCACCGGCAATAGACTCGGGGATAATCCGGGTTTGCCGCTGCTGCCCATCGCGCAGAAACTCCAACTCTATCACCTGGCCCGGCCTGGCCCGCACATAGTTGACCCAGTCCATCCACAGGGGCATGGGCACGCCGTCGGCACGCACAATCAAGTCACCAGCGCGCAGGCCAGCGTCTTGTGCCGGGCTGTCCGCCACCACCATATCAACCAGGGGCAGCACCTCGGGTGTGTACATGGCAATGCCCAGGCCGCCGAATAAATCGGGCACCTCCTGATCGGACAGCCACCGCTGCAACACCGCTTCGGATTCATAGACCACGTCGGAGTCGGGGTATTTAACGCCGAAAGAAATACGCCCGCTATCGCCGATTCGCTCCAGCAGGGCGAAGCTGAGTGCCTGCCAGGTGCGCGTCTCCCGGCCATCCACCGATACAATTTCCTGCCCGGCTTCCAGACCGGCCACTTCCGCCACTGAGCCGGGCGTCACCTCGCCTATCACGGGCGTATAGCCGCGCTCCCCGGCCATAAACAAAAACCAGAAGGCGACGATGGCCAGGGCGAAGTTGGCCAGTGGGCCAGCGGCCACCACGGCGATACGCTGCAGCGTGGATTTGCGATTGAAGGCCATGTGCAGTTCTTCAGGCGCGACCTCGCTCTCTCGCTCATCCAGCATCTTCACGAAGCCACCCAGGGGAATAGCCGCCACTACATACTCGGTGCCCTGCCGGTCCCGCCAGCTAAACAGTTTTTTGCCAAAACCGATGGAAAATTTCAACACCTTGACGCCACACCGCCTGGCCACCCAGAAATGACCAAACTCGTGGACAGTAATCAGGATCGCCAGGGTTGCCAGAGTGATTGCAATAGTCGTTATCAGTTCCATTTACGGGCTAGCTCTCTACAGGTGTTTTCGACAGGGTGTGTACAATTTCCCGGGCCACATGCCTGGCATCGGCGTCTGCTGATTCGACCACAGACAGGGTGTTCGGTTCAACGATGGCCAGCCGCTCCAGGGTGCTCTCAATGACCTGGGGAATCTGGGTAAAGCGAATTTCTTCCGCCAGGAAAGAAGCCACGGCAATCTCATTGGCGGCGTTGCAGATGGCCATAGCCGTACCGCCCGCCGCCACGGCCTCCCTGGCCAGTCGCAAACAGGGAAAGCGGCTCTCGTCCGGGGGCTCGAAATCCAGTCGCGCGGTGGCTATCAAATCCAGCGGGGCAACACCCGAGGCAATGCGCTGTGGCCAGCCCAGGCCAAAGGCGATGGCAGTACGCATGTCCGGGTTGCCCAATTGGGCCAGCACCGAGCCATCGATATATTGCACCATGGAGTGAATGATACTCTGGGGGTGGACAACAATGTCGACCATTTGCGGTGCCAGGTCAAAAATCCAGCAGGCCTCAATGAACTCCAGGCCCTTGTTCATCAGGGAGGCCGAATCGACCGATATTTTGCGGCCCATGGCCCAGTTGGGGTGGGCACAGGCCTGGTCGGGCGTGGCATCGTGCATTTGCTGCGTGGTCCAGTTCCGAAAAGGCCCCCCGGAGGCGGTCAGCAGCACTTTAGTGACCCCTCGTTTGTCGGGCCTTGCATCGGCCCCCACGGGCAGGCATTGAAAAATTGCATTGTGTTCGCTGTCTATGGGCAGTAATACGGCGCCGGACTCCCGCACCGCTTCCATAAACAGATGCCCCGCCATTACCAGGGACTCCTTGTTTGCCAGCAGCAGGGTCTTACCTGCCCGCGCCGCGGCCAGGGTGGACGACAAGCCCGCGGCCCCCACGATGGCAGCCATCACAGAATCCACCGCGTCATCGGTGGCAATTTTCGCCAGGCCCGCCTCACCCTGCAGGACCTGCGTACCCCAGTCCCGCGGCAACCGTGAGTGCAATTCCTCAGCCGCCGACGCCTGCACCATCACCGCGTACTCGGGCCGGTGTGTTTGGCATTGTTGCAACATGGCGTCCACCGACGAATTGGCCGCCAGGCCGTACACACTGAACCGGTCCGGGTGCCGGCTGATTACATCCAGCGTGCTGACACCGATAGAGCCGGTACAGCCCAATACGCTGATATTGCGTATGCTGCCAGCGCCCACTTACCAACCCACCAGTATCAGGCCCAGGGCAAAAACCGGCGCAGCGGCGCACAGGCTGTCCAGCCTGTCCAACACCCCGCCGTGGCCAGGCAGCAGATTGCCGCTGTCCTTGACCCCACTTTCCCGTTTTACCATGCTTACCGTAAGATCGCCCACTACAGAGGCTACACCGGTGACCAGCACCACCGCCGCCACCGAGCCAAAACCAATATGGGCCATCTGCACCGGCAGCAAATACCAACCGAGTAAGGACAACAACAAGCAGGCCAGTACTCCACCCCAAAAACCCTCCCAGGTCTTGGCCGGGCTCACTTCGGGTGCCAGCTTGTGCCGGCCAAACCGCTTGCCAGCAAAGTAGGCCCCTATATCCGCGGTGGCCACAACCAACACCATGGCCACCATTAACATGCCGCCCCGGGACAACCCGAGTAGAAAAATAGCTGCCATCCAGGCCAGTGCCAGCATTAGAAAGCCCATCAGGCTACGCATCAAGATACTGCCCCACAACAAACCGCTGGCGGGGTAGGCTTTCACCCACAGCAGGGCCACAGACCACCACAGGCATGCCAAGCCGAGGAAAGGCTGAACGTCCTTGACCTGGGGCGAACCGCCCAGATCGCAGGTATAATAGAGGCCGGCCATGACGCCCAACAGAACCAGCACATACAACACTCTGGTCACCGGCGAGGTCCAGCCAGCCAACCTGGCCCACTCCCAGCCACCCAGGCCAACAACAAGGCCAAACAAAAGCGCCAGGCCGGGCACCGGGACAAAGGCTATGGCCGCCAGAAACCCCGCCACCATGATCAGGCCGGTGATCACCCGCTGTCTAAGCATGCTCGACCTCGCGTTCAAGGTGCCCTTCGGCATCGCGCAGTCCGAAGCGCCGCTCGCGGCGACTGTAATCGGCCAGTGCCCGGGCAAATTCCAGCTCACCGAAGTCAGGCCACAGGGTATTGGTGAAATACAATTCGCTGTAGGCAAAGTGCCACAGCATAAAATTGCTGATTCGCGCATCTCCGCCGGTGCGAATGCACAAATCCGGGCGCGGCAGATCGGCGATGGAGATATTGCGGTCGATCAGTTCTGCCGTAATGTCTTCCGGGTCAAGGGTGCCCGCCTGCACTTGGTAGGCCAGTTTTTTTGCCGCCTGCGCAATATCCCACTGCCCGCCATAATCCAGGGCAATGACCACAGTGGAAACCGTGTTGTCCCGGGTCAGCGCCTCGGCCTGTTCCATCAGGCGTCGCAGCCTGTTACCGAATTGGTGACGCTGGCCGATAAAGCGCAGGCGAATACCATCTTTGTGCATTTCGCGGACTTCGTTGCGCAGGTAGCGGGTAAGCAGGGCCAACAGGGCGCGCACCTCGGGTTGTGGCCTGCCCCAATTTTCGGAGCTGAAGGCAAACAGGGTCAATACCTTTACACCCTGGTTTCTACAGGAGCGCAACACACCGCGAACAGCCTCCACACCGGCTCTATGCCCCGCAGGGCCGGGCACACCATTGCGCTTGGCCCAGCGGTTATTACCATCCATGATGATGGCCACGTGGTGGGGAATTACCGTTTCCAGGACCTCCCCC